>SXGT01671289.1_pt1 | contig 16972 bp, 12 predicted proteins | sample 3176221 | NCBI WGS metagenome assembly SXGT01 (sample SAMN11356862, study PRJNA531348) | freshwater metagenome | isolation source: freshwater sample F1-120 | place: China: Fuxian Lake, Yuxi | collected 2017-12-25 | reverse complement strand
CTAACTCAGTATGGATTCTGGAATCTTTCTTTTCAGGGAAAAGGCATAAATGAACACTCTCTGGGCTCTTCTCTTTCACTCTTAAGTTTTGGTAAATCTCTTCGGTTACAAATGGAAGAATAGGAGCTAAGACTTTAGAGAATTCTAAGATCGCATAGTAAAGAGTTGAATAGGCAGCTTCTTTCTCTTTTGTCTTTTCTTCTTCCCAGAACCTTCTTCGATTAAGTCGAATATACCAGTTGGTTAAGTCATCAATAAAAGCAATCACTTGAGGCACAACTTCGTATAAGTGATATGTTTCCATCTTCTCTTCGACATTTTTAATAAGTGATTGAAGCCTGGAAATTACCCAGCGGTCTAAATCACTTTCTAATTGGTCGAGATTTTTATCGGCGAATTGAGTTGGACTCCACTCGTCGGCTCTCGCATAGGTCACTAAGAAACTATACGCATTCCAAAGAGGAAGCAGCACACTTCTCACCACCTCTTTCACAGCATTCTCAGAGAATCTTAAATCTTCGGCATGAGAAGCGGGACTACTCATGAGATATGCTCTTAAAGCATCCGCACCATAAGTATTTAAAACATGTTTCGGATCGGGATAGTTCTTAAGACGTTTGCTCATCTTCTTGCCGTCTTCAGCAAGAACAAGACCATTTACAACCACGTTTTGGAAAGGAGGTTTATCAAAAAGGGCCGCAGCAATCACAGAAAGAGTATAGAACCAACCACGAGTTTGATCGGTCCCCTCTGCAATGAAATCGGCAGGGAACGTTTGCTCAAACTGCTCCTTATTTTCAAAGGGATAATGGAGCTGACCATAAGGCATTGATCCACTTTCAAACCAGCAGTCTAAGACCTCAGGAATTCTCTTCATGAGGTTTCCGGTCTTGGGTGATTTAAAAGTTAACTCATCGATATAGTGCTTATGAAGATCGGTAACTTTTTTGCCTGTGAGTTTTTCTAGCTCTTCGATAGAACCTACACAGTAAGTCTCACCCTCTTCCGATTTCCAAATTGGAATTGGAGTTCCCCAAAAACGATTACGGCTAATGTTCCAATCTCTTGCATTTTCAAGCCAATTTCCAAAACGGCCATCTCTTAAATGCTCAGGAACCCAATGAGTCTTTTTATTGTTCTTAATGAGCTTTTCTTTAAGAGGATCTAGCTTCACAAACCACGTCGAAATCGCCTTGTATATCAGTGGAGTATCGCTTCTCCAACAGAAAGGATAGTTGTGTACTAGCGTTTCATGTTTCACGACTGAGTTTTGAGCTTTTAAATATTTGATAACCTCTTTGTCGGCATCTTTAATATTCATCCCTTCAAATTCAGGTATCTGGGAGGTAAATTTTCCTTCGAAGTCGACGGGATCAACCAAAGAAATATTGTACTTATGACAAATCTCAAAGTCCTCTTCCCCGAATGCTGGAGCCGTATGAACTAACCCTGTACCATCGGTTGCTGTTACATGTTCTCCTGCTAAAATTCTAAAGGCCCCTTCCGCTTTTTTATCTTTAAAATGAGGAAATAAAGGCTCATAGGTTTCGCTCTCTAAATGCTTGCCTTTAAATTTAGCGATGAGTTGGTATTCATTTTCTGATTTGTAATAAGCCGATAAACGAGGCTCGGCTAAAACGTAATGTTCACCACTCGAAGTTTCTTTAATTTCAACGTAATCGAGTTCTGGATTCACAGCTAGAGCCAGGTTGGAAGGCAGGGTCCATGGAGTCGTCGTCCAAGCAAGATAATATCTATTTTTATTTGAACTTTTAAGACGAACCGTAAGAGCTGGATCCTGAACCTCTTTGTAGTTTAAGCTCGCTTCAAAATTAGAAAGTGGAGTGGAGATTCGCCATGAATAGGGCATCACTCGATGGCCTTCAAACACTAAATCTTTTTCAAAGAGCTGTTTGACTACCCACCAGACGGTCTCCATAAAAGGGGTGTCCATGGTGCGGTATTTATTTTCGAAATCAACCCATCGGCCTGTACGCGTAATGATCTCTTCCCACTCTTTTGTGTAGCGCATAACAATGCTACGACAGGCCTCATTAAATTTAGCCACTCCATACTTTTCGACCTCTCGGTGGCCGGCTAGGCCTAGCTCATTTTCCACTTCAAACTCTACAGGCAGACCATGGCAATCCCAACCCCATCGACGCTGAACATAGCGGCCCTTCATGACCCAATATCTAGGTACAATGTCTTTTAGAGTTCCAGCTAGGATATGGCCGTAGTGAGGGAGTCCTGTTGCGAAAGGGGGGCCATCATAAAATACGAAAGGTTTTTGCCCTTGATGAGCCTCTAAGCCCTTCTCAATGAGTTTATTTTCTTTCCAATACTTAAGAATAGCCTCTTCTAAAGAGGGAAAATGGATGTCACTTTTAACTGGATTTATCATGGCTCAATTCCTATTTAGGCAAGGTACACCAGCCTACGAAATTGAGCAATGTTGAGCCTGTGGTAGCAGCGATTCTCGGTGAAATGTCATCTGCCACGTGGATAGAGTCCTTACTCAGCAGCAAAATCGTTTGCCATTTTGCAGCCCCTTAAAAAGAGATTCTTCCACAATGAAGTTCTAGCTTTGAGGGGCTCTTTTAGAAAAAATGATAGGCATTAGCCCTATCTTTGCTGAGGATAATAGTTTTGTTGGGGGGGGGATGTTTGCCCAGGAACGGTATTACAAGAGTCTACGTCCATATAAGAACCGTTACTATAAAGTATGTAACACCCACATTCATCGCAGTAGCAATTATTATTGCCTCCTCCTTGCGTGGGTGGGGTTGTGGGCGAGCTTCTGGGCGGAGTTGTAGGCGGAATTGAGGGTGTGTTAGTTGGAACTACCGTAGGAGGATTACTAGCCTTCGGCTTAGGATCATCTTTGCCACACCCTGAAATTAAAATTAAAGTTGATAAGAAAACTAAAGTTAAGAAATTGGATTTCATTTGGCCCTATAAAGTGGAAAAACTCCACCCCTCCCGGCATGAGCGTAGAGCAGCTTTAATGCCAATAAGTTTACGCCTGGCTTATCTTAAGCCCCATCCACTTTGGCGTAATTCTGTAGAGGATATAGGCCCATTTACAAATTTCGTCACTTTTTAAAAGAAAAACTTGCCTGAGATTTTACAGAATTGTAGCGTTTTTAAGGCTTAATCAATAATCAGGAGCTTTTAATATGTATTATCTCTTTCTCAGTTTATTTATCGTTTTCTCAACACCGGTTTTGGCCGAGAATTTCTTTTATGGAAAACTGCTAGGGGGAACGGGGCAAGTGGATAGAACGATGAACCCTGCCATTAGTATGAATGGATTATTTTTAGGAAACTGGGGACCTGCTATTGCTGAAGGTAAAGGAGTTAAACTTCAAGAATTAGAAGGGCAATTCACTGCGGCGGTAGATCCCTATTTTTTTGCTAACTTTATTCTATCTATTGAGGGAACCAATGGATCAATGAGTGCAGAAGAGGCTTGGGTCTCAACACTAGGCCTTCCAGTAGTTTCTTTAAAAGTCGGAAAGTTCCTGCAGAATTTTGGCAAAAACAATCTCGTTCATACTCACGCACAACCCCTCATCGACCGACCGTTAGTCAACCAGTTGATTCTCGGTGAAGAGGCCTTTAATACTGCAGGGGTTCAAGCTGATATTTTGGTTCCTATGCCCTGGTATGTGAACTTAAGCATCGCTGGCGTTTCTGCTAAAACAGCTGAACTCTACGACGCTACTAGGGATGAAGACCTTGCTAATGTAAATCGTCTTGAAAATCTTTGGGATCTCACAGATGCCACCACTTTAGGTTTAGGAGTTTCCTATTCTGTTGCTAATAATAAAGCCAACAATCTTTCGCACTTTTTGGGTGCGGATCTCACACTTAAATACGTTTCCCCCAAAGGAAGAGGAAACTTAGCTGTTATTTGGACTAACGAATTCATTCAAGGTTGGAGACGCGGTTACATGACCTTGGAAGAGCTAAATTGGGATCATGGTTATGGAATGTACTCCACTCTCATGATACGAATTCATCCTGTTTTTTGGGTGGGGGGACGATCTGATCAAGTTAATCTCACTTCAGATGCGACAACAAAACAATCGGCCGAAAATATCGTCATTGCCTATGTGCCGACAGAGTTCTCCGCTATTCGTCTCCAAAGTGGTCTGACTCAAGAAACTGGCCAAGAAACTAAGTGGCAAACTTTACTTCAACTTAATGTCACCATAGGATCACACCCAGCCCATGCTTACTAAACTAACATTTATTTTAAGTTTATTCATTCTAACTCCAGTTTTCGCGAACTTAAGAGTAGTTACGACTACTGAGGATCTTCGTTCAGTGACCGAAGCTATAGGAAGTGAGTTTATCACCGTCTCCTCAATCTCTAGGGGAACTCAGGACCCCCATTTCGTAGAGGCCAAACCCTCTTATTTGGTCGCTGTCAGCCGAGCCGATTTGATTATTTCTATCGGGCTAGAACTCGAAAGTGGTTGGCTACCCCTTCTCATTCGAGGCGCCAGACAACCGAAACTCATGCCAGGTGAGCCAGGTTGTTTAACGGTTTCAGAGGCTATTACTCCAATCGATATTCAAGCCCAAGCTAATCGCTCTCAAGGGGATGTTCACCCTCTAGGAAATCCACATTTCATGGCTGATCCTGAGAGAGTTATTTCGGTTGCGGAACTGATCTCTAAGCGGCTTTCTGAATTAGATCCCTCTCACGCTAAAAATTTCGCCGAAAACTTATCTAACTTTAAAGCCATGCTTCAAGCTAGGAGTGCTAAATGGAAGCAGAAATTAGCACCCTATAAAGGCATTAAAGTCATTGGCTATCACATGACCTTTAATTATCTCTTTAAATATTTTGGTTTTGAAGTGATTGGGTTTTTAGAGCCGAAACCTGGTATTCAGCCCACAGCTCAACATATTTTAAAATTAATTGAAACGGTTAAAAATCAGAAAGCAAAACTCATAGTTGTAGAAAGTTTTTTTGATCCCAAACCCGGAGAAACACTGGCGGAGAAAACCCAAGCTAAATTAGTTTTGATTCCAGCCTATGTAGGCGGGGATGATAAATCGAAAACCTTTATCGACTGGATGGATCATATTGTTAATGAACTGGAGAAAAACCTAAAATGAGCTGGGAAATCATTCAGTTTCTTTTGCCTGCCTTTTGTATCTGTCTCATTCTCACTGGAATTCATGTTTACTTAGGTATTCATGTTATCTCTCGCGGGGTTATCTTTGTTGATTTGGCTCTCGCCCAGATTGCAGCTCTTGGAGCCACAGCCGCTTTTCTTTTGGGGCTCCCTCATGAAGGGGGAGCCACCTACTTTGTCAGTCTTACCTTTACTTTAGTTGGAGCTGCGATCTTTGCAGCAACAAGAAACATAGAAAAGAGAAGAATACCTCAAGAAGCTATTATTGGGGTCACTTATGCCATCAGTAGTGCTGCCATTATTATTTTAACCGATAAATCCAGCCACGGAGCTGAACATATTAAAGACATGCTTGTGGGAAATATTCTTTGGGTAAGTTGGGAAGATGTTCTTACTACTCTTGGTCTTTATTCTGTTATTTCTGTTTTTCATTATAAATTTAGAAAAAAATTCTTAATGATCTCTTTGCATCCTGAAGAGGCTAAAGCAAAAAAACTTTCGTTAAAGTTATGGGATCTTCTTTTCTATGCAAGTTTCGGATTGGTTATCACGAGTTCCGTTAAGGTGGCTGGGGTCTTATTGGTGTTTTCTTATCTTGTGGTTCCTTCTATTATCGGAATGCTTTTTAGTGCTTCTATCAAAGGACGCCTAGCGATAGGTTGGTCTGTGGGTTTTCTTGCTAGTATCTTTGGGCTAACTGCTTCTTATCTTTTTGATCTTCCCACGGGGGCCTGTTTAGTGGTCCTATTTGGCATCTTGCTTTTGCTAGCAGGCGTTATACGCTGGTTTGTTAAATAGCCTCCGAAAAACCTTAACAGTTGGCCTTCTTGAGTCTTTCTTGACTCTTTTCCTTAGCTAACAAAAATGGGGGTCTTTGGATTAAGGGGAAGTGTTTTGGAAAGTAATTGGCTCGCCGGATTAAATTCAGAGCAAAAAGAGGCTGCTCTTCATAACTACGGCCCTCTTCTAATCTTAGCTGGAGCCGGATCGGGAAAAACCACTGTTCTTGTAGCACGAACAGGAAGACTCATTGAAGAGGCAGTTTGTTCTCCAAAAGAACTCTGTGTGATGACTTTTACGAACAAAGCAGCGCGAGAGCTTAAACATCGGGTAAAGGTCAAATTAGGTCGAACAGCTAATCAGATTTGGGCAGGAACTTTTCACTCCTTCGGACTTCATATTTTAAGAGAGTTTTATAAAGAGGCGGGGCTTCCAAAAACCTTTGGAATTCTAGATCCGGGAGATGCCACTTCGATTGTAAAGGAAATCCTGAAAGATTTTCATATCGGGGACAAAACCGCTTATGATGCTGAGAAAATTTTAAATCTTTTGAGTTACTGGAGAGAACGGGGACAAACCACGACCTCAAGTGTAGATGAGTATGAGCAGGCGGTTCAATGGGTACTCCCTCACTACATTAAAAGACTTAAACAGCTAGGAATGACCGACTTTGATGGACTTATTTTAAAGCCGATTGAACTCATGGAAAAACATGAGGAGATTCGAAAAAAACTTCAAAATCGTTTCACACAAGTCATGGTTGATGAGTTTCAAGATACAAATCTAATGCAGATGAAACTTATTCATCTTCTTACCGATTCCCATAAAAACCTAACTGTTGTAGGAGATGATGATCAATCGATCTATGGCTGGCGTGGAGCTTGTATTAAAAATATCTTAGATTTTCCTAAGCTCTACGCAAATTGTATTGTGGTAAGACTAGAACAAAACTATCGTTCCTCCCCTGCTATTTTAGAAGTTGCTAACACAATTATTGCAAAAAATAATGAACGGCATAAAAAGGTTTTAAAAGCCTCCAGAAAATTTCCAGAAAACAAACTTCCGCAAATCTTGGTTTTTGAAAATGAAACTGAAGAGGGTGAACAAATTGCTGGTGAGGTTCAGCACTACCAAAAGATGGGGTTCAAAAACAGGGAGATAGCCGTGCTCTATCGCTCAAATGGCCAGGGCCCTATCGTTGAGGCTGAACTTCGAAAAATGCAGGTGCCCTATAGAATGACTGGAGGCACAGCCTTTTTTGATCGTAAAGAGACACGCGATATTTTGGCCTATTTAAAATGCTCTCTTAAACCTAACGAGATTGGTCTTAGAAGAATTTTAAATACTCCGGCTCGAGGTATTGGCGATAAATCTTTCGAATATCTTGAAGCCTTGGCAGAAAAGAAAAACATTCCTTTTTGGAAATCGGCTTTAGAATGGAGTGAAGCTGGGGTTGATGAAAAAGCAGGGGCTGCAATTGAAAATTTATTTTTAATTCTTAAAGAACTGCCTAATCAGATCTTAGCCTACCCTAAAACTCCCGGAGAAAATCTTTGTGATTTCTTGGTTTTAATTGGGTACAAGCTTCATCTAGAGAAATTAGCTCCTAATGCTTTAGTTGCTCATAATAAATGGAAGCTGATTGAGATCTTTGGAAGAATTTTAGACCGCTACATTGAGAAAAGCTCTCGGTCGGTCGATACCCTTCATAATTTTATCGATTCCATGGAACTTAGAGATACTATTAATGAAGAAAAAGAGGACGAAGATCGTGTTCAACTCATGACCTTGCATGCTTGTAAAGGTTTGGAGTTTCCCGTGGTTTTTCTGTTGGGAGTTGAAGAGGATGTTATTCCCCATAAGACATTAGGTTCAGATATCTCTGAAGAGAGAAGGCTTTTTTATGTAGGGGTCACTCGGGCTCAACAGCACTTGATTATGAGCCGAGTTCAAAAGCGGCAACGCCATGGAAAGCTTATTGATTCTGCCCCCTCCCGATTTCTTTTGGAAATCCCTAAAAAGCTCACTGAAGAACGAGTGGGGCCTAGGACTCTTTCCCCTGAAGGGCGAAAAGCGATGTTGGCCGAGTTTTACAAAAAACTCGATGCTATCAACTCGTTAACATAATCTTTGCCTTGCCTTGACAGTCACTTAAAACAGTTTTTATTCTTAGCTATTATATAGGGAGGTGAGTTGTGAAATTTGTACCCATTTTAGTTTTAGTTGTTTTCATTTCTGTCGTGTCCCAAGCTGCAATTCCCAAAGATGACGATGAGCTTTTGTACCTTCCTAAAGGGACCCAATTAATTAACCTTCGAGATATTTTGGTCCCTCCAGGTCAAACCCAAGTTTTTTTTCAAAATGGGGTTGCTACACTAACCCCTGAAGAAATTAACGGGAATTTGAGATACTGCTTTATGCTTTTAAAGGTTCCTTCCACCAAAGAACGTATTTTGGAAAAAGAGGTAGCCATTGTAACCAGTGGAACCTACCGGTCTGTGACCAATATCATTGAGCTAGAAATCACTCAGCCCACCGGGATTTTTGATGTCGGCTGTATCAATGGGCCTAAAGATTTTAATAAGAAGCCCACCATTGGCCAGTTCAAAAAAGAGGTCCAAGGAGTATTTGAAGTTGTGATGCCGGGGCCAGACCCCATTCACTAGATTAATAGGTGTTAATAGGCTATAACTCTTGCCTCTTATGGCCTTAGAGACCGAATTTCAGAATACGTTAGAAAGTCAGGTAGGAAAACGTCGTACCTTTGCGATTATTTCTCATCCTGATGCCGGGAAAACCACTCTCACCGAAAAGCTTTTGCTTTATGGCGGAGCTATTCACTTAGCTGGAGCAGTTAAAGCTAAGGCCAATCAAAGAAATACCACCTCCGACTGGATGGAGATTGAAAAACAACGGGGAATCTCTATCAGCACCAGCGTACTTCAATTTGGATATGCGGGTTGTCAGGTAAATCTCTTAGATACTCCAGGTCACAAAGACTTTTCGGAAGATACTTTTAGAACCTTGGTAGCGGTCGATGCCGCAGTTATGTTAATTGACGCCGCTAAAGGAGTCGAACCACAAACACGAAAACTTTTTGAGGTTTGCCGACTTCGTGGGCTGCCTATTTTTACTTTTATCAATAAAATGGATAGACCGGCCCGGGACCCGCTTGATCTTATCGATGAATTAGAAAGAGTTTTAGGCATTCGATCGAGCCCTATCAGTTGGCCCATCGGTATGGGGGATAGATTTAAAGGGGTTTATGATCGAAATACCAAAGAGGTACATCTCTTTAAATCTTTTGATAGAGCTAATGCAGCAAAACAGATACCTGTTGTTAAGGTTTCCAATATTGAGGATCCGGCTTCACTAGAAGCGATGGCCGTTTCGGAAGAGGATAAAGAAATTTATCGAGAGCTTCATAAAGAAGTTAGTTCTCAATTAGAACTTTTAGAAATTGCAGGAGATCCACTTGATATGGATCGAGTTCTTTCAGGGCAATTGACTCCTATTTTTTTCGGAAGTGCCATGAACAACTTTGGCGTTGAACACTTCCTACAAAATTTTTTAAAAATGGCCCCTCCGCCTGCCCCTCGCATGACCACTAAAGGGAGGGTGAGTCCTACAAGTCCTCATTTCTCTGGACTCTTTTTTAAGATTCAGGCCAACATGGATCCACAACACCGAGATCGTGTTGCCTTTTTAAGAGTATGCTCAGGAAAGTTTACTCGTGGCATGACCGTGAAACACGGAAGACTTCAAAAAGATTTTAAATTGAATAAGCCTCTGAACTTCTTTGCTCAGGAACGAGTTCTCATTGAAGAGGCTTGGCCTGGAGACATCGTAGGTCTTCTCGATACAACAGGAGATTTTCGTATTGGAGATACGCTAGCTGAAAAAGAGATCTTTGAATATGAGGGGGTTCCTCGATTTTCTCCTGAATTTTTCTCAAGTGTCACTACGGCAGATCCTTTAAAAAGAAAACAACTTCAAAAAGGGCTCGATCAACTCACTGAAGAGGGGATTATTCAGATCTTTAAACATAAAGATCGAGGAGATGTGGCCCCCATTCTTGGCGCTGTCGGTGTTTTGCAGTTTGAAGTTCTCGAGCATCGTTTAAAAGCCGAATATAATGTAACAGCACGACTCGAACGTATGCCTTATCAAAGAGCCCGTTGGGTCGTTGATAATGGAAGTGGGAAGTTTGAGGAGTCTCTAAGAGATTTTAATGCTTTTGCTGATTGCATGGTGGTAATTGATCGAGATCAATTACCAGTTGTTCTTTTCAAAACGGAATGGAATCTATCGTGGGCAGAAGGACGATATCCCAACTTGAAATTCTTACCCTCGGCCCCCCCAGTGAAAAAGTAAATACCTGGCCCTCTATACTGTGTTTTTTGAGAGTTTTTTTGGGGCAAGAGAAATATCTTTTAGATTGAGGAAGTAAACTTCGAAGCCATGATAAATAAGATAGGCACAAAGTAGACATATAAATATAGAAACGCTTTGAAATAATAATGTTCCTACAAGTGGAACACTAGATAAAGCGGAGTGTCTGATATAAGAAGGTAATATTTTTTCGATAAGAATAATAATGGGTTGATGAGTCAAATATAATCCGTAGCTATATTTCCCTAAATATCTTAACCCTTTTAAATTAAAGAATGAGAGTAAAAGCCCTTTAGTATTAAAATTTAATTTCGCTAAAAGCGCTGTAAAGAAAATGGCATAAGAGGGAAATCCCAAAAGCTGTACTAGCAACGAAGTGGTATGAATTCCTTGTGAAAAAGATAATATCGATAATAGGCAACTCAAGTTAAAGATTAAATCTATTTTGGAATAAAAATATTTTGAAGCAACAGGATCTAGAATAATAGTCGCAAGAGCACTTCCACACAAAATGCCATGCCAGCGAGTTAATGTAAAAAAATAGGTCGAGTTGAGAGGGGTATGGCTAACTACTTGAAAAAAAATCAGGCCTATTGAGAGGCTTAATAAGGAAAAGCATACTAATCTGAGGTTTTTAAGAGGGGACTTCCAAACCAAAAGTGGCCAAAATAGGTAAAATTGCTCTTCAATAGAAAGTGACCAACTAATATCGACAATGTGCCCAGGATAGAAACCTAAATAGGAGAAGTAGAGATTAGAGAGAAATAGAAGATGCCAAAAAAAATGGCTTCTATCTATGGAAAATAAAGAGGATAAATTTGGGAAAAATGGGATTGCGCCAAAAAAGAAACATAGAAATAAAGCATATAATGGAAAAATTCTTAATGCTCTTCGTATATAGAAGGTTTGAAAATAGAGGGGGGTTTGACGAGACTGAATAAGAATTCTGGTAATTAAAAATCCTGACAGAACAAAAAACATATCAACACCAATCCAGCCTGCAGTAGACACACGATACCAAAAACGATCTAAACTAGATTGAAAAAAAGATTGATAGGAATGGCTTAAAATAACCAATAAAATAGCTAGCCCTCGAACCCCATCGAATGCAGGATTGAATAGATAGGCTAATCTGGATTTGTTATGAGATGTTAACAAGGGATCTTTTTCTGGAGATTTTTCTATTATAAACAAAACTTAATACATTTATTATTTTATTTTGTTTTAAAGAAGAATCGGCGCGCTGAGTCTCGGTCGCATTACTTCTGAATCAATTCGGGTCGAATAAGATCATTGCAACAACTCTCAGTTTCCAGCTTGTTTACTCCGATAAGACTACGTGAACTATAAACTCGCTTATCTTTGGTTGCCTTCAGAAAAAATTCACAGCGCGTTACAGATAGAACCAATACTGTTTGTAGTGCTTAGTGCTCTCACCTCATATCTTTTATATAAGCTCTTTTTAAGAGGACTCTCCCCTGAACGGCATCGCAATCTCAAAGCTCAGTTTAAAAATCTCGTTTTTCATACTCTTCTCTGTCTTGCTTTTTACGGCTCCTTTTTATTGATTCGGGAACTACCCGCAATGAATCCGGGGTACCTGAAACTCTCCCCTTACTTTGGCCTAAGCACCATTATTTGGGCTGCTGTGGTTTTTATAAAAACATGTCGGATCATGATTTTTGAATACCTTTTTTTTAGAAGCATGACAGTAGGGGTACCACTGTTATTGGTAAATATCTTTACCTTAGTACTCAGTATTGTAATTGCAGTTTGGTTACTCAATACCATTTTTGAATTTCGACTTTTACCCTTAGTGGCAACTTCAGCTGTTTTCTCCATTGTTCTAGGTCTTGCGTTACAAGATACTCTTGGAAATCTCTTTTCCGGTATCGCGCTTCAACTCGACAAACCCTATTCCATTGGAGATTGGATTGAGATCTTTAATGGAAATCAGAAACTAACTGGACTCGTTACAGAAATCACATGGCGTGCCACCGTTTTACTTTCCGTTACTGACGAGGTTATTACCATTCCCAATCGAATAGTTTCCCAATCTCAGGTAAATAATTACGCTGCTAAATCAGGGCCTATTATTCGGAGTCAAACTTTTCGCATCCCCTATGGCAGTTCAATTAAAAAGACAAAACAGGTACTACTCAATTCAGTCAAAGGAATCGATGGCATCAGGCGAATTCCAGAGCCGATGGTATTGATCGTTGAAAGTGCGGAATCCTGGATTACGTTCAGGCTTATTTACTACATAGATGATTTTGGAAGACAGTTTTTGATTAGCGATGAGGTGCTTACCGCAACACTCGAATCACTTCATCACGAGAAAATACTTTTAGCCCCCCCAAGACTTAGCGTTGAAGCCATTAAGATTTAATTGTTTTCTAATATAAATCGCCAGATATTTTTTGTGAAAATATATCGTGTTTATAATTTTTAAATAGCTGCGAGTGATTTCGTTTCAAAAGAGTTGTTTCACTAACCCCCTCTTTTTTACAGGTTAAAAATTTTCCATTGCCCTTATAGATTCTTGGACGTCCAATAACTCGAGCCTCCGCCACTTGATTTATAGCTAAAAAAGGCTCTTTCCCCATGACCAAGTAACTTACGGGTAATGATCTTAAATCAATTTTTAAATTCCGACTAAATTGATTCCAAAATGCTGATTGAAAGACTTCCTTGGGAGGAAGCGCAAAGAAATGACACCAATGCTGTTTGTTGGCCTCTTTCAGCATTCCGCAGCTCTCTTGGTGACTGCAAGGAGCTATGATAGTCATCTTATTGGCCAGTTTTTCTCTCACCATGATTAAGCGCTGACTACTAACGCTTGTACCAGGTTCAACCCAAATAATAAAATCTGCTTTTTCGATAAATGAGATAAGTCTATCTAAATCCCCTAACTGAAGTTCATTAATCAGGTGACTTAGGCAGAGAATCCAATTTCCAGTCGGAACCGATGGTTGAGAAAGCTGTTTTACTTTTAAGTTGGGGTCTAATTGCTCTAGTTTTTTATGGGCAAACTCGACCGCCGTCTTTGAGGTGTCCCATAACCAGACATCTGAAATGATATTAGCTCCAAGATGTTCGAATATCTTTTGGGCCGCAATTCCAGTTCCACAACCAAAATCCAAAACAGCAAAGGTTTTATTCTCTGTGATTAGATTTTTTCCAATGAGTTCTTTAAGAACAGCATCCCATTTCCAGCCAATGCGTTGAGCGAAAGTTTCATGATAGAGGTTTAATAGCTTGGATGAATTCCAGTAATTTTTATTCTGATGAGCTAACTCTTCCGACAAAAAAACAGTTCGTAATCTCTTGAGTTCAGCCCATTCGGACTGTTCCCATTCCTCTCTATTTATCCTGTTCATTGGCTTTTGCCTCTAGTTCAGACCAACGAGCATAAAGTCTGTCTACGCTTTGCTGAGCGTTCGCAATCTGTTGATACAATTCAGACAACCGTTTTGCATTGCTTTGAATTTCGGGTTGAGAGACCTCTAGATGAAGTTTCTCTATTTTATTCTCCGTTTCCTGAATTAGATTTTCCATTGAACTAAGTTCTCGAACTTCGTGATAGCTCATTTTCTTTTTCTTTTTGGACTCTGATTCTTCAGACCTAGATTTTTTAAACTCTTTAAGGGGTTGATTCTCAGCTCTCCATCGCTCCCATTGAGAAAGGTCCGCAAATTTAATAAGTTCATCCCTTTTATTCTCATTAGAAGGAAAGGCCACGATTTCAGTGGCTACCTGATCCAAAAAATAGCGATCGTGAGTCACCAAGATAACGGCCCCATCAAAGTCGGTTAGGCAATTTTGTAAGACATCCAATGTTTCAATATCTAAATCATTAGTCGGTTCATCTAAAACTAAAACTTTGGCTTCCTTAAGCATTAGTTTAGCTAATAAAAGTCTCGATTGTTCTCCTCCTGAGAGCTTGCCCACCGGGAGCTCAATTTGTTCAGGGGTAAAAAGAAACCGATCCAGATATCCCCGGATGTGAATGGGATTTCCTCGGTAGATCACAGTGTCGCCACCGGGGCAAATAGTTTTTTGTAATGATATATTTAAATCTAAAGATTCTCTCTTCTGTTCAAAATAGGAGACAGGTAACTGCTCTGCTTGAAGAACGATACCTGAATCTACCTTCTCATGCCCTAATAGACAGCGAATTAAGGTCGATTTACCGCAGCCATTGGCGCCCAATAACCCAACTCGACTGCCTGGCCCCATAAACAAACTAAAATCATTAAACAGTATTTTATCTCCATAAGACTTGGAGATGTTTTTGGCTTCAATAAGACGCTTAGGTTGCTTTTTGGAAGACTGAAAACTCAAGGTTACTTCTCGGCTTCGATTTCGATATTCCAACTCTTCACATTCTTCTTTAAGATCGACTGCTCGGTCGATTCGAGCTTGTTGTTTAGTTGTTCTTGCCTTGGGGCCTCTTCGAAGCCATTCAGTCTCGTTTCGAAGTTTATTTTTCAATACAAGTTCTTCCGATTTTTGCTGGGACAATTGAGACTCTCTGAGCTCTAGGTAGGTTGTGTAATTTCCACGAACATCTAGAACCCCCTGAGAGTATTGACGGCCCAGTTCAAAAATGCGAGTTGTCACATTCTGTAAAAAAACTCGGTCATGGGTAATAACAACCGTGGCAAATTGGGAACGAACTAAAAGCTCCTCAAGCCAAAGAATACTCTCAAGGTCCAAATGATTAGTAGGTTCATCCAGCAATAGAATCTCGGGTTCTTTAACAAGCTCTCTCGCTAAAGCTACCTTTTTTTGCCAGCCTCCAGATAGGAGTTTTACTTTTTTCTCGGGTCCATATCCTTGGGACTCTAAATTGAGTTTAGCTATCCACTCCAATACTAAAGCATGGGCCTCCCCCGAAAAGGGATCCTGTACCCCCGATATAATTTCCTCCTCAATTGTAGAATCCTCAGAAAATTTCGGACTTTGTTCAAGAAATCCAATTCGGGTTCCCTTTGGAAAAGATACCTCACCCTCGTCAGTTTCAATCTTTCCAGATAAGATCTTTAATAGCGTAGATTTGCCGGCACCATTGGCTCCTATAAGACCAATTCGATCCTTGCTTTCAATAACAAAACTTAAATTTTCGAAAAGAGGTCGAACGCTAAACGATTTTTGAAGCCCTCTAGCCGAAAGCAGTATTCCCATAAACCACGAACATTTTAAGGAGTGAAGTACACTCTCTTTAACTCTTCATAATGTTTTTGTTGTAACTTACCTCGACGGCTACACATCAAGTTGGAAGTGTCTATCTGGTAGCTTATCATTTCGTGCGTGTTTGTATCATAAAACTCCACATAACAGTCAGGAAATCCTAGAGTGTGGCCGAATTCATGCCTAAGGGTCCAACGCACATGATATTCAGTTAAAGGCTGATTTGCGTCCATGGTAATAGTGCTTCCCGCAAGGGCATTCACATGTGGGGTGGCTCCTGGAACAAATTCGATATGAGTTGTATCCCATCCACCATCGATAAAATCTAAATTTAAGGCCCACTTTCCCCATCTCCACTCATCTTCAATATTAACCCTCAAAAATTCCAAGACCTCTTCTGAGTCTGGTCTCTTAAACGGGGTTTTTAGGAGGGTTAATTCAGGATCTGTCCAATGGATATCTTCTCTTGTGTGGGTGATTAAAAAGAGTTCATCCCATCTCTCCTTTCCATTTTTTACATAACTTTGATAGTAGGAGTTCGGGTTCCCCTCCTTTTTAATGACGGTTTCCAATTCTGAAGTACACTGAGTTTCAGAATTCCCACTATTAAAACAGAGCCCCTTTAGCCAATTAGAATATTGGCCCTGGATCTCGCTAGATAGGTTTTTCCATTGAATCAGCTTATTTTCTAAGTCGGTAACTTGCGATAAATAGTAGTAACCTCTTATGTCGGTTCGTTTTCTGGCGGCGTAACCCCAGAGCATGGGCTCTTGAAGAATCCAACGAGAGGCTCGAGCATAGAGGGTATCAATTTTCAAACCCCAGGCCACAAAATCTTCATCAGAAACCGGAGCTATCTGAGAGATTGAAGTGCTTCCTAAAATTGTGCCCTTAATGGAGTTCGGAAGTTCGGCTTTTAATTTAGTAAAAAGGTCTAAAATAATTTTAGGACTGGATACTCGGGGGCTTTCAATGGGATATCCTGGCTGATTTGCTGGGGTGCTTAAGAAGATTTTTTGCTCTGGAGGACGATTTTCATTTATTAACTTCAGCCAGTCTAAAAACTTCTTCCCCATTTTAATAATGGGCTCTAGCTCACTTTTCCCTTCCCCATCATCACGAGCTTTTAAAGCTGTCTGATATTCGCCTCCAGTCATTGCTAAATCGAGATGGGGAATAGGGGGTAGCTCTTGAGCCAAAGATAAAGTGCAAATAAGTAAAGAGAGAAAATAGATCATGATAGGGCCCCTCTAGGGTTTGAATTTTATTTAGATTATCACAGCGACTCCAAAATGAATCCTGTTCTTTCACTGGGTTCTTTCCCAATAACACGGGAGGTTAGGCCTTTGTATTTTGTTTCGCACAGCGAAACAAAATACAAAGGCCTTGGATTCTAGCAGTCTTCCTTGGTTTAATTGTTTTGCAAAAAATAATCAACCTAGGGAGACAACATG
>SXGT01345265.1_pt1 | contig 16974 bp, 13 predicted proteins | sample 3176221 | NCBI WGS metagenome assembly SXGT01 (sample SAMN11356862, study PRJNA531348) | freshwater metagenome | isolation source: freshwater sample F1-120 | place: China: Fuxian Lake, Yuxi | collected 2017-12-25 | reverse complement strand
CCGGCCGTCGCGCGTCGAGTAAGTACGCCGACGGATTTTTTATTTCCACGAGTCCCGAGTCATTCATTTCAAAAATGCCGGTTTCGTCGGTGGAACCAAAACGATTCTTGAGACTGCGCAGCACGCGTAAAGGATGCGATCGCTCACCTTCAAAAGAAAACACTGCGTCAATGACATGCTCGAGCGTCTTCGGGCCCGCGACCGCGCCGTCTTTGGTGACGTGGCCGATGAGTAGCAGTGGAACATTCGCGCCCTTCGCCCACGCGACAAGTCGTCCGGCAGCACCGCGTACTTGTCCAACTGCACCGGCTTCCGAAGGAATATCCTCAGAGCGAAGCATCTGCACAGAGTCGATCACGGCGAATCCAGGTCGTTCTCGTTCGAGTGTCGCGATCAGTGTTTCAAGATCGGTCGCAGAGAGAAACCAGATTCCATGCTGGGGGAGTGAGAGACGATCGGCTCGTAGTTTTACTTGCGTAGCGGATTCCTCACCAGAAATGTACAGAACCTTTTTTCCGGAAGCAGCGAGTCGGCTGCATAACATCAGCGCAAGCGTGGATTTTCCTATCCCCGGCTCGCCGCCGAGGAGCGTCACCGAGCCATCGACGATGCCGCCACCGAACACACGATCAACCTCGGCGATTCCCGAAGCGAGCCGGCGTTCCGCAGAAGCGGGGATCGTTTCGAACGCCGTGACTGCGAGCGCCGTTCCCCCCGTTGTGGCACTTACACTAGCCGCTTCTTTGCGTATTCGAGCTTCCGATAAGGTCCCCCAAGCGCCACACTCAAGACACTGCCCAGTCCATTTTGGACTTTGCGCATCGCACGAATTGCACACGAAAAGAGTTGTTGGTTTCATACACGCAAATATCTACCCCGCAAGAGAAAATCTGGCAAGCCCAGAGTGCCCCTCCTTACCTAAAGGTAAGGAGGAGATGGGGGAGGAGTTCATTTTACACATTTTTTTACCACCGGAGCATTCGGGTCTTCTTTCGGTAGGGCATCGATTGCTGATTGAAAAATCGAATCAATGAGTTCACGAGCTTTCGCACGGAAGTCCGCTCCTTTCGCTACATTCAGAATACTACGTGCCGCGTCGGCAAGCGCCGAAGGAACTAGCTTTTCGATACTCGCGATTGTCTCCATACGATCAGTATATGTTTTTTCGGAAATGACCTGGAGACTTTCGGCCATGTCATACAGTTTTTTCTTCGCTGCTTCGAGGCCATCCTTTGCAACTTTCGCGGCCTTTATTTTGAGCGACTCCTCTTGTTTACATTCGAGACCGGATTGACATTCTGACGTTTCTTTACACACGTCACCTTCCTTTAGCAATTCAATACTAATCGTTTTAAATGGCGTACCTTTTACAGAATTGACCGGCAGTGGTTTGAAACTCGTGAGATTGAAGTTAATCGTATTGAGAATGAGGTACGCGCTGAGCGTGAGGATCAGTCCAGCTGTGGCATTTTCGATCCGTTTTTTCCCCTCCGCTGGTTGACCAGTCACGTATTGCATCCCGCCGATAACAAACATTACTCCCGCGATAAAACTTGCAATCGCGGAGAGATATTCATACAGTCCACCGATGTACTGTCCGATCCAAGGAACTCCACCTGAGGCCGGGGTAAATTTTACCGTGGGAATAGGCACGGAAAATGTTGGGCCAAATTGTTCCGTTGCCGCAAACGCCACGCCCGTGAGCGCAAAAAATCCGACACCCGTGACGATGCAAAGTATGAATCGATTTCGTTTTTTCAGTAGATTTTTCATATCTACGGCCAACAAGCTCCATGCCATTCGAAATGCATCGCATCGTGGTCGCCGATAAAATTTGGATCATGCGGCCATAGATTGCTAAGTTTGGTTGTTCCTTGTTTCCAGCCCAAACCTCCCCAGTATAATTTATGTTTTGCCATTAATGCCGCCAACTCCATTGGCATTTTTGTGACAAGTTGACTATTGTGCACCCACGGATTTCTGCAGGAGTCAATGTCAATGGCGAGACCAAACATGTGGAGATCAGAGCTGTCTCCGGGAACGTAATTTGGCGGTTTACCCGCAGCGATCAGTTCAGCATTTTTTTCTTTTTTTGCTTCGACTTTTGCATCATGTTTTGCAATTCGTTTTTGATAGCCGCCACCCTGCTGACTTCCCCCAGAACAATTTCCTGAATAAAAAGGCATTGCACGAATTTCTGTCATCCATTTTCCGACAGGGGAATCCGCGGGGGCTTCTTCAAGCTCTTTGAAAGCCGCCTGCCAATCTGGTGCTGAAAGTTTATGTACAAATAGCGAATTTCCTAACCACTTCACTGTAACAATTTGTTTCGCGACTTCATCATCGGTTGCCCCAAACGTTTTTCTGAAGCAGCCCGATGGAGCAGGTGCCGAACCGCTAACCTCACTGGTTGCGGTATATGTTGGTTTTGTTCCCGCCGGAGAGCCTGGCGGCGGAGGGACTTCGGTGATGGATTTTTCTGTGGTTGGTACCGGCTCTACAAAGTTGAGACTTGAGAAATTTTCTTTTTTGATGACATCCATTTGTATCGGTTTTAATACAATCAATGTTGGATCCACTGAATATAAAAGTAAAAATGCACTAAGGACGAGTATGAGGCCGATCGTCGCATTCGTGATCCGCCCCTTTGCTGCGGTTACTTTGCTTGCATCAGCTCCTGCGGTGACATATTGGAATCCGCCGATAATAATTATCGCCGCAGCAACCACAACACCGATCATCGTCGCATATTTGTATATCGCTTCTATATACTGCGCGAGCCAAGGAACATCGATCACTGCTTGTCCTTTATCGCCAGCGCCTGTTTTTATGTCGGTGAATTTCAATCCAGGAATATCCACCTGAAGCGCCGGTGTGTTTGTATTGAGTGCCAGCGCGGTTGATGTACTAAAAAAAAGTATACAGAGACCAAAGAGTATAGTCGCACCAGCACGGTATTTGCGCATATCAGTGACAATTGTATTTTTGTTGGATTGTTTTGTAGATTCCCGCGACGTATTTCACCATGCCACGCGTATCCATCGCGACGCATGTTTTTCCATTCTTACATGTGCCTCGAAACGTTGCTGTACTGTCTACTTTTGGATTTGGACAATATCCTTTATCTTCCGCATCACAATTTCCACCACCGCTCCCTGGAACCTCAACAGCCTCCTCAGAAGGCAGGCATGCTTTTTGCATGATTGATTTGAGATCGCCGGACGCCGCCTCAGAGAGCGGAGTTGGTCGATACTTACAGCCATTTTTTTGTTGCCAACGCTGTACTGAACCGAGTCCTGCAGCGTAACCAGAGATCGCCTGCATTTCATTCCCGGGTGACATGCCAAGAGTTTTCATCACCCACACCGCTGCGTAGGTACTGATCTCCGCATCGGTAATCATCAGTTCAGTCTTTTTGTCTTTTTGTTCCGGACAAGGCAGAGAATCATCGGGCCACTTGTCTGGAAATTTTTTCTTGAGTGCGAGAGAAAGCGGTTTTGGTTTTGCTGGCGGACAACTGACAAAATTTGTGTGCACCACTTGACCCGGCCCCCATGCCACAGCTTTTTCTTTTGGACTCCTTGGAAATCCATTCCAAATATTTAGCTTGAGGCCTGACTCATGGTTTGCCATTGCGAGCGCTACACAACTATCAATTCCAAATTCTGCTGCAGCTTTTTTGAAACCGTCGACGACAGCAATTTCACCATCTTTTGGCCCAAGTGATGGCGTAAGATCAGATGCTGGACCACCGCGTTCTTCAACACCCGGTGGAGTCATGGCAAGCGGCTCATACTGTTGTCCTTCCACGTATTGTACTTGAATACTCTTGAGTTCCGTGAGCTGTGTGTTGATGGTGTTCAAAATGAGATACGCTGAGAATACAAGAACGATGCCGATGAGCGCATTCGTAATGCGTTCCTTTCCCGCACTTACTCGTGCAGAATCACCTCCTGCGGTGACGTATTGAAATCCACCGATTATTGCCATGACTGCCGCGACGACCACAGCAATACTGATCGCGTACTCGTAGACACCACCGATGTAATTCGCGAGCCACGGCACGTCGAGAATCTGTACGTTTTCCTGTTTGCCCCCCGCAGTTGTTTTTCCTTCCGTTTTTACCTCAATTCCTGAGAAGCGCACGGTGGGAATAGGAATACCGACATTTGGTGTATATCCTTTAATATCAAGACTTTTTGATTCCGCGAGTGCGGTTCCTGGGATCAGAAAAAGAGGAACGATGATCACTCCTGCGGTGATTGTGGCAAGTACTTTTTGGAGTAGGTGAGTGATCGTTTCTTTTTTCATGGCATTATTTGGTCGTTGGCGTATTTTCCGTCTCTGCAATCGCACTCTCAACGAGTGAACGGAGTCGATCGTACCCTACGACACCTTCAATGCGACGATCGCCAATAAATATTGTTGGTGTTGCGGTGATTTGTAGCCGCAGCGCTTCTTCAAGATCTCGTCCCACCACTGCTGACATCGTTTTTGCATCGACGCATGAGGCCACACTCGTTCCATCGATTCCTATCTGCGTGCCGAAGACGGAAAAGTTATCTGCGCTAATCGCATCTTGATTGGCGAGTAAGGTATCATGATATTGCCAAAACGCTCCTTGTTCACCGGCGCAGCGTGCTGCTTCTGCGGCTCCTCGCGCTGCGGGATGAATGGATGAGTTAGGAAAATCTTTCCACACCACCGCGACTTTCGTCGGAAAATCTTGGAGAATTTTTTGCAGATCCGCGTCCATTTGACTACATGGTTCGCATTGGTAATCGCCGTACTCCACGATGGTCACCACAGGCTTTTCCGCACCGCGTCTCGGATTCCCGAAATCGATCTTCGGCCGATCGAGCGCGGTAAGTCCTTGCGCATTCTTTGATTGTTCTTGTGTTTGCGTAGGCGAAAGCACTGCCACGCCGTAGAATACGAGCAGGCCGGTTGCGATCAAGAAGATGAATGCGAGAAAGATGTTGTTGTGGCGCATAGTAGAAGGTGGAGAGGTTAAAAGGTTGAGAGGTTGAAAGTTCCGCATCTTTCAACCTCCTAACCTCGCCACCTATTTCTTGAGTTGAATCTTATTCAGCATTCCTGACCCCTTATCCGTGAAGTACATCGTCTTCTTGTCCGGTGAGAGCATGATTTTATCGATCGTGTGCTCACCTTCGGGGATCGCGATTTGTGTCGTGAGTCCGGTGCTCAGGTCAACCTTATAGATGTTGTCCGCAACTTCGTCAGAGAGTGAGGGTTGGAGTCCGATGCCTGTTTCCATTTCTTTCGGTGCGGCGCAAAATACCGTACGGTCATCAGCGAACGTGCATTTGTCGACCCAGGTGTTCAGATTGATGCTCCTGCGGTTGCGACCGATGTTGTCGCCCTGCGCATCGATCATCCAGAGTTGCGGCTTCCAGTCATTTGTGGAGGTGACTGAACTATACAACAGTTGTTGACCGGACGGCGCCCACTTCGGACGGAAATCGAGACCCTCGACGGTGATCGATTTGAAATTTTCTTGATTCTGACCGATCAAATAAATTTCTTGGCAATCCACACCACACTTTCTACCCGTTGCGGACGTGGCGATCACCTGACCGGTGGGGGAGTAGGCGACGGTCACCTTGTCGGCGTTTCCACCGAGCTCTTGCACCGCGCGCGCACCCGAACCATCAGGGTTTGCAACGACAAGGAATCGGTTGTTTTCGTCGATGCCGATACTCTTCGCGGCGATTTGCGAACCTGAGCTGCTAAATTCGAAAGCTTCCCAATGGCGCGGCAGGGTCACTTGTGTATTTTTATTGAAATCGTACAGCGTCTTTGCCCCGTCAGGGTATTCAAGGATTGCCTTTGTCCCGTTCGGATCAAATTTTGCTTGGCTGACGTTGAAGAATTGTTGTCCCGAGAGGAGAGACGATTTCCCATCTGCGCTGACGCGATAGAATTTTCCGTCATCGCGATTGTAATAACTCACGGCACCGTTCACTGCGACCGTTGCGCCGATCGTCGGTACTGGTGCGATCGTGGTGACTTGTGTGACTCCGCCCGCCGCGACAGGAGTGGCGGGAACTTCTGGCGGCGGAAGCGGCGCGCCACCTGGCACACCTGGCGTAGGTGCGCCACTCACTGCTGTTGGTAGACCCCCAACGCTCACGTTCACATTTTCTGGAGGAGCGACTGGTTCCGGCGCAGCGGCAAAAAACAATCGAAAGATTGCATAACCGATACCAATGGTGACGATGGCGAAGAGGATGACCGCGAGAATTTTTTTATAGTTCATAACGTTTGCGTGAGCGAGGCTCTTTAGAGACCGGGGATGATGCTTGAGAGACCGAAGGATTGGTAGATGACGGTTCCAAAGGCTTTGACACACTGGGAATCAAACGGGCAAGCAGCGATCGCAAACAGCGCGAGGAGAGAGAGAAGGATGAAAATTGCGAGAATGTCGGCTGCGGCAAGTAAAATTTTTTCCCACATTTCCATCGAGACCGTGCCTGGCACCTCGATGTAACTCAGAAACCAGTACGTGTTGAGAAGGAGCAGTCCTATGAAGGTGGGATCTTCCCAAATTTCTTCCCAGAGCGGATCGACCGCGGACTGTTTGAATTGTTTCGCCGCCCTTTGTTCCATGGCGCCCGCGCCTGTGCGTCCCTGACCACCGCCACCAAGACCAGGAATTTTTCCTATAGCTGCAGTAGCACTTCCGCCTTCAGCTCCAGGAGCTCCTCCCGCCGCTCCACCAGCGCCTACGGATGCACCAGCGCCACCCGTTCCTCCCGCAATTCCGCTCATGCCACCAGCGCCACTAGCATCTTGCATGCCGCCAGAACTGGACGGTCCTCCACCGCTCGGAGCTCCACCACTTGCACCCATGTCAGGAAGTGGTTTACCTATCGCTCCTTCGCCTCCTGCGATGTGGCTACCGTCCGTCCCAGGTGTATCTCCACCAGCGCCGCCCTTTTTTTTATCCTCAAGTCCGCGATTTTTTCGTTCCTCGGTACGTTGCGGCCTTTTCTCAGTCCATTCCTTTGCCTCATCAGCATTTTTTTGTAGATTTGCACTCGTCTCATCAAGCTTTTTTTGTTGCTTTTCGTCAATTCCGAGATCTGCCCGCTCTTGAGCACGTTTTGCATCACGTTCCTTTGGTGAGTCACTAGCAGTGTCATCCTTTTTTTGTTGCTGATCTTCTTCCGTACCTTTTTCTTCGGCATCTGCCCCGTCCTCCCCGTTTTCTTGCGGCCTATTGTTATCATTCGCCGGTTGCCCTTGCGGCATCGCATTGTCATTCGCGGGATCCTCGTCATCAAACTCGTCGATTTTTCCGAACTGTTCGTCGTCGATGTCATCTTCAAGTTCATTTGAAGAAAGTTCTTCCTCTGACGCAGCCCCAGTGTTTCCACGCGGCTGTTTCACTGTCGAAGAAACGCGCGTCTGTTCCAACTGGTGTTTCCAGCGGAGTTGATCTTCCAAGGACGGATCTTGGTTAGACTTTTTGGGGCTCGCGGGCATGGACTTTACGTTTTGCTAAAGTGATTGCGTCGTCTTTTGCTCCGACCGTTACGGTGTCACCAGGTTTGCAGTGCTCACCAAGCAGTTCGCGCGCAAGAGGATTCTCCACGAGGTCTTGAATTTGTCTTCGCACACCGCGCGCGCCGTACGCGGGGTTCCAACTTTTTTCTGCGATCATCGCGACCGCTTGTGGGCGCGTGACGACCACGACGCCGTAATCTTTTTTCACGCGTGCAGATAGTTCAAGCATTTGGAGTCCGACGATTTCTTTGAGACTTTCCTGCGAGAGCGGCTGGAACACCACCACTTTGTCGATGCGGTTGATGAACTCTGGGCGGAATGCGGTTTCGAGTTCTTTCATCACGCGCTCGCGCGCTTCTTTTACGTCCTCCGCAGTGATCTCCCCGGCGACCGCTTCGGAGAAACCGATCGCGGGTGCTTGGAGTTGTGACGCGCCGACGTTCGACGTCATCACAATGATCGTATTTTTGAAATTGATTTTTCTGCCGGTCGCGTCGGTGACGTGGCCGTCTTCAAGAATTTGGAGCAGCAAGTTATGCACATCGCCGTGCGCTTTTTCGATTTCATCGAACAGCACGATGGAATGTGGTTTGCGTTTCACGACGTCGGTGAGCTTCGTTTCATCGCGATACCCAACGTAGCCTGCCGGTGCACCGACGAGCTTCGACATATTGAATCCTTCGGAGAACTCCGACATGTCGATGCGTACGAGCGCGTTCGGATCCTGGAACACCGTTTCCGCGAGCGTTTTTGCGAGCTCGGTTTTTCCGACGCCAGAAGGACCGAGGAACAAGAACGATGCGAGCGGTCGGTTGGGGGAGGAGATGCCCGCTTTCGCACGACGCACGAGTTCAGAAACATTTTTTACCGCCTCATCTTGCCCCACGATCCGTTTCATCAGTGTCCCTTCCAATTTGAGCAATCGATCTTTTTCCTGGAGCAATAAATCATTCACTGGAATACCGGTCGCGCGCGCGATCACTGTCGCTACTTCTTTTTTACCGATCTTCCCGATCACTGGCTTCGGTTTTGCAGGATTTTTCTTTGTAAATTGCGCGATCTGGTGTTCGAGATCTTTTTCTTTTGTTTTTAACTCGAGCGCTTCGATGAAATTTTCACCGAGCACCGCTTTTTGTTTCTTGTGCCGAACCTTATCGAGTTCATCATCTAACCCTTTGATTTTTTTTGCGTCACCTTCGCCACCGGCCGCAACACGAACGCACGCTGCAGCTTCGTCGATCAGGTCGATCGCTTTGTCAGGGAGGAATCGGTCGGTGATGTATCGCTCCGACATCACCACTGCGGCCGTGATCGCCTCGTCAGTGATCTCGACGCCGTGATACTGCTCGTAGTTTTCGCGCAGTCCCTGAAGAATTTTGATCGCAACATCCTGCGACGGGGGATCGACCGCGACCGGTTGGAACCGTCGCTCGAGCGCACCGTCCGCTTCGATGTGTTTTTTGTACTCCGCGAGCGTCGTCGCGCCGATGCAGCGCATGTCACCGCGCGCGAGCGCAGGTTTCAAAATGTTCGCCGCATCCATGGAGCCGTTCGTCGATCCGGCGCCCATGATGTTGTGCAACTCGTCGATGAACAAAATAACGTCCGTGTTATTTTTCATTTCGTCGATGATCTGTTTCAGTCGCCCTTCGAATTCTCCGCGATAAATCGTTCCCGCGAGAATTAGTCCGAGATCGAGCGCAAGCACGCGCTTGTCTGCAAGAATTTCTGGCACTTCGCCTTTCAAGATTTTTTTCGCGAGCCCTTCGACGATCGCGGTTTTTCCGACGCCTGGTTCGCCGAGCAGCACCGGATTGTTTTTTGTGCGACGACACAGAATCTGAATCATCCGCTCGACCTCTTTGTCGCGACCGATCACCGGATCGATATTCTCTTGCAGCTTCGGATTCGTCAGTTCAGTGGAGAAAAAATCGAGCGCGGGCGTTTTTTGTTTTGCCGACGCGCGTGCAACTTTTTTGCTCTCTGCTTTTTTGTGCTCGGATTTTGCGTCGTCTTTTTTCGATGGCGCTTTTCCTTGTTCGTAGGTCTCAGTGATCTCCGGAAATTTTGATGTGCTTTTGAGCACCGTTTGCACCTGTTCTTTCAGCTCGCGAAGTTCGATAAGTTGCTCAGTCAGAATCGCATCGACCGCGGGGGAGTCGATCTGCAGCAAACCAGAAAGTAAATGTTCGGTACCGACGTAGCGATGTTCGTGCACATTCGCGGTGAGCACCGCTTTTTCGATCGCGCGTTTTGCATCCACCGAAAGTTTCGGCACGGTATCGCTCGTTTTCTTTTCACCCGTATGAAGCATCTCCATCATCAGAACGCGGCGAAGTTCCTCTGCGCTGATGTTCGCTTTGCGAAGAATCTCTCCACCGATGCTTCCTTTTTGGTGCATCAGCGCGAGCAGCATATGTTCGGGGTTGATGTCGCCTGAACCAAGCTCCACTGCGAGCGAGTACGATTTTGCGAGAACGTTTTTGAGATGACCGGTGAATTTGTCGAGGATGTCGGTGTTCATAGATGCGCCATTTGATCAAGTTTAGCGATTCGATCCGCGATCGGGGGATGCGTAGAGAAAAGGTTGCCACTGAACGGATTCGCGATGTACAGATGTGCGGTTGCGGCTGAAGGGTTTTGCATCGGGAGCGCGTCGGCTTGGATTTTTCTGAGCGCGTTCGCAAGTCCTTCAGGAAAACGAGTGATCAGTGCGCCGGATGCATCTGCGAGATACTCTCGTCGTCGCGACACAGCGAGCTGGATCAAGTGCGCAACGATCGGACCAAAGATCATCAGTACGATGCCGATGATCATGAACGCATTGCCACCACCTTCGTCGCGACTACTGCTCCGACGCCCACCAAAACTGATGCGGAACATCAGTTGCGCGAGCAAAGAGACGATGCCGACCAACACGATCACGATCGTCATCACGCGGATGTCGTAATTTTTGACGTGCGATAGTTCGTGGGCGAGTACACCTTCCAATTCTTCGTTTTGGAGTTTGGTGAGCGCGCCTGTCGTCACTGCGATCGACGCGTGTTTCGGATCGCGTCCGGTTGCGAACGCATTGATCGCCTTGTCTTCGATCACGTGAATCTTCGGTGTCGGCATCCCTTGCGAGATGCACAGATTTTCCACCATGCGATACAGGTATGGATTGTCTGTCGCAGTGATCTGTTTTGCACCAGACACCGCGAGCGCGACTTTATCACCGGCGTAGTAACTGATGAGTGCGGAAACGAAAGAGTAGATCGCGGCGAAAAATAAAAAAGTTCCGCCACTGTTTTCGTAGCGATCGATAGCGTATCCGAAAGCGAGCACGAGCGCGGAAAAAACCGCGATCAGTATCACGGTGCGGCGTTTGTTCGACTCTATGAAGTCGTAGGTGGTCATGTTGTAGAGAGGAGAGAGAAGAGAGGAGCGGTACGAGTTGTAAAAGTAATGCGCGAAGCGCTACTTTCGCTTCTCTCTTTCCTCTTCTCTCTTCTCTCTAAATTTAAAATTTTACCTGGACATTCTCACGCTCGCCAGCCGCAGCTTCAAAAAAATCATACTTCTTAAAACTCATCTTTCCCGCAATGACATTGTTCGGAAACACCATGATCTTCGTGTTGAAATCCCGGACATTTGCATTGTAAAACCGCCGCGCGGCTTGGATTTTATCTTCCGCATCCCTGAGATCATCCTGCATCTGAAGAAAATTCTGCGAGGCTTTGAGGTCAGGATAATTTTCTGCGACTGCAAACAGTGATTTCAGCGTCTGTGTCAGCTGATTTTCTGCCGCAGCTTTGTCAGAAGTCGAGTGCGCGCCCATCGCCGCAGCACGCGCTTGTACAACCTTTTCAAACGTGCCGGCTTCGTGTTGTGCGTATGCTTTCACTGTTTCGACGAGGTTGGGGATAAGATCGTAGCGCCGCTTGAGCTGCACATCGATGTCTGACCAAGACTCGTCGACGCGGTTTTTGAGCGTAATAATGCCATTGTAGACGAGTACGAGCCATCCGAGCACCAAAAGTGCGAGGACGATAACGATCATCAAAGTAGTGGATCCATTCATAAGCATTAGTATAAATAATGTATAGCTTAATTATACGAAAATTATGCGTGAGTGGCAAAGCGAAAACAGGCAGTCTGTTTTTTTGATTGAAAATCAAAAAAATCAGGCTGCCTGTTTTTGCTTCAACGGTCTCCATACATACTGTACGGGGCGTCTTTTTTTGTTACAGTTGCATCGACCTCCTCATGCCCTTCCTCCGAGAGAGAGGGGGGAGTATTCTATGAATCCAAAATTATTCAAGCCATACGACATCCGTGGGTTTTCCCCTGAGGAGATCGACGAGGATTTTGCGTATCGGGTTGGGCAGGCGATGGTGCTTTTTACAAAAGCGAAAACGGTCGTTGTTGGTCGTGACATGCGTGACACCACACCGATGCTTTTTGACGCGCTCGCTCGCGGTGTCACTTCGCAAGGTGCAGATGTGATTGACATCGGACTGGTTACTACGCCGATGCTGTACTACGCGGTTGCGGAATATGATCTGCATGACGCGGGAGTGATGATCACCGCATCGCATAATCCGAAAGAGTACAACGGATTTAAGTTGTGTTTCGGTGACGCGCTTCCGATCGGGGGAGAGTCGGGGATGAAGGACGTTCGTGATCTTGCTGTTGCAGGACCGTATCCCGCGAAGGCGGCGGGAACGATCGTCACGACCGACATTCGGAGTTCGTACATCAAGAAGCTCATTTCTCTTGTCAACGTAGCCAAATTTAAGGAGTTAGAAGTGGTGGTCGACACCGCGAACGGAATGGAGGGGTCGATTATTCAGGATATTTTTGCGCATCTGCCATCGTGCCGTATGACAGGATTATTTATGGAACTCGACGGTGGATTCCCAAATCACGAAGCGAATCCCTTGAAAGAAGAAACACTCGATGCCTTGAAGTCTGCTGTGTATGCAATGCATGCGGACATCGGCGTCGCGTTCGATGGCGATGGTGATCGCATCGGCCTCGTCGATGAAAAAGGGGAGACGGTGCGCGCGGATTTTATTGGCGCGCTCGTTGCATCGAAGTTGCTTACGCAGAATCCCGGCGCAACGATTTTGTACGACCTTCGTGAGAGTTTGATCGCAAAAGAAGAGATTGAAAACGCGGGCGGACGCGCGGTGATGTGTCGTGTCGGTCACGGACTGATCAAACCGCAGATGCGACGCGAGAACGCGGTGTTTGCGAGTGAACTTTCGGGGCATTTTTATTTTCGTGATGTGTACGGCGCAGAATCTTCTGATCTGGTATTGTTGCTATTCTTGGAATTGCTTTCTGAATCGGGAAAAAAGTTGTCAGAACTTGTCGCGCCGCTTAAACGGTACGTACACTCTGGCGAAATCAACTCCGAAGTTGCGGACAAAGATGCGGTGCTTGCGATGCTCGAGGAGTCCTACGGTCACGAAGCGACAGAGATCACGCGTATCGACGGCATCCGTATGGATTTTTATGACGCGAACGCGCCAGAGAACGACTGGTGGTTCGGTGTGCGCGCGTCGAATACGGAACCGCTGCTGCGGTTGAATGTGGAGGCGAAGAAAAAAGAAAAGATGGAAGTGGAACGCGACAGATTACTCGCACTCATTCGTGTATGATCGGTGTCTTCGACTCAGGCCTAGGGGGCCTCACGGTTGTAAAAGAATTGTTCCGGCAACTGCCGGGACGTGGCGTTGTATATCTCGGTGACAACGCTCGTTTTCCTTATGGATCGAAAGGGCGCGATGTGGTGCGGCAGTTTGCGGTGCAAGATGCGGAATTTTTGAAAGCGCACGGTGCCGATGCGATCATCGTTGCGTGTAACACCGCGTCCGCGCTCGCGATCGCTGCGGTGCGCGCTGCGGTTGATGTGCCGGTGTTCGAAGTGGTGACACCTGCGGTCGCGCGAGCGGCAGTGCTTACGAAAGGTCGCGTCGGCGTGATCGGCACGCGTGGCACGATCTGGAGCGGGGTGTATGTGGAAAAAATGTCCGACGCCTCGCCGCGCACAAAAGTATTTTCGCAGGCGTGCCCGTTGTTTGTGCCGATCGTCGAAGAGGGCTGGGTTCGTCGCCTCGAAGCCGCGACGATTGCCAAGACCTACCTGAATCCGCTACGATTACGTCGCATTGATACCCTTATTTTAGGCTGCACGCACTATCCGTTTTTGCGGTCGCAGATCGCCACGGCAGTGGGTCCTGGCGTGCGGCTGGTTGATCCTGCGCATGAAACGGTCGCAGAATTCGCGCGATTTCTTGATAGCGAACCGGAACTCGCCGCAAAACTCGCGAGTGAAAAAACGAACCGTTTTTTCGCAACCGATAAAACCGAACATTTTGCGCAGCTCGCTGCGCGCTGGCTCGGTCAAAAAATAAATCTCGAGAAAGCCATTTTGGAATGATTACTACTATACTCATTTTTGTCGCCGTACTTTCACTGCTCGTCTTCGTACACGAGTTCGGTCACTTTATTACGGCAAAGCGCGCAGGGATTCGCGTGGATGAATTTGGTTTCGGATTTCCTCCACGACTTTTTGGTATCAAAAAAAACGACACGATCTACTCTATTAACTGGATTCCACTTGGGGGGTTCGTAAAAATCAAAGGCGAAGCGGGAGAACACAAAAACGACAAAGATAGTTTCTCAAGTAAGAGTGCGCTCACGCGCGCATCGGTGTTGCTCGCGGGCGTGGGGATGAACATGCTTCTTGCATGGGCACTGCTTACTGTCGGATACCTGATTGGGCTTCCTCAAGTAATCGATGGTCTGTCACCCTACGCACGTGTTGCAGATACAAAAATCACAGTGATGCAGGTGCTCCCTGGGTCACCCGCAGATGTCGGTGGCGTGCAAGCGGGGGATGTGATTACCACCGTGGATGGACGCGCGACGCAGGATAGCGAGAGCGTGCGCGCGGTTGCACAGGAGCGACTCGATACTCCAGTTTCGCTCATGATCACGCGTGGGGGTGAGTCGTTCGAAAAATTCGTCACACCCGCAGTACTTGCAGAGAGCGGCAAGCCAGGTCTCGGCGTCGCTCTCATGAAAACCGGTCTTGTTTCATATCCTTTGCATATCGCACCGATCCAGGCTGCGCACTCCACCTATACGATCGCCAAAGAAATTGTATTGTCATTCTACGGATTACTACGTGATCTGTTCGTGCAACAAAAAGTCACCACTGAGTTCTCTGGCCCGGTTGGCATCGCAGTGCTCACTGGCGAAGTTGCGCGACTTGGTATCCGTCATCTTTTGCAATTCACCGCGCTACTCTCCGTGAACCTCGCGGTGTTGAACGCGTTGCCGTTCCCCGCACTCGACGGCGGTCGATTATTTTTTCTTTTTCTTGAAGCGATTCGCCGAAAAGCGGTGAGTCGAAGGATTGAAATCGCAATGCACAACATCGGATTCGGAATGCTTCTGACGTTGATCGTCGTCGTGACGTATCGTGATGTGGTACGCTATGGCGAAAGAATTGTGGATGCGCTCGTTGCATTGCTTCGTATATGAAAGAACAGTTAGAACAACTTGCAAAGGATATTCTTGTTGCGCTTGATGGCGTGAACACACTTGCGGCGCTTGAGACGTTCGAGATCGAGCGACTCGGTCGGAAGGGGGAGTTCAATGCGTTGCTCAAGGGGTTGGGAGCGCTCGCGCCAGAAGAGCGCGCTGCAGTTGGTGCGCGGGCAAATGTGTTGAAGCAAGAAATTACCGCTGTAGTTGCAGCGAAACGAGCAGTACTCGAATCTGCATCCCTCGGCGCACTCGCGGAAACTGATCGCATCGACGTGACGGTTCCTGGAACCCGCCCACCCGAAGGACATTTGCATCTGACAAGTCAGGCGATCAGCGAGATCACCGATATTTTTCGTCGAATCGGTTTCACACGCGTGCGCCACCCTGAAGTGGAATGGGATTGGTACGCGTTCGAAGCGTTGAATATGCCGGGCGATCATCCTGCGCGCGATGAGTGGGAGACATTTTTTATGGACGCGCCGGTGCATTCGACGCTTGGTAAAATGGTGCTCACGCCACACACCTCGAACGGGCAGATTCGTGAAATGGAAAAACGTGAACTCCCGATTCGGATGATCAACATTTCAAAAACCTATCGGCGACAGATCGATGTGTCGCATGTGCCGATGTTCCATCAGTTCGAAGGGTTACTCGTTGATCGCGATGTGTCGGTGACGCATCTCAAAGGTGTGTTGGATTATTTTGCACGTACATTTTTTGGCGCGGATCGCAAAACGCGACTGCGACCGTTTCATTTTCGTTTTACCGAACCGAGTTTTGAGGTCGATATTTCTTGTGGAATTTGTGGTGGTACGGGAAAACTTTCTGATGGCGCAAAGTGCCGACTGTGCAAACAAGGTTGGCTCGAACTCGGCGGTGCGGGGATGGTGCATCCGAATGTGCTTCGCGCCGGAAAAATCGATCCAGAGAAATGGGGTGCGTTCGCATTCGGTTGGGGGGTGGAGCGCACGATGATGATGAAGGCTGGCGTGCAGATCGATGATATTCGTGAGTTGTATCGATCGGATTTTCGTTTTCTTGGGCAATTCTAAGGGGGACAGTCCCCTTTGAGGGGACAGTCCCCACGCTTCCTATGAACCTTCTCGCCTCCTACAATTGGATCAAAGAACACGTTGCGTTACCGATGAACGCCGAGGAATTCGCGCGGCGGATTTCTTTGTGTGGGCCTGCGGTTGAACGATTACATCCACAAGCACCGCTGTATGCACACATGCTCGTCGGACAGATCGTTGACTTCAAACCACATCCAAATGCGGACAAACTTCGGATTGTGACAACGGATATTGGAGAGAGGAAGATTGAGCTCGTCTGTGGCGGTTCGAATTTGGAGTGTGGAATGAAAGTTGTCGTCGCGCTCGTTGGCGCAAAGGTGCGTTGGCACGGCCATGGCGACCTGATTGAACTCACTCCAGCAGAAATTCGTGGTGTGAAAAGTGAGGGAATGATTTGTGGCGCAAATGAGATAGGTCTTGAGGGTGCGTTTCCGCATGCGGAAAAAGAGATTATGGACATGTCGTGGTGCAAAGCCGCTGCGGGCACGCCGCTCGCGAAAGCGCTCGACCTCGAAGACACCGTATTTGATATCGAAGTGACGACCAACCGTCCGGACGCGTTTTCGATGGTGGGGATGGCGCGAGAAGCTGCGGCGATTTTGAATGGAAAATTTTTGTGGAAGGAGGCGGTGTTGCCTTCGATGCCAAAATTCATAAAGCCGTTTGTGCTCACGGTGAAGAATCATGAGAAGAAATTGTGCACGCGGTATCAAGCAGTCGTGATGACCGACGTCACTGTCGGACCATCACCGTGGTGGATGAAAAAACGGTTGCTGATGTCGGGTGTGCGGCCGATCAACACCGTCGTCGACATCACCAACTACGT
>SXGT01111597.1_pt1 | contig 16974 bp, 17 predicted proteins | sample 3176221 | NCBI WGS metagenome assembly SXGT01 (sample SAMN11356862, study PRJNA531348) | freshwater metagenome | isolation source: freshwater sample F1-120 | place: China: Fuxian Lake, Yuxi | collected 2017-12-25 | reverse complement strand
GCCCGCTGTCCGCTGTCCGCTGTCCGCCGCCCGCTGTCCGCCGCCCGCTGTCCGCCTGTCCGCCGCCCGCTGTCCGCCGCCCGCTGTCCGCCTGTCCGCCGCCCGCTGTCCGCCGCCCGCTGTCCGCCGCCCGCTGTCCGCCGCCCGCCGTCCCCGCCCCTACGGCGCAAGCTCCTTGAGATCGATCACCCCCTTGCTCGTCAGCATCCTCCGTATCAACGTCTGGATCATCGGATCCTCCGGCGAGAAGTGCCTCAGATCATCCAGCGCGCGCGACACCACCTCCTTGTCGTCGGCCGCGGCGAGCGCGATCGCGCGAGCCCTGAGCAGCCGCGTCGTCACCTCCAGGATCTCCGGATCCCGACCCCGTGACATCGACGTCCGCGCGATCTCGGCCCGTGGCGCGAGGAACTCCTCGAGCCCCGCGCGACGCTCCGTCCTCCCGCGCGGCTCCGGCATGAAGCGCATGAACAGCCCCGAGGGGACCAGGTGCCTCGCCAGCGCCCGCTCGTGCCTGGCCTCGAACATGAACACCAGCGGGCGCGCCTCGGCGAACTTCGCGAGCGACACCTCCTCGGGCGCGCCCGACACGATCGCGTCGCGGTAGAGCGGCGTGAGGAGCGGTTCCGACGCGAGCGCCCGAGCGGCGCGCGCGCCCCGGGGATCGAACAGCGGCACGAGCAACAGATCCGCGCGAAGCTCCGACGCCGCCCGCGCCGCGAGCAGCCGCCGCTCGAGCCGCGCGTCGGACAGCAGGATCACCGACCCGGGTGCGAGCGGGCCGCACGCCGACTCGGCCCAGGCCGCGCTCGCCATCTCCAGCATGGGATCGCCGCCGGTGAGCGATTCGTCCGCGTTCTTCGCCGGCAGCGCGAGGAGCAGGACAAGCACCATCGCCCCGCTCGCCCGCGCGAAGGGGATGTCCGCCCGCGCGATCCAGGACACGGCGGCGTGAAACGCGCGCCCTGCGAGGATGTACGCCGCCCCCGTCCCGACGAGCACCACCGCCCCGTACCGCGAGGGCCCCACCGGGAGCCTCAGCACGGCGGCGCCGGCGGCGAGGGCGGCCCACGTGGCGAGGATCGCGGTGACCCGACGCGTCTCCGCCCTGAAGAGCCCGATCGCCGCCCCCGCGCCCGCCGCCACGCCGACGAGCGCGCCCCACTCCACGCGCGCCACGGCGCGATGCATCGCTACCCCATGCTCCGGCGCGATCGCCTCGAACAGCCCGCCCGACATCGAACGCTCGGGCGCGACCCATCGCGTCGCGAGCGCGATCCCGATCGGGAGCAGGCCGAGCAGGAACGCCGCTCCGATCGTCGACCACGCCGCCCGCCGTCCGCTGTCCGCTGTCCGCTGTCCGCCGGCTCCACCACCCGATCCCCGCGCACACCCCGCCCACGACAGCCAGCGCCAACCCCGCCGCCCAGTCGAACGATCCCGTCACCGCCGTGAGGAAGACGAACACCGGCGCGCGCTCCGCCGTCAGCGCCTCGCGCTTCACCGCCCACAGGGTCGCGATCAGCGCCCCGAGCGCGGGCGCCGCGCTCGAGCCCACGCCGATCGCCTCCACTTGCCAGGGCCGCGAGCACGCGCCGGCGATCGACACGATCGCCGCGAGGCCCAGCCCCAGACGCGTTCCACCCATGCCCCAGGTGCGCGCGATCTCGAACATCGCGAGCGCCGCGACCCCCGCCATCACCGCGCTCGCCCACGCCGCGCCGGACGCGCGCGTTCCCAGCGGCACGACCGTGAACCACGCCGCGAGCGCCGCGTCGAGCCCGTGAAGGAGGCCGGTCGATCCGTGGCCCACCGCCCGGATCGTCCCGGCATCGTGCGCCGCCGCGGGGGAGAGCGCCACGCGCTCCATGGCGAGCCCGATGGGCGCCGTCACGACGGCCGCGTGGCAGGCCAGGAGCCACAGTGCGCCGGGCGCGTGCGAGCCGTCTTCCGCCATCCCCCGGTTCTGCCCGACCGGGCGGCCCTGGGCAAGAAAGCGCGCCCCGTCCGTGCTATCCTCCCGGGCCCCATGGCGCGATTCATCGATGAGCTCAAGCGGACCCACCACTGCGCGGAGCTTCGCGCGGCCGACGTGGGCGAGGAGATCATCCTGTTCGGCTGGGTCGCGAGCTACCGCGACTTCGGCGGCTGCGTCTTCATCGATCTCCGGGACCGCGAGGGCATCACGCAGATCGTCTTCGATCCCGACACCCGCGATCACGGCGACCTCCCCCGCGCCGCCCACGAGCTCGCCCGCGCGCTACGCACCGAGTGGGTCATCGGCGTGCGGGGTCGGGTCGCGAGCCGGGGCACCAACGTGAACCCGCGGCTCGCCACGGGTGAGATCGAGATCCGCGGGATCGAGCTCGCCGTCTTCAACAAGGCCGACACCCCCCCCTTCCTCATCGAGGACGAGATCGACACGGGCGAGGAGAAGCGCCTCGAGTACCGCTACCTGGATCTCCGGCGAACCCCCCTGCAGCGGTCCCTGCGCGTGCGCCACCGCATCCACCAGGAGACGCGCCGCTATTTCGACGAGCTCGGCTTCCTCGAGCTCGAGACGCCCGTGATGGTGAAGTACACGCCAGGCGGCGCGCGCAACTTCCTCGTCCCGAGCCGCATGAACGCCGGCAAGTTCTTTGCGCTGGCCGAGAGCCCGCAGCTCTTCAAGCAGCTCTACATGGTGGCCGGCTTCGACCGGTACTTCCAGATCGTCAAGTGCTTCCGCGACGAGGATCTGCGCCTCGACCGGCAGCCCGAGTTCACGCAGATCGACGTCGAGATGTCGTTCGTGAACCAGGACGATGTGTTCCGCGTCATGGAGGGCCTCGTCTTCCGCGTCTGGAGGGAGGTCCTCGGCGTCGATCTCCGCGAGAAGTACCCCACCGGGCGCTTCCCCCAGCTCCCCTTCGAGGAGTCGATGGGCAAGTACGGCAACGACAAGCCCGACCTGCGCTTCGATCTCCACCACACCGATCTCACGGACGTCATCATCGAGCACGAGGGCGGCGGCATCCCCTTCCTCGCCGACATCGCCCAGCGCTTCCGCTCGGGCGAGCTCCGCCGCGACCTGCCCGCGCAGATCGTCAAGGCCCTCCGCATCCCCCACGCGCACGCGCAGAAGGTGTCGCGCACGGAGGTCGACAAGCTGGAGGACTACGTCAAGGGCATGGGCGCGCGAGGCCTCGCGCGCGCAAAGGTCGACAAGGGGGGAGCGTGGACGCAGTCGCCCCTCGCGAAGATGTCCGAGGCGATGCGCCAGGCAATCAACGACCGGACGGGCGCGGCCGAGGGCGACCTCCTCTTCTTCCAGTTCGGCAAGCAGAGCACCGTCCAGACCGTGATGGCGAACCTCCGCGTGCACCTCGCCAAGCGCCTCGGCCTCATCCCGCAGAGCGGGCACGGCGGCCAGTTCAATTTCCTCTGGGTCGTGAACCCGCCGCTCTTCGAGTACGACGAGGACAGGAAGACATGGGCCGCTGCCCACCACGCGTTCACGCGCCCGCACGACGCGTGCGTGGCGCTCCTCGACACCGATCCCGGCAAGGTGCTCTGCCACCGATACGACCTCGTGCTCAACGGCTTCGAGATCGGCGGCGGCTCCATTCGCCTGCACGATCCGGAGGTGCAGGCCAGGGTGTTCCGCGCGCTCGGCATCGCCGACGACGACGCGCGGCAGAAGTTCGGCTTCCTGCTCGACGCGCTCCGCTACGGGGCCCCCCCGCACGGAGGAATCGCGATCGGCATGGATCGGCTCGCCATGCTGCTCTCCGGCGCCGAGAGCTTGCGGGACGTCATCCCCTTCCCGAAGACGCAGAAGGGCACCGACCTCATGACGGACGCCCCGAGTCGGGCCGCGCCCGAGCAGCTCGAGGAGCTGCGCATCCGCGTCGTCGAACCGTCGCCGTGAGGCGCGGTGCCCGCCTCGGCCGGACGCTCGCGGGAGCCCTTGCGGCCGCCGGTCTCGTCCCGGTGGTCGTGCTGGCGTGCTCGGGCGCGTCGAGTCACCCGTACGCGGCGCGGCGCTTCGACGCCACGCGAACCTGCGTCGATCGCACGACCACGATCGACGTGGTCGAGGGCCCCCCCGCGGCGAACTGCAGCGTCGTCTGCCTCGTCGGCGCGGCGCCCGATGCGGGGTCCAGCCTCTACGTGAGCCTCATGTGCGCGCCGTACCCGCCCGCCTTCGACGCGAGCGGGAAGGACCCGCGCTGCAGGGCGGCGATCGACGCCCTCGAGCGCGGCGACACCTGCTTCGCGGATGGCGGCAGCGCCAACCCGGTGGAGGGCGGTACGGATGCGACCGTCGACGTGGCCGCCCGCGTGGACGTCGGCGAGAAGGACGCGTCGCGCGAATGAGCAAGGTCATCCTCCTTCACGGCGCGGGCGCGAACGCCTCGCAGATGCGCCGCCTCGAGCGTGCGCTCGAGGCGCAAGGCTTCATGCCGATCGCGATCAGCTACGAGAGCGACGCGGTGCTCTCGGCCATGATCGCGGAGCTGGCGGCGAAGGTGAAGGAGGTGCCGCTCGCGGGCAAGACGCACGTCGTCGGCCACAGCATGGGTGGCCTCCTCGGGCGCGCGGTCGTCATGATGCTGCCGGAGGCACATCGCGGGCGCCTCGTGCAGATCGCGTCCCCCAACCGCGGCGCGGAGCGCATCGGCTGGATCCCTCGCCCGTGGATGGTGCGGCGTCACGTCTCCCAGGGGTACTTCGAGATCGCGCGCGGCTCGCCGAGCCTCGACCTCTTGCCCGTGCCCACCTGCGAGGTCGGGATCGTGTGCGGCACGCGCCGTGTGGACCTCCGCGTTCCCACCAGCCTCGGCATCCTCGCCGCGAGCCTCGTCTTCCGCACGGAGCGGAAGGAGCCCAGCGACGGCGCCGTGAGCTTCGGGGAGACGGACCTCCCCGGAATGCGCGACCGCATCTCGCTGCCGTACGCGCACGACTGGCTACCCCAGGCCAAGGAGACGGCCGTGCAAGTGGGACACTTCCTGCGCATGGGCGCGTTCCGGCGCTGAACGTGCGGAACGTGCGCGCGTGTGAGGAAGGTCCCGGAACGGGACGGAAGTCGTGTCCAGCACCGACGAAAAATTCACTCGGGGGTGTGGCTCTCCGCTTGCCTCGCGCCGCGATGCTGGCGCACCATGGAGGGGAGCGATGAAGGACACACCTCCCCCTTCCTCCGCGGACAGCACGCAGGCGGTGGATTCCGCCGATCTGTCCTTCGTGGAGGATGACAACGCGCCCGACTCGCAGGCGAGCCGGGGCGAACCGGATCCTGGTGCCCGCCCCGCGTCGGCGAGCCGGGGCTTACCTCCGCCGCTCCCACCCTCGCTCCCGATCACACCCGCCATCGAACAGCCGCTGCAGGCGGCCCCCGTGGTGGCCTCGACGACTTCCTACCCTCCGCCGCGAGTGTCCCTGCTCCAGATCGAGCGGCCCAAGAGCAAGACACTTTCCATCGTGATGATCGCCGCCGTCGCCGTCGCCGGCATGGCGATGGCCACCCTCGCGATCGGTTACATCCGCATGAAGAGCCAGCCGCCGCATGCGGCGACACAGGCCGCGCCCGCGGCGATATCGGCCGCGCCCGTGGCCACGGCGGCGGCCGCGGCCGCCGCGCCGACGATGATCACGATGCCCGACATCGACATGAACGATCCGCCGGCCGCCTCCGCCTCGAGCAAAGCTCCGTAGGTTCGAGGCGTGAGGCCGCGGACCCTCGTGCTCGCGCTCGCGCCGATCGTGGCCGCCCTCCTGGCGTGCGGGTCGTTCGACGGCGCCGCTCCGTCGGCGCCCGACGCCGCCACCGATGGCGCGGGCGTCGTCGATGGCGGCTCCTCGGACGCGAGGCCCGGTGGGGGTGGCGTGCCGCGCACGTGCCGCGCGATCCGCGACACGATGCCCGGGGCGCCCAGCGGCACCTACACCATCGCGCCCGACCTGACGCTCCAGCCCTTCGAGGTCTTCTGCGACATGACCCGCGACGAGGGCGGCTGGACGCTCCTCATCACCCTCGCGAAGGAGGCCCGCACCCTCGAGAACATGGGGGCCACGAACCCCTTCGCGCGCGTGGACACCTGGCCGTCCACGTTCGCGCGCGCGGGCGACGAGCCCACGACGACGGGGATGTACAAGGGGTCTCTGGAGGCGTTCGCCGACGTGCGCGAGGAGATCGCCATCACGATCGGCGATCCGGGGAGGATCGTGTACGGGCGCGGGAAGTCGCGCGACGATCTCGACCGGATCCGGCGCCTCCACGCCTGGGCGGATCGCGGCGACATCCCGATCAAGATGGTCCCGTCTTGCAGCGAGACCTACGCGGTCGACGCGTCCGCGGAGATCCCCTCGTGCACATCCGCGGCCAACCTCCTTGCCGGCGACAACCCGAGGAGCATCCTCGGCTGGCAGTGGGACATCCGCGTGAAATCCTGCTGGTTCGCGCGCGGATCGTGCGCCGGGTGCACGAACGTGAAGACGGGCTCGTCCCAGTGCACGGCCACCAAGGAGCCGGATGGCGCGCACTGGGCGCGCACCTGGTTCAGGTGACGGCCGCGCCTGCGCCGGCCCGAGGGGTCACCGGCTGATCAGCGCGCGCAGGGCCGCCATCGGATCGAACCCGAGGAGCTGCCCGATGTCGCGATCGCCGACGACCTCGCCGAGCTTCTGACGCACCGCCGCGAACAGCGGCTCTGCCGCCTGGAACGCCTCGATGCGGCCCGTGAGGATGCGGAGACCCTCGTACGCATAGCGCGCCCCGTCGACGCCGAGGGCGAGGCCGAGCCCGGGCGGGATCGGCGCGAGGACGACGCTGCGCACGGCATACGCGCGGCTCCAGGCGCCCGGGCGTGTGTCGGTCAGGAGGTCCTTGAACGTCGCCGTGTCCGCGAAGAGGCCCATCCCGAGCGGCGCATACCGCTCCTCGACGGCGCGGGCGAGGTGGCGGTAGTCGCGCCGCCAGTCCCCCGAGAGGAGGCCCATCGACGCGCGGAGGTCCTCGGGGCCCGCGATGACGTCGAACCCGTGCGCCCGCCGCCGCGCGGCGAGCGCGGTCCAGAGCTCGCCCTCGTGGAACAGGCCGAGCACCATCGCGTGGTGGTGCGGACACAGCGACTCCAGCACGCGGTCGACCGTCTGCGGTCCTGGCAGCGCGAGGCCTTCGAGGCGCTTCGGCCAGCGGGCGATGCGCCCCTCGTCGAGGAGCTCGCCGAACACCTGCGCGAGGAGCAAGGACTGCTCCGTGAGGTCGTCGGTGCGCCGCATGCGCGCCCCGAAGCGTTCCATCACCTCCTCGAGCGCGCCCGACTCGAGCGAGAGCACCCAGCTCGAACGGTACCGTTCGGCGAGCTCGGGCAGCGGGCAGGGCCACGCCACGTCGGTCGGATCCAGGCGGCCATGGTGCGTGTGCACGAGCTTTCGCAGGCGGCCGTCCGCGTGGACGCAGACGACCGCCCCGCGGGGGCGCGATGGTTCGAGGTGCGGTGCGGCGCGGGGCTTCCAGACCGACAGGAACCGCGTCCACGTCTCGTTGGTCCAGCCCTCGAAGCGAACGTCGGTCGTCAGCAAGGCCGGTCCAGTATAACGAGGGCATGCCTCGGCCCGAGGAGCTATTTGCGACCCACTTCCTGCCGCTCTACCCGGATCTCGACGAGGCGAGCGGACCGACCGGCCCCCTCGCGCTCCCCGAGGCGCTGGCGAGGGCGCGAAGCACCGACGTCAACCCCGCGAACAACGCCAGCATCCTCGCGCACATCGACGACGCGGCGCGGGTCTTCGTCGGGATGGCGCCCGCGATCTTCGACGAGGATCTCGGGCTCGATCGCAGCGACGCGAGCGTGCACAGGCTGAGCCGCGCGCTGACGATCGCGCGCCGGGACGCGTGGACCGCCGTCGGCGCCGGCACGGCCGATGGCCCGCTGTTCAACGTCGTCGTCCACGGCGCAGCCTACGTCGGCTCGTGCGTGGTCGCCGCACACGGTGGCGCGTGGTCCGCGCGCCGCCCGCTGTGGGAGAGCGTCGTGCGCCTTCGCTCGCGGGCCGGCGAGGGCGACCTCCCGGTGTTCCACTGGTGGCTCAAGTCGCTGGGCGACGACGCGCTGCTCGGGCGCGCGGCGACCCTCGCGGATCGCTACCGCTCGCACGTCGAGGTGCCCTGCCTCCGGCCGGAAGAGATCCCCGTCCTGGCGCCGCCCGATCGCCCGCTGCCCAGGCTCTCGCGCGTGCGCTATGATGTATTCTACAAGTATCTGCGCGCCCACCTGCCCGAGCTACGGGACGTGGGCGCGGACTTCCCGTCCCCGGAGCGCTTCCAGGAGCTGGGGCTGCGCTGGCTCGATTTCAAGATGGTCGGTGGTGGGCGCGCGCTCCTCGTCTACGGCCCCGGATCGGGGGGGACCCACCTGTTCTGGCTGGGTGGCGCAGGCTTCGAGAAGGCCGCCTTCTATCCTTCGGACGCGTTCCCGGATCCCGTCGTGCGCGATCGCGGCGAGACCCTCGAGGTGGTCGTCCAGGTCGCGGGCGGCTTGCGCGTCCACGAGATGCTCTGGTGGGGCCCGTGATTCCACGGTAGCGTTCGCGATGGAGGCCCCATGTCCATCGTCGAGAAGTTCGAGGACGCGCAGGCGCGCGCGAAGGCGCTGAAGACGACCCCGTCGAACGAGGACCTGCTCGAGCTGTATGCGCTCTACAAGCAGGCCACCGCGGGCGACGTCTCGGGATCGCGTCCCGGGATGATGGACTTCAAGGGGCGCGCGAAGTACGACGCGTGGGCGGGGAAGAAGGGGACGGGCAAGGACGCCGCGATGGCCTCCTACGTCGGCGTCGTGGATCGGCTGGCGAAGTAGCGAACCATCCGCACGGGGCCCGCTACACTGCGCCCGTGACAGACGCACCGCCGCCCACCGAGGTCCCCGCTCCGCCCGAGTCGCAGTCCGCCGGCTCGCCCCCCGGCCTCGCCGAACGCGTGGCGCGCTTCGCCTTCTCGTGGATCCTGCCTGGAAAGACGGAGCGCCGCCTGGCGCTCGTCGTCCTGCTCACCGCCATCGTCCCGCTCGCCGTGGCGCTGTACCTCGCGGCCTCCCTGTTCCGGGGGGCCTCCTCGATCTGGTTCAACCCGGAGATCGGCGAGCAGCTTGACCGCGGCGTGGAGGTCTACAAGGACTATGTCCGCGCGGTGAAGGAGGACATGCGCCACCAGGCCATGGCCATCGCGTCCGACGAGGTGCTGCGCGAGGCGGCGCGCAAGGGGAACGCGGAGCTCGTCGAGACCGAACTCGACGCGCTCTTTCCGAGGTTCCCGAGCCTCGTGTCCCTCGCGATCGAGGACGAGCGCGGGGGGGTCCTCGCGCACCGGGATCGCGGTCGCCCGGTCGACGAGCGCTCCGAGCGGAGCCTCGAGGTCCGGCGCCTGCTCGGGGATCGCGATGGCGCGGCCGTCCTCGTCGCGACGTTCGCGGCGGAGCGGCACAGGCTCGACGAGCTGGAGTCGGCCGGCCTCGTCGTGACGCGCTACCACCAGCTCGAGGCCTCGCGCGAGCGGCTGTACCAGGGATACCTCAACGCCTTCGCCGCGCTGCTGGGGATCACGGTGCTGGTCACCATCATCCTCGGCATCGTCCTCGCGCGCGGCGTGACGCGCCGGATCAACCGGCTCTCGGCCGCGCTCGATCGCGTGGCGGCCGGTGACCTCTCGGTGCGCGTGCCCATCACCGGGTCGGACGAGCTCACGGTGCTCGCCCGCACGTTCAACCGCATGCTCGGCGACATGGCCCACTCTCGCGCGCGCATCGAGTACCTGCAGCGGGTCGAGGCCTGGCAGGAGATGGCGCAGCGCCTGGCGCACGAGATCAAGAACCCGCTCACGCCGATCCAGCTCGCCGTCCAGGAGTGCCACCGCAAGTACCCCGGCGACGACACCCCCTATCGCCGGCTCCTCGACACCACGCTCGAGGTCGTCGAGGAGGAGGTGGGCACCCTGCGGCGCCTCGTGGGCAACTTCTCCAACTTCGCCCGCCTCCCGCACGTCGAGCTGGAGGAGGCGAGCGTCCGCGACTTCCTGCGCGATTGCAGGGACACGATGGGCCACCTGGAGGATCCCTCGCTCGGCGAGAGCAGCGCCGACGCCGAGCCGGTCGCCACGGCGAACGTCGACATCGACTGGAGGATCCCGGACGAGTCGATCCCGGCGTCCATCGATCGTCAGATGCTCCGCCGCGTCCTGGTGAACCTGGTCCGGAACGCCGTGCAGGCCATCCGCGACGAGCGCCTCGGGCATGGCAGCTCGCCTTCGGACGTTCTCGGACGCGTGGTGGTGAGCGCGGCGGGCGGCGCGGCCGGGGTGAGCATCCTGGTGGAGGACGACGGCCCCGGGATCCCCGAGGAGACGCGCGGCCGCGTCTTCGATCCGTACTTCACCACGAAGACGGACGGCACCGGCCTCGGCCTCGCCATCGTGAAGAAGATCGTCGTCGAGCACGGGGGAGAGATCGAGGTCGGGAGGAGCGAGTCGCTCGGCGGCGCTCGCTTCGTCGTGCACCTGCCCGGCGCCGCCCAGAAGGCCCGTTGACGTCGACGTCGTCGGCAGCACCCGCGCCGACGTCCCGACAGGCAGGATCAGAGCTCGATCTGCGTGCCCAGCTCGACCACCCGGTTCGGCGGCAGGCGGAAGAACGCGTTCGCCGGCCGCGCGTTGCGCGAGAGGAACGCGAACAGGACCTTCCGCCACTTCGACATGCCGGGCCGGCGCGTGATGAGCAAGGTCTCGCGGCCCAGGAAGAAGCTCGTATCGGCCCGGTCGATCGCCAGCCCCGCGCCCTCGCACGCGGTGAGGACGTCGAGGACGTTCGGCGTCTGCATGAAGCCGTACTTCGCTGTCACCTGGTAGAAGCCTTGCCCCAGATCCTTCACGCGGGTGAGGCGGTCGGGGGACTCGATCTCGGGCTCGTGCGCCGTGATGATCGAGAGGAGCACGACCTGCTGGTGAAGCACCTTGTTGTGCTTGAAGTGGTGCAGGAGCACCGGCGGGGCGCCCTCCGGGTTCGACGTCATGAACACCGCGGTCCCCTTCACGCGGTGCGGGGGATGCACGGCGAGGTCGGCCATGAAGAGTTCGAGCGGCAGGGTCGACTCGCGGATGAAGGCGTACAGCCGATCGCGGCCCTTCTTCCAGGTGGTCATGATCACGAACACGACGGCGCCGATGACCAGGGGAAACCACCCGTAATGCGGGCTCACGAGGTAGATCTTCGCGGCGTTCGAGGTGAAGAAGGCGAGGTCTACCGCCATGAACACGACGGTCAGGCCGAGGGCGGCGGCCTTGTGCCAGCCCCACTTGTGGACGGCGACGAAGTAGAAGAGGATCGACGTGATGCTCATGGTGCCCGTGACGGCGATGCCGTACGCGGCCGCCATCTTCTCGGACTCGCGGAGCGTGATCACGAGCGTCACGCACGCGACCATCAGCATGTTGTTGATCTCCGGGATGAAGATCTGGCCTTCCGCGTGGCCCGACGTGTGGACGATCGCCACGCGAGGGCAATAGCCGAGCTGCACCGCCTGCTGGGTGAGCGAGTACGCGCCGCTGATCAGCGCCTGCGACGCCACCACCGCCGCCACCGTCGCGAGGACCACGAGCGGGTAGAGCATCCAGCCGGACACGAGCCCGTAGAACGGGTTCGCGGGCGGATCGTCCCGGGACGCGAGCAGGAGCGCGCCCTGGCCGAAGTAGTTCACGAGGAGGCAAGGAAACACGACGACGTACCAGGCCCACCGGATGGGCTTACGCCCGAAGTGGCCCATGTCCGCGTAGAGCGCCTCGCCGCCGGTGATGCACAGCACCACCGCGCCGAGGACGAGGAACCCGTGCCAGCGATGGTGCATCATGAATCCGATCGCGTGATGCGGGCTCATCGCGGCGAGGACCTCGGGCCGACGAATGATCCACGGCAGCCCGATCGCGGCGATCGTGACGAACCAGAGGAGCATCGCTGGCCCGAAGATGGCGCCGACGGCGTCGGTGCCGCGTCGCTGCATGAGGAAGAGCCCGATGAGCACCCCCACGGTGATGACGACCACGAAGGGCTTGAACCCCGCCGTCGCGCCCTCGAGGCCCGCGACCGCCGACAGCACGGGGATGGCCGGCGTGATGATCCCGTCACCGTAGAGGAGCGCCGCACCGAACAGGCCGAGCAAGACGAGGCCGCCGAGCCCCGGTACGTTCGCGTCGCGCCGGCCGCGGCCGAGGAGGGCGAGGAGGGCGAGGATGCCCCCCTCGCCGTGGTTGGACGCCCGCATGATGAACGTGAGGTACTTCGCGACGACCACGAGGAGCAGGGACCAGAACACGAGCGAGAGGATTCCGAGGACGTTCTCGGGCGTGGGTGCGACGCCGTGCGTGCCCGCGAAGCACTCCTTGATCGCGTAGAGCGGAGACGTGCCGATGTCGCCGTACACGACGCCAAGAGCGCCGAGCGCGAGTCTTGAGAAGTCGGCCGTGCTCTCGGCCTTCGGCCCGTGTGCGTCGTGCCCGAGCGCCGACAGGTCGCCGACGGAGGGGCGCGGTTCTGGTGGTACCGCCATGGCCCCTCCATAGCACCTTCGGCGCGCCGGTCGGGAGGCGGGGGAACGGGAGGGCGAAATACCTGGTTGTCCTCGGTGGTGGGGTGCCCGACGGTCGAGCTGTCCGGGGCGCCGTGCTAAGGTCCGTCCGTGATCGACGACACACGAGCCGGAGGCGAGCCGCGATCGCTCGAGGCCCTCGCGATCGCGATCGTCGTGATAGCGGTGCTCCTCGGCCTCGCGCTCCTGCCGCGCGTGCTGCCCGCGGGCAGCGGTGCGGTGATGGAGGGGAAGGACGCGCCGGACATCGAGGGCGCGATCGTCGCGAACGGCTCGGGCGCCTTCTCGCTCGCGGCCCAGCGGGGCAAGCCCGTCTTGCTGGACTTCTGGGCGACGTGGTGCCCGCCATGCCGCGCGGAGGCGCCGGTCGTGTCGCGCGCGGCGGACCGCTACAAGGATCGCGCGATCGTCATCGGCGTCGACACGAGCGACGCCCCCGGAAAGGCGGCGGCGCAGGCGCCGGGCATCGGTATCACGTTCCCCGTCGTGTACGACGACGACGACCGGATCGCGCATGCGTACGGCGTGTCGACGCTCCCGACGCTCGTGCTCGTCTCGCGCGACGGCAAGATCCTCGCGACGCGCACGGGCCTGAGCGGCGACGCCGAGATCGACGCCCTGATGAAGCAGGCGCTCGATCGGTGACACGTCCGCGCGCGTCCGCGCGCGTCCGGGCCTGGACGGCGGCGGCCGGTCAGCTCTCTCGAGCCTGTCCGCGCCGGCGCATGGGGACGAAGAAGCGATCCTGCGTCACGTCGTTCACCCCGCAGTAGAGGTCCGCATCGAGCGCGTCGCTGAGCTTCTTGTAAGTCATCACCTCGGGCACGGAGCCCAGCGCGAGCGGCCTCCCCGCGCGAAGGAGGAGCACGCGATCGGCATACTGCGCCGCGATGTTGAGATCATGCACGACGCTGAGGCACGCGACGCCTGCCGCCTTGGCGGTCGCCACGATGTCGTGCACCCCGAGCTGATGCGACACGTCGAGGAACGCGCCTGGCTCGTCGAGCAGGAGGAGCCGTGGGGCCTGCGCCAGGGCGCGCGCGAAGTACACCCGCTTCTGCTCGCCGCCCGACAGCTCCCCCACGACGCGCTGCGCTAGCCCGACGAGATCGCAGCGCCGGAGCGCGTCCTCGACGAGCGCGCGATCCTCCTCGGATTCCCTCAGCCACGGGCCCTGGTGCGGCGATCGGCCGAGCGCCACGACCTCGCGCACGGTGAAGCCGAGCGCCGTGCTCTCGTTCTGCGACACGACCGCGACGAGGCGCGCGCGGTCACGCGGGGGAATGTCCACGAGCCGCTTGCCGAGGAGGAGGACCTCGCCCGATATCGGCGCGAGGGTGCCCGACGCGACCCGTACGAGGGTGCTCTTGCCCGCGCCGTTGGGCCCGAGCACGAACACGTGTTCGCCCGCGTGGACGTCCAGATCGACACCATCGAGCGCCAGCGACGCGCCGCGCTCGCCATATCCGGCGCGGATGCCGTGGAGCGTCAAGACGGGTGCGCGCTGGGTCATTTGGCTTCTGGTTACGATAGGTTGGATGTGGCCGGCCCTGACGCTGCGCGTTGGGGTATACCTTGAAGGAGGAAAAGGAGCGTCCACGTGGACACGAAGCCCGACACACCGACCGAAGGCTCAATAGCGCGCCGCGTCGTCAAGCGGTACTCGAACCGCAAGCTCTACGACACGAAGGACAGCCGCTACGTGACGCTGCTCCAGATCGCCGAGATGGTCCGCCGCGGCGAGGAGGTGCAGATCATCGACAACAACACCAAGGAGGATCTCACCGAGGTGACGCTCGCGCAGATCATCTACGAGGAGAAGAAGGCGAACAGCCGCGCCGTTCCCCTCCAGACGCTGAAGGAGCTCATCCATCAGCGCACGGGCAAGGTGTTGTCGGAGCTGCGCGAGGGGCCGATCGGCCGGCTCATCCCCGGTGCCAAGGGCGAACCGCCCCGGGAGGCCACGAAGGAGGCGCCGAGGGAGCCCGCGAACGAGGCGCCGCTGGAGGTCGACGAGAAGCCCGCCGAGGCGTCGCTCCCCAAGCCGCGCTTCGTCGATCAGGCGAAGGGCACGCTCGAGGACTGGCAGAACAAGATCGACGAGCGGGTGCGTACCGTGCTGCCGAGCATCATGCCGTGGCACGAGCTGCAGCACGAGGTGAAGCGCCTCACCGCGCGGATCGAGGAGCTCGAGGCAAGGCTGAAGAAGGACGGGAAGTGACCGCGCCGCCCCGGTGAGCCACCTTGCAACGTACCCGACGAGGACGCAGGTTCGCTGAGCCGCCCCGCCCCCTCCCCACGGTGCCTCGATTCGCCAGCGGAGCAGGCAACGGGCCGGCGCTTCCACGCCACGCTCGATTGACAAAAAGTCGCGGAATGCTTCGCGAACTTCCCATGTTGCGATCCTTCGAAAGGCGAACAGGCGGATGTCCAGCTTCCAGTCCTCTCCAGATATCCGCAAGGATGACGACGACTTCGCCGATCAAGCGACGTCCCACCTCGACGCGCTCTATGCGTGCGCGTGCCGGCTGACGCGCAACCCGACGGAAGCCGAGGATCTGGTCCAGGACGCGATGGTCAAGGCCATCCGGGCGAAGGAGCAGTTCCAGCCAGGGACCAACCTCAAGGCGTGGCTGTTCCGGATCCTCACCAACCCCTTCATCAACAAGTACCGGCGTGGGGGGCTCGAACGTTCAGTGTTCGAGGGGCCCGATGCCGACCCGCTCGTCGACGGGTGGGTGAGCGCGTCGACGATGCGGCAGCTCCGCGATCCGGAGACCGTCGCCCTCACGCCGCTTGTCGAGGGCGAGGTCCAGCGGGCCCTCGACGCGCTCCCCCCCGAGTTCAGGCTCGCGGTCATCCTGTGCGACGTGGAGGAGTTTTCGTACGAAGAAATCGCGCGTATCATGGGTTGTCCCATCGGCACCGTGATGAGCCGTCTGCACCGAGGTAGGAAGCTGCTCCAGCGTTCGCTGTACAACCACGCGCTGTCGCTCGGCATCGTGAAGGGTGAGGAGGTGGCGCCCGCGCCCGTGAACCTGTCCGAGTACCGCGCCAGGAAGCGAGGGGTCGCTTGACCCTGGACCCGGGCGACATGAGCTGCCGCGAGAGCGCGCGCCTGGTGGGTGTCTTCCTCGATGGCGAGCTCGACGCGACGAGCACGCTGAGGGTCGAGGATCACCTCGACGGGTGCGATGCGTGCCGCGAGCGGCTCGAGCTGAGCCGGGCACTCCGCGGCTCGCTGCGGCGCACGGTCGGTGTCGCGATGCCCGCTGACGCGAAGGCGCGCGTCATGGCGGCGATGAAGGGCGCCTCGTCGCGACCGTCCGCCACGTTCGCGGGGGCCCTGAGCCCAGCGTCGGCCAGGCTCGAAGCCCCTCGAGCTCCCCTGGCGACCCGGGGGCTGTCCGCGGGCAGGCTCCGCGGGCTGCTCTCGTGGCGCGCGGCGGTGCCGCTCTCGAGCGCTGCGGCGATCGCGCTCGTGTGGGGCGCGGTGTCGCAGAACTCGCCGCACGAGGCCGATCGGGGGGTGGCGCGCGCGGGTTTCGTGCGCGATCCCCTGGCGGATCTCGTGGCCGAGCACTCGAGACCGCTGCCGCTCGACGCCAACCCGCAGCACGTGCGCTCGCTCGGCCGCTACGTGGGGGTGCCCGTGAACCCGCCGCGCTTCCCGCGCGCCGCGGCGCGTCTCGTCGGAGGCCGCGTGATGACGGTGGATCGCGAGCGCGCCGCGATGCTCCAGTACGAGATGGGGCAGGGTACCGGGACGCAGCGCGTGAGCGTGTTCATCTACGATCCGCAGAAGATCCGGGTCGGGGGCCCGCGGCTCGCAGCGCGCGCGGTCGGCACCGCCGAGGTCCAGGTCGGGCGTGCCGCAGGCTACTCCGTCGCCGTCGCGCAGCGCGCGGGCGTGGGCTACGCGCTCGCGACGGATCTCGATCCCGACAGCAGCGCCGAGCTCGTCGCGGACGGTCTGCCCGGCCCGGAGGACGGGGCTCCGTCGCCCCAGCTCGACAGCGACGCGGACGGTCTGGAGCGGCCTGGCTTCTCTGGCTCGGAGCGTGCGCCGCAGATCGGATGGCCCGGGCCGGCGCGCGTCGCGCCGATGGGGTGGCGCCGCGACTCGCTGGGGTCGTTCGGGGTGGAGCCCGCGCCCGAAGCCGTCACGACCGCGTCGGCCGCCTCCTGGTAGCGCGGGCCTGGAGGCAATGCCGATCGGATGAGGCATTCGTTCGAGCGAGGGTGCCCCCACCCGTCGCGCTTCGCGCGCCGGCCTCCCCCCGATCGCGCGCTACGCGCGCGATGGGGGAGGCGAAGAGGTTCCGTGTAGGCGGTGGGGCGAGCCCGCGCAGACCT
>SXGT01885326.1_pt1 | contig 16975 bp, 22 predicted proteins | sample 3176221 | NCBI WGS metagenome assembly SXGT01 (sample SAMN11356862, study PRJNA531348) | freshwater metagenome | isolation source: freshwater sample F1-120 | place: China: Fuxian Lake, Yuxi | collected 2017-12-25 | reverse complement strand
GCGCCCTGAGGGCACCGAGGGGCTGGCAGAGGACGAGCTCGCCAAGCTCGTCAGCCGCGACTCGATGATCGGCACCGGCCTGCCGCAGGCGCCGGCGGCACGATGAGCGGAGACGCCTTGGTAGCGACGCTTGATCTGCCGCGCGCGAATGGCGAACTCGTCTTCGACGAGCCGTGGCAGGCACGTGCACTCGGCATGGGTGTCGTCACGATCGAAGCCCTTGGCATCGGTGCGGTGGAGTGGCGAGACGCTCTCGCCGACGCAATCACGCGCCACGGCTACGACCCGCAGGACGATCCAGCCTCCGCGTACTACGCGGCCTGGGTCGATGCCCTCGAGCGCCTCGTCGCCGCGCACGAGCACGGGCATTGAGCGCACCTCGTGTTGTCGTATGCTCCCGTCATGCGCAATCTCTTCGTCGCCGCTGACGATGACGTGATACACCGAATCGTGGGATGCGCAGCAGGGCGAGACGACGCTCGCCTGACCGAGGCCCCTACCGCCCGCGATTGAGGCCGAACACGATCAGCGCTGTCAGCCCAACGGCGACGGCGCAGATCGCGAGGCCAAGCACCTCATTGACCGTGTTGCTGATGGCGAGGCCGGCCATAAACAGCACCAGCAGCGCGAGCATGAGCAGGACACGTTTGCGGTAGGTGAGTCTCATCTCCACACCATCATGCCCGAGGCTGTGCGCGTTTATGTGCGCGCACTACGCCAGCTGCCACGCAGTCGACTCGTGGCTATGCTGGGTTGGTGACCGCCACCTCCCCTCCAACCACCCACGGCGCCGAGTTGATGCCGATTCCGGGTGGCACGTACCTGCTTGGCAACGAGGATGAGCAGGCTCGGCCCGGCGATGGCGAGAACCCGGTTCGCCCCGTTGAGCTGGCGCCCTTCTGGATGGATGCGCACGCCGTCTCGAACGCGCGCTTTGCTGCCTTCGTCGAGAAGACCGAGTGGGTGACAGTCGCCGAGCAGTACGGCTGGTCCTTCGTCTTCGTCGGCTTCCTCCCCGACGACTTCGAGTTGACCCAGGCCGCGGCCGCCGCGCCGTGGTGGCGCAAGGTAGATGGCGCCGATTGGCGGCACCCCGAAGGGCCTCACAGCACGCTCGAGGGACGCGACGACCACCCCGTCGTCCACGTTGCCATCCTCGACGCGATCGCCTATTGCGCGTGGGCGGACCTGCGCCTACCCAGCGAGGCCGAGTGGGAGATCGCCTCTCGTGGCGGCCTCGAGCAGCAGCGCTTCCCCTGGGGAGTCGAGCTCGAGCCGAATGGTCAACACATGTGCAACATCTGGCAGGGAACGTTTCCTGAGGACAACACGGCCGCCGATGGGTACCTCGGTACGTGTCCCGTCGATACCTTTTCGCCGAACGGCTACGGCCTCTACAACACGAGCGGCAACGTCTGGGAGTGGACAACCGACCGTTTCGACACAGCCGTCGGCAACGACAACATGGCGATTCGCGGCGGCTCGTACCTCTGCCACGAGTCGTACTGCAACCGCTACCGTGTCGCGGCTCGCACCGGCAACACGCCGGAGAGCTCGACGGGACACCAAGGGTTTCGCTGTGCGTGGAGTCCCGAGCCACCAGTCGCAACGCCCCCAGGCGGCGGCGCGACGACGTCATCGCGGGGTGTTGCGCGCCCTCCCGTTCGTCGTAGCGACAGGCGAGACGCGCGGTACGCTGACGCGCGATGAGTAACCCCAACTCCACGCCCGATCAACCACTCGACCTCCAGAGCACGGTCGATGACTCGCGAGCCCTGCGCTGGGCCATCACCGGCGCCTCGAAAGGCGGTGATACCGCGAGTGCCGTCTACGGCACGATCCTCGCCGCCTCGATCCTGATCGCTTCGTACGGGACGGCCCTCGAGATTTTCATCAGCGTGATCGGTACGGGCCTCGTGTTCTGGCTTGCCCATGCGCACGTCAGTGTCATGCGCCGCGTCGTTCGGGGCGGTCAGGCTGTCACGACCAAAGACGTCAGGCGATCACTTACGCACGAGTGGCCGCTTGTTCAGTCCAGCCTGATGCCTGCCGCTCCCATGGTTTTGGCGATGGTGGGCGTGATGAGCACCGACAATGCCGCCAACCTTGGCATCCTGATCTGCTTCGTTGGCCTGATCGCCTGGGGCATCGTCGTCGCACGTGCCGCCGAGTTGTCGCGGCGCGCCTCGATCCTCGCGGTCAGCGGCAACGTCGGTCTTGGGCTCCTGCTCGTACTCCTCAAGGCGATTTTGAAGTAGCAAGCGGAGTCCGGGTTCGGACACCGCTACCGTGTGGCTATGGCCAACAGCAACGAGATTCTCCGCACCGAGCCCAGCACGCGCTGGGTCCGCGTGTTTCTCAACGGAGAGGCCATCGCCAATAGTCGCACTACGCAGCTGGTCTGGCAGGGGGCGTATCCGACGTCGTACTGGTTTCCGCGCGAGGACGTGCAGTTTGCGTTGCTGACTCCCACCGCGCAGGCCAACGGTCGCCTGCGCTGGAACGTCCGCGTCGGCGATCGCATCGCCGCCGGTGCCGCCTGGCAGCCGATCGACCTACCCGAGGAGCACGCTGTCCTCAGCGACCACATCGCGTTTGAGTGGGCTTCGATGGATGAGTGGCGCGAGGAGGAGGAGACGATCATCGGCCACCCACGTGACCCGTACACGCGGATCGACTGTGTGCAGAGTTCGCGCCGCGTCGTGATCGAAATTGATGGCCAGGTCGTGGCCGACAGTAAGCGCCCGATGATCGTGTTCGAGACCGGCATGCGCAACCGCTACTACCTGCCACACGTCGACGTGCAGAGCGACGTACTCGTCAAGAGCGAGCGCACTTCCATCTGTCCGTACAAGGGCACGGCGGCGTACTGGTCGGTCAAGGTCGCAGGCAAACTCCACGACGATGTCGCCTGGAGCTATCCCGATCCGCTGCCCGAGTCCGAGCGCCTACGCGGCCACATGTGCTTCTACGACGAGCACGTTGATGTGACGATCGACGGCGAGCGCCAGACCTCGTCGACCCCACGCCTGACGATCGTGCCCGACGTCGGGCCCGCGGTACCACCGCTGAACTAGTCGTCCGCGTTGTTGATCAGGTGGACGTCGAGCCAGACAGCACCGGTACCCTAGCGGCCCGTCTGGATCATCCAGTAGGTCGCCAGCACACCCGTCAAGACGACGAGCACCATGCTGACGATGTTCCACAGCGGCGAACGGCCGAGCGTGGCCAACGCCCCGCGCCCACCGCGGGCGATCGACCAAGCAGGTGCCACGAGCAGAAAGATCGCGACGAGCAACGCCAGCGCGATCGGGCGCAACGCATCACCCATCTCCGCGCGGTCTTTGATCACCTGCTTCGAGTCGACGTTGGCCTGTAGTTCCTCACCCGGCTGAACCGCGAGAAACGTCATTGCAAACATCGCGACGCCCAGCAGCACGACCTACGGGCCGAGCGTGATGCGCCAAACGGGTCGGATAATCATCGCGATTCCCGACAGCGCTACAAGCGGGATCAGCACGATCGGTCCGTGGACGAGCAGGGGGTGTGCCGGTAGACCTTGGGTTTCCATCTGACAATTGTGCCTGTTTCGGCTGCACAAAACCGAAACTCTCATCCCATGCAGACCAAGCTCTCATCTGTCGCGTGCAATTACGTGTGCTAGTTTTAAAATCATGAATGTACGCAAAACACGAACACCGGCCGAGCACCTGCTCGGCAGCCGCTCCCGCGTCGCTGCGCTCGCTGCCCTGCTGGTCAGCCCCTGCACGCTGGCCGAGTTGGCCCGCCAATCGCGTTGCGCCAAGTCGGCTGCGGCGATTGCGCTGCGCCAGCTCGAAAACGCGGGCGTCGTCCGACGAGACGGAGATCGCTTTGCAATCAGCGCGTCGCATCGTGACCTAATCGAACAGATCGTGCGCCTCGGCCCTGCTGCCACCCAAGAGGACGTCTTTGCCGACTATCTCGGCAAGTGGGTGGCACTGTCGCGCGAGGGCAAGATCGTCGGCTCCGACGACAACCCCGAGGTGCTCGCCAAGCGCAACCGCGCCAACGGCATCCACGGCTATCGCTACATCCGCGTGCCACACCCCGACGACCCGCCACCGATGGAAACGATTTGGGGCTTCCATTGATCCGGCTTCCCCTACACCTCTTGCCAAACGATCCGGTACCCGCCAAGCGCCCAACCATGACGGTCGAGATATCTGCAGAGCGCTCGGTTGCTGTTCCATGCCTCGTCGATACTGGCGCGCTACGTACGCGTCTACCTGGCTGGGTCGCAGTCGACTTGGATATCGAACTCGATCCCAAGCTCGGCGAGCATGTCGGACTGGGTTCGGGCGTTGTTCTCTCCTGCCCCGCCCCGGTGGTACTCAAGAGCGCCGCCGGCACGATCGTCACTACAGTCTGGTTTTGCCCCGGCTGGAATTCTCCCTTCGGCCTGCTCGGCCAAGAGGGCTTCCTCGATCAGTACCGCTTCACGCTCGCTGTCGCCGAGGGCTGGTTTGCCCTCGAGCCGGCTGCCTAGCTCTGTGCCGCCGCGACGATCGCGTGGACCGCGGCGATATCCGCACTGTCGAAGCCACCCATTGCGTAGTGGCCCCACGTCGAGCCGACCACATGCACGTTGGCATTTGGCAGTAGGCGGGCCTGTTCGCTGACTTCCTCGGGCGGAAAGAGTCGGTCGCCGGCGAGCGCAATCACGGCCGTTGGGCACGTCACGCGGGCGAGTGCTGCGGAGAGGTCTCCACCATCGGCAACATCGGCGCCATGCCACCGCTCGATTTGGCAGAGCAGATTGTTGGCGTCTTGCGAGCCGTAGTCGGCTTCGAAGATCTCGCGGATAAAGGCCTCGTGGTCTTCGACGCCGGCCTGGGCGATGCCGTGCGGCAAGAAAGCCTCGTGCGTGGCACCGAGCAGGCTCATCAGACGCGCGTGGCGATGGCGCCCCTCGAGTGCGTCGTCGGCAACACGCCAGCCGGGCTCGCTCGTAATCGCCTCGGCGAGCGACTGGGCAACGATGCGTCCGTAGGCCGTGTTGCGGGCCGTGCTGGCAATCAGCACGAGCCGCTCGATCATCTCTGGATAGGTGACTGCAAAGCGCAGCGCCTGCTGGCCTCCCATCGAGAACCCAAGGAGAAGGCGCAGCTTGTTGACGCCAAGGTGGTCGAGCAACGCCTTCTGCGCGGCAACATCGTCAGCGGTGCTGAGCGCAGGAAAGTTGGCGCCCTGTTGGTCGGCGTGGGCGTTGGTCGGCGAGGTCGAGGCGCCCGCACCGAGCATGGCGGGAGTAATCACCGCGCACTGCGTCGCGTCGATCGGACCGGCGGGAGCCAGGAACCCCTCCATGGAGTCCATGCTGCCCGAGTACATGTGCGGCAGCATGATCGCCTCACCGTTCTCGATCGTGCCGTGGACGCGATAGGTGATCTGCGCACCTCGAAGGACGCCCCCGCGTGCCAGTGGAAGATCACCGAGGGACAGGTTGGACTCGATGTAACTCATGACCGGCACGATAGGCGAATCGACCGCGGTAGTTGGCGAGAGCAGTGGGCGAAAGCGGTACAAACCGGCCCCACTCGGCGGCTCGCGCATCACGTTGCATCCACTACTGATTACACCTATGCTCACTGTCATGGCTCCCCGCACCACAACCACTGTTCGGGTCTACCCCGAGACGCGCACCGAGATCAGCCGGCGCGCCGACGCCGAAGGCATTACTGCAGCTGAGTTGCTCGAGCGGATACTCAACATCCGTGCCGACGCCGATTTGCTCGAAGCAATGGTCGCGTGGGACGAAGCGCATGCCGACGAGCTCCAAGCATCGGCCCACAAGCCCTATCCCTTGGAGCCGGGTGATCTTCCCCCTAGCGCGGCGAGGTGAGGTCTGGCTCGCGGACCTTGGCCCGGTCCGCGGCAACGAGTTGGCTGGCGTTCGACCGGTGCTCATCATCAGCGTGACGCGAGTCGGCGTCAGCCGAGGCGGCCTCGCCATCGTCGTACCGATTACCACCACCGATCGAACGGACCACGGCGCCGTGCGCATCCCGGCAGGCGAAGGTGGGTTGCGCCGCGACTCCTACGCCACGCCGCTCAAGGTGCGCTCGATCGCACGGGAACGCCTGATTAGTCGCTGGGGCATGGCAACGACAACCACGGTCGACGAGGTCGCCAACCAGGTGCGCATCTCGATCGGCCTCGAACCACCAGCGCGCCTCTAGACGAACGTCCAGAGGGGGCCAGACCCCATCCGGACATGCACCACCAACGCCACGCTAGGCGAATGTCCAGATGGGGCCTGGCCCCATCTGGACATTCGCCCTACGTGTGCATCAGCCGATGCGGATCATCTTGCGGTTAACGAACTCTTCGGCGCCGAAGCGGCCGAGCTCGCGGCCGAAGCCAGAGCGCTTGACGCCGCCGAATGGCAGCTCGGGCGCATCTGCACCGACGAGGTTGACGAACACCATGCCGGCCTCGATCTGGTCGGCGACACGCATGGCCTGGTCGGCGTCGGTCGTAAAGAGGTACGAGCCGAGACCGTACGGCGTGTCGTTAGCAAGGCTAATCGCTTCGTTTTCGTCAGCGGCGCTGAAGACGATCGCGATCGGACCAAACAACTCTTCGTGGAAGACGTCGTTACCGGGCTTAACGCCCGTCAGTACGCCAGTCGAGAAGAAGTTGCCGTCACGGACACCACCGACGAGCGTGGCACCACCAGCGACGGCGCGCTTCAGCTGGTCTTCGAGACGATCAGCGGCCAGCGTCGACGACAGTGGACCCATCGCGCAGTCATCAGAGGTCGGGTCGCCCGACTCGACAGCCACCATGGCGTCAACGAACTTGCCAAGGAACTCGTCGTGCAGGTTCTCAGCAACAACGAAGCGCTTGGCTGCGTTGCAGGCCTGGCCCGCATTGTCGACACGTGCTGCGACGGCCGACTCGACGACTGCGTCGAGGTCGTCAGCCGAGAGCAGGATGAACGGGTCGGACCCACCAAGCTCGAGCACGACCTTCTTGAGGTTGCGACCAGCGATCTCGGCGACGGCTGCGCCAGCACGCTCCGAGCCAGTCACGGACACACCCTGGACGCGCGGATCGGCGATCAGCGTCTCGATTTGGCTGTTGGTGGCGTAGATGTTGACGTACGCGCCAGCGGGGAAGCCGGCGTCGAGGTACATCTGCTCCATTGCAGCAGCGGATTCGGGGCACTGTGGTGCGTGCTTGAGTAGCACGGTGTTGCCGATGATCAGGTTCGGGCCTCCGAAGCGAGCGACCTGGTAGTACGGAAAGTTCCACGGCATGATCCCGAGGATGACGCCAATCGAGCGACGCTTGACGAGCGCGGAGCCTTCGCCCCACGACAGTTCGACGGATTCGTCGGCCATAAACTTCTCGGCGTTGTCGGCGTAGTACTCGTAGATGGCTTGGCAAAAGTCGATCTCGCCGAGTGCCTGCTCGCGCGGCTTGCCCATCTCACGAACGATGATGTCGGCAAGCTCTTCGCGGCGCTCTGTGTGCAGGTCGCCAACTTTGCGGACCATTTCGGCGCGCTCTTTGACGGTTGTGGTGCGCGACCACTCGTCATGCGTCTTCTGTGCGAGCGCCGTCGCTGCGACGAGCTCGGCGTCGGTAATCGTCGGATAGTCCTTGATGTGCTCCCCGGTGGCCGGGTTGATCACTGCGTAGTCACTCATCTTCGCTCCCCTTGAAAGATCGCCCGTCGACCGGGCCGGTATCGCGAAAGCCTACCCGAGTCGCGATACCCAAGCGAGTCCTGACGTAATGGAGCAATCCGGATTCAACCGACTTTGGAACCCGATCCCAATTTGGTCTCTCTCGCAATCACGAAACTCGCCAAACCACACGGAGAAGGAGGGATTCGAACCCTCGCTAGAGGTTTACCCCCTAGACCCACTTAGCAGGCGGGCGCCTTCAGCCACTCGGCCACTTCTCCAGAGTCGTCGAGGATACCAGTCACGTGCGGTCCGACCCGTCAGAAGGAGGGATTCGAAAGCCGTCCGATCACCACCCCACGGGAGAAGTCCAAGCCTGGGTGGCGCCGCCGACGTTGCTGCTCGAGGCGGGCAGAGTCCGACTCGACACCCCTGATCACCAATCCGGCCCGGATAACGCGCAGCACACGCCGGCAACCCTCGCTAGAGGTTAACCCCCTAGACCCACTTAGCAGGCGGGCGCCTTCAGCCACTCGGCCACTTCTCCAGAGCCGTCGAGGATACCAGTCACCCGCAATTCGACCCGTCAGAAGGAGGGATTCGGCGGACAAGACAAGTGCGCACGTGTCATGTCCGCCCTATACACCCCCTCTGCGAGTTCTTGGCACGCCTCAACCGCGGGCTTGCCACGACGTTCGCTAGCGTCTTTTGGTGAGCACTATCGCCAAGCCGGATCGACCGAGTTCGAAGCGGCGCGCTGCGTGGCTGACTGTCGCGTTGACGGCGTCGAGCTTCGGCGTCAAGGGCCTCGTCGCCCTCGCCACCGGCTCGTCGGCTGTCTTGGCTGAGACGGCCCATTCGTTTTCGGATCTGCTCGCGGCGGTCATCGCGCTCTTGGCGGTGCGCGCTGCCGATCGGCCGGCCGATCCTCAGCATCCGTTTGGGCATCAAAAGCTCGAGCACGTCTCGGCGGTCGTCGAGGGTCTCCTGCTGGTCATCGTGGCGGGCTTTGTGGCGGTGCAGGCGGCGCGGACGTTTGGCAATCCGGTCGAAAACTCGGGTCTCGGCATCGTGGTGATGATGGTGTCGGCTGGCGCGAGCTTCTTTGTTGCCCGTCGCGTTTCGCGCGTCGCGAAGGAGGCGCATTCGGCTGCGCTTGAGGCGGATTCGGCGCATATTGCGGCGGATGTCTGGTCGAGCCTTGGCACTGCGGCTGCGCTCGGCATTATCGCGGTCACCGGCTGGGTTGAAGTCGACGCGATCTTCGGTATTGCGGTGGCGGGTTGGGTGGCGATGACGGGTGGGCGCCTTGCCCTCAATGGCGTGCGCGTGCTCGTCGACGAGTCGGTTTCCCAGGACGACCTAGACGTCATTCGCGATGCGCTCGATGCGGCAAAGCCGGCTGGCGTGCTCAGTTATCACCGCCTGCGCGCGCGCCGCTCGGGGGCCACGCGTCATGTCGATGTCCATGTCGTCGTCGCTGCGGATATGACGGTGAGTGCCGCGCACTCGATCACGGATCAGATCGAGGCGATGCTCGAGGAGCGCCTACCGGCTGCCGATGTGGTCGTGCATGTCGAGCCGGCTGGTTCGGTGCCGGAGCCCGACGCCGTCGAGTGAGCAGCGGGGCTTAGCCCAGTGTTCAGCCGAACCTAGTGATCCGAGTGTCAGGCAGCCCAGTCGAGGGCGTCGCCGTTGTCCTGCTGAAACCATTCGCGGACTGGTGCGTGGTGGTGATTCGCGGTGGGCTCATCGACACGCAGGTAGTCCATTGGCAGGTAGTCCCGCAGCGGCATTTGCTCTTCGAGCGGTGCATTCTGTTGACGCAACGCTAGGTGCTGGGCAATCGCGTCTGTGAATACTGTCTGAACGTAGTGCTCCGACGACACGAGTTCCTCCTGCTCGCGTACCTCAACGCAGCGAATGTATCTTATGGGGTCACCGGAATGACACCCGTTCGGACTGGCGGCGTGCCGGCATCGCGTTTAGGCTCGTGTCGTGCGCGTTTTCGGGATCATCGTTGGTGCCCTGATTGCCCTCTGCGGGATCACCCCTGTGCTGGTTGGCGCGGGCATCGTTGGGTATGTCAAGGATGGCACTGGCATCGAAATTCCGATCAAGGGGTTCGAGGCTCCGAAGCGCGCGGTCGCAATCGTCTCGCCGACGTTTAGCTTCAAGGCCAGCGATTTGCCGTCCGAGGTGAGCGACTCGGCGATGCTGCTGACGATCACGCCGCCACCCGGTGAGGGCCCACTCTTTATTGGTCTTGGTCCGGCCACTGCCGTCAACAGGTACCTGCGCCGGGCTTCGATAGCCCGTGTCGAGCAGACCGATCAGGGGGCGAATGCTGACGGATCTGCCACCGCCCCTAACCCACAGGATGCGTTGCAGGATGGCGTGCCGGTGAGGCTCGTGCTCGACCCTGGCCCGCGCACGAGTGTGCCGCCGCCCGCGACCCGCAAGTTTTGGACGCGCACGGTGACGAACGACAGCGGCGAGATCACCCTCACGGCTGCTGATCTTCAGGGCACCGACTCGCGTGTGGTTGTGATGCGCGCCGATGGCAAGCCGGGGATCGCCGCGGAAGCCTCGTTGCGGTTTCGGATCCCATTGTTGATGACGATCGGTTGGATCTCTTTGATCGTTGGTCTCGTCACGATCGCGATTGGCGTGGGTCTGATCCTGCTGATCGCTCTGCGCAAGAAGCAGCCGGCCGCAGCAGCACCGATCGTCGCCACGGGCACCACGACGCCCGCAGCCGAGACACCCTCGCCAGCAGCCACAACGCCCGCAGCCGAGGCACCCTCGCCAGCAGCCACAACGCCCGCAGCCGAGCCGCGTCCCGCGGTCGATACGGCCTTCCCCACCGCGCCCGAGGATAACGCTCCCACACATTAGCGATTTCGTCTACCCTCCCGAGTGGCCGTGCTAGGCGGGGAGTTTGCGGTTCCCTGTATCGGCAATCCGCTCTAGCCGGGCACAACTCCCTTTTTCGGGGGTGACAAGGAGTACGGGGTACCACCAGAAGCGTTGATGGTCAGGTCCCGCGCGATCGGCAATCTCGAACCGTGTCAGGGCCGGAAGGCAGCAGCACTCAGAGAACCCGCTGGTGCGCCGCGGTTCAGCCTGATCGGAGTGACTGGCTGGTACACCGGACAGCCCGGTCGCCAACAACGAAGGGTGCACGGCCACTATCAACCCCCGCGGGCCTCGCGCCCGCGGGTGGCTGGTAGGCTCACACCGTGTCTGCGCTTTATCGTCGTTATCGTCCGCTGGATCTTGCCCACGTGGTGGGTCAGCGCCACGTGGTCCAGACGCTGACGAATGCGATTGACCACGATCGTGTGCGGCATGCGTACCTGTTTGCTGGGCCGCGTGGCACGGGCAAGACGTCGCTTGCGAAGATCCTCGGCAAGTCGCTTAATTGCCAGAACACGGAGGGTCCGTCGACGGCGCCGTGTCTCGAGTGCGAGTCGTGTCGCACGATTGCTGATGGCACTGCGCTCGACGTCCTCGAGCTCGACGCAGCCTCGAATCGCGGCATCGATGACATCCGCGATATTCGCGATCGCGTCAATCAGCAGCCGGTGCTGGGTCGCTATCGCGTCTACATCCTCGACGAGGCCCATTCGCTGACGACGGACGCGGCCATCGCGGTCCTGAAGTCGCTGGATGAGCCGCCGCCGCACGTGATCTTCATTCTCTGCACGACCGAGCCGCACCGCCTGCCCGACACGGTGCGTGGTCGCTGCCAATCGTTTACGTTCTTGCGCCCGACGCCCGACGAGTTGCTCGAGGCGTTGCGCCGCATTAGTGACGCTGAGGGCATCCAGACCGACGACGACGCGCTGCGCCTGATTGCGCGTCACGCGGGTGGCTCGTTTCGCGATGCGATCTCGTCGCTCGACCAGTTGTCGTCGGCGGGCGATCGCTCGATCGATACCGCGTCGGCCCAGACGATCCTCGGCGTTGTCGACGATGAGGTCTTGACGCAACTGATCGACGCCGTCACGACCGGCGATGCGCGCCTCGCGTTGACGATGCTCGACGAGCTCGTCGAGGGCGGCCAAGACCTGACGCGCCTGATCCGCGACCTGATCGACCGTCTCCGCCTGATCCTCTTGACGCTCGAGCTCGGTGCCCCGCCACGCAGCGCGATGCTGGGCAGCACGATCGAGGCGGCCGTCACGCGCGCTGCGACGGCAATGACCGAAGACGCGGCCGTCACCCTGATCGACGGCCTGCTCTCCGCCGAGAACTCCTTGCGGAGCGGTGGCGACGCGCGCCTCTCGCTCGAGATCTTGCTGATCAAGGCCGCGCGCCCCACCAGCGACCGCTCGCTCGAAGGTGCCCTGCGCCGCATCGAGGCGCTCGAGGGTGGCGCACCACCCCGCCCTGCACCGCCCGTCGTCGTGGCCCCTCCTGCTGCCGCGCCGCCGCCACCACCGCCACCCCCGCCTGCACCCGAGCCAGTCGTCGCACCCGTTGCGGTCGAGCCGCCTCCCGCAGCCACCGAGCCCGAGCCAACGAGCGTCTCGGCCGACGACGACCTGGAGCCGCCGAGGGATCTCCCTGCCGCTGAGCCCGTCGCCGCACCCGTCGAGCCGGTTGCACCCGTGGAGCCCGCACCGATCGTCGAGGCCCCGGCCACCGAAGCCCCGGCCGCAGCCCCCGCCACTCCCCTCCCGCCCGCCGGCGACCTCGCTGTCGAGGCAACCGAACTCCTCGACGTCTGGGAAGGTGCCCTCGGCCGCCTGTCGCCGAAGCTGCGGTCGATCTTGCAGACGGCGCGTCCCTTGCGGGTCGAGCGTGGCGCGGTCGTGATCGGCTTTCCGAGCGCCGCGCAGTTTCAGAAGAACCAGGCCGACCGCGAGCAGAACCGCGCCGAGATCGCGACGGCGATGTCGGCTGCGCTGGGTGCCGAGGTGCGCGTCGTCTTCGAGACGCTGCCCGATGCGGGCCCGCCGCCGCCCGTGGTCAATGCTGTCCCCCACGCCACGGCTCCCGAGACGCCCGAGTCGGACGGCGCGGAGGTCGAGGACGATCCCCATACCCGCGAGGAAGAGTTCGTCCGCAACCTCGTGGAAACTTTGGATGCGAGCGAAGAGGAGCTGCAATGAACCAGCAGGCAATGATGCGCCAGATTCAGAAGATGCAGGCCGAGATGGCCAAGGCGCAAGAGGAGTTGGCGGTCACTGAGGTGACGGGCCAGGCTGGCAATGGCTTGGTGACGGTCACGTGCACGGCGACGGGCGACTGGCGCGGCATCAAGATTGATCCGAAGCTGATCGATCCGGACGATCCGGAGATGCTGCAAGACCTCGTGCTCGCTGCCCTCAACGATGCCAAGGCGATTGCCGAGCAGACGCAGCAGGACCGGCTCGGTCCGCTGACTGCTGGCATGTCGCTGCCGGGGCTCTAACGCTCCGTGTTGCCCCCGTCTGCTGAGGCGTTGGTTCGAGAGTTGACGCGCCTGCCTGGCGTTGGCCGCCGCTCGGCGCAGCGCCTGGCGGTGCACCTGTTGCGGGTGCCAGAGGCCGATGCCCTCAACTTGGCGCACGTGATCGAGCATGCCCGGGCGCATATCCATCCGTGCCCGGAGTGCTTCGGCTTTGCCGAGGACGGGCTGTGTCCGATTTGTCGTGACACACGGCGCGACGAGTCGGTCATCTGTGTCGTTGAGGCGCCGCAGGATGTCGATCCGATCGAGCGTTCGGGCGCGTTTCGGGGCCGCTATCACGTGCTGGGTGGCGCCCTCTCCCCACTCGATGGTGTCGATCCCGAGGATCTCACGATCGCCCAGTTGGTGCAGCGGGTGCAGGCGGGTGGCATCAGCGAGGTCATTTTGGCGACGAATCCGACGATGACGGGCGAGGCAACAGCCGCCTATATCGCGGGCCTGTTGCGGGCAGATGCCAAGATCACGCGGCTCGCGAGTGGCCTGCCGGTCGGTGGCGACCTCGAGTTTGCCGATGAGGTCACGCTGGGCCGCGCACTCGATGGCCGCCGCATCATCGAATAGGACACTGAATCGGGCACTAGAAGCGCGCTACCACTAGCGCTCTGTCACCATGCGGGCACGATGGCTGCACGCCCAGAACACGATTTCGACACGTTGGTGATGAAGTTCGGTGGCTCGTCTGTGGCCGACGCCGACAAGATCAAGAATGTCGCTGCTCGGATGGTTGCGATGCGCAAGGGTGGCAAGCGTGTGGTGGGCACGGTTTCGGCGATGGGCAAGACGACGGATGGGCTGATCGAGTTGGCCAACGAAGTCTCGGCCGTGCCGAATGGTCGCGAGATGGACATGCTGTTGTCGACGGGCGAGCGCATCTCGTGCGCCCTCGTTGCGATGGCGATTCACGACATGGGCTTTGAGGCTGTCTCGTTGACGGGTTCGCAGGCTGGCATCGAGACGGATGCTGCGCATACGAAGGCGAAGATCACAAACATTCGCGCCGACCGTGTGGTCGAGGCGCTCGACGACGGCAAGATCGTGCTGGTCGCGGGCTTCCAGGGTGTCTCGCCCGAGACGAAGGACGTCACCACGCTGGGCCGTGGTGGCTCAGACGCCACGGCTGTCGCGCTGGCCGCTGCGCTCGGTGCGGCGTGCGAGATCTACTCGGATGTGGCGGGTATCTTCACCGCCGATCCACGGATCGTGCCGAACGCCCGCAAGCTCGCGCGAGTCTCGTATGACGAGATGCTGGAGATGTCGGCGTCTGGTGCCAAGGTGTTGATGCTCCGTTCGGTGGAGCTGGCTCGTAATCATGGTGTGCGTGTGCACGCCCGCTCGACCTTCTCGGACGAGGAGGGAACCTGGATTGGAGAAGAAGGCATGGAACAGGCGATCATCTCGGGTGTCACCCATAACGAGAAGGAAGTCGTCTTCACGCTGACTGGCATTCCTGACGTGCCGGGTGCTGCCGCAACGGTGTTCGATGCGGTCGCCAAGCATGGCGTCAACGTCGACACGATTCTGCAGAACGTCGTGCATGGTGTGGCCGAGTTGTCGTTTTCGGTCCCGACGGAGGATGTCGGCATTGCCCGCATCGCGATCGAGGAGGCCACGCAGACGCTTGGCCCGATGACCGTCGAGGAAGACCACGAACTCGGCAAGGTCAGCCTGATTGGCGCGGGCATGCGTTCGCATCCGGGCGTCGCGGCGAAGATGTTTCGCACCCTCGCCGACCTCGGTATCAACCTGCGGATGATCACGACCTCGCCGATCAAGGCGTCGTGCATGATCGCCAAGAGCGAGATCCCCACGGCGGTGCAGGCGCTGCATGCGGCCTTCGAGCTCGAGAACGAGCCGACCGAAGAAGAGGCTGTGCGTGGCTAGAGTCGCCATTCTTGGTGCGACGGGCGCGGTTGGTCGCACGATGCTGGAGGTGCTCGAGGAGCGCGACCTGCCGATCGACGAGCTGGTCTTGCTCGCGTCAGAGCGCAGCGCCGGCACGAAGGTCCAATTCAAGGGTGAGGAGCTGACGGTCCAGGCCGTCTCGGCCGACTCGTTCGACGGCATCGATGTCGCAATCTTCTCGGCGGGCGCCACCCGTTCGCGCGAGTGGGCACCAGTCGCAGTCGCGGCGGGCGCAACGGTCGTCGACAACTCGTCGGCCTTCCGCATGCAGGCCGACGTGCCGCTGGTCGTGGCAGACGTCAACCCCCACGCCATCAGCGGCCACGCGGGTGTGATTGCCAATCCGAATTGTTCGACGATGCAACTGATGCCCGTCTTGCGTCCGGTGCGCGACGCCGTCGGCCTCGAGCGCATCACGGTTGCCACGTACCAGGCCGTCTCGGGCACGGGGCAGGCCGCCATCGACGCGTTGCGTGCCGAAGCCGCCGACGTCTTGGCCGGCAACGATAACCCCGAGCCACGCCAGTACCCGAAGGCCATCGCCTTCGACGTCTTGCCAGTCGCAGGATCGTTCTCAGGCGATCAGGGCTACACGGATGAAGAACTCAAACTCGTCCACGAGTCCCGCAAAATCCTCGACCTCCCCGACCTCCGCGTCTCGGCCATGTGCACCCGCGTGCCCGTCATCAACGGCCATTCCGAGGCCGTCTGGCTCGAAACCCGAGAGCCCCTCTCGGCCCGCGCATTTCGCACGCTGCTCGAAGCCGAACCGGGTATCACGGTCTTGGACGACGCCACCACAATGACCTACCCCACGGCCCGTCAGGCGACGGGCAAAGACGGCATCTTCGTCGGGCGAATCCGTGAGGACCTCGGTTGTCCGAATGGGCTGGCCTGCTGGGTCGTTGGTGACAATCTCCGCAAAGGCGCTGCGTCAAACGCCGTCGACATCGCCGCGCTCCTGTTGGCATAAGCGACCGGCAGCGAAACGGAGATTGAGAGGAGCCATTGGCCCAAACGCGTAGCGTTTGGCTTGCCAATTGCGACTCACAATTTGCGCAATAAAGAGGTCTGCGCGAAGCGCAGTCAACTTGCGGAAGGGTGCCGCCTCGAATGCGGTAGACATCGCAGAACTGCTCCTCGCTAACTGAGTAGAGAGCGCCGCAAGTTGCGAGGAACTATCGGCCCAAACGCACAGCGTTTGGGTAGCCGATCGTGACTCATAATCTGCTCCCTGAAGAAGAGGTCCGCGCAAAGCGCGGTCAACCCTACACCGACGCCAACACCCAAACGCCAACGCCGAGCACAATCGGCCCAAAGGCCCATACTCCACTCCACGGTGTGACACGTCGATTGATGGTCACACCACCATTGAGCGTTCTGAGTGCTCCCATCAGGCGTGACTGCGTGATCAGGTAGAAGATTGGGATCACGATTGCACCTGCATAGTTGATCAGTGGGACGTACGTACAAAGGGCGAACCAGAGCGTGTAGGTCTTCGCGTCAATCCCGACCGTGCCGGCTTTCTGTGCAACACCGTTGATATCGCGCCACATGTCTCGAACCACCCAGACCTGCCAGATCGGGACCATGTACCCAAAGGTCTGAGTGCCAGGATCGTCACGATTCGTTTCGACGAGACCACTGACTTGCTTGCGGGTGCAGTAGAACCAGTAGAAGGTCCAGACGCCGCAGGAGATGATGCTGAAGATGATCACCTGCCACCAGGGGAAGACGGTGAGATCACCACTGACTGGAGCGGCAACGGAATCCGTCTCAACGCTCCCGATGGGTGGCGGCGAGGCGAGATCCGGTGCCGCTTCGACCTCAGGAGCCTGATCAGGCCAAGACGTCGCAACTGCAGCGGGCACAATCGGTGCCTTCGCAAATTCTGGAGTCGGCGCAATCACGGTGCCGGTGCGAGTGTCTTCTGGCT
>SXGT01802330.1_pt1 | contig 16975 bp, 13 predicted proteins | sample 3176221 | NCBI WGS metagenome assembly SXGT01 (sample SAMN11356862, study PRJNA531348) | freshwater metagenome | isolation source: freshwater sample F1-120 | place: China: Fuxian Lake, Yuxi | collected 2017-12-25 | reverse complement strand
CTCGGGTGTCATCGAAATGGTCGACCCTTCGTGCCCATCGACCTCGGCGATCACGAGGAACGTCTTGGTGTCGAAACAGACCCCGTAGTGGTAGTGCCACACGTCGAGTTCGGTGGGATAACCCGCCGGATTCGGCTCCGTGAGAATGAAGCTCGCACCGGCGATCTTGGCGTCGGGGCCTTCACCGTCGAACAACAACACGTTCGGGCTCGCCGGGTCGAACTCGTACTCGCCGAGAAAGCCGGTCGGCCCGCCCTTCAAGTAATGCGCGCCGATGCCGTTCAGGCTGATGGTCGCCTTGCGCCAGCCATCCTTTTCGGCGTCGGCGGCGGTCTGGTACTGCTCGACATACGCCTTCGTGATGTCGACCTGAGCCTTGATCTCGGCGGGAAGATCGTCGTACATGACGTCGACCTCGGCTTCGTGGCCGGTTCCCTCGCCGTGCGCGTGATCGTCGTCGCCATGCTCGTCGTGATCCATGGCGTGTTCGTCGTGGTCCATGTCGTGGTCGGCCGCGGTTGTCGTGACGTCGACCGGCGCGGTCGTCGTGGTCGGATCAGCGCCCGCCCCGCCATCGTCGTCGCTCGATCCGCCACAAGCCGCGACCAACACCGCGGTCGCGAACGTCGCTGCAAGGACCCTTCTCATCGGTTCTGGCTCACACCTTCGAGTTCTCGTGGCTGAAGACGCCCTCGGGCGAGTCGTAGCCGGGGACGGTCCAGACGTGCAGGAGCCAGAAGTTCTGGAAGTTGATGACGAATCCGCCGATGGCGGCGCACTCCTGCACCGAGAGGTTCTCGCCACCGATGACCAGTCCGGTGGTGAGGCTGAGGCACAGGCTCGGATGCTCGTGCCAGTGATCGTCATCGCCGGGGAAGCCTTCGGGCGGGCCACCGATGTTCCGCACGATGTAGTTGATGCCGACGAGTTGGCCGTCCTTGCCGTAGAGCAGCACCTCGGGGTTCGCGGGGTCGAACGTCGAGTCGAGGATCGGCGACTTCAGGTTGTGCTGTGCGATTCCGGGGAAGTAGATGGTGATCTTGCCCCAACCTGCGGCTTGGGCATCGGCCGCGGTCGGGTACTGCAGAGCAACGGCAGTTCCCTGGTCGACGAGTGCTTGCACCTCGGGCGACAGATCCTCGTACTGGACGACATCGTCGGGGCAGGTTTCGCCCGCGGTCGCGGCGCCGTGCTGGTGGGTGTCGTCGCAGGGGTCGGGGTTGCAGGGGTCGTCGGGGTTCGTGTTGTGGACGTGGCCCTCACACGGATCCGGTTCGCAGTCGCCGGTTTCGCCCGCGGTCGCGGCTCCGTGCTGGTGGGTGTCGTCGCACGGATCGGGGTTGCAGGGGTCGTCGGGGTTCGTGTTGTGAACGTGGCCCTCGCACGGATCCGGTTCGCAGTCGTCGTCTCCGCTGGCGCGCAGCGCGTGTTCGTGCGGATCGTCCTCACAGGGATCCGGGTCGGGATCAGGGTCGGGATCGGGGCACTTCGCTCGGCTGGCGCGGTGCTGATGCGAGGTGTCCTTGCAGGGGTCCGGCGGCTTCGGGCAGGTCGCCCGCGCGATCGAGTGGTCGTGTCCGCCGGTTCCCGTGCACGGGTCGGGTGTCGTACCGCCGTGTCCGTCGTCATGACCGTCGTCGTGGGTGCCGTCGTCATGTCCGTCGTCGTGGGTGCCGTCGTCATGTCCGTCGTCGTGCGTGCCGTCGTCATGACCGTCGTCGTGGGTGCCGTCGTCATGACCGTCGTCGTGGGTGCCGTCGTCATGTCCATCGTCATGACCGTCGTCGTGGGTGCCGTCGTCGTGCGCGTGGTCGCCGTGCTCCATGTCGTGCTCGGTCGAGGTCGTCGTCTCGATCTCGCCGTCGCCCTGTTTCTCGCTGGCAACCACGACCGTGTCGTCGCCGGAGTCGCCGTCGTCGGACAGCGCGCTCACCGCGCCCACCACTCCAGCCGCGAGCACGAGCGCGGCGACGCCGGCTCCGATGCCGGTCCAGGTCCTCTTCGAGATGCGCGTCATCAGTCCCCCCGATTCACGCCGATCCGGGGAGCATACGGCCCCGGAGCCCGCGTTGTCTCGTTCGCGCCGGTTCGGCCCCAAGTACAGTCCGCAAATGTGACCGCCAGCCGACCTGAACGCATCGAGGCGCGGGCTCGCAATCCCAAGTGGCGCAACCCGCCGCTGCGAATCGAGATGAGCGAGTGCATCAACTGCGACGCCTGCTTGCGCCACTGCCCGGCCCAGTTCGGAGCGATCTTCAATCACGGCGCCGACGTCGTCATCATCACCGAACTCTGCTCGGGCTGCGACAAGTGCCTCCCCGCGTGTCCGGTCGACTGCATCTACCCCGACCCCGACTGGTCGCCGTCGCCCGACGCCTGGTGGTCACTGCCGAACTCCCACCTGGATCCGTATTGATGGTCGCACTCGCTCCGACGGCCGGGTACCGGCCGTCGGAGCCTGCGGCAGTGCTCGTTGCTCCCGCTGTCGGCTTCGTCGTTTCGGTCTGGGTGTGCGGCAGCGCCCTCTTAGACTCGCCGATATGTCCGACACTGCGCGTTTGACGCGCGACGACGTGCTGCACGTCGCTCACCTCGCCCGGCTCGCCCTCACCGACGCCGAGATCGACGAGTTCACCGGTCAGCTCGAAAGCATTCTCGAACACGCCGAGGATGTCGCGGCGCTCGACATTGCCGACGTCGCGCCCACGGCTCATCCGCTTCCGCTCGTCAACGTGTTGCGGGCGGATGTGATCCGCCCGGGTGCTGACCGCGACGAGGTCCTGGCCAACGCACCGGATCCCGTCGACGACCGATTCCGAGTACCGCGGATCCTCGGCGAAGCATGAGCGCCCGCGAAATCGCGGCCGCAGTCCGGTCGGGATCACGATCAGCTCGAAGCGTGCTCGACGAGCACCTCGCGATCATCGACGAGCGCGAGCCGGAGTTGCACGCGTTCAACCTCGTGATGCGCGACGAAGCCGCGCGGGCCGCCGATGCTGTCGATGCTGCAGTGGCTCGCGGCGACGACCCGGGCCCGCTCGCCGGGGTCCCGGTCGCGCTCAAGGACAACATGTGCACGCGTGGCGTGCCGACGACGTGTTCGTCGAAGATCCTCGAGGGTTGGCGGCCGCCCTACGACGCCACCGCGGTTGCGCGGTTGCGCGCCGCGGGAGCCGTGATCGTCGGCAAGACGAACCTCGACGAGTTCGCGATGGGGAGTTCGACCGAGAACTCGGCGTTCGGCGCGTCACGTCATCCGCTCGACCCCAATCGGGTGCCGGGCGGTTCGAGCGGCGGCTCCGCGGTTGCTGTTGCTGCGGGTTTCGCCCCGCTCGCGTTCGGGTCCGATACCGGCGGGTCGATCCGCCAGCCCGCGGCGCTGTGCGGTGTCGTCGGCGTCAAGCCGACGTACGGCGCGGTCTCGCGCTACGGCTTGGTTGCATTCGCGTCCTCGCTCGACCAGATCGGTCCGTTCGCCAACGATGTCACCGACGCAGCGCTCGCGCTCGAAGCAGTGTGGGGCCACGACCCGATGGACTCGACTTCGATCGTCGACCCGATCGACAGCGTTGTCGCCGCCCTCGAACGCGGGGTCGACGGTCTGCGGGTCGGCATCGTTCGCGAACTCACCGATGTCGACGGAATCGCGCCAGAAGTTCGAGCGCGGGTCATCGCCGCCGCCGACGCCTTGAGCGCGGCGGGCGCCAGGGTCGACACCGTGTCGGTACCGAGCACCACCTATGGGTTGAGCGCCTACTACCTGATTGCACCGGCCGAGGCGAGCAGCAATCTCGCGCGATACGACGGCGTTCGCTATGGCCTGCGTGTTGCGGCCGACGACATTGCCGACATGAACGCCGCAACGCGCGACGCCGGTTTCGGTGCCGAGGTGAAACGGCGCATCATGCTGGGCACCTACGCGCTGTCCGCCGGTTACTACGACGCGTACTACGGCAAGGCGCAGCGAGTGCGCACACTGATCATTCAGGATTTCGCCCGAGCCTACGAACAGTTCGACGTTCTGCTGTCGCCGACCGCGCCAACGGTCGCGTTCGAGATCGGAGCGAAGACCGCCGATCCGCTGGCGATGTATCTCTCCGACGTGTGCACGATTCCGACCAACCTGGCTGGGCATTGCGCCATCAGCGTTCCCTACGGATCTGGCGACCAGGGTCTACCGATCGGCGTGCAGGTTCTCGCCCCTGCCCTCGGCGAGCCGGTGATGTTCCAAGTCGCGCGCGCGATCGAAGCATCGCTCGGCTGACCCGCTCGCGCTGAGCCATGAATTGGGGCGGTCTTGGTTGCCGACCTTCGAGATGACTCGTCAGAGCAGTGCGCCGAGCCATGCACCGACGAGGCCGTTGAACGTTCGAGCTTGTTCCCACTGGAGAAAGTGGCCGGCGTGGGGAATGTGCACCGGTCCGACGACGTGCTCGCATGCGGTCGCGGCTTTCGCCGGAAACGAGTCCGGGACGACGTGATCGTCGGGCCCGTACAGCAACAAGGTGGGCACGGGCGTTCGCTCGAAGAGGCAGGGCAGATCCTCGAACTGCCGATTTCCGGTCGCGCCTTCGTAGACGCCCCAACTCGCTCGCAGGCGGTCGGCGTCGGCGTACGGCTCGGTCATGAACGCGATCGCGTCGTCGTCGAAGGTTCCCGGCGACGCCCACAGCCGCTGCTTGTACATCGCCGCGACCCACGCTCGGCGACGATCGGGGGTGTCGAGTTCGGCGAGCAGCGCCTCGGGTTCGCGCCCTTGGCGCACGAAGTAGTCGGCCGACGGACGAAGTTCGTGAGGGGGATCGGGGGCGAGTCCGTGTTCGGCGTACAACGAATCGAGCGGTGGCGGCAGTGTGTTGAACAGCACTTGACGCGCCACCCAGCCCGGGTAGCGCAGCGAGAGGTCGAACAGCACGATGCCTCCGACGTCGCCGCCGACGACCGCGACCCTTTCGTGACCGAGGATGTCGTGTACGAGCGCGTAGAGATCCTTCGAGAACGCGGCGATGTCGTAGAACCCATCCGGTGCCAGCGAGCTATCGCCGTGACCCCGAAGGTCCGGCGCAATCACCTCGAAGCCCGCGTTCGCGAGCGGTCCGATGTTGCGCCACCAGATGCGCCGCGTCTCGGGATATCCGTGGATCAACAGCACGGGAAAGCCGCCGACCCCTTCGCGGGCGTACGCGAGACTGACGCCGTTGCGGACGTCGGCGGTGTGCATGCTGAACTGGTTCGGATCGGGCGCGACCATCACGCCAGCGTGGCCCACCACCAACTGAGGAGCAAGTTGTGACGGCCGAGTACGAAGTCATCGTTGGGCTCGAGGTGCATGTCGAGCTGGCGACGAACACCAAGTTGTTCTGCGGGTGTCCGAACGAGTTCGGATCCGCGCCGAACACGAACATCTGCCCGGTGTGCCTCGGCCTGCCGGGGTCGCTTCCAGTGCTGAACGAGCGCGCGGTCGAGTTCGCATTGCGGGTGGGCGAGGCGTTGCACTTCGACGTGCCGGCGCAATCGGTGTTTCATCGCAAGAACTACTTCTATCCCGACATGCCGAAGAACTTTCAGACCTCGCAGTACGACGAACCGATCTGCTCGCAGGGTTGGATCGAGGTCGACGACGTGCGAATCGGAATCACGAGAGCGCATCTCGAGGAGGACACCGGCAAGACGACGCACCTCGGCGACTCCGGTCGCATCCACGGCGCCGACTCCTCGCTCGTCGACTACAACCGGGCCGGGGTTCCGCTGCTCGAGATCGTGAGCGAGCCCGAGATTCGCTCCGCCGAACAAGCCGGGCGCTACGTCGAGGAATTGCGGGCGACCCTGCTCGCGATCGGCGTGAGCGACGTCAAGATGGAAGAAGGATCGATGCGCGTCGACGCGAACGTCTCGGTCCGCCCGGTCGGAGCCAGCGAGTTCGGGACCCGATGCGAGATCAAGAACGTGAACTCGATTCGTTCGGTGCGTCGAGCGATCGACTACGAAGCTCGCCGCCAGATCGACCTCATCGAAGCGGGCGAACGCGTGATCCAACAGACCCGTCACTGGAACGAGGACGATGGCCGCACGCACATGATGCGGTCGAAGGAAGAAGCGTACGACTATCGGTACTTTCCCGAACCTGACCTCGTGCCCGTCGCGCCGACGGACGCGATGCGCGACGCGGTCCGTAGCTCGATGCCGGAGTTGCCGGCCGCGCGGCGCACACGTCTCATCGACCAATGGGGAATCGCCGAACAAGACGCCCGAACGTTGGTGGGTGTTGCCGGTCTGGCGGAGTACGCCGAAGCTGCGGCCGCATCAGTCCGCGCCGGTACCGCGAAAGACGTCGTCAACTGGGCGACCGGTGAAGTGCTGGGGCATCTCAACGAGCACGGGATCGACGCCGACGCGCTGGCTTTGACGCCGAGCGGCTTGGCTGAGCTCGTCGATCTCGTTGGAGTCGGGACGATCTCGCGCGGCCAGGCGAAAGACGTGCTGACGGAGGCGCTTCGCGAAGGAACCGCTCCGAAGGCCATCGTCGACGCTCGCGGAATTGCGCAGGTTTCCGACACGAGTGCGCTCGAAGCGGCGCTCGACGCGGTGTTCGTCGCCAACGCCGACGCGGTCGCCGAGTGGCGAGCCGGCGACGACAAGCTGCGCAAGAAGAAGCGCGGGTTCCTCATGGGCGAAGCGATGAAGTCACTCAAGGGTCAAGGCAACCCTCAGTTGCTGAACGAGCTCTTGGATCGCAAACTCACCGACGCCTAGTTTCGGGTCTCCTCCCCACATCCTCCCGGTCGAAGCCAGCGGCCCGCGCGCGCCCCGCTGAGTTCAGGGGCGCGTTTGTCGGGCCATTCCCAGGAGATGTGCCCATGAACGCTTCTCTGCCGCGACTTCTCGAGCTCGCGGAACGTCAGTACTCGGTGTTCTCGCTCGGCGACGCTCGAGACCTCGGTATCCCGGATGATGTCGTATGGGAGCTGAGCCGTCGACAGGCGATCGAACGCGTCGCGCCTGGGGTCTGGCGTGTACGCGGATCGGGCCGCTCGTTTCGCCAACGAGTCAAGGCGAACTCGCTGGCGCTCGGGGATGAGGTCTTGGCGTCGTGGTGGACGTCGGCAGCGTTGCTTCGACTGGATCTTGCGACTTCTCGGGTGATGCACTTCAGCGCGGCCCGGCCGAATGGGCGAGGCCGGCGAAATGCAGCGATTCGACTGCATCGAGTGACGAACCTCTTGGCGGTCGATCGGCGCGTTGTCGACGGCATCCCGTGCACGTCGGCGGCCCGGACGGTGTTGGATCTGGCCGGGTCGTTGAGCGACGAAGCACTTGAAACGATGGCGGAAAGCGCCCGCCGCATGGGCCTCATGACGATCGGGGTGCTGGAGGCGCGATTCGAGTCGATCGGCCGAATACAAGGCGCCGGTCGCGTCCGTCGATACATCGACGCGAATCGCGGCCAGGCTCCGCTGGAGTACCGACTCGAAATCAAGACGCGGCGATTGCTCGAGACGATGCGGCCGCGCCGATCCTTCCGAAGGCAGCTACCGATCGTCGCGGCGGGAGAGCGCTACTTCGTCGATTTCTGCTTCGAGCACGATCGCCTGATCGTCGAGTGTGATGGCTTTGCATGGCACGGGAACCGGCTGCAGTGGAAGCGCGATCGTCGACGGGTCGCGGCGCTGGAGGCGGTTGGGTGGCGGGTGATGCACGTCACCTGGGAAGACGTTGTCGAGCGACCCGAACAGACCCTTGCTCGCATCCGACTCGCGCTCGAATGAAGTTCAGGGGCGCGTTTGTCGGGCCATTCCCAGGAGATGTGCCCATGAACGCGTCAGTTCGTCGATTGCAGCGATCGGATCGCGTCGGTGATTCGGTCCGGGTCGGCATCGGGCGGTGGTTCGAACGCCACGCGATCGACGAGACCGCCGAATCGTGCGCGCAGTCGCTCGGGAATCTGGTCGAGCGAGCCGCACGTCACGAACTCGTCGACGATGTCGTCGGTGATGAGGGATGCCATGGTCGCGTAGTCGTTGACCTTGCTCAACCGATTCAGTTCCGGTTGAAGATCACCCCAACCGTGCGCTTCGAGTACCGGTCGATAGGCCGGCGTCGAGCCATAGAACGCGAGTCGATAGCGGAAGCCGTCGCGCTCGCGTTCGATGGTGCTGTCGTCGTCGCCGATCGCGACCATCGCCGGCAGCGCGATCTCGAAGTCGGCTCGGTCGCGCCGGCTGGCCTGCCGACCTCGCTCGAGCGCGGGAACCGTCGTCGTGTCGAGATAGCGGGTCGTGGTGAACGGATGCACCATGAACCCGTCGGCGACCTCGCCGGCGACCTCCGTCATGCGCGGTCCGACCCCGGCAACCACGATCCGCGGCGGGCCGCTTTCGCAGGGTCCGGGGTCGAACATCGGTGTCATCAGCGTGTGCGTGTAGAACTCGCCTCGAAAGTCGAGTGGTGTGCCGTGTTGCCATCTGTCAAAGATCGCTCGTAGCGCGAGGACGAGCTCGCGCATGCGCGCGGCCGGCTGCGACCACGGCATCGAGAACCGCTTCTCGATGTGGGGTCGGATCTGGGTGCCGAGCCCGAGAACGAACCTCCCCTTGCTCATCTGTTGGAGATCCCACGCGAGGTTCGCCAACGTCATCGGCGTGCGCGCAAAGGCAATGGCGATCGCGGTCGTCAACTCGACTCGTTCGGTGTGCTCAGCTGCGAGCAACAAGGGAAAGAACGGTTCGTGGGGGCCCTCGAACGTGAAGACCCCGTCGTACCCGAGTGCTTCGAGGCGTGCGGCGGCAGCAGGGATGTCGCGGAGTTCGTGTCCGATGAGCGCACCGTCGACCTTCATGACCGGCACGGTAACTCGGTTGCCGGCGGGTACTCGACGTGGTGGGATGCCATGCCATGGATCGATACGACGCGGCGACCTACGGCGACCGGATCGCCGATGTGTACGACGACCTCTACCAATTCGGACCGGCGAGTTCGCCGATCGATTGTCTCGCCGACCTCGCGGGTGGCGGTCCGGTGCTCGAACTCGGGGTGGGGACCGGTCGAGTCGCGGTGCCGCTCGCGGCGCGAGGAATTCAGGTGCACGGGATCGACGCTTCCCGAGCCATGGTGCAACGGATGCACGCCAAGCCCGGTGGCGATGCCGTGACGGTCGCGATCGGCGACATGGCGGACCTCCCAACGCCGGGAGGTCCGTATTCCTTGGTCTTCGTCGTGTTCAACACGTTCTTCGCAATCCTGAGTCAGCGCGATCAGGTCCGTTGTTTCGAGAACGTCGCGCGTTCGCTGCTGCCGGGGGGACGATTCCTCATCGAGGCGTTCGTCCCCGACCTCGGCCGTTTCGATCGGAACCAGCGGACGAGTTCGACGAGGGTCGCCGTCGACGAGGTGCATCTCGACGCGACGATGTACGACCCGGTCGATCAACGGGTCGATGGCGAACACGTCATCCTCCGCGACGGTGAACCAGTACGGATGCTGCCCGTGAGCCTGCGACTCGCGTGGCCGAGCGAACTCGACCTCATGGCGCGGATCGCGGGCCTGGAGCTCGAACGTCGCTCGGGCGGGTGGAACGGCGAACCGTTCGACGCTCGCAGCGACAAGCACGTGTCCGTCTATCGCAGAAAAGCATGACAAGATTTGCCACAATGTATGAAACTGTGACAGACTCGCTCTGAGGGGATCCACCAGTCGTCCGATCGGAGGTCGGTCATGGTTGTCCCCGTACGTTGGTTTCGCGGCTGGATACTGGTCGCGATCGGACTCACCGGTCCGCTCCTCGCCGTCGCCCCGGCCGGTTCGGTCCCGATTCGCCCGCCCACCTATTCGGCCTATTCGGCGACGCCGCTCGACACGGTCAACGTCAAGGGCACCGTCTACGCCACGACGATCATCGGGAGTCGGGTGTACGTCGGCGGCGCTTTCGAGAAGGTGCGCCATCGCGGCGTCGATTTCGCGTATCCGAACCTGGTCGCGTTCGACCTCGCGACGGGCGCGCTGATCGAGTCCTTCCGCCCGAATCCGAACGGCGAGGTTCGTTCGTTGGCGACCGAGGGAACGTCGATCTATGTCGGCGGCCGCTTCACGACGATCGGCGGTCAACGGCGATCTCGCCTCGCTCGGCTCGACGCGAGTTCCGGCGCGCTCAAACCTGCGTTCGTCGCGTCGGTCAATGCTCGCGTCGATGCCATCGCGTTCGGGGCCGGGCGCGTGTTCTTCGCGGGTCGTTACACGGAGGTCAACGGCGTGCGTCGCCGTGGACTTGCATCGGTCGACGGGACGACGGGTGCACTCTCGGACTGGGATCCGGCGGTCGTGGGTGGCGTCGCCGCGTTGGAATTGTCGGCGAACGCTCGAATCCTCTACGTGGGTGGCGGGTTCACGTCGATCGCGGGTTCGAGTCGCTCACAACTTGCCGCGGTGTCGACTCGCACGGCGACGGTCGTCGGCCGGGATTTCGTCGGGGCAATCGAGAACGTCAAGTCGATGGCGTTGTCCGACGACGAACTTTCCCTGTTCGTCGGCGACGTCGGCAACGACCTCGAGGCCTACGACACGGTCGTGGGGAGTCGGCGTTGGCAGAACACCTCCGCGCGCGGTGATGTGCAAGCGACGCACCTCGGCGTCGATGGCTACGTCTATGTCGGATTCCACGATGGTGCCGGCGGTCTGACCGACGCGAGGGTGCTGGCGATCGATCCCGACTCGGGCCTCACGGTGAACTGGCACCCGCGCTTCGCATCGTCGGCCGGGATCTTCACGATCGCGTCGTCGTCGAGCCGCTTGGTCGTCGGCGGAGACTTCTGGAGCGTTTCGGGAGTCGCGCAAGACGGGCTCGCGCTGTTCCCGGTTCGGCGTTGAGGCGGTCGAATGGTCTCTTCGGCCCATGGCGGAGTTGCGGAGTTTCAGCCAGTCTGTACCGGGGTCGGCGAACCTTGCCCGTGACGCGCGCCTGAGGAGTCGTGAGTGTCTCGTTTCCGTCTGCAATCGATCGTCGCCGGCGCCCTCGGGGCGGTGCTGGTCTCGAGCCAACTCGCGTTGGCTGCGCCGGTCGGGTACTCGACGACGCCGCTCGACACCTTCAACGTCAAGGGGACGGTCTACGCCAGCGTGGTCGTTGGCGACAACGTCTACGTCGGCGGCAACTTCACCAAGGTGCGTCACAAGGGCGTCGACTATCCCTATCAGCATCTGGCGGCGTTCGACCTCGCGACGGGCGCGCTGGTCACGGGATTCCAGCCGAATCCGAGCAGCGAAGTCCGTGCGCTCGATGTGCATGGCTCGAGTTTGTTCGTCGGCGGCAAGTTCATCTCGATCGGCGGGCAGTGGCGGACCCGCGTCGCGAAGATCGATGTCACGACGGGGCTGGCCGACGCCACGTTCAACGCATCGGCTTCCGCACGAGTCGACGCCATCGAGACCGACGGATCGCGCGTCTTCCTCGGTGGGTCCTTCACGACGGTGAGCGGAGCCGTGCGGGCGAAACTCGCGGCCGTCGATGCGGTCACCGGCGCGATCGATCCTTGGAATCCGGGTGCGGGAAGCGGGAGCGTCGCGGCGTTGAAGCTCTCGCCCGACGCGACGGTCGTGTATGTCGGTGGTGGCTTCAACACCATCGCGGGGTCGAATCGCACCAAGCTCGCGGCGATCTCGACCACGTCGGGCGCTGTGGTCGGGAACGACTTCTCGGGCGCGAGTGAGAATGTCCGCTCGCTCGACGTCAGTGCAACCGGGTCGGTGTTGTATGCCGGCGACGACGGCAACGACCTCGAGGCGTACGACGTCGCGAGCGGGGCTCGCAACTGGCGCAACACCATTCCGCAGGGCGACGTCCAAGCCACGCACGTGGCCACCGACGGGAACGTGTACATCGGCTTCCACGATGGTGCCGACGGGATGACCAACGCACGAGTCGCGGCGATCGACTCGGCGACGGGCGTAGCCGTGAGTTGGAACCCGACGTTCAGCTCGACCTACGGGGTGTTCGCGATCTCGTCGACGAGCGAACGGCTCGTGATCGGCGGCGAGTTCTGGAACGTATCGGGCGTCGCGCAAGACGGCATCGCCGTCTTTCCGCTCGCCTGACTCACACCATCCAGTTCGGCGAGTACGACGGATCGGTGAGCGCGGAGCGGTCGATCGCGAACGGGGAGCGGTCGAAGGTCGACGTGCAGTCGCCATCGAGCGCACACTCCGCGAGCAACCGGCCGAGCGCGGACGCGTACTTGTAGGCGTGCGCGGCTCCCTGCACGACCCAAACTCCGCTGCTGCCCGGCACTCGGTCGAGCACGAAGTCGCGATCGGGTGTCAGCGTGTAGAGGCAGGTCTTCGTCGTCCGGTGGGCGCCGATCGCGTCGCCCAACAGCCTTCTCGTAAATCGGTCGACCCGATCGAATTCGGCCTGATCGGGTTCGAACGTTCGAGCGTCGGCGGTGGTGATGTGTCCGCCGCAGTCCTGCGCCACCTTGGTCGCGCCCTCGCCATAGCTCGGGAAGCCGTAGAAGCTGGGTTCGTCCATCCAGATCCACACCGGAAACGATCCAAGGGCGAAGCGCGATGGCGTCGGCGAGTCGTAATAGGTCACCTGTTCGCGCATCACGGTCAACGGCAACGGTTCGGGGAGCAGCGCGTTGGTCCATGCGTCGGCCGCGATGATCGCCGAGCCGACTCGGTACGGGGTTCCGTCGACCACCACTTCGACCTCGCCGCCCACCTCGCGAACCGATTCCACTCGCGCATGGTCATGCAGCTCGGCGCCCGACTCGTTGGCGACGCGCTGGTGTGTTGCGACTCCCTTCGCCGCGGCCGCGATGCCACCGTCGGCCTGAAAGAGCCCGCAGACCGAGTCATCGACGTGGAACTGCGGCCACCGTTCGCGAATGACGTCGGCCGTGAGCCACTCGAAGTTCACACCGGCGCGTTCGAGCGACGATCGGTAGTCGTCGGGCGCGATCGCGCACTCGAGCGGAAACAGATCGAGGCCTCCGCAGCGAACGACGAGTTCGTCGCCGGACTCCTGCTCGACGGTCGCCCAGGTTTCGTACGCCAACTTCGCCAACTCGACATAGAACGGCGTGTGGTACGAGTAGCGAATGATCCGACTGTGGTCGTGGGAGGCACCGCGATCGTGTCCGAGTTCGAACTGTTCGAAGCCGATCACGCTCGCGCCGCGTGCTGAACACCAATAGGCCGCACCACTGCCGATGCCGCCGAGTCCGATGATCGCGACGTCGTAGTCGATCGTCACGGAGCCATCCGCGCGTCGTACCAACTGCGGATGTCGAGTGAGAGGTCCTCCATGGGTGCGAACCAACCGTGCCGCCACGCGCGGCTTGCCATCCCGCGTTGAACCCGTTCGCAGATTGCCCAGTCCTGGCGATTGGTGACGTCCCAGAGTTGCACCGCGTCGCTCGGATCGAAGTCTCGGGCCGCGACGGCATCTCGGTGGAACAGCACGTCGAACACGACGCGCGTTCGATCCACTCCGAACGGCAACAGCATGAACGCCGCCACGTGTTCGGCCGCGAGGCTCAAGAAGAAGTTCGGATAGACGAGCTCACCCTTGTGCTTGGTCCGCTCGTCGTCATCGAGGGTTGCGAACGGGTCGCGACGACTGGTTCCGTCGATCGTGAAGGTCCAGGCTCCGTCGCGATGCGGGATGCCGCCGTCCCAGTCGAGGTCGGCACCGCCGCGGGTGCGGAAGGCGGGAACGATCTCGCACAGCTCAGGGTGCACCGGGCCGCAGTGGTAACACTCGTTGTAGTTCTCGGCGATGACTTTCCAGTTCGCGTCGACGTCGTAGATCAACCGTGCACCGAGCGCGAGTTCGTCGAGCGGGTAGTTCTTGACGCGAGCCGGGATCTCGCCGAGCTGTTCGTGAAGCTCCCGGCCCGATGGCTCGAGTTGGACGAACACGAACCCGGCCCACTCGTCGCAAGCCGCCTCGTGCAGTCCGAAGTCGGCCGGATCGATCTCCTCGACGAATGGGGCGCGAGCGAGGGAGCCGTCGCGTCGATAGCTCCACGCATGGTACGGGCAACGAATCGTTGCGCCGACTTCGATGCAGCGCGGCGATTCGTGGTCGATGAGTTGAGCTCCACGATGACGACACACGTTGAAGAAGGCGCGGAGACGCTGATCGTCGCCGCGCACGATGAACAGCGACTCGCCGACCAGGTTGACGAGGAATGCATCACCCGGCTGACGGGCTTCATCGCTTCGCCCGACGACGCACCACTCACGGGCGAAAATGAGTTCTCGTTCGCGTTCGAACACGCTGGAGTCGAGATACGCCGTGCGATCGAGCGTGGGTTCGAGGCGCGCCATGCGCGTCGGATCCTAGAGTCGAGTGCATGCGTGCCGTCGACGAGTGGATCACGATGGACGACGGTGTTCGTCTCGCAGTGACGCTGTTCCACCCCGACGACGATGCGCTCCGACCCGCGATCTTGGAGGCGTTGCCCTACCGCAAGGACGACGCAACGGCGTCGTATCGAGCGGAATACACACGACTCGCCGATGAGGGCGGTTACACGGTGGCACGCGTCGACGTTCGGGGCACCGGGTCATCCGAGGGCGACGCCATCGACGAGTACACCGAACGGGAGCAGGTCGATCTCGAAGCGGTCATCGATTGGCTGGCGACCCGATCGTGGTCGAGCGGCGCCGTGGGGATGTACGGCACGAGCTACTCGGGATTCAACTCGTTGCAACTGGCGGCGCGCCGACCGCCTGCGTTGCAAGGCATCATCGCGATCTACGCGACCGACGACCGGTTCACCGACGACGTGCACTACTCCGGCGGCGCGCTGCGCGGGATCGACCTCGTCGACTACTGCCACTACATGACCGCGTTCAACGCGTTGCCGCCGGTGCCGTCGATCTTCGGCGACGGGTGGTGCGACGAGTGGTCGCGTCGGGTCGAAGTGATGGAGCCGTGGCTGTTGCGGTGGCTACGAGAGCAGACCGACGGTCCTTACTGGCGGAACGGCTCATTGAGATCCGCCGCCAGCGGTTCGGGTCGCGAACTCGGATACGACCGCATCGAGTGCCCCACCCTGCTCGTCGCGGGTTGGGCCGACGGTTACCGCAACAATTCGTTCCGAACGTTCGAGCGGTTGCGATGCCCGAAGGCGCTGTTGTTCGGACCGTGGAGCCACATGAGCACCGCGTACTCGCTTCCCGGTCCGCATCTCGATCTCGTGCCCGAGATGATCGCGTGGTGGGATCGATGGCTACGCGATGCCGACAACGGCGTCGATCGTGAGCCGCCGATCCGCGTGTTCGTACGCCACGCGACGCGACCCGAGCCGGACCTTGCCCAGCACGCGGGGGAGTGGCGTTTCGAACCAGAGTGGCCGCCCGAACGATTGGTGTGGCGTGAGTTCGAACCGAAGCCGCGCGGAGTCGCATTGGTTCAGCCGCGCGGTGGTGTTGGCGTCGACGCGTGGATCTCGTGCGCGGGCGCGCTGCCGTGGGGCCAACCGCTCGATCTTCGCATGGACGACGCGTGGTCGGTGTGCCTCGATTGGCCGCTCGACAATTCGCCGCTCGAAGTGCTCGGCTCGCCACGACTCCGCACGCGGGTGCGTTGCGACGCACCGGTCGGGCAACTGTCGGCGAAGCTGGAGTCGGTGTTCCCGGACGGCACGAGCGCCTTGGTGTGTCGCGGGCTGCTGAACCTGGCTCACCGCGACTCCATGAGCGATCCGACCCCGTTGCGCCCGGGTGAATGGCACGACGTCGAGTTCGAGCTGGAGGTCGGGTCGTGGGTCTTCCCGCCCGATCACGTCATCCGAGTTGCGATCGCGGCTGGGGACTGGCCGAACAACTGGATGGCACCGAGTTCGACGCCGATCGAGATCGACCTCGATGCGACCCGCGTGACGCTGCCGGTGATCGACGGGCCCAGCCCGATCGAGCGTCGCCCCGAATTTCGCGACGCGGGTGGCTTCGGGCGCACTGGTGACCCTGCAGAGCACGATGACGATCGTTCACCCGCGCCGAGGTGGACGATCGAGCGCGATGTGTTGGCCCGCCGCGTCACGGCTCGAACCCACTACGGAAGCGTGAGTGACGAGTACGTCGACGACTACGTCGGCGAGGTGACGGTGTCGGTCACCGACCCCGCGATCGGTTCGGCGAACGCGACTACGGCGGTGCAGATCAACTGGCCCGAGGCGAGCGTTCGATCGGAAGCGCGCCTGCGATTCCGCAGCGACGCGCACGACTACCACGTCGAGATCGACCTCGACGTAGACCTCGACGGCAGTCCGTTCGCGCGCCGCACCTGGAGCGAATCCATCCCCCGCCAACATCAATAGGTTTGTCGAGAGACCCAAGAGTGAAGGTCTCTCGACGCAGCATCAGATGGCGTGGCAGGCGGCGTGGTGGGAATGGCCGACGGGGTGCAGCATGACATCCTCACCGCGACAGCGCGTGGCGATGCCGAGGCGTTCGGCTTCGCCACTCTGGACGACGGGACACCGCGGATGGAATCGGCACCCGGTGGGAATCTGCTTCGGGTCCGGCGTCTCGCCGACGAGGATCTGCTGGTCCATGCGCTTGGATTCGGGCACGACCGACAGCAACGCTCTCGTGTACGGATGTTGCGGGTGTTCGAGGATCTGCTCGCACGGGCCGATCTCGACGATCCGGCCGAGGTACATCACTGCGATGCGATCCGCGATGTTCCAGGCGAGGCCGAGGTCGTGGGTGATGACGAGCAGTCCGAGTCCTTGTTCGTCGACGAGGTCGCGCAGCAGCTTCAGGATCTCACCGCGCACCGACGCGTCGAGCGACGCGACGGGTTCGTCCGCGACAAGCAACTCCGGTTCGAGCACCATCGCCCCGGCGATCACGACGCGTTGGCGTTGTCCGCCCGAGACTTCGTGTGGATACCGTTGAAAGAAGCGTTCTGGGGGCCGGAGCCCGCATCGCGCCAAGGCGTTCGCCACGAGCTCGGCTTCGTCGCCTT
>SXGT01068887.1_pt1 | contig 16975 bp, 12 predicted proteins | sample 3176221 | NCBI WGS metagenome assembly SXGT01 (sample SAMN11356862, study PRJNA531348) | freshwater metagenome | isolation source: freshwater sample F1-120 | place: China: Fuxian Lake, Yuxi | collected 2017-12-25 | reverse complement strand
TCCTCAACCCACGCGCACAGCTCCTCGAAGCTCGCTTCGTCCCCGCGCTGGAGCTGGATCGTCACCCAGCCGCTCTTGCCCAGGCCGTAACCCGTCGGCTCGCCGAGGCCGCGGTCGAGCAATCCCACGCCCGAGTGCGGCAGCTTGAGCGCGAGCTTGAGCTGGATGCCTCGCTCAGGTCTTCCGAAGAAGACAAAGACCTTGTCCTTGACCTTGGCGACCGATTCGCCCCAAGGGTGGTCCTCGCGGGATTCGGGAAAAGTCAGGGCGTAGGCCAGCAGTTGCGCGCGCAGTTTCATGGCATGAGCCTAGCCTCCAACAGCCGTCTCGCAGTGCGGGAGAGCCATGCTTTAGAGGAAGCCGTGGCGCGGTGCGTCTGCTGCGCGCGGGAAGCCCGCGCGCCCACACAGACCAAAACAGCCGCGGGTGCTCGCATCGGCGAGCACCCGCGGCGTTTGTGTGTCCGCTGTGCGGGCCGGCTGGCTCGCACAGCTCATGCACGCTTCGTTCAGGCGTAGAGACCGCGCAGGCGGTCGGCGCTCGCCACGCGCTTGACGGCCACCATGTGGGCGGCGTGGCGCAGGCGCAGGTTCTGGTCCTTGGCGAGGGCGCTGACTTCCTTCCACGCATCGAGCATGAAGCGCTCGAGGTTGGATTGGACTTCGCTCGCGAGCCAGGATTGGCCGGCGCGGTTCTGAACCCACTCGAAGTAGTTCACCACGGCTCCGCCGCCTGTAGCGAGGATGTCCGGAACGACACGGATGCCCCGCTCGGCGAGGATGCGATCCGAACGGCCGGAGACGGCCGCGTGCGAACCCTCGACGATCAGCTTGCATTGGATGTTGCGGGCATTGCGCAGGTGGATCACGTTGGCCACCGCGCAGGGGATGAAGACATCGCAGGGGCGCTCGATCATCTCCTCGTTGGGGAGGATCTCGTAGGCGCCCGAGGACTTGCGCAGGTCACCGTGCTCGATGCGGGCGCGCACGGCGGCGGCCACATCGAGACCCTTCTCGTTGTAGATCGCGCCGTTGACGTCCGACATGCCGACGATGGTGTGGCCATCGCGCACGAGGAGCTGGGCGAGGTTGCCGCCGCGGCGGCCGGTGCCCTGGATGATCACCCTGGCGCCCTTCTTGGGCAGGCCCGCGAACTCGAGGGCCTGGGCGAAGATGAGTCGCATGCCCTGAGCCACGGCGTCGACGTTGCCGTGCGTGCCGCCGAGCATCAGCGGCTTGCCGCAGACAACGGCGTTCTCCGTGTGGCGTGCGTGCATCGACGCGGTGTCCATGACCCAGGCCATGACCTGCTCGTTGGTGGCGAGGTCGGAGGAGAAGATGTCGCGCTCGGGGCCGATGTCGCCGAGCAGCGACGAAACATAGCGGCGCACGGCGCGCTCGACTTCACCCTTGGTGTGGCGCCGGGCCGACATGCGAATGCCGCCGGCGGAGCCGCCGAAGGGAATGTTGAGCAGGGCGCACTTCCAGGTCATCCAGCCCGCCAGCGCGCGCAGCTCGTCGATCTTGAGACCGGGCTGCAGGCGCAGGGGGCCGAAGTAGGGGCCCAGTCCGCCGTTGTGCTGCACGCGGTAGCCCTCGAAGATCGCGAGCGTGCCGTCGTCGAGCTGCGTGGGCAGGCTGACATGGATCTCGCGGTCGGGCTTGCGCAGCAGCGCGTAGAGGTCAGGGTCGAGCCCGAGGCGGTCGGCGGCCTCGTCGAAGCTCGCCATCATCGTGGCGAACGGATTCTCGTCCTCGATCGAGTGGCTCGACGGCGCGAGGTCGTCGTACTCGAAGGTCGGCGCGGATTGGATCGTTTCCATCAGGCGAAGACCCCGCGCAGCTTGTAGACGCTGGAGACGCGATCGATGGCGAGGATGTAGGCCGCGATGCGCATGGAGCACTTGTACTTGTTGGCCACGGCATCCACGTCGGCGAAGGCCTTGACCATGATCTGCTCGAGCGACGTGTTGACGTGCTCTTCCGTCCAGAAGTAGCCCATGCGGTCCTGCACCCACTCGAAGTAGGAGACCGTCACGCCGCCGGCGTTGGCGAGGATGTCGGGGACGACGATCACGCCCTTCTTCTCGAGGATCTTGTCGGCCGCATCGGTCGTGGGACCGTTGGCGCCCTCGATGATCAGCTTGGCCTGGATGCGCTCGGCGTTCTGCGAGGTGATCTGGTTCTCCGTCGCGGCGGGAACGAGCACTTCGCAGGGCAGCTCGAGCGCGGCGGCGCTGGTGAGCTCCTTGGCACCCGGGAAGCCGGCCAGCTTGCCGTTCTTCTTGAGGTGCGCCATGACGGCGGGGATGTCGAGACCCTTCTCGTTGTGGATCGCGCCGTACATGTCGCTGATCGACACGATCTTGTAGCCCTCGCGGTGCATCAGCTCCGCGCCGATGCCGCCGACGTTGCCCGAGCCCTGCACGACGACGCGCGTGTTCTCCGGGCGCATGCCCAGCTTCTTGAGCGCTTCACGGCAGACGAACATCACGCCGCGGCCGGTCGCCTCCCGGCGTCCGCGCGATCCGCCCAGCGCGATCGGCTTGCCCGTCACGACCGCGGTCGTGGTGCGGCGCACGTGCATCGAGTAGGTGTCCATGAGCCAGGCCATGGTCTGCTCGTTGGTGTTGACATCCGGAGCGGGGACGTCGCGGTCCGGACCGAGGATGTCGAGAATGCCGGAGGTGTAGCGGCGCGTGATGCGCTCCAGCTCACCTTGGCTCAGCTTGCGCGGATCGCAGATCACGCCGCCCTTGCCGCCGCCGAAGGGCACATCCACCACGGCGCACTTCCAGGTCATCCACGCCGAGAGCGCGCGCACTTCGTCGAGGTTGACATCGGGTGCATAGCGGATGCCGCCCTTGCAGGGACCGCGCGAGAAGTTGTGCTGCACGCGGTAGCCCGTGAACACCTCCAGCTTGCCGTTGTCCATCACGACCGGGATGGCGACGGTGACCTCGCGATCGGGCCGGCGCAGAACCTCGCGCAGACCTTCATCGAGACCGAGCTTGTCGGCGGCCGCATTGAAGTTGCGGGCCATGGATTCGAAGGGGTTGAACTCGCTCCCTTGGGCTTGGGGAGCGTGGGCAGTGCTTGCTTGCGACATGGAGGGGACGAAGGAGTTGGGTCGAGGCCACCGCAGGGACTTGCTGCCCCCGCGGGGATCCCTTGAGGATAGAGCCGCTCGCGCGCGGAAGCGAGGGGGGCTAAGCTCCGGGCCTAGATCCATGGCCGACAAGGACTTGCATGCCGAGCTGGCCGCAGAGGCGCTCGACGCCGCGCCCGGGGTGCTGCTGCGCCGCCTGCCGGGGCGGGAGGTCTTCGCGCTCAACCACCCCGAGGGGGGGCTGGTGCTGGTCAAGCGCTTCTCGGAACGGCTGGTCTGGCCGGCCTTGGGCCTGCGGAGCCCGGCGCAGCGCGAGGCAGGGGTGGTCGAGGAACTGCGGTGTCAGGGATTTCCTGTACCGGCGGTCCTCGCGGTGCAGGAGCGGCGAGCGGGCCGGCTGGGCCGCCGGAGCGTGCTGCTGCTGGAGTGGATCGAGCACCGCCAGACGCTGCGCGAGCTCCTGCGCGAGGCTTCGGGTGAGGAAGCGCGCCAACGGGCGCGCACGCTCGCGGAGCTTGTGACACGCCTGCATGTGATGGGCTGGCACCACCGCGATCTGTATCTGCAGCACATCCTGGTGCGCGCGGACGAGCTGGTGCTGATCGATCTGGGCCGCGCGCGCCGGAGTTCCAGCCTGCGCGAGCGCTGGTTCGTCAAGGACATCGCCGGTCTGGTGCATTCCTGCCCGCGTGCCGTCCCGCAGCGTGCGCGCCTGGAGTTCTTCGTGCGCTACGCGTGCGGTCGCGGAATGAGCCGCGATCGGCGGCGGCATTTCCTCGCCGCAGCGCTCGCCAAGGAGCGGCGCATGTCGGCCCACACGCCGCGTCACGGCGAAGAGCAGCATGCCCGGGGACAGGGCTGGACGGATCGCTAGGAGATTGGCCTGATGGTGGCTCGAATGAACCCGTCCCTCGTGGTGCGCGCTCCCAACTGGGTCGGCGATCTGGTGATGGCGACGCCGATGCTCCTGCGCCTGGCCGAGAGCGAGCAGTTTCGCGACGTGCGCGTGCTGGTGCGCGCGCATCTGGCGCCGATTCTCAAGGACTCGCCGCTTTTCTCCAGGGTCGTCACGCTGCGCAGCGATGCGGAGGAACTTGCGCGCTACCGCGAGCTGCGGCCGGATGCGGCGCTGTTGTTCTCAAGCTCGCTGGGCGCTGCCTGGCGGGCCTTTCGCGCACGCGTGCCCGTTCGTGCCGGCGCGGCGCTGTCGGGACGCGGCTGGCTGCTGACGCACGCCTGGCGTCCTCCGACCGAGGACGGCCGGCGCGTGCCGATTCCCACCGCGCATCTGTTGCGCGATGTCACGGGCCTCGTGGGCGTCAGCGTGCCGGATCTGCACCCGCGCCTGTGGGTGCGCGATGAGCTGGTGCAGGCCGAGCGCGCGCGCCTTGCGCAGCTGGGACTGCCTCCCGGCAGCGGCTATGTGCTGTGCTGTCCCGGCGCCGCATGGGGCTCGGCCAAGCTGTGGCCGCCGGAGCGTTTCGCCGCCGCGCTCGATGCGCTGTGGGAGCAAAGGGGCCTGCGAGGGGTCGTCAGCGGCGGTCCGGGCGAGGAGCCCCTGATCGAAGCGGTCGTGAAGTGTGCGCGCAGTGCGCCGCTGAGTCTTGCCGACCAGCCGCGCGATCTGGAGACGCTGAAGGTTCTCGTACAGGACGCGCGGCTGCTGCTGGTCGGTGATTCCGGCCCGCGCTGGTACGCAGCGGCATTCGATGTGCCCTGTGTCAGCGTGATGGGACCCAATTCGCCCGAGCTCACGGCGAGCTCGCTGGAGCACGCGCGCATTGTGCGCCGCAGCGATCTGGCCTGCTCGCCCTGCCTGCGGCGCACCTGCCCGCTGGGTCACCATGCCTGCCTGCGCGGACTCGGGGTCGAGCCCGTGCTGGAAGCGGCCGGAGAGCTGCTCTCGTGCGGCAAACCCTGCTGATTCGCGCGCCCTCGCATCTGGGCGATCTGCTGATGGCGCTGCCCGTGCTGCGCGCGATCGATGCACAGCCGCGGCTGGCGTCGCGCCTGCTCGGACCGCGGCGGCTGCTGGACTGGCTCGCTCCGCAGCTGCCGCACATGAAGCGCATCGGACTCGACGCGCAGGTGCGCGAGAGCGTGGAGCATTACCGCGGTGTGCAGCGCGCGCTGCTGCTCAACGGATCGCTGCGCTCACCGCTTCTGGCTTGGCTGGCGGGCGTGCCCGAGCGTCATGGTCTGGGCTCGCGCGGCCGGCGGATGCTGCTGACGCACTCGATGAGCGCGCCCGGCCCGCGGCCCTTCTCCGGCGTGTGCGTCGAACTGGCTGCGCGCATGGGCATCGAGGTGCGCGAGCGCGAGGTGCGCCTGCAAGTCCGCGAGCCCGGTCTGCGTCAGGCCGACGAGCGGCTCGCGCAGTGCGGTGTCGACGGGCCGTTCGTGCTGGTGCTCGCGGGCGCGCGCGTTGGCAGTTCCAAGGGCCTGCCGGCGGAGCTTGCCGCGCAGTGCCTGCGTCACGAAGCCCGCGCGCTGGTGCTCGTCAGTGCGCCGGGCGAAGCCCAGGCAGCGCGCGAGCTGGCGGCGGTGCTGCCGCACGCCCGCAGTCTGGAGGATGTCGGGCTGGAGGAGCTGGCCGCGCTGAGTGCCCGCGCTGCGATCGTGCTGTGCTCGGATGGAGGCGCTCGCCATGTCGCGCGCGCCGCCGGAACAGCGGTGCTCACGCTGTTCGGTCCCACCGATCCGCGCCACACCAGCGATGGCGCACACGGCGAGCGGGAATTCGCCGGGCGCGTGCCGTGCGGGCCCTGCCACCGCGAACGCTGCCCCAATGCGCACGCTCTGCGGCACAGCTGCTGGCAGGCGATCGACCCTGAGCGCGTGGCGGCGGCGCTGGCCCGTCGGCTAGACTAGGGACCCCACATGTCGAACACGATCAAGCCGAACACCATGCAGCAGGTGCTGGCGGACTTTCCCGCGGACGTTCCCGATCAACCGGAACTGGTGCAGTGCGAGCGCGAGGGAGATCTCGTCTGGCTGACGATCCAGCGCGAGGAAGTCATGAACTGCCTCTCGTTCCCGACGCTGCGGCGTCTGCGCACGCTGTGCGCACAGCTGCGCGAGGATCTCTCGATCCGCGCCGTGCTGATCCGCGGCGCCGGCGAGAAGGCCTTCTGCGCGGGCGCGGATCTCAAGGAGCGCAAGACCATGCCGGCCGAGCGCGTGCCGCTGTTCGTCAAGAACATCCGCCGCACGATGGATGATGTCGAGGCGCTCCCGCAGCCGACCATCGCCGTGATCAACGGCTTCGCCTTCGGCGGCGGGACGGAGTTGCTCTTGTCCTGCGATCTGCGCATCGCGGCACCGCACGCGCAGTTCGGTCTCACGGAGACGACATTGGCGATCATCCCCGGCGCCGGCGGCACCCAGCGTCTGCCGCGCCTGATCGGACGCAGCCGCGCCAAGGATCTGATCCTCACCGGGCGCAAGCTCGATGCGCAGGAAGCCGAGCGCATCGGTCTGGTCAATCGCATTGCGGCTCCCGGCGCGCTGACCGAGGGCGCGCGCGCGCTGGCGCAGTCGATCGCCGACAACGGACCGGTCGCGGTGCGCGCGGCCAAGGCCGCCATCGACTCGGGCTGCGAACATGCGCTGCCGCAGGGGCTCGAGATCGAAGCGCGCTGCTACGAGCGCGTGCTGCCGACACAGGATCGGCTGGAGGCGCTCGCGGCCTTCGCCGAGAAGCGCAAGCCGCGCTATCTGGGGCGCTAGGCATCGCTCATGGCGCAGGCGCGCAGTCCGATGGCCGAGAGCGTGCTGCGCGCGCTGACAGGACTGTTCGTGCTGCTCGATGTCTGGCAGCGCCTGCTGCCGCTGGAGACGAATTTCCGGCCCTGGAGCGCCTGCTCGATCCTGCTGGCGATCCTGCTGGCCGTCGGCTATCTCAACCGCGTCGCGGCGCTGGGCCTGTTCTGCATCTGGTGGCTGCGGCCCGTGCCCTTCGACGAGTGGCAGCTCGACGCGGGCGTGAGCCTGCTGTTCCTCGCGCACTTCTGCGTGCCGCGCGCGCCCTTCGGCAGCGCCAGCGCATGGGGGCGCGTCGACCCCGGGGAGGGCTGGACGCTGCCGGGCTGGATCACCAACCTGCGCAGCGCCGCACTGTTCAGCGCGCTGCCCTTCATCGCGCTGCCGAGCGTATTTCCCCTGGATGCGGACAAGTCGTGGGAGGTGACGCGCGATGTCGCGCATGTCTCCGGGCTCTCGTTCGGCATCCTGCAACTGGTGCTCGGATGCGCGCTGCTGCCGCTGTTCTTCACGCGACGCGCGCTGCCCTGGTGGTGGCTGCTGTTTGTGATCGGTGCCTGCTATGCGGGCACGGAGCCCGAGAAATCCGGCAGTCTCTCCGCGCTCGTGTGGCTGCTTCTGCTGACCGCGCCGCTGGAGTCGATTCCTGCGCTGGCCTGCAAGCAGCCGGATCGCGTGAGGTACGACGGCGCCTGCGCGCTGTGCCACGCAACGGTCCGTTGGCTGATCGCCGAGGATGCCGACGGTTCGCGCTTCCGCTTCGCGCCGCAGGCAGGCACGGCGCGACGGCTGATCGTCGAGACCGCGGATGGTCAGCGCCACGAGGGCAGCACGGCGGTGCTGCACTGCTGGCGTCGGCTGGGCGGGCTGTGGCGCCTGCTGGCGGAGATCCTGCGCTGGGTGCCGCGCTGGCTGCGCGATCCCGCTTACGCTGCCATCGCACGCGTGCGCTATGTGCTGTTCGGCAGAAAGTCGCAAGCCTGCCCGCTGCTGCCGCAGCATTTGCGCTCGCGCTTCCTGTAGCGGCTCACTCGCGCTGGAACAGCATCGAGAGCATGCGGCCCTGCAGCGGCGCGCTCATCGCCATGTAGCCCAGCGTGTTGCCGCGCAGGTCCGGATCCTCGCGTCGGAGCCACTGCGCGAACAGGTGAATGGCTGCAGGCACCCCGCGCGCATCCTCTGCCAGTGACAAAGCCTGCAGGCTCTCGCTGTGCTGCGTGTCGATGGCGCGGCTGCCCGGTTCCGCCGCCTGGTCGGAGAGATCAGCGACGCACACGATCAGCGTGCGCGTGAGATCCGGCAGGGCCGCGCACAGCTGTTGCAGCGCTTGCCCGCACTGCGTGCGGTCACGACTGGCGAGCAGCGCCACGATCGGTACTTGCGGGAAGACGATGCGCACGAACAACAGTGCCGGTTCCAGCGTGGTGCTGCCGCGGTGCACCAGCTGCCAAGGGGCGTCGCCGTGCCCGAGTCGCTCGCAGGCCGCCGCATCGCTGCTCTGCGTGCCCAGCGGCGTGTCATGCGCTCGCGCCTCCGCGCACAGCGGCACGCCAAGCTCGGCGCGGCTGTCACCGAGCAGCACGATGCGCTCGAACCGCTCGTGCCGCACGGCAGCGAAGGAGCGTCCAAGCAGTCTCGCGCTCGCCGCGAGCGGAGCGGCCGGCACCAGCAGTCCGCGCGGTGCGCGCGCGGGCGGCATGTCCCAGTCATCGGCGACCATGCCGGCGATGGCGACGCGCAGCGAGAACGGATCGCGCGCGCGGTCAGGTCCGGCGAAGGGTCGGTTGGGCGTCGAGCGGTACAGCGCCAGCTCGGCCTGCCAGCGCTCGCGGAGACGGGCATCGTCGAGCAGGCACTGCTGCGACAGTCGGTAGAGCAGGCTGGCAGGCAGCGTCGCACCCGGCTCGCGGCAGGCGAGGTAGTCCTCATCACTCCAGAGGGTTCCCGATGCCAGCCCCAGAGGGTCATCGAAGCGCCAGCCACCTGCCTCCCGGGAGGCAGGTAGCCTCCGAATGCATGGGTGGAATGTGTCGCTCATGGGTGAAAGTTTCCTGTGCGGTAACCGCTCAGTGCAGGCAGGATACGCTTCTGCAGGCCGTGCGGTTTCGCTCGGAAACAAGAGCCATGCTGATCTCGATCCACGAAGAGGGTACCCGCTCCGAGCTTCGTCTGGAGCAGGACACCATCCGAATCGGCCGCGCACTCGACAACGAGATACGCCTCTCGAGCACGCTCGCCAGTCGCTACCACTGCCGCATCGAGCGGCGCGAGGACGGCGTCTGGCTGTGCGACCTCGGTTCTGCCAACGGCACGCAGGTCAACGGCGAGCGCATCGAGCGGCGCCGACTGGTCGAGCAGGATCGCATCGTGGTGGGTGGCGTTCGTCTCGTGATCGAGAGTCTGGAACAGGCGGCGCAGACCGTGCGACTGCCGGCCGGTTTGCCGCCGGGCCTGTCCACGCTGACCGGCGATGCCCGCGAAGAGCGGGAGAACCTGCACGCCTTTGCGCGCATCACGCGCGAGCTGGCGCGCGAGAGCGAAACGCCGGCGCTGCTGCGCCTGATTGTCGACTCGGCGCTGCGGCTGCTGAAGGCCGAGCGCGGCTTCCTGCTGTGGAACGCGAAGCAGGTCCAGGGTGAGGAAGCGGTCTTCGAGGTGCGCATCGCGCGCAGCTTCGACGGCGCAGACATCGCGCTACCGGCCGCGCGCGTCAGCATGGGCATCGCGCGCAGCGTTTTCCGGAGCGGGGAAGGCCTGCTTTCCGTGGACGCCTCGCGCGATGAGCGTTTCCAGGCCATGGCGAGCGTCGAGGATCTGCGCCTGCGCTCGGTGCTGTGTGGCCCGATCCGGCGCGAGGGCCGCTGCGCGGGCGTACTGTACGTCGACAATCGCCTGCAGCAGGGCGCCTTTCGCGAGCCGGACCTGGATCTGCTGGCGCTGTTTGCGGATTCCGCCGCCATCGCCATCGCCACCCAGCAGCGCATCGAGGCACTGCGCGAGCGCACGAAGCTGCTGGAGCACTCGCAGCGGCAGGTGGAACTGCTCAATGAGCAGCTCGGTCGCAAGGTGCGCGATCGCGACAAGGAACTGGCACTCGTACGCAATGAGCTCGCGCAGGAGCGCGGGCGCTACGACTACTCGGCGATCGTGGGTGCCTCCGAGGGCATGCGGCGTGTCTTCCAGCAGCTCGACCGAATCACCGATTCCGAGCTGCCCGTGCTGATCCACGGGGAGAGCGGCACGGGCAAGGAACTGATCGCGCGCGCCGTGCACTTCAACGGTGCGCGCGCCGACAAGCCCTTCGTCAGCGAGAACTGCGCGGCGCTGCCCGACTCGCTGATGGAGTCGGAGCTGTTCGGCTACGTCAAGGGTGCCTTCACGGGTGCCTACAAGAACAAGAAGGGTCTCTTCGAGCAGGCCAGCGGCGGCACGCTGGTCCTCGACGAGATCGGCGACATGAGCCCGGAAATGCAGAAGAAGCTGCTGCGGGTGCTGCAGGAAGGCGAGGTGCGGCCGGTGGGCTCGGATCAGCGCATTCCGGTCGATGTGCGGCTCGTCGCGGCGAGCCACCGCGATCTCGAGGCCATGGTGCGCGCCGGTCAGTTCCGCGAGGATCTCTTCTATCGCATCCAGGTGCTGCCCGTGCGGCTGCCGCCGCTGCGCGAGCGGCGCGAGGCCCTTCCGCGGCTTGGCGAGCACCTGCTGACGCGTGCCGCGCGGGAAGCGGGCAAGGACTCGCCGCTGGTGGGGCAGGACGTCATGGCGGCGCTGGTGGCGTACGCCTGGCCGGGCATCGTGCGCGAGCTGGAAAACGAGCTGCGCCGCCTAGTGGTGCTGGCCCGCGATCATGTCGAGCTCGAGCAGCTCTCGCAGACGGTGCGCCAGCGCGTGCCTGTGCACAGAGGAGCTGTGCAGCGCGGATCCGTGCAGCCCGGATCTGGGCTGCCCGGATCTGGGCAACGCAGCGGTGACAACTCGGCGGAAGCCACCGACATCCGCAGCGCCGTCGCGGAGCTCGAGCGCCGCTCGATCGAAGCCGCGCTGCTCGCAGCCGGCGGCAACAAGAGCCGCGCAGCCAGCGAGCTGGGCATCAGCCGCTTTGCGCTGCAGCGCAAGCTGGAGAAGTACGGTCTGGCGCCGCGCGGCGAGGATGGCGACGGCGCGCAGGCCTAGCGGCCCGCTTCGGCGACGGTCTTGAGCTTGACGAGGCCCTTTTCGAGCATGTCATCGAGCGCCGGGCCCATCAGCAGCACCATCCAGCCGCCGATGATCGGCATGTCGAAGTCGCCCTCCAGACCCCAGGTGACGCGCGTGCCGTCCGTCGCGGGTGCATAGCTCATCCAGCAGCGCGCAGGCAGCTTGCGTTCGCCGTCGATGAACAGCATGTCGTAGGCGATGCCCTGCTCGGGACTGCACTGGGTGAAGGTCAGCTCGCCGTTGCCCGAGTCGCCGGTCCAGCTCTGGTGCGCGCCGACTCCGGTGGTGAGGCTGCCGTGCGTGACGACAAGGCTGGGATCCTCGTCCTTCCAGGGACCCCACTCATCCCAGCGGCGCAGCTCGCCGACGAACTCGTGCACGCGCGCACGATCGCTGCGGATATCGACCGATTGAGAGGCGGCGTAGCGGGTCGGCAGGAAGGCGCCGATCAGGATCAGCAGAGCCAGCAGGATCAGCACGGCGTAGAAGAGCTTCTTGAGCATGGCCCGAGGATACAAAAGTGCCCGCAGGCGGTAGTCTGAAGATATGGCGTGTGACATCCGACTGCTTTGTCTGCTGCCGCTGGCGATGCTCTCGCCGTGCGGGACGGAATCGGCTCGCGCCGCCATGCTTCCTCTGCTTGCGCCGCTGAGCCTGTCGCAGAGTCCGCCACAGGGTCCGACGCGCGCTCAGGAGTTCGAGGCCCGCTTCAAAACGGCGAAGACCGCGGAGGAATTCTTCCAGCTGGGTCAGTGGGCGATCGAGAAGAAGCTCAAGAGCGAGGCCAAGAAAGCCATGAAGCGCGCGCTGGAGCTCGATCCGCGTCATGGAGGTGCCAACCAGTACTTCGGAAAGGTCGAGTACAAGGGTGAGTGGCTTGATCCCGCCGAGCGCGATGCGCGCGTGGCGAAGGATCTCGAGGCCGAGATGCTCGCCAAGGGGCTGGTGCGCTGGAAGGACTCATGGGTCACGGTCGAGGAGCACTCGCATCTCTCCAAGGGCGAGGTGCTCTACGAAGGCAAGTGGATTCCCTTCGAGGATGCTCAGCGTCGAAAGGGTCTTGAGTTGTTCGAAGGAGATTGGCTCGCCCGGCCGGAGGCTCTGGCGCGCCAGACGGCCTTCGACATCGAGAAGCTTCTCGCGCGGCCGCTGCAGGAGGTGCTGGGAACCGATGCGCTGCTCGCGGGCGATGTCGACGAAGCGGCGCTGAAGGCCATCTCCGCAGGTCTTGACAAGGGACGGCTGTGGTTCGACGGAGTGACGAACGCGCCCAAGGGGCTGGAGTTGTTCGGCGGTCGTCGCGCGGTGTTCTTCGTGTGGAAGGCGGATGAGCCGTATCTGGGCTCGATCGCGCCGATCGGCGCGCTGACGAACACGATCCCGCCGGGCTGGGCGGAGGCTGTCGCGAAGAGCTACGGGTTCGTGTGGTGGGATCCCTATCCGATGAGCTCCGCGCGCTCCTGGAAGCGCGGGCCGAAGGATCTGGAGGGACACTGCTATCACCACTGGGGACATCTGCTCGCCAACCGCCTAGGCTATGACGGCCGGCTGCTGCCGCCGTGGTACGAGGAGGGCTTCGCGGCGCTGATGGAACACCGTGCGCACGGCGTCAATCTGGTGTTCTGCCGCGGAGAGCTGATCGAGAAGCCGATTGCAGGCAATCCCACGGGTGATTCGGGCAAGGGCAAGCGCCACGAGACCAAGGTGGCGAAGAAGACGGCGCCGCCGGTCGCGCTGGACGGCAAGGGCGTCAACGACGGCAAGTGGCGCGAAGGGCTCAAGGGCGCGCTGGCGGAGATTCCGCCTTTCGACGAGATCGCGCAGCGTGCGTTCAATGAACTGTCGCTCTCCGACATCGCGGCATCGATGGCGATCGTCGAGTGGCTGGAGTCGCGCGGCGAGGGCGCGCTGCGGCGCTTCCACGACGAGCTCAAGAAAGGCGCACCGCCGCCGCCCAACAGGGTGCTGCCCAACGAGCTGCTGCGCGAGGCCTACTACAACACGGCTTTCCAGGCTGCCGTCAAGCTCAACTGGCAGGAGGCCGACAAGGCGTGGAGGGAATGGTTCCGGACCCGCTGAAGAAGCCGCGCGAGCTGCCACAGATCCCCGGCTATCGCATGGAGGGGATCCTCGGTCGCGGAGCCACGGGCATCGTGTACCGCGCCCGGCAGCTCTCCGTCGACCGTCTGGTCGCGCTCAAGGTGCTGCATCCGGAGCTCGTGGGCAGCGCGGCAGCGGCCAAGCGCCTGCAGCGCGAGGCGCGGCTCACGGCGCGTCTGGCGCACCCAAGCATCATCAGCGCCATCGACATGGGGGAGATCGGCGGCCAGTGGTGGTACGCGATGGAGCTCGTGGATGGTGTCTCGCTGGCCGAGCGCATCGCGGAGAAGCCGCTCAGCGAGCGCGAGGCACTGCGCGTGTTCGCGCCGATTCTCGAGGCGCTGCAGCATGCCTTCGAGCGCGGCGTCGTGCACCGCGACATCAAGCCTTCGAACATCCTCATCGAGCGCGGCGGTCGCGCGCTGCTGGTCGATCTGGGACTGGCGTACAGCGACGAGGATCCGGAGCTGACCAAGCACGGGGCGACGCTTGGCACGCCGCACTATATGAGCCCGGAGCAGGCGCGCGACCCCAAGAGCGCGGATGCCCAGAGCGATCTGTGGTCGCTCGGCGCGACGCTGTACCACGCGGTCACCGGTCACACGCCGTTTCAGGGCGAGAGCGTGGCGGAAATCCTCTCGAATGTGCTCTACGCGCGCATTCCCGATCCCCGCGAGCACGCCTCCGAGCTCTCGAGCGGATTCGTGCTCGTTCTGCGCAAGTGCCTCGCGCGCGATCGGGCCGTGCGCTACCGGACGCCTGCGGAACTCGCGGCGGATTGGGAGCGTCTGCGCGAGCGGCGCGCGCCCGAAGTGACGCGGCGCGGGCTGGATCCGCTGGCGAGGAGGCCGCTGCGTGGAGCGCGTCGCTGGGCCGTGATGGGTGCTCTGGCGCTTGCGCTGGGTGCGGCTGCGGCGGCCGGAAGCTGGTATTTCGGTTCTGCGCGACAGCCGGCGGCGCCGGATCCGCGCGCGCAGACGCTGGCCTTGCTCGATGCGGTGCCCGATGGCCCGCCGACACAGATCGCCGCGGCGCTGGCGCAGATCGAGCGCATGCGCGCCGGCGGCGAGTATGCCCCCGCGGTGCTCGACGGCATCGACGCGCGACTGCTGCAGCGTCTGGACGAAGAGCTGCGGCTGTTGGAGCGCGAGCGCGAGGCGGCGGTGATGAGCGCGGTTGCCAAGCGCGACTTCGCACGGGCGCGCCAGCTGGCGCAGGAAAGCCTGCGACCTGAGGTGGCGCGGCGCGTGGGTTCGCGCGCGCTGCCCCGGACGCAAAGCGACGCGTTGGACCTGTGGCAGGCGGGGCTGCTGCGCAAGGTGGATGGCAGCGTGCAGGAGGCGGAGTCGCTCCTGATGGAGAGTGTCGATCGCTATACGAGCGAGATCCTGCTGCCGGAGATCGATCTGCGCGAGCGTGAAGGCGATTGGCGCGGCGCGCGCGAGCGGCTGGAGCAGGGCGCGGACGTGCTGCTGGCGAACTCAGGCATCGAGCTCGCTGGCCTGCGTGCGGAGGTCGTTGCGCGTGCTCAGACCGCACTGCGCAAGCGTCTGGATGCGCGCCGAATCGCCCTGGATGCCGCTTGGGCGCGCCTGGACCAGGAGTGGGTCGACTGGGCGCAGGCGCAGGAAGCGGCGGCGCTGCGAGGCCTGGAGCAGCGCAGTCTCAGCGGAGCCCCCGCACGCCTGCAGACGCTGGCGGAAGAGCGCGGGTGGCCGCGCATCCTTCCGCCCAGCGGTTTGGTGGCGAAAGGCCCGGAGGAGTGGGCACGCGCGCTCCGCGCGGTGCAGGAGCGCGAGGATCAGTTGGCGCGCGAGGATGCAGCGCGGCTGCTGCGCGAACTTGATGCGCAGGCCGCGAGCCTTTGGAAGGCGCGCGAGTATGAAGCCGTGCGTGCGCTGTACGATGCGCCGTCGCCGAGCCTGCTGCAGGGTGAGACGCGTGCGGGAATCGCGTTGCGCCGGGAGCAGGCCGAACGGCTGCTGGGGTTGCTGTCGCGTGCGGCGCTGGCCTTGAACGGCAGCAGCGGCGCGATGCGCGAGCTGATCCTCGGCACGCTCAGCCTGCGCGGAAAGGTCGAGACCGATGGTGATCCGTTGCTGCAGCCCTTCCGCTTCGTGCTGGAGGGCGCGGCACCGCGGCGTCTGGCGCTGCGGGAGCGGCTCGCAGGCGGCGGCGCACAGGTGCTTTCGACCGCGAGCGTTCTGCAGCTGGCCGCGCTCAAGGCCGGTGATGCGCAGGACCGCTTGCTGCGGGCGCTGTTTCTGTACCGGGAGTCGGGCGAGACGGATCCGGAACTGCTGCAGGAAGCTGCGCGCGAGCTCGATCGTGCACCGATGTCGGCGGAGGATCCGCTCGTGGCCGAGCTGGGCCGATTGCTGTCGCAGGCGCGCATCCGCACGCTCGATGTCGCGGAGCGCCTGCGCCGGGAGCAGGAAGGCGAGCGTCTGCTGCTCCTGCGGCGCATGGTTCATGAGGGGGGCAGCACGCAGCCGGCGTTGACGCTCGCGCGGGAGCTGCTCGCGCAGCGGGAGTTGTGGACCGAGGATGAGCTTGGATTCCTGCGCCAGACGCGCGATGCGCTTGAGGCCGCGCGTCTCATGGAAGAGGATCCGGTGCGTGCACTGGGTGCCGCGCGTTCGCAGGATCTTGGGAATTCCCGTGTTCGCCTGAGCTTCGAAGTGGCCGGCGGCAAGTCCGGGGCAATGGCGATCGGCTCATGGCTTCCCGACGGAGGCGGTTGGGCCGCACCGCGCACTGCGCGCGATGATGCGGAGTTTCTCGAGCGAGCTTCGCCCACGCTGCCGCTGAACGGGCTTGCGCTGGCGAAGGATGATCTGGTGCTCCGCCTCAGCTTTGTGCAGCCGGAGGACACCCGGCCTGAGGTGCTGATGATCAGCGCCGCCGGGTTCCACATCGTGTTCTTCGCACAGGGCGAGGATCTCAAGCCGCGCTGGCTGGTGGATTCGCTCTCGGCGGAGCGGGCGTTGACGCGAGTGCGAGGAGGCGAGGGAGCGGGCTTTGCGGGCTGGAAGGCGGGGGCGAAAGTGGAGCTCGTGCTGCGACTGAGCGCGGCTCGCGGGAGCGCGGAGGCGGAGATCAACGGCAAGGCGGTGGGGCGGGCTGAGGTGACTGTGCCGCGCGCGGGCGCGGCGGTGATGAGCGTACGGACGTGGGAAAGAGTGCGCCTGACGGGGGTGGTGGTAGAGGCGAAGACTGGTCGCTGAACTGCTCCAGAGGTCTGGACTCGATTTCGATTCGGAAAAGCGGATTTCAGCGCGAGGGTAGTGCGGGGGAACGTCCCCGAGGATGGAAGGAAACCCATCCCTGATGCCCGCTGTTACACCGCTAGCCATCCCGCAAGACTGTCCCTACCCCGACTGCGACCGCACACGACCGTTCACCTGGCGCCGGCGCGGCAGCTACTGGCGCAAATGCGATGAGCGCTCGGTGCCGCGCCTGCAATGTCTGCGTTGCATGCGCCGCTTCTCCACGCAGACCGACCGCGTCGATCGAGGTCTGCGGCGGCCTGACCTTGTGATTCCGCTGTTCAAGCTGTTCGTGTCGAAGGTCACGATGCGCCAGCTGGCTTCGCTATTCCGCGTCAACTTCAAGACCATCGCGCATCGCAAGAAGCTTCTGGGCCGGCAATGCCTCGAAGCGCATACGCATGTCATGACGACCACGAGCGTGCGACTGGGCGCAGACGCTCCGTTCGTGTTCGACGAGCTCGAGACCTTCGAAACCTCGAAAATCCGCCAGCCGCTGACGATGCCGGTGGTGATGCACGGCCGGACCTGGTTCGTGA
>SXGT01371706.1_pt1 | contig 16977 bp, 20 predicted proteins | sample 3176221 | NCBI WGS metagenome assembly SXGT01 (sample SAMN11356862, study PRJNA531348) | freshwater metagenome | isolation source: freshwater sample F1-120 | place: China: Fuxian Lake, Yuxi | collected 2017-12-25 | reverse complement strand
TGGCCAAACTCGATATTTGTTTCCTAATGTGTAATGTTTCTCATCAATTATTCTAAACAGTACAGGGTCTCGCATTACTGCATTATCTGCTTTCATATCCGACTACGACTGCTGGCACCCCGACCACGACCACGTGACGGTCGACCAGGTGGTGGCGGTGCTCCTGAAGAACGCCTCGCTCGCTCGCGACATCGTCGCCAAGGCCGCGCCGAAGATCGCCGCTTTCGGCGCCCCGGCGCCGTGCAGCAACGCCCTGGCCTCGGCTATCCTCACTCACAAGGAGGCCGTGCCCTACTCGCGCAAGCGAGATTTGGCGCCGATCCTCGGAAAGTACATGCCCGCCTAGGAGGCCTCGATGCGCGGTTTGCTGTCCCTTCCCGTCGTTGTTGCGATCGCCCTCCTGGGGGGGTGCGTCACGCAGGCGCGTATCGAGAAGGCCAGCACCCGCACCGACCTCGGCATCGCCTACCTCAACGAGAAGAACCCGGAGTCGGCGGTGGCCACCCTGCGCGAGGCGGTGAAGCTCGACCCGCGAAACTGGCGGGCACGCTCCGCCCTGGCGATGGCCTACTCCGCGAAGGGGCAGCCTGAGCTGGCCGACGAGAGCTTCAGGAAGGCTTTGCGCGTGAACCCCGGCGAGGGCGAGATCCTCGTGAACTACGGGGCCTTCCTCATCGCGAACAATCGCCCCGCCGAGGCGGTGATCGTGCTGGAGAAAGCAACCGACGACCTTGACTACCGCAACCCTGGCATCGTGCTGTCCAACCTCTCGCGAGCGCATCTCGACGCGGGCGAGCCCGAGCTTGCGGCAGCGCGGGCTCGCGAGGCGGTGAGGCGCGTGCCTGGTCTGTGCCCGGCCTGGTACCACCTTGGCCTCGCCGAGGAGGCGAGGGGACAGGCGGAGGCCGCGCTCGCCGCCTACGACACCCTCACGCAGACCTGCCCCGACGAGGCCCTCGGCGGCTGGCTCCGCGCCGGCTGCCTGATGGCCACCCGGGGCGACAGCGTGGGCGCCGACATCGCCCTCTCCCACGTGGTCGACCACGCGGCCGGCTCTCCGCTGGCCGACGAGGCGCGGGCCTGTCTTGCCCAGGTGGGGGGGTGAGATGTCGGAATTCAAACGCGCGCGCGAGCAGATGGGGCTGAGCCTCAAGGACGTCTCGGAGAAGCTCAGGATCCAGGAAAAGTGGCTCGAGGCGCTCGAGCGTGGCGACACGGCCGCGTTTCCCGCCGGTCCCTTCCTCGCTGGCTACACCCGGCAGTACCGGGCCTTCCTGGGGCTCGGCGAAGCCACGTCGAGCAGCGCCGGGTCGCTCCCGCCCACCATCCCCGAGCGTGCCTCGACGTCGTCCAAGCCGTCGCGCCGGGAGCGGGTGCTCGTTCCCTCGGGTGGCGAGGGCGCGGAGCACACCGACACCACCAGCACCAGCCCGCGTCACCGCGTTTCTCGGATGTCGCGCCAGGCACTCTACGCCGCGCTGGCCGCCTCGGTGCTGCTCGCGGTGTTCCTGGCCGCTCGTGGGCTGCGGTCCGACGGGGAGGAGGCGCTGGGCGTTCCGCCCGACCAGGTCTTGCTAATCACGTCGGCGAGCGGGGTCGGGGCCCGGGTCGGCGATACCGTTGGCGATCCGTACAAGGACACCGCCGGCCCTGCCGTGAATCCGCTGATCAAAATCATCAACATCGTCGCGCTGATGATTGTGCCGCTGCTGGCTTGATCGGTTTTATTCCAAAATTAATGCCGCATCTTAAAAAGGCCGGGCTTGCCCGGCCTTTTTCTGTTTAGCGGGACGGTATTAAATGGTGTCGATGCATTGACTTGAAGTGTCGAGTAGAATGTACCAGTTCGTTTCTTTCCCAAGCCCCAAGGAACCTCCATGCAGATCAAAAAAATTTCCGTCGCCCTTTGCCTGGCCTGTGCGACCTCGGTGTCGATGGCCGTTGCCGCCGAGGTATCGACAACCGCCCAACCGTCCCTTCCGCAGACCCCGGATGCTTGGCTGCAGCGTATGACCAATTTCAGTCAGAACGGAATTGCTTTCAAGGACCCGCGTGCCTTCATGGCGTGGTCCAACGCGGTGACCGAGCCCGGGTTTTATCCGGTGCTGGTGCAGGGCATGACGAATCCCGCCTTGCCGATGAACATGGTCAATAGTGCCGTCAGCCCGGCGGCTGTTCGTAACATGGCCAGCTTTGCTGATCCGGCGATCGCGGCGCGCTGGATGGGGGCGGCGGTTGACCCGCGTTTCTATGCCCAGATGGCGACCCAGATGGTGGACCCGGGCAAGATGATGCGCTGGGTGATGCTACCGATGGATCCGCGTGTGGCCCAAGTGGCTGGGCAGATGGTTAACCCGGCTCAGGCCATACAATGGGCCATGGTGCCAGCTGATCCGCGCCTGTGGAATGCGGCCGGCAATATGGTTAATCCGGCCGCTTATGCTGGAATGGCCAGTGTGGCCATGAATCCGCAATCCTATGCCGTGATGGCTGCGCCGGCCGCTGCGACTGCGCCGGCGCCAGTTGGGGTCAAGCCGACCGCCGCCGTGGCCCCGGTCGCTGTAGTTAAGCCCGCCGCCGCCGCGGTTGCCGTTGCGGCTCCTGTGGCCGCGCCGGCTGCCACAGCCTTATCTGCGGGGGGAGAGGGCAAAAAGGTCTTGTCGACCGATATGCTGTTTCAGCCCGGAAAGAGTGATGTAAAGGCCTTGACGGCGGCGGGCAAGCAGGCCCTTGATGCGGTGGTTGCGCAGATCAAGGCGGCCCCAGATGTGGGTCAGGTGGTCGTGATGGGGCATGCGGACCCAACCGGCAAGTCCAAAAACAATCAGACGCTTTCCCAGAAGCGTGCCAAGGCGGTGAAACGCTATCTGACGGCGCAGGGTGTCAAGCCAGAGCTGATTGTGACGAGCGGCTTGGGGGATACTCAACCGCTGGTGAAGTGTGACCCGAAGGCGGCTTCGGCGGACAAGATCGGTTGCAATGCGCCGAATCGCCGGATAGAGGTGGAAGTGCGCAAGCTGGCTCCGAAATAGGGGGAGAGCGTGTATTCAAGAACCGGCGCGTGCGCCGGTTTTTTTATGCCTCGGCGGCGTGATCTGGGACCCGTTGCCACGAGTTTTCGTTCAATACAACTTCATAGCGCGCCCATCCCTGAAAGGCCTCCAGGCTACACAGGCCGGTTTGGCGCCGGCACCGCCCGGCCATCCCCCTAAAACGCACGGCCGTCCCGAGATCGGGGTCATCAATTAAGGCCTCAACCCAGCGTACGCCCCAGTTATGCCCATAACTACCGTTGCTGTACCAAGCCCCTTTGCGGATTGAAATCATGTGGTTAGTTTGCGATAAGTATCGGCGGTTTTGCGCGGCAGTTGCCGGACATCATCGAGGATGACATAGCGCGCTGGGCCGTATAGGCGTGGCAGGTAGTCGCGCGCCTCGCGGTCGATGGTGATACAGAAGGCGTGAACCCCGGCGCGGCGCGCCTCGATTAGCGCCATACGGGTGTCTTCGATGCCGTAAGGGCCGCGATAACCGTCAAAATAGTCGTCCGGCTTGCCATCAGAGAGGTTAATCATGATCCGTGTGCGAGCGGCGACCTTGGTTAGTTCCGCGGTCATGTGACGAATGGCGAAGCCCATGCGGGTGTATTCCTGGGCCTCAATGCCGGCAATGCGGGCCTGGATCGTGGTGTCATAGACCTCGTCGAAACGCTTGATGGGGAAAATCTCGCAGCGTTTACGGGTGAGGCTGGTGAAGCCGTAAATCGCGTAGCGATCGCCCAGCTTTTCGAGCGACTCACACAGCAACACCAACGCCTCGCGCTCGGCCTCGTTGATCCAGCCGCGTGTCGAGCCAGACATGTCTACCAAGAAGGCGACGGCAATATCCCGGTCGGCCCGCTCGCGCCGAACCATCAAGCGGTCGGTCATCTCACGGCCATCGTGAATGTCGGCGAGGGCCTCGATCAAGGCGTCGAGATCGACCTCGTCGCCTTCGCTCTGCCGTTTCAGGCGGCGATCGACACTTTGCATGGCCGCGAAGGTTTTTCGTAATTGCGCCACCAACGGCGCATGCCGGACTAGGGTCTGGGTGACAAAAGCAGGGTCGCCCTGTTTGACCGGCGCCTCGCGCATTACGCACCAGTTTTTGCGATAGAGCTGGCGGGCGTGGTCCCACTCGGGAAAAAGTGTGGCCCCCGCTTCGTGATAAGTGCCCTGCCAGACGCTGCTGGGGTCCCCCTGCTCGCCGAGCTGGCGGGTGTCGTATTCGCCGTCACCTGCCGCCACTAGGTATTCAGGAGGAATGTCACCAAAATCGAGATGTACGGACAAGGCCAGTTGTCGGACCTCGGCCGGTGGGGCGATAGGAATGCCGTCCAGGGTCAGTTGCAGGTCAAGATGCGGCCCTTCTTCGTGGACCTCGGCCTGGAATGTGGCCTGATTGGGTGACCGGGTCCGTTGGGGCTTGAGTTCGCTGGCCAACTGCGCAAGGGCTACCCGCAGACGCGCCTTGTCGCGGTCGCGGCGGGCCGCCTTGATAGCTGCAACGGCCTGCGGGCGTAATTCGCCCATGAAGGGGTCATCGGACAACACGGGGTGCGCATAGGCAGCAGGCAGCAGGGCCAAGCTGGTTTCGACGCGGGCCTCTGGCTGGACCAGTTGTCGCGCCCAGTCTGACCACACTGGGGTGAGTAGGCTCCCGCTCTGTTGTCGCAAGCGCTGGAGGTCACGGCCCAGTCCGGGAAATTCGTTGCTTAAACGGGCGGATAGACGCAGCCTTTCGAGCGCGTGGAATTGCTGCGCGGCATGGGCCGGATCTGGGTAATCGGCAAACAGAGTAACCAGATCGGGGCGCAGGCTACCGAAGCGGGTTTCGGCCCAACGCAGCACGACTTGGCACTTGGCCAACGCAAAATTATCGCTACGATCGGCAAAGCGGGCGGTAATGGTGGGGAGATAGACGCTCTCGCTGTCGGTCCAGCTGGCGTCACTTTTGCCGAGTTTCAGGGCGCGTCCGGAAAGACCGCGCAGGAAGCTAGAAAGCACGGGTGCCAAATCGTCAAAAAACACCCCGGATTGATGGGCGTAGCGGATGCGGTCAAATTGCTCGACTTCATGAATGACGGTGAGCGCGGCCTGTAGACCGGCGCGGTCGTAGGTGTCGCAGGCGTGTGTAGCCCACGCGACGATGAGTTCGGTTTCCATGCGTGCCAAGAGATCGGCCGCGCGTTGGGCAAATTGCCAAGCCAGGGTGATATGGGTGGCGGCAATGCGCCGGATCCAGTCGAGCGCAAAGTCGCGTTGCAGCGCGGGCAAGGCGGCCAGTTGCGCGGCTACTGCTTCGACCTTCAGAAAGGTGAATTCAGTCTCGAGCCACTGGTCGAGCTGGGCGGTGATCTGGGTTTGCAGCTGGGCGCTGTCAGCCACGCGGTGCGTTAAAACAGCGAAGAGGCCAGCTCCTGCACGGCCACCAGCATATCCGGTTCGTCGGTGAGGGCCTGGGCGATGGCGCTTTGGCAGGCCGTTACCGGCGTGATGCCGCTAGCCATTAGTTTGCCGGCGTGGACCAAGAGTCGGGTGGAGGCCCCTTCATCGAGACCGTTGCCCTTGAGGTTGCGGGTAAGTTGGGCAAAACGCACCAAGCGCTCGGCGGTGGCATCGTCAAGGCCCGATTCGCGAGCCACGATGCGCCGTTCCAAGGTGGCATCAGGATAGTCAAATTCCAAGGCGACAAAGCGCTGCCGGGTGGATTGTTTGAGATCTTTGAGGACGCTTTGGTAGCCCGGATTGTAGGAGATGGCCAGGCCGAATTCGGCGGGCGCGTGGAGTACCGCGCCGAGTTTTTCCATCGGCAGGCTGCGGCGGTCGTCGGCCAACGGGTGGATAACGACCATGGTGTCTTTGCGGGCTTCGACGATCTCATCTAGATAGCACAGCGCGCCGCTGCGGACGGCCCGGGTGAGCGGACCATCAACCCAAACGGTTTCGCCACCCTTGACCAGATAGCGGCCGACCAGATCGGCAGCGGTGAGGTCGTCATGGCAGGACACGGTAATGAGTGGGCGCTTGAGGCGCCACGCCATGTATTCCATGAAGCGCGTCTTGCCACAGCCAGTCGGGCCTTTGACCAAGACCGGCAGAGCGTTTTTCCAGGCGGCCTCGAAGATGGCGATCTCGTCGCCGACGGCCTCGTAATAGGGTTCGCTGTGGATCAGGAGATCACTCATTGCGGCTAGTCATTAGTCCCGCAACCGCAGTCACCCGGTTGGCCTGGCGGGGCGCAATATTTTTCATCCTCGATCTTGTCGCGGTTGGCGACATATTCCTGACGGATGGCTTCGGCCTTGGTCTTAAGGCGTTCCATGCGGGCCTCATAAGCCCCGTCCTTCTCAACCAGCGATTTCTCGTTGAACAACACATGGCGCAGGAAGGCGAAGGCAAACTCGAGCAGCTTGTCATCATCGGCGACCAGTTCAGCCATCTGCTCAACCGGGATCTCATAGGTGTTGTTGAACGATTCGCTGATGACGAAGGCGCGGAAACGATCAAGATCGTAACAGGCCATGAAAAAGAGCTGGTTCGAGGCGGCCGGCGGGCGGCCGATGCCGGGGCCGGCTGACTTGCGCTTCAAGACCAGTTGCCGCCAGCCGCGCGACTTTTCGTCGTAGTCGGCAACGCCTTGTTCTGCGCGGTAGTCGTCAATCGTGAGGAAACGGTTTTCTTGGTGGCCGAGGCAGTGTTTTTCCTGTACCAGGGCGTAGGCGGTGCGATCAACAAATTCATCAGAATTGCGCAGCGAGAGCAGCGCGACCGGGTAATAGCGACAGGCATTAGGGCGGTCTTCATAGACGCTGCAGCCCTCCGGCACCATGAATTGACACGCCGAACCGCCTTCGACCGGATTGAACTTGACACCCGGCATACCATCCTTGTCCATTTCGAACGGGAAGGTGTATTGCTTGAGGAACTCGCCTGAGGAGATGCCGAGGCGGTTTTTCAAGCGCAGCACATCATAGGGCGTGAGGGTGATGTCAATGTTTGAACAGCAGGCGTTCCAGCATTTGATATCGCGATGGCAACGGAACTGGATGGTCTTGTCGCCCTCCAGCATATTGGGCAGTACGGGCGAATCCTGAAAAGGGGAATCCTTGCCGAGGCCTTTGAATTGTTGATCGTATTGGTCGAGCATGATCAATTCCTGAGTAAATAAGTAGGGTAATTATAACCGAGCGTGTGGCTTGTGGTCCTTGGCGGCCACAAAGTCTGGAGGCTAAAAAGTCAACAAGCGACCCACTCAAGAAAAAACCGGGCGCCTTGTGAGCGCCCGGTTTTTTGCAAGTGGCTACTTAGTGAGCGGCCGGCTTGAACAGCTTGGACTTGTCGACCAGATCGACATGGGCGCGCTTGAAGCAGGTCCAGGTCTTGGTGGTCTTGTCATAGATGGAGTTCACGAAGCAGTGCCAGTTCTCTTCATCGACAAAGTTCTTGTCCATGCGGTAGTAGAAGCCCGGGTAACGGGACTCTTCACGGAACTCGATATGCTTCATGTGAGCTTCGGCCGTCAGGATGCGGTGATAGTTTTCCCAGGCACGCAGCAGCTCGTGCAGGTCCTTGGCGCGCATCTTCTGAGCGTCTTCCTTCAGCATGCCCAACTTCTCTTCAGCGATACCCAGCATGACATTGTTGGTCTTGTAGTAGGTGGCGACGCCGGCAACATACTCGTCCATGATCTTCTGCAAACGGAACTGCAGCATCTTCGGAGTGATGTAGTTCGGGTTCACATCGATCGCGGTCGTGTAATCCTTGAACTCGAGGTAGTTGCGGACCGGCTTCCAGATCAGTTCGGCGATTTCTTCAGCAGACTCGGCGAACTCCGGCTTGAAGTCCTTGTTGTCGAGGCAGTACTTCACCATCGACTTGGCGGCCATACGGCCTTCCGCGTGCGAACCGGAGGAGAACTTGTGGCCGGATGCGCCCACGCCGTCACCGGCCGTGAACAGGCCATTGACGGTGGTCATACCACGGTAGCCCCAGTTCCAACCGGACGGCAGGTGTGCGGGGATCTTGCCGGCATCAGCGTGCAGCTCGGTGGTCGGCGCGCCGACATCGTCCGGACCGGAGGTCCAGATACCGCAGCAACCGGAGTGCGAACCCAGCAGGTACGGCTCGGTCGGCATCAGTTCGGAGTTCTTCTTCTCCGGCTCGATGTTTTCGCCAACCCAGATACCGCACTGGCCGATACACATGTCCAGGAAGTCTTCCCAGGCTTCGGCTTCGAGGTGCTTCACTTCGCGCGGCGACAGAGTTTCACGCATTTTGGCCAGAGCGGTTACGGTGTCCATCCAGATCGGACCACGGCCTTCTTGCATTTCCTTCAGCATCAGGTGGTTACGCAGGCAGGAAGCCGGCACAGCCGCTTGACCGTAGGGGGGGTAGTCGTTCAGCAGATCCTTGTTCTTCTGCATATAGACTTCGCCGAAGGCGTTGGTGGCTTGGGCCTTGAACAGCAGGAACCAGGCACCGACCGGGCCGTAACCGTCTTTGAAGCGGGCCGGAACGAAGCGGTTTTCCATCATGGTCAGTTCAGCACCGGCTTCAGCAGCCATGGAGTAGGTCGAACCGGCGTTCCACACCGGGTACCAGGCGCGGCCAGTACCTTCACCGACGGAGCGGGGACGGAACAGGTTCACGCAGCCACCGGCGGCGAGCAGGATGGCCTTGGCCTTGAAGATGTAGATCTTGTTTTCGCGGACGGAGAAACCGGCAGCGCCAGCAATGCGGCTCTTGTCGTTCTTGTCGTTGATCAGGTGCACGATGAACACGCGCTCTTGGATGCGGTCCAGGCCAATGGCCTTTTTGGCAGCTTCAGCGACGATCCATTTGTAGGATTCGCCGTTGATCATGATCTGCCATTTGCCGGAACGCACGGGCTGGCCGCCGTCCTTCAGGGAGGTCATGCCTTGGGCGCCGTCATGACGCTCGCCGGTTTCCGGGTCGGTCTTCCAAATCGGCAGGCCCCATTCTTCGAACAGGTGCACGGACTCGTCCACATGACGGCCAAGGTCATAGGCCAAGTCGTCACGGGTGATGCCCATCAGGTCGTTGGAGACCATGCGCGCATAGTCAGCCGGATCCTGCTTGTCACCGATGTAGGTGTTGATGGCGGACAGACCTTGGGCCACGGCACCGGAACGGTCCAGGGCGGCCTTGTCGACCAGTTTGATTTTCAGGTCCACGCCGGAAGAGGCCTTGGCGGCGTCAGCCCAACGCATGATTTCATAAGCGGCGCCGCAGTTGGCCATGCCGCCACCGATCATCAGGATATCAACTTCTTCCTGGACGATCTCGGGATTGTCAAAAGTACCAGCCATTATCGTTTCCTTTCTGGTTAATTACTTGCGGATCAGTTCGGCAGCGTTGCCAGCACGGTAGCCATTCATCTGGTTGAAGAAACCGGTCTTCGAGATGTTGGCCATATCGGCGTTCGGCTTGCCACCGTACGGATCAATGGAGCCTTCCGGGGTGGTGCGGATCGGGAACTTGAAGCGCTTCAGGGTGCCGTTGCGGAACTTGATGGTCCACATGATGGAATCGGAACCACGCAGCGGCTGCACGGAACCGCCCAGCGGCACGATGTCGGCGTAGTGGCGGGCTTCAATGGCCTGTTGCGGACAAATCTTGACGCAGGAATAGCATTCCCAGCACTGCTCCGGTTCCTGGTTGAAGGCACGCATGGCATGACCGGTCTCAGAACCGTCCTTGTCCAGCTTCATCAGGTTGTGCGGGCAGATGTACATGCAAGCGGTCTTGTCTTGACCTTTGCAGCCATCGCACTTGTCGGTACGAACAAAAGTAGGCATTAACTTCACTCCTTGTTAGCTAACAATCCGTGCAGGAAGGATGTCCAGCACGGTCCATCTAGAGCCTGAGAATCACCTTGGCCGGGCGTATCGCGAGTCCGCTTCCGGCGCTCTCAAATCCTAAATACTGCAGGGGCCGGCGTTTAGGCCTTGCCCCCTATTAAAATCAAGCGGCGGAATGGCCCTTGAGTTCAATCTTGACATTCTGCTCAGCGGTCAGGCTGGCGTAGTATTTCTGCAAGACCTTGGCGACTTCCGGACGGCTGAACTCGACCGGCAGGTCCTGGCCTTCGGACAGCATGGCGCGGACTTTGGTGCCGGACAGCAGGATGCGATCGTCCTTGGTGTGCGGGCAGGTGCGCTGCGAGGCCATGCCGCCACACTTCTTGCACCAGAAGGTCCAATCGATGTTCATGTTGGTCGTCTCCAGCGAACCCTTGGGGATCTCGTCGAAAATCTTCTGGGCATCGAAGGGGCCGTAATAGTCACCCACGCCGGCATGGTCGCGCCCGACGATGAGGTGCGAGCAGCCGTAGGTCTGGCGGAACAGGGCGTGCAACAGGGCCTCGCGCGGACCGGCGTAACGCATGTCCAGCGGGTAGCCGGCCTGGATGACGGTATTGGGGGCAAAGTAGTTCTCCACCAAGGTCGAGATCGCCTCGCTGCGCACATCGGCGGGGATGTCGCCCGGTTTCAGAGCGCCCAACAGGGAGTGGATCAGCACGCCATCCATGGTCTCGATGGCGATCTTGGCCAGATACTCGTGCGAACGGTGCATCGGATTACGCGTCTGGAAGGCGGCAACCTTGGACCAGCCTGCCTTTTCGAAGGCGGCGCGAGTCTCGGCCGGGGTCATGAACTGATCACCGTACTCTTCCTTGAAGGTGCCGGTGGACAGAACCTTGACCGGGCCGGCCAGGTTGTATTGGGCTTGGTCCATGACCATCTTGACGCCGGGGTGAGCGAGGTCGGTGGTCTTGTACACCTGCATGCACTCGTGTGCTTTGTCGATGGTGTACTGCTCGGTAACCTTCATGGTGCCCATAATGGCATCAGACTCGGCATCAATCAGGGCAATCTCGGCGCCTGCCTTGATGTTCGCGTCGTTGGTCGACAGGGTGACCGGGATCGGCCAGAACAGGCCGTTGGCCATTTTGTAGCCATCACAGATGCCTTGCCAATCGGCTTTCGTCATGAAACCGTCCAACGGGGTGAAGCCACCGATGCCCAGCATGATCAGGTCGCCGGTTTCACGCGACGACATCTTGACCTTGGGAAGCGTAGCGGCGCGCGCTAGTTCGGTTGCGCGTGCTGCGCCTTCGAGCAAGAGGGGCTTAAGTTCGCCGCCGCCATGGGGTTTCACAAGCTTGGACATCGAGGTTCCTTTTAGTTGGGTGTGGAGCGGCAGTTGCCGCGGTACGGGCCTTACAAAAATCGGACTGGCTGATTCATTGGGCGGCGAGGATAGCACGCAGTATTAGGCTGTCCTAATCCATTGTTCTTATTTGCAAATAAACTTTTTCGATGCCGGCATCTTCTTGTAAGTATATGAAATATAACATGAAAAAATAAACCCTTCGTTTTGCTCTGGCGAGTTCATGGACTTGCTGGCCGTGCCGAAGGGATATTTTTTTGATCTTCAATGTCGTTACAATGTGTTCGTCCGGCACCAAGTTGCCACGATGTCCTTGAGGAGAACGCGGTGGTTAAAGCACGGCAGCGGGTTTGGGTTTTGGTTCTGGTAGCAGGGTTGCTGACGGGCTGTGCCAATGGCCCTATTCAGCGCAAGGATGGGCGCCAGAGCCAACGGGGTTTTGTGATTGAAAACTTGGCCAAGTCCGATGTTGATCAGGTGACCGAGATCCATCAGCGTGAGGTCCTGCGCCATCTGCGAGTGTTGACCGAGAAGCTGTATCGCCGCAATCCGGCGGAGTTTCGCAAGGCGGGTCTGCCCTCGGTGGAGGTGGCGACCGAGCAGCTGTTCATGAATTTGGCAATCTGGCCGACTTCACCCCTGCGCCGATCTGACTGGGAGCGTGATTTCCGGGCGGCTTTTCGCGAGGACTTCGCGGGCGACCGTGTCCATGCTTACATGTCAGCCATGTTGGCCATGGTCATGACCGTCTACGATCACAAGCAAGCGTTTTACATGACCGATCAACTCGACGCCCAGAAACTCTATAACAGCGCCCGCAATATCGAAACGGCACTTTGGAAACTCTCCAACGCCCGTGCCTTGGATGGCGCGCCAATGCTACTGACCAACAGCATGGAGGGCGAGATTCAGAACCTGAGCTTTGAACGCGAATTCGGAAAACTGATCGCCGCCCAGGACTTGTTGGCCTTGGTTATTGAGGACAGCAGCAATCGAGTCATTTCTCGCACGGTGCAGAATATGGCGAGTTTTGTGTTCTTGCCGCTTTGAGGGGGGGTATGGACCTGATCCTGTGGCGACACGCTGAGGCCGAAGACGGCTTGGAGGATCTTGAGCGCGCCTTGACCGATAAAGGCCAGCGTCAGGCCGCACAGATGGCGCAATGGATCAAAAAATACTTGCCAGCTACGGCTCCGGCGACGCTACGCATCTTGGTGAGTCCGGCGCGGCGCACGCAACAGACGGCTCAAGCTCTGGGATGGCCTTTTAGCACGGTGAACAGCTTCGCGCCTGGCGCACGACCGGAGGCATTACTTGAAGGCGCCATCGAACGCATGCCTATCCAGGTCGCAGGGCAAGTGCTTATTGTGGGTCACCAGCCAACCTTGGGTGGTTTGGCCGCCCACCTGCTCACCGGTCAACCAGGGCAAATAGCCGTGCGCAAAGGCGGACTGCTTTGGTTGCGGCTCAGTATGCCGCACCCGCATTCCGCCACGCACTCCGTGACCGCCAGTCTCTTGGCGGCGATGAGCCCCGGCCTCCTTTAAACCCGGGTCGCTGCGACCGCTCAGCCTTTTTCTTCTTCCCGGATATTCTTGCTGATGCGCCACCAAATAAAGAGGCCCATGCTAATAAGAAACACAATCGTAAACAGGGACAGCAGGCCAATGTCCGTGGCGAAGAGTAATTTCATTAAGACATCCATACTTTTTTCTCCTTTGTGTGATCGCCCAAAGCCGGGCGTGGGTTAAATAAGACTTACTTGGGGGTTTGGTCCGGCGCTTGGCCGGCCTGCATACCGAGACCGACTTTGTGGTGGGGCTCATTCACCAGCGGGTCGGCACCGTTGCTTGCAATCCATGCCGTGACCAAGCTGGCAATCACCGCCGTCGTGGGTAAGCCGATCAGCAGCCAGACCATGGGCTCTTTCCAGGGGGATCTCTTTTCACTCATAGCGTCCTCACTTGATGAAGCTCGACTTGGTTTCTCTTGACAGAGCGGGGGCATCTTGGGCGACAACCTCAAATTGAATCGGGCTTGACGGGCGCGTGAGCGTCAGGCGCGGGGCCTCTAGGGTAACGACGACCGTTTCGGTGCCCAAGGCCGGGATTTCTGTCAACTGGCCACGGGTCACTTTCAGACCCGCTACACCCTTGGCACGAACCTCAAAGCGATGGGGTTTGGCATCCATATTGATGATTTGCAGGCGATAGAGATTTTCGATTTCACCGCTCGCTGCCTCACGGGACAGACTGTTGCGATCGCGCAGGACATCGACGAGCAAGGGGATGCGTGTGGCCATGGTGTAACCCACGCCGACCAGAATGGCACTGAAGACAGCGATATAGAAGAGGATGCGGGGCCGGAAGATATGGCGCTTGATTTCGCGGTCTGGATAGGTTCCTTCAATGGCGTTCTGGGTCGAATAGCGGATCAGGCCACGCGGGGACCCAACCTTGTCCATGACTTGATCGCAAGCATCAATACAGGCGGCACAGCCGATGCACATGTACTGCAATCCGTTACGGATATCGATCCCGGTGGGGCAGACGGCGACGCAGATCCCGCAGTCGACGCAATCCCCTTGGGCTAGCGTCTCGCCTTTGCGGCGGGCACTGCGCGGTTCGCCGCGTTTGGCGTCATAGGTGATGATGAGGGTGTCCATGTCGAACATTGCGCTTTGGAAGCGGGCATACGGACACATGTATTTACAGACCTGATCACGCATGACACCGGCAAATCCCCATGTCGCGAAGGCATAGAAAAGAATCCAGAAGGTTTCCCATGGGCCAAAGCTCAAGGTGATCAATTCTTGCCAAAGGTCGGTCGCCGGGGTGAAGTAGGCGATCAGAGTGAAGCCATTCCAGAACGAAAACAGAATCCAGGCGAGTTGTTTGCCGCCTCGACGCAGGATTTTTTCGCCATTCCAGGGTTGACTCGTCAGTTTTTGTTGCCGTTTGTGATCGCCTTCAAAGAGCCGTTCAATCCAGACGAAGATCTCGGTGTAAACAGTTTGTGGACAGGCATAACCGCACCACAGGCGGCCGGCGATGGCCGTGAACAGGAACAGGCCAAGGGCCGAGATGATCAGGAGTGCAGCAAGCCAGATGAAATCTTGTGGCCAGAACACCCAGTCGAAGAGATAGAACTTGCGGGCACCAAGGTCAAACAGGACGGACTGGCGGCCTTCCCATGCCAGCCAAGGCAAGCCGAAATAGAGGATTTGCGTGAGCCATACCAAGGCCACACGCCAATTGTTGTAGAGACCCTGTACCGCACGGTAATAAACCTTCTTACGCGTCTCATACAGGGAGACTTCTTCGGACTCTTCTCCCTGGGGAGATGGAGCGTGCTGGTTCAATTTCGCTTCCTTTGGCAAAAACGGTTATAGCGCTAATTATCCACACTCTCCGGGTCTGCGTGCCCGTTGGTAAAGGGTTTATTCAAACACCTTACCAACGGTGCCGGGCTTTGCCCAGCACCGCAGGAGTTAGGCTTACTTCTTGTTGAGGCTCATCAAATAGGCCGTCAGGAGGGTGATCTTGTCATCACCCAGGGCGGCCTGTTGAGCGGGCATCCCACCGACCCGACCCTTGACGATGGTCTCGGTAATGGCCGCAACCGAGCTGCCATAAAGCCAAGCATCATCAACGATGTTGGGGAAGCTGGCATCTGGCATGCCCTTGCCATCGTCACCATGACAACCGGCACAGGCGGCATATTTGTCCTTGCCTGCCGCTGCCATGGCGGCATCGTGCGGCTTTCCACCCAGAGCGAGGACATAGTGGGCGACTTCCTTGGCACCTTGCTCGTCACCGGCCAAACCGCCCGGCATCTCGCCCACGCGTCCACCACTGATGCTAGCCTTGATCGCTTCCGGGGAACCGCCAAACAGCCAATGCTCGTCAGTCAGGTTGGGGAACTTGCCGGCGGCACCGGTGGCATCCGAACCATGACACTGAGAGCAATAGGTCAGGTAGAGGCGCTTGCCCATGGCGTTGGCGGTCGGATCGGCGGCGATGGCGGCCAGGTCTTTGCCCTTGAAGGGCTCAAAGACCTTGTTGAACTCGGCATCCACCGCAGCCTTTTCAGCCTGCCAGGCGCCACCCGAGGACCAGTTCCAGACGCCATTGAACTTGCCCAAGCCCGGATAAAGGGTCAGGTAAAGAACGCCGAAGGCGATCAGGCTATAGAACAGCCACATCCACCAGCGCGGTAGCGGGTTGTTGAGCTCTTGCAGGTCACCATCCCAAGCATGATGCAAAAGCTCAGCCTTTTCGCCCTGGGCGAGTTTAGCCGTGGTCTGGCTCTTGAGGATCCAGAGAGAAAAGAGGATGCCTAGAATGGCCAGGCCAGCGATGTAGTAATGCCAGAAATCGCTGACGAAGTCGGGAACAGCGTATTCGATCATTTTTGATTCTCCTTGTCAGGCGTGACGGTTATCGTCAGTCGGGTCTTCCTCGAAGGGCAGGCGAGCTGCCGCTTCGAATTTGTCCTTGTTCCGCGTGCTGTAGGCCCACCCGATGATGGCAACAAACACTAGGAAGAACAGGATCGTGATGATCGAACCGACGCTACCGGCATCCATGGTTATTTGGCCTTCGGTGCAGAGGTGCCCAGGACTTGCAGGTAGGCAATCATTGCCTGCATCTCGGTCTTGCCTTCCAGTTCCTTGGGCGCATTGGCAATCTCATCGTCGGTATAAGGATGGCCGACCAGCTTCAAGGTGCGCATCTTGGCCTGGATGGAGGTCCCGTCGACCAGGGCCGTTTCCAGCCACGGATAGGCGGGCATATTGGATTCCGGGACCACATCGCGCGGGTTCATCAGGTGCACGAAATGCCATTCATCTGAATAGCGGCCGCCCACGCGGTGCAGGTCCGGACCGGTCCGCTTGGAGCCCCACTGGAAGGGACGGTCATAGACGAACTCGTTGGCCATCGAGAAGTGGCCATAACGCTCGGTTTCGGCCCGGAACGGACGGATCATCTGCGAGTGGCAGTTGTAGCACCCTTCACGGACATAGATGTCGCGGCCTTCCAGTTGCAGGGCGGTGTAGGGTTTGAGGCCTTCAGCCGCCACCATGGTCGATTTCTGGAAGAACAAGGGCACGATCTGAACCATGCCGCCGATGGAAACGGCGACAAAGGTCAGGATCATCAGTAAGCCGATGTTCTTTTCTAGAAGTTTGTGAGAGAACATATTCGAGTCTCCTTTGTTCGGTTAAGCGTGAACCGCTTCAGGAATGCGGGCATCGTTAACGGCCTTGCCAGCCGCGATGGTTTTCCACATGTTGTAGGCCATCAGCAGCATGCCGGCGAAGAACATGGTGCCACCGATAAGGCGGACATAGTAGAAGGGATACATGGCGCTCACCGATTGGGCAAAGCTGTAGGTCAGCGTGCCGTCGTCGTTGGTTGCCCGCCACATCAGGCCCTGAGCCACACCGGCAATCCACATGGCGGCGATGTAAAGCACGACGCCGATGGTGGACCACCAGAAGTGCACATTGATCAGACGGGTGCTGTACATCTCTTCGCGGCCAAACAGGCGCGGGATGAGGTAGTACATCGAACCGATGGTGATCATGGCGACCCAGCCCAAGGCGCCGGAGTGCACATGGGCAATGTTCCAATATCAGGACGTCCGATCGACTCGCACACTTCTCTAATGAGAGCATCTCTCTGCTCAGACGTAGTATGCACAAAATTCTCGTGCACTCCTGTGGTAACGAGATCAATGG
>SXGT01797866.1_pt1 | contig 16984 bp, 18 predicted proteins | sample 3176221 | NCBI WGS metagenome assembly SXGT01 (sample SAMN11356862, study PRJNA531348) | freshwater metagenome | isolation source: freshwater sample F1-120 | place: China: Fuxian Lake, Yuxi | collected 2017-12-25 | reverse complement strand
TGCAGCATCGACCGCGACGGCCTCCTGAAGGGCCTCAACCTCGCCGCGACGCTGGAGCTCGCCCGCGCGGTCTCGATCCCGGTGATCGCGTCCGGTGGCCTCGCCGGCCTCGACGACGTGCGCCAGCTGCTGTCGCCGGAAGCGGCGATCCTCGAAGGCGCGATCGCCGGCCGCGCCCTCTACGACGGCCGCCTCGTCCCGTCCGAAGCGCTGGCGCTGGTCCGCGCTGCGGCCTGAGGGCGGGACCATCGTCGCCGTGCGGCGACGCTTCGGATTTCTCCGGTCCCCTTGCCTCGGCCGAGGTGCCCGCCCGACATCGAGGCGGCCGTCTCCGCGGCCGCCTGCACCGCGGTCCTGATCCGGGTTCTATTTGACCTTCGTGATCTCACCGGGCCGCCAGCTGCCGTCGAACCAAGGCTCCAGCGGGCCGTAGAGCCGCAGGATCATGAACCAGCCCTTGCCCGGGATGGTCTCGACCCAGTTGCTTTCCAGGCCGTCCGGTGCCTCCGGCCCGAAGTAGACGTCGACCGAGCCGTCGGCGTTGACCTTCAGCTTGCTGTTCTGGCTGGAGACGCTGGGAGCGGGCTGGTCCGTCTGCAGCATCGACCGCGTCTGGTTGTCGGAGACGATGACCGACCAGAAGTCCTTGACCGGGATATCCTTTGGCAGCGTCAGCCGGTAGGCCTTGCCGCCGTCGAAGGGGTCTCCGGCGGCATCGAGCGCCGTCCAGGGATATTGCGAGCCCTGCCCCACCATCTTCTCTTCCATCGCGGGCGTCACTCCGGTGGCGAAGAAGTAGTAAAACGCCGCGCCGTCGAGATTGGACACGCCCGGCTGCGACTGGAACCTGTAGCCGCCGAAGAACGGCAGCCGCCAGCTGCTCTTGCTGTCGGGATAGAAGAACGCATCGCGGCCGCGGATGTTCAAGGCCAGCGAGCGGGCCGTCACCGCCCCGATGTCGGCGGCATCCGTCAGGATCGCCTTCATCCGCTCATCGGGCTCGAAGGGCTTGCCCTTCTCGATCCCGATCGAGGCGAAGAGGCCGAGCGTGGTCGGGTCCGACCCTTCCGGAGGCTCCTCCTGAATCACCGTGTTCAGCAATTCCCAGAACGAATAGTCCGTCGGCATGACGAAGTTGGCCGGAATGCCGGAGGCGTTCACGAACTTGACCGGTGGCGGATTGTCCTTCTGCGCCAGGGGATAGATCTTGAGGTTGTTCTTCACGCCCTCGACACCGGGCCCGGTCTTCCCGTCGACGAGGAATGAGCGGAACACCGTCCACATGCCGAACGTGGTCGGGCGGACGACATGGTAGTCATCCGGCACGTCGTCGGTGTAGCCGGGCGGCAGGATCAGGTACTTACCGCCCGCACCCTTGTCCGGCCCGGTGATCCCGACATCGATCACCCATTTGTACCAGAAATCATTGATCGTCCCGAGCACCTTTGGCGGGATCTCGACGACGACCGGACCGCCCTTGGTGTCGATCCAGATGAAGCTGTAAATTGTATTGTCGTTCGCCGTCAACTCGACCGTACGCGGATCAACGAGATCTTCCCAGATGACGTCTGTTCCGTTGACGGGCCCGAACTTCAAAAGAGCGTCGCGCATCCCGGCCTGGTTCACGATCGGAATTGCGAGAAGATAGGCCTGCAACGCCCGCGACCGGTCGAGATTGTCCCAGATCTTCGCCGTCGTCTCCTCGGTGGGAAATCCGTCATTCAGCTTCAGCGTGCCGATCGAGGTCTGCAGCGTATCCGGCGTCGTCACGCCGGGTGCGATCTCGGTCGTCATCTTGTAGGTTTCTGCGCCGGCCGGGAGAACGGGCGCCGCGATCGCCAACCCCAGAAGCAAATGGACAGCAAACGCCAGAGTTGTCTTCATTGTTTCCCCCCCGTCACCTCGACTTCGTCTCGGCGGCAGCGTAGAGGATCGCACAGGCGGTCGGTTGCGATTTGAGGACAGAGCGCGTGGGGGAGGGACAGAGGCCGGCTGCCATGCAGCGCGCTGCCTCGCTGCTGCCGCTTCCAGCCTTGCTGGCCGAGTTCGGCGTCGAGATCGACGCGGTGCTCGAAGGAACCGGCGTCTCGAAAGAGCACCTGCGTCCGGATGCCTTCATCCCCTATGCGGCCTTTCTTGCGATCCTCGACAAGGCCTGCGGCCTCAGCGGCCGTAACGACATCGGCATGTTGCTCGGCAAGCGGCAGACGTTGGCGGCGCTCGGTCCCCTCGGACCCGTCCTTCGCCATGCGGCCACGCTCGGAGACGCGATTGCCGAATTCGCCGCGTTTCAACGCAGCAATTCCACCGGCGGAACCGTCTATGTGATGCGGACCCAGAAGGACGTCATTCTCGGCTATGGCGTCTACGATGCGACGGCGGTGATCTCGCCACAGATCTACGATCTCGTGCTCGCCGTCGGTTGCAATCTGATCGCCGAACTCACCGGAGGGGCAGAGGGGCCAGAGGAAATCCACCTGTCGCGGGCCCAGCCCGGCGATCCGACGCCATACCAGCGCCTCGGCCGCTGTCCGGTCCGCTTCGGCCAGAACCAGACGGGCTTGCTGCTGCGCGGGTCAACCCTCGCCTTTCCGCTTCCTGCGGCGGATATCAATCTGCACGATCAGGCCCTTTCCCGGCTCCTGTCGGCTTCCGTCGGGTTGTCGCTGGATATGGCCGGCCGTGTCCGGCATCTGCTGCGTCCGCACATGCTGATGGGGCAGGCGGGGATGGAAGTCGTGGCGAGGCGGCTTGGTGTCCATCCCCGCGCCCTGCGACGCCGCCTTCGACAGGACGGCACGACCTTCGCGGCGATCAGGGACGAGGTGCGCTATGCGACCGCGCGCGAGCTGTTGATGCTGGGCGCGCTCGGCATCACCGACATCGCCGTCGCGCTGGACTACGCGACCGCCAGTTCCTTCGTGCACGCCTTTCGGCGGTGGAGTGGTGTGTCGCCAGGGGCGTGGCGGGAAGGACGAGCGGACCGCGGCTATCCGGACCGTCCGGCCTAGCGGGCTGCCGGTCCGGATGGCGGGGCGGGCTGGCCATAGGCGTCAGGCCGCGCTGTCGCGCTCCCGCACCGCCACGTAAAGCTTCGGCGGCGGGGTCTCGAAGTAGTTGAGCAAGGCCGGGCAGAGCCAGCCTTCCGCGTCGAGCGCCGGCGAATAGTAGACGTTGCCGCTGCCGTCCGGCCGGCGCCAGTCGAGCTCGAACTGGCTGCCGGGGAAGGCGCCCGATGAGAACACCATGACGAACCCGTTCTGGGCGTCGCGCAGCCCGGCGACGATCCTGTCGATCATCGTGTCGGCACCGCCGACGAACGGCTCCTGGACCAGTCCCCGCGCGGGATCGTCGAACACCCACATCCCATGCAGACGGTAGGGTGCGATGACGTTGATGCTGTTCATGGGCGGCACCCGTTTCGGCGCCGCCTGTTTCTCCGGCCGGCCCGCGGCCGTCAAGGGAAACACCGCGGGAGGCGCCTCTCGGCCTCACGCCCGTCCGAATGCCGCGAACGGGCGGCCGGCGGTGAGGTGGGCCTCGATGTCCTCGAGGCTCGCCCCGCGCGTCTCCGGCACGTAGCGCAGGGTGAAGAACACGCCGAGCGCGCAGACGATCGCGAACAGGCCGAACACCACCGACAGCCCGACCGCCTGGAGGAGCACCGGGAATGAGAACACGACGAGGGCGTTGAAGCCCCAGTTCGCCACCGAGGCGAGGCCCATGCCGGGGCCGCGGACGGAAAGCGGGAACACCTCCGCCATCATGATCCACGGCAGCGGCCCGATGCTGATGGCGAAGGCCGAGATGTAGACGACGAGCCCGATCAGGGCGACCCAGCCGAGGTCGCCGCTGCCGCTCGAGGCCGACACCGCGATGGCGGCGAGGCTCACCGCCGTGCCGAGGAAGCCGATGACGAGAAGCGAGCGGCGGCCGATACGGTCGATGATGATCATGCCGACCACCGTCATCGCGACGTTGACGACGCCGATGCCGACGGTCGCGAGCATCGCGCCGGCGTGGGTGTCGAAGCCGGTGAGGCCGAACACGGTGGGGGCGAAATAGATCACGGCGTTGATGCCGGAGAGCTGCTGCAGCAGGAACAGCCCCATCGCCACGATCAGCGCCGGCCGCACCGTCGGCGACAGCAGCGACGGGCCGCCGGAGCCGCGGCGCTCCTCGGCGAGCCGCGCTTCGATGTCGGCGAGTTCGGCCTCGACCGCCCGGTCATTCTCGGGCACTTCGGCCAGCTTTGCGGCGACGCGGCGGGCCTCGTCGCGGCGGCCCTTCTGCATCAGCCAGCGCGGCGTGTCGGTCAGGAGCGCCATGCCGACGCCGAGCGCCACGGCCGGCACGATGCCGGCAGCGAACATCCAGCGCCACGAGTCGGACGGATCGTCGGGCGTCAGCATGATGACGATGTCGTCGATGAAGTAGGCGCCGAGGATGCCGAGCGTGATGGCAAGCTGGTAGGCGGCGACCAGTGTGCCGCGCTTCTCGGCCGGGGCGCATTCGGCGATGTAGAGCGGCGCCGTCATCGCCGCCGAGCCGATGGCGAGGCCGAGCACCAGGCGGGCCATCGTCAGCGAGAACACGCCGCCGGCGAGCGCCGCCCAGAGCGCGCCGAGGACGAACAGAATGGCGGCAGCGAGCAGCACGCCGCGGCGGCCCATCGGGCCGGCGAGATATCCGGCGGCCAGCGCCCCGACCAGCGCGCCAAGCGGCACGGCGGCCGTCATCACGCCCTCGGCGGTGGCCGAGATGGTGAAGTCCTGCTTCAGGGGCGCCAGCGCGCCGGCGATGACGCCCTCGTCGAAGCCGAACAGGAAGCCGGCGATGGCCGCGACCGCGGCGACGATCCAGATCATGATTTCCCCCGAGCCTTTTCTTCTTCCCGCCGCGCCATCAGGGCGGCGCCGATGAGCAGGATCGCCGCCGCCAGCGAGAGCATCGCGAACCAGTCGCCGAAGCGGGCATAGAGCGTGTTGCCACGCCCGACCGGCACCGTCGCCTGGATCGCCGTCGTCTCGGTGTGGCTGGTGAGCTTCGCCGCCAGCACGCGGCCGCGGTCGTCGCTGATCGACAGCATGCCCCACTGGCCGTTGCGGGCCACCGCGAAGCCTCCGGCGACGCCGGCGAAGATGGCGACGCGGGCGTGGTGCCAGGCGTCGATGTCGAAATCGAGCGCCGGCACCGCCATCAGGCCGACCCCCTGGCGGGAATAGCCGCGCCACTTCGCCGGGAAGTCCATGTCGTGGCAGATGGTGACGCCCCACGGCGCCGAGCGGTCGGTCATCACGAGCGGCGCCGACCCGGCCGTGTAGCGCCCCTCCATGCCGGGGATCAGGTATTCCTTGACGTAGGCGACCGGCGACGTCGTGCCCGGCGCGAACAGCCGGGCGGTGTTCTTGGCGCCGCCGCCGGTGTCGGTCTCGGTGAAGCCGGCGAGCACCGACAGGCCGTTGCGGTCGGCGATCGACTGGAAGTGCGAGAAGGTGCGGTCGACGAGGTCGGGGCCGATCGCGGCGAGCTTCTCCGGCAGCACGACGAGCTCGACGCCGGTGCCGGCGAGCGCGTCGAGCGGCGCCTCGTAGGCCTGGATCGCCGCCTCGACGGCGGCCGCGGAGGTGGCCTCCAGGATGGTCTCGTCGGTCGGCGGTGCCACCACCGCGACGACGGCCTGGCGCTCGCCGGCGGTGTCGCCGAGGCGCAGGCTGCCGCCGACGAAGGCGAGGAGGACGCAGGCCGCCGGCACGACGAGGCAGGCGACCGCCTGCCGCGGCCGGTCGCGCAACAGCCAGGCGGTGGCGAGGCCGGCCGGCACCATCATCACCAGGAAGACGACGCCCCACGGCCCGGTGACGGCGGCGATCTGCACGAGCGGCAGGATCTCCACCTGCGTGTAGGCGAGGCTGAAGCCGGCATCGCCCCGGCGGGCGAGGAAGACGAGGTACTCGTAGCCCGTCCACAGCGCCGGGAAGGCGAGCAGCGCCGCCGGGTGCAGCAACCGCAGCATGACGAAGCGGGCGAGCACGACGATGACGGCCGCGGCGGCGGCATAGGCGACGATCGGGCCGACATAGGTGACCGGGTCGATGCCGTAGCCGAGATAGACGAGGACGTTCTGGCTCTCGAGCGCGAAGCCGTGGTGGATGAAGACGTTGGTCAGCCCGGCCGCGACGGCGGCAAACGCGGCCACCGCCGTGACGACGACCCCGCTGCCAGTGGCGAGCACCAGGAGCGGCAGCGGCGCCAGCCACGGCGCCCACCAGTCGTAGTTGTCGCCGATGGCGAAATACCAGAGCCCGGCGGCGGCGACGAAGAGGATCGCCTGCATCGCAGGTGAGAGCGCCGGTCGCGTATGTCCCGTCATGCCGGCCCCGAATCCTCGTCAGCGGTGCGGACGATAGCCGATCCGCGCGTCGGCGTGGCGGGCAATTTCCTGTGCGCGAACACCGTCGTGCGCCACGCCGTCAGCCGGCGATGAGCCGGTCGAGCACCATCCCGATCGCCCCGGCCTCGGCGGTGTCCGCCGCGAGGGTCAGTCCCATGCCGGGAGCGACGAGGAAGGCGAGCAGGCTGTCTGCCGCCGCCTGCGACCCGCCGTAGCCGAGCGCCGCGAGTTCGTCGGCGAGGGCGGTGGCGTCGGCGTCGATGTAGCGGGCCCGCGCCTCCAGCGCCTCGGCGCCGAGCGCCCGGTCGCGGACGAAGACGATCCTGCAGGCCGTCGGCCGCGCGTCCGGGTCGTGCAGGGCGTTGCCGCAGAACAGGCCGCCGACCAGGCTGCCGGGCGGCGCCGGCACGATCAGGGCGAAATAGAACAGCCGTCCGGTCGACGAGCAGGTGAGGGTGCACTGGGCGGTGCGCCCGTCGACGGCGAGGCGACCGCTCATCTCCACCGTCTGCCCGAACAGGTGCTCGCGGTAGCTCAGCGCCAGCGCGCCGCCGGGGCGGGCGGTGATGTCGACGGGCCCGGCGATCAGGCTGCCGCGCCGCGTGCTCGCCCAGGCCGGCGAGATCGCGAGATAGCGTCCGACCAGGATGTGCTCGCTGCGCCAGGAGGCGCCCCCCGGCCCGGCGTCCGCCTCCATCCTGGCGGCCCCGTCGGCGATGCCGGCGATCGTCTCCTCGCTCAGGAAGACGTGCGGGCGGAGCGCCTCGGCCAGCGCCTCGAAGCTCGCGGTCGCGAGGAACTGCGGCGACAGCCCGAGACCGAGCACCGCCGCCCAGTCGTCATAGACGCTGGAGAGCCGCGGCCGCGCCTTGCCGCGCATCCACTTGTAGGCGTTCTCGACCGTGAAGGCGGTGGCCGGGTTCACCGCCGCGAAGCGGCCGCACAGCTCCTTGCCGGTGGTGCAGCCGAGCGCCGCCGCCGTCAGCTGCAGCTTCATCGCGAGCTGGTCGTTCGGCCTCGGCACCGTCGGCATCCGTCCGCGCAATCCCCCGCCGGGGCGGCCCCCGACGGCGCACCCCGATTCGGCGACGCTATGCGAACGGCGGGGAGCGTCAACCGGCTTCGGCTACGGGTTCGGCGAGCCGACCAGCACCGCCGCGCTCGCCTCCTCCAGCGCCGCGGCGAGATCGCCGTCGGGGGCGCGGTCGCTGACGAGGGTCGTCGTCGCCGACCAGGCGCCGTAGACGACCAGCGACGGCCGGCCGAACTTGCCATGGTCGGCGAGCACCAGCGTCTCCGCCGCCCGCCGCATCATCGCCCCGTAGACGAGGCCAGGCGCCATCGCGGCGTCGTTCGGGCCCTCGTCGGAAAGCCCCGACGCGCCGAGCACCGCCTTGTTGGCGTGGAAGCGGGCTAGCGCCTCGATGGTGTCGGCGCCGTGGATCAGCCCCTCGCGGCCGTCGTACTTGCCCGGCAGCATCAAGACCTCGATGCGCGGGTTCGCCGACAGCGCCATGGCGATCGAGAAGGCGTGGGTGATGACGGTGAGCGGCATCTCGCGGGCGGCGAGCTCGCGGGCGAAGTGCAGGGTCGTGGCGCCGCCGCCGATCATCAGGATGTCGGTCGCCTCGATGCGGTCGGCGGCGGCCACCGCGATGGCGCGCCGCTCCTCCACCATCAGCGCCTGCCGCTCGGTGAGAGCCGGCTCGAAGGTGACGGGCCTGACCGCGCCGCCATAGGTGCGGCTGATCAGGCCGCGCTCGTCGAGTTCCGCGAGGTCGCGCCGGATCGTCTCCGGCGACACGGTCAGCCAGTCGGCGAGCTCGTGCACCCGCATCGCCGGCGAGCGCCTGAGCGCGGCGAGAATGACCTCCTGCCGCCCGGCCTTGCCCGTCCGCTTCACCGCAATGCCCGGCATTCTGCCTCCGATCGCCCGAAGTCCAACAAATTTGTGACGAAAGCCGCCGCCTGTCCACGCAGAAGTGCGCTTTACAACATTTTTTTGTTGGAGTACGGTCATTTCACGCTTGGCTTCCAGCAGCGAGCTGCCCGATGTATGACTACGGCCTGTTCCGCTACGAGTCGAAGGCGGACCTCCTCGACACGGCGATCCGCTACTGGAATCCCGACAAGACGAAGTTCTGGCAGAAGCTCGGCGTCGATCTCGTCATCGACAAGCGCGAGGGCTACTTCCTCTACGACATGAGCGGCCGCCGGCTGATCGACCTGCACCTCAATGGCGGCACCTACAATTTCGGCCACCGGAACCCTGAACTCGTCGAGACGCTGAAATACGCGCTCGACTATTTCGACATGGGCAACCACTGGTTCCCGTCCGTCGCCCGCTCGGCGCTGGCGGAGGAGCTGGTCGGTATCTCGCCGGGGCTGAAGTATGCGGTGTTCGGCGCCGGCGGCGCCGAGGCGGTCGAGATCGCGCTGAAGAGCGCCCGCTTCGCCACCAAGCGCCGCCGGATCGTCTCGATCTACAAGGGCTACCACGGCCACTCCGGTCTCTCGGTCGCCACCGGCGACGAGCGCTTCTCGAAGATCTTCCTCGCCGACCGGCCGGAAGAGTTCGAGCAGGTGCCGTTCAACGATCTCGCCGCGATGGAGCGGGCGCTGTCCGGCCGCGACGTCGCAGCCCTGATCATCGAGACGATCCCGGCGACCTACGGCTTCCCGATGCCTGATGACGGCTACCTGCCGGCCTGCAAGGCGCTCTGCCAGAAGTACGGCACCGTCTACATCGCCGACGAGGTGCAGACCGGGCTGATGCGCACCGGCGAGATGTGGGGCTGGCAGAGCTACGGCGTGCAGCCGGACATCTACGTCACCGCCAAGGGCCTGTCGGGTGGCCTCTATCCGATCAGCGCCGCCGTCGTCGACGAGCGCTGCGGCGACTGGCTGAACATCGACGGCGCCGCCCACATCACCACCACCGGCGGCGCCGAGCTCGGCTGCATCGTCGCGATGAAGGTGCTGGAGATGCTGCAGCGCCCCGCCGTCGTCGCCAACGTCGCCGCCGTCACCGAGTTCTTCGCCAACGGCATGGCCGAGATGATGCGCCGCCACGGCGACATCTTCTCCGGCGTCCGCCAGAAGGGCGTCGTCCTCGGCCTCGAGTTCGACCATCCAGAGGGCGCCGTGCACGTGTCCCGCGCCCTCTACGAACACGGCGTCTGGGCGATCTTCTCCTCCCTCGACAAGCGCGTGCTGCAGTTCAAGCCGGGCGTGCTGAAGAGCGTCGAGCTCTGCGAGGAGATTCTCGACCGCTTCGACGCGGCGATGCCGCGCGCCCGCGAGCTGATGCACGCCGCCCGCAAGGCCGCCTGAGACTGGCGATCCGGAGACCCGCGATGCCGCACGCTGCTGACGAGCCGCTGATGAAGGTGCCGGACGCCGCTCTCGAGCGCGGCCGGATGATGCTCGGGCGGTCCCGCTGGGCCGCCTCCCGCCTCGCCCAGATGGACCGCGCTGCGATCCAGCGGATCGTCCAGGCGGTTGCCGAGGCCGGCCACGCCAAGGCGCGCACCTTCGCGGAAGCCGCCGTGCGCGAGACCGGCTACGGCGTCGTCGAGCACAAGGTGATGAAGAACGAGGCGTGCTCGCGCGGCCTCGTCGAGCTCTATCGCGGCGAGGACTTCGTCTCGCCGCGCATCGACGCGGAGAAGAAGATCGTCGAGCTGCCGCGCCCGGCCGGCGTCGTCTTCGCCCTGATCCCGGTCACCAACCCGGTCGCCACCGTCTACTTCAAGACGCTGCTCGCCCTGATGACGCGTAACGCCGTGATCCTCAGCCCCCACCCGGGCGCGAAGGGCGTCTGCACCGAGGCGGCCCACGTGCTGGCAGCGGCAGCGAAGGCCGCCGGCGCGCCGGACGGCGCCATCCAGGTGATCGAGGAGCCGACCATCCCGCTGATCGAGGCCTTGATGCGCGACGAGCGCGTCGACCTCATCGTCGCCACCGGCGGCCCGGCGGTCGTCAAGGCCGCCTACCGCTCCGGCAATCCGGCGATGGGCGTCGGCCCCGGCAACGCACCGGTGCTGGTCGACGACACCGCCGACGTGACGGAAGCCGCCAAGCGCATCGTCGCCTCGAAGTCCTTCGACAACTCGATCCTCTGCACCAACGAATCGACGGTTCTCGCCTACGCCTCGATCGCCGACCGGCTGCTCGCGGCGATGAAGGCGGCCGGCGCCCACATCTGCACGCCGGCCGAGACGGAGAAGGTCCGCGCGCTCCTGTTCCGCGACGACGGCTTCAACACCGCGATGATCGGCAAGGACGCCGCCCTCATCGCGAAGGAGGCCGGCTTCTCGGCGAACGGCGCCAAGATCCTCGTCACCCCCGTCACGCTGGTGCAGCCGGAAGAGAAGCTCGTCCGCGAGAAGCTCTGCCCGGTGCTGGCCTTCGCCCGCGTCGACGGCCTCGACCAGGCGATCGCCTCGGCCCGCTCGATGATGCGGCGCAGCGGCAAGGGTCACACGGCCGGGGTGCATTCCAAGCGCGAGGCGACGATCCTCGCCTTTGCCGCCGCGGTGCCGGCGCTGCGCTTCGCCGTCAACGCCGGCTGCTCTCTCGGCGCCTCGGGCTTCGAGACCAACCTCGGCCCGTCGATGACGATCGGCACCGGCTTCGCCGGCGGCTCGTCGATCGGCGACAACCTGACGCCGCACCACTTCGTCCACTTCGCCCGCATCGCCTACAACAAGGCGGCGAGCGAGGCGTTTGGCGACTTCCGCGGCCTCGACCCGCTCGACCTGCCGAAGCCGTCCGCCCCACCGCGGCTCGTCGCCTCCGGTGGCGGTGACGCGGACGCCGAGGCGCTGCGCCGCGAGCTGCGGAAGATCATTCTCGAAGAGCTCAACGCCGTGCTGGCGGCCTGACGGATATGGCCACACTCCGCTCCTTCATCTTCATCGACCAGCTGCAGCCGCAGACCATGTGCTTCATGGGCACCTGGATCCGCGGCTCGCTGCCGCGCACCGGCATGGCGGCGCAGATCGTCGAGGTCGCCCCCGGCCTCGACATCGAGGCGCTGACCGACACCGCGCTGAAGGAAGCCGAGGTGCAGGGCGGCATCCTCGTCGTCGAGCGCCAGTTCGGCTACCTCGAGTTCCACTCCCGCTCGACGTCGGCGGTGAAGGCGGCGGCGAGCGCGGTGCTGCGCCATCTCGGCGTCGAGGCCTCGGCGGCGATGAAGCCGAAGATTCTCGCCTCCCAGATCGTCAGCCGCATCGACCCGCTGCACGCCTTCCTGATCAACCGCAACAAGGGCGGCTCGATGGTGCTCGCCGGCGAGACGCTGTTCGTCCTCGAGGCCGAGCCCGCCGCCTACGCCATCCTCGCCTGCAACGCGGCGGAGAAGGCGGCGACGGTGAAGGTCGTCGACTACCGGATGATCGGCGCCACCGGCCGCCTCTATCTGTCGGGCACAGAATCGGAAGTGAAGGCGGCCGCCGAGGCGGCGATCGCCGCCCTCGAGCTCGTGGCGGAGGCGGCGCGATGAGCGAGGCCGAACTCAGGGCGATGGTCCGCGACGTGTTGCGCGAGGCCCTGGCGAGCCGCAAGCGCGGGCCCGGGATCGCGGCGCCGAACGGCGCCGCTGCTTCCGGACCGAAGCCGTCCTCCGCGCATGCCGCGCCCGGCGCCGTGGCGCCCGCCGTCGAGCCGGTGGCGATCACGTCGGATGCCGACCTCGCGAGCTTCGTGCGCCGCCTGACAGCGTTGCTCGACGATCCGGCGACGGGCGCCGCCATCCGCGCCGGCCGCCATCGCTTCTCGCTGATCGGCGGCCGGGCCGCCCCGTCCGCACCGACCGCCGCACCCGTCGCCCCGGCCGCCGTTGTGCTGTCGGGCACCGTCACCGAGGCCAAGATCGTCGCCCACGCCAAGGCCGGCACCATCGTGCTCGCCCCGGGCGCCGTGGTGACGCCGCTCGCCCGCGACAAGGCGAGGGCGCTGGGGCTCAAGCTGGAGGCACGACGCTGATGCTGCGCGCAACCGTCACCGGCCGCGTCTGGTCGACCAAGCGGCTCCCCGAGATGCCCGCCGGCACCATCCTCGAGGTCGTCATCGACGGCTCGACCTCGCGGCTGCTCGCCTTCGACCCGCTCGGCTGCGGCGAGGGCGAGCAGGTCGTCATCGCCACCGGCTCGGTCGCCGCCGGCTGGTTCCCGGGCAAGGCCCCACCGATCGACGCCCTGATCGTCGCCTCGATCGATGAGGGCGCCAAGTCCTGATCGCCACCTGATCACCAAGTCCTGAGCCGGCAAGTCCTGAGCCAGCAAGTCCTGAACAAGACCCACGAACCGAACGCCCACCCAAGGAGGGACAGATGTCCAGCAACGCCATCGGAATGATCGAGACCAAGGGCTATGTCGCCGCGCTCGCCGCCGCCGACGCCATGGTGAAGGCCGCCAACGTGACGATCATCGGCCGCGAAGAGGTCGGCGACGGCCTGGTCGCGGTGATCATCAACGGCGACGTCGGCGCGGTGAAGGCCGCCACCGAGGCGGGCGCGGAAGTCGCCGGCCAGGTCGGCACCCTCGTCTCCGTGCACGTCATCCCGCGCCCGCACGCCGACGTGGCCAAGCACTTCACCGCGGGCATGTCGGCGAAGTGATCGCCGGCGACTGACCGCCGGCCTCTGGCCGACGTCTGCCGGCGGCCGACGCCGCCGGTGACCGAGCGGCCGCGCCGGGCGGCAGGCCCTTGATCCTCAGGGAGAACAGCGTGGCGAGAACGCCCCCGAAGCGCGCCGCCCCGGCGGCCGCTGCAGCCCCGACGCCGGCCGCGCCGGCGCCGAAGCGCGGCGACCTGCGCGTCTACCTGACGGTGGCCGACCTGCAGCCGCAGTTCGCCGCCTACATGGGCACGCCGACCCGCGCCCGCGGCTATCCGCCGTTCGCCGGCCAGCACGCCCTCATCATCGAGGTGGCGCCGGGCCTGATGATCGAGCGCGTCATCGACCTCGCGCTCAAGGCGGACCCGGACCTCGAGCCCGGCATCCTGTTCGTCGAGCGCCAGTTCGGCATCCTCGAGCTGCACGGCGACGATCCCGCCAAGCTGCAGGCGGCGGGCGCGGCCATCCTCGCCGGCCTCGGCGCCGGCGAGGGCGAGCAGCTGAAGCCGCGCGTCCTCTATGCCGACATCATCGAGGACATCTCCGACCAGCACGCGGTGATCATCAACCGCAACCGCCAGGCCTCGATGATCCTGCCGGGCGAGACGCTGCTCGTCTGCGAGATGGTGCCGGCGCTCTATGCGGCGATTGCCGCCAACGAGGCCGAGCGCGCCGCGCCGAAGCTCACCTTGGTGGACGTCCAGATGATCGGCGCCGCCGGCCGCATCTACATGTCCGGCAAGACGGCCGACGTCGAGCGCGGCCTCGCGACGATCGAGACGGTCCTCGCCGCCATCGGCGGCCGCGAGGGCTGAGGGGCGGTTAGCCGCCCTTCATCCGGTCGCGCAGGACCTTCGCCAGATCGCGGGACGTGTGAAACACCGCCAGGATCGTCACTGCCTCGGGACCGACCTCGTACACGATGAGATAGGGCAGATCCGGGATGCTGAGCTCGCGCGTCTCCGGATGGCGCCCCGGGCGCCCCAGGGCGGAGAAGGCGGGCAGTTTCTCCGCCACACGTACGATGCCTCGGTAAACACGCTCAGCGGCGCGGGGATCATCGAAGGCGATGTAGTCGACGATCTCTTCCAGATCGCGGGCTGCAGGCTCGGCAATGACCAGCCGCTTCAACGCGCCCAGCCGTGCTTCGCGGCGATGCCTGCGAAGACCTCATCGGCTGGCGTGACACGGCCCTCGCGGGCAGCCGCGACGCCGTCCTTGATCCGCTCCATCTGCCAGGCGTTGGCTTCGAGATACTGCTCGATCGCCTGGTTGACGATGTAGTTGCGGGACCGATCCATCGCACTCGCCAGCGCGTCGATCTCGGCCACCTTGCTGGTGCGGATGGTGATCGGTTCGGATGCAGCGCGCGACGACACGGTGTGCTCCTTTGTAATCACCTGTAATCATACGGCAGAGCGACCGCCGCGACAAGGCCCCCGCCCGCGCCTCACCCCCCGCTCTGCTGCCGCCGCCGCGCGACCGTCAGCGCGATCCAGCCGAACATCAGCGCCAAGGCCGCGCCGATCGTGCTCATGGTGCCGAGTGTCGGGACCATCGGCGTGTAGCCGGCGACCATCTTGGCGTAGAGCCACTCGGGCACCGTCGAGTCCGCGCCGGTCGTGTAGAGCGACAGCGGGAAGTTGCCCCACGACAGCAGGAAGGCGAACAGCGCGCCCGACCAGATGCCCGGCCACAGGATCGGCAGCGTTACCTCGCGCATCACCTGCCAGCGACTGGCGCCGAGGTCGAAGGCGGCCTCCTCCAGCGTCGGGTCGAAGGAATAGACCTGGGTGGCGATGACCAGCGTCACCACCGGCACGATCCAGACGAGATGGGCCACCACCGCCGTCTGCCAAGACAGCGGAATTCCGACGGCGTTGAACCAGAGCAGCAGGGCGAGCCCGAGCACCGGCTGCGGGAAGAAGATCGGCAGGAGCACGATCTTCTGGAAGGTCCGCCGGCCGAGCCAGTTGTAGCGGGCGAAGGCGAGCGCGCCGAAATAGCCGATGACGACCGCCACCACCGTGACGCACGCCGCCACCAGCAGCGACGTGCGCACCAGCTGGCCGATCTCTATGGAATCCAACGTGCGCGTCCACCAGTCGGTCGACCAGGCGCGGATCGGGAAGGTGAAGTAGCGGCCCTTGCCGAGCGAGGCGAGTGCTCCGCAGGCGACCGGCATGTAGATCGCCACCACCACGAAGGCGGTCCAGGCGGCGATCAGCGCCTTCGTGCGTTTCGTCGTCTGGTCCATCTCACCGCCTCCCGAGGATGCGGTCGAGGTCGAGCTTCGACAGCGCGATCAGCGTCACCGCGGCGATGATCAGCATCAGCAGTACCGCCAGCGCCGAGCCGAGCGGCCAGTTCTGCGCGTAGGTGAAGGCGATCTCGATGTCGTGGGTGATGACGATGATCGACTGGCCGCCGAGCACTTTGGCCTCTGCGACGGCGCCCACCGCCAGCACGAAGGTGAGCAGCATGCCGACCATGATGCCGGGCATGGCGAGCGGCAGCTCGACCTCGCGCCAGATCTGCAGGCGGCTGGCGCCGAGGTCGCGCGCCGCCTCGATGAGGTCGCGCGGCACCAGCGACAGGCCGAGCGTCATCGGGAACAGCATGAACGGCAGGTAGACGTAGACCATGCCGAACAGGATCGCGCCCGGCGTGAACAGCACCTCCGGCCCGGCGCCGTCGAACAGCGTCTTCAGCGTGCCGTCGAGCACGCCGCCCTTGATGAAGAACAGCACCCAGCCGTAGAGCCGGACGTTCTCGGAGATGAACAGCGGGAAGACGAACAGCACCGAGACGAGGCCCGACCAGCGTCCGAACAGGCGGGCGAGGCCGTAGGCGATCGGGTAGGCCACCACCGCCAGCGCCGCCACCGTGAAGGCAGCGAGCGCCAGCGACCAGACGAACGACATCCACACCGTGTTCGCCGGATCGAAGATCGAGGCGAAGTTCTCGAGCGTGAAGGTCTGGAAAACCGTGAACGAGCGCGGTTCGGCGAACGAGTAGGCGATCACGGTGATCAGCGGCGCGACGAAGCCGAGGACGAGAAGAACCCCGACCGGCAGGGCGCAGCGCGCGCCGGCGGACAGGAGCTTGAGGCTGCGCTCGCTGGCCGGCGCCGGCGCGGCGGCGGCAGGTGTCGCGGTGTCGGCGACGCTCATCTCAGGCCTCGACCACGATGGCGTCGCGGGCGTCCCAGCCGATCAGAACCGGCTGGTCGAGCCCGCCGGTCCAGGCGTTGCGGCGCGACTGCTCGACGATCACCACCTTGTCGCCGACGCGCACCTGGTACTGCATGCGCGAACCGAGCGAGTACTCGTTGTAGACGACGCCGGAGAGGTGGTTGTCGGCGTCCTCAGGCTTGTCGAGGAAGCGCACCACCTCCGGCCGCACGACGACGAAGGCGTCCCCCGCAGGGGCGTCCGCCGAGAGCGTGAACGTCCCCGGCAGGTCGACGCCCTCGTGGCCGCCGTCGGGGCGACGGCGGACGCCGATGACGTTCACCTCGCCCATGAACTCGGAGACGAACTTGTCCTTCGGCCGGTTGTAGATCTCCTCCGGCGTGCCGACCTGCACCAGCCGTCCGGCCCGCATGACGCCGATGCGGTCCGACATCACCATCGCCTCCTCGAGGCTGTGGGTGATGTAGATGAAGGTCTTGCCGGTGTCCTTGTGGATGTCCTTGAGCTCTTTCTCGAGCGTTTTCCGCAGCTTGTAGTCGATCGCCGACAGCGGCTCGTCGAACAGCAGGATCTCCGGATCGTAGGCGAAGGCGCGGGCGAGGGCGACGCGCTGGCGCTCGCCGCCCGAGCACTTCATGACGTTCTTGTCGAGATAGCTCTCCGGCAGCCGCACCATGCGCATCAGTTCGAGGGCGCGGGTCACACCCTTGTCGGCGAGAGACGGATGGACACCTCGCGAGAAGCGGTACGAGGCCTCCGACGGAAGCCCCT
>SXGT01494308.1_pt1 | contig 16985 bp, 15 predicted proteins | sample 3176221 | NCBI WGS metagenome assembly SXGT01 (sample SAMN11356862, study PRJNA531348) | freshwater metagenome | isolation source: freshwater sample F1-120 | place: China: Fuxian Lake, Yuxi | collected 2017-12-25 | reverse complement strand
TTGAGGCCGGTAAGGATCGATGAGAATCCCGCGATGAAGATGCCGACCGCCGTTGCGATCACGAACGAGTTCGAATACGTGGTGCTGTAAGGCGTGTAGAAGGTCCAGCCCGTGTCAACGCCGCCGCTCAGCAAAGCGTACAGTGTGAACAGGCCGCCGATGGTGAAAATGTACCAACTCGCGAGATTCAATTTAGGGAATGCGAGGTCGCGCGCGCCGATCATGAGGGGCACGAGGAAATTCCCCAACACGGCCGGGATGGCTGGAAGAAGGAAGAAGAACACCATGTTCACGCCATGCATGGTGAAGAGCTTGTTGTAAGTCTCGGACTGGACCATGTCACCTTCGGGCGTCAACAATTCGAGGCGGATCATAACGGCGAAGAGACCACCCAGGAAGAAGAAGAACGTGACGGTCGCGAGGTACAGCAGCGCAATGCGCTTGTGGTCCTTCGTGAGCAGCCAGGATTTCAGCCCATAGCTCGCGTTCAAGTAATGTTCGCGCTCCGGAATAGAGATAGGTGCGGTAATCATTTTTGGCTCTTGGCGTCGCCTGGCTTTTTGGGGCCGATCGACTTGATGTATTCGATCAGGCTGAGCAGCCCCTCCTCGGTCACGAGACCTTGAAATGTTGGCATCACGGGCTGGTAGCCGAGGGCAACTTTGGCGCTTGGGTTGAGGATCGATTCACGGATGTACTCCTCGTCCACCAACACCCTGGGGCCACTCTCAAGTTGAATCTGCGCGCCGTAGATTCCTGCAAGCGCCGGACCACGTCCCGTCCCCTCCGCTTTGTGGCAGTTCGTGCAAGCCAGATCCCGGAACAGCCTTTCTCCGCGCTGGGCCAGCGTGCCCTCCGCGGTTCCACCGACGAGCCAATTCTGGTAGTCGTTCGGCTCCATTGCGTACACGTAGCCGATCATGCCGGAGTGTTTGGTTCCGCAGTATTCGGCGCAGAACAAGTGATATGCGCCTGCTTTCTCCGGCCTGAACCAAACCGTGGTGTAGCGGCCCGGCAGCACGTCGGCCTTGGTCCGGAAAGCAGGCACAAAGAAACTGTGGATCACGTCCTCGGACGTCATCTTCAGCTTTACAGCCCTGCCCACGGGGACGTGAAGTTCATTGATCTCGCGGCGGCCCTCCATGTGCTGGACCTTCCACATCCACTGCTTTCCGACAGCATAGATTTCGGCTGCGTCGTCCGGCGGGCGCGACCCTTTGAAGTACAGGTTCGCGCCCCACACGAAAATGAACAATGAAATGATCAGAGGTATGATGCTCCAGGTCAGTTCGAGCGTTATGCCTTCGGGCTCAATCACTGCCGGCGGCGAGTTCCTGCGGCGGCGGTATTTGATCGCGAAGAACACCACCAGACCGCCAATGAGCACCGAGAAGAAAGCCGTTAGCGCGACCAGAAAAAAATAGAGTGCGTCCACCTCGCCCGCGAAGGAGGAGGCTTGCTCCGGAAATAAAGGGAGGCTTGGTCGCATGGCTATAAGTGCTGAGCTCCAGGACGGCGGTTCATCAGGAAAAATCCAGTGAGCGCGAGAAGCGTTGTGATGCCGGCAACTCGCAGAAGCGCAATGGCGGCGGTGGTGTACTTACCGGTGGCTGGATCGTAGTGAAAGCAGAACAGCATGGCCTGATCCACCACCGTACCGATCTTGTTTTTGGATGCCTCGATCAACCCGAAGCGAAGGTCCCGGGGCGCGTAGTCCACACCGTAGAAATACCGGGCCACGCGGCCCTGCGGCGTCACGATGATGACCGCGCTCGCGTGCGCGAACTGCTTTGTATTTTCGTCGTATTTGTAGCGGAAGCCCAACGCGCTCGTGATGGCCTTGATCGAAGCCGCGTCGCCCGTGAGAAAGTGCCAGCCCTTCTCGGTGCCTGCGCGCTTGTAACGCTTGGTGGTGTTGTCCTTTTTCCCGGCCGCCTGTAAGGGGCCCTCGTTGGGGTCGAAGCTGACCGCGACTACCTCGAAGTCCTTGCCGGCGTCGAACGTTACAGCTTTCAAAGCGCTGGCCAAACCACTGAGCGCTTGGGAGCAAAGCATAGAGCACTCGTAGTAGACCGGGGCGAGGATAACAGGACGCGTGCCGAAGTAGTTACCTAGCCTCACGGAACTGCCGGATTCATCCTTAAAAACGAGGTCGAGCGGAAGTTGCGTGTCGAGGTGTTGATCGATGCCGACCTCCCGCAGCGGGGCTGGCAGCGTGTTGGAGGATACGCGTGATGGAATCGCGGGACGTCCTTGCGCGAAAAGGGCGGCTGAAACGAGGAACAGGGATACCCTTTTCATTTCGACGGCCTCGTTACCATTAGCTTCATCGCCTCGCTCACTGGAATTCGAACGATCCCTTTTTCGGGATCGACCCATCCGTAACTGGTCAATACCACTTCCTCCTGCGATCGAATCGCCTTCAGATCCTCCACGGGGTTGCTTTGCAGGCGCGGTTCAGGAGGCAGTGCGTTCCGATCGATGACTGCAAGGGGCGCAGGTTTCGGACTTCGACTCGCCTCGCGCTTCGCGAGCGTATCGAACAGGAACCACATCAATCCCATCACAACGAGGACCGCGAAACCCAGAAACCAGGCGAATCGGCCGGCCGCACCCGCGTCCGCGTCGCTCCGTTCGTGTCCGTTCGGGTTAATGTGCCGGCTCATGTTCGAGCGCCTCCTCTAAGTCGGGATCATGAACCGGCATCAACGCCCGCCTCTTGAGTTGCGTGAGGAAGTAGCTGATCCATACGCTTCCGAGTCCGATTGGAGCCAGGGGATCGAGCCAATGGAAAGCGAAACTGTCCTTGCTGAACTCAGGCGCTATCAGGAAAAACAAATCGGTCCAACGCATGATCAGCAGCCAGATCGCGATCGCCGTCAGCCGCCGGTTATCGCGCTTGATGTCGCGCGAGAGCAGTAGAACGAACGGCAGGGCAAAGTGGAAGACAATCAACGTCAGACCCACCCATTGCCATCCGTGATTGAACCGTCGCAGATACCACGGAATCTCTTCCGGCAAATTCGCCGACCAGATAATCAGCAGTTGCGAAAAGGAGAAGTACGCCCACAGCATCACGAAGGCGAACATGAGCTTCCCCAGATCGTGCAGGTGAGCGGGAGTAATGACGTCGCACATCGGCTTCCGCCGGGCCAGAAGTACCGTGATGGCGATCACGAAGGCGAGAGCCGAAACGCCTTGTCCGCCCATCACGAGAATGCCGAACATGGTCGAGGACCAGTGCGGATCGAGCGACATAATCCAATCGATCGCCGCGAACGTGATAGTGGCTCCGTAGACAAGCAACCCCGGTCCGGCGAGCTTTTGCAGCTTGTCGGACGCTGGATGCGCGCCCGCGGCGTCCTGTTCCGCGGAGAACTTGTTCATCAGGAAAGCGAGCAACGACCACGCGCCGAAATACAGGACGGCGCGTCCCATGAAAAACGGTACGTTGAGATAGGCTCTCTTGATCTGCAGCAGGTGGTCGGCGGAAACGACGGCCGGGTCCGCCCACTTGTAGAGCCGTCCTACGCCGAGAGCAAGCGGCAGAAACAACACCGCCATCAGGGGCACGGTTCGAGTTGCGGCTTCGAGAACCCGGCGGATCACCAGACCCCAGGCGCCACTGGTCAACTGATGCAGCATCAGGATCGCGAGCGACCCAAGTACCACACCGAGCACGAGCAGGTAGCCCACGAGGTACGAGCGCAGGAACTGGTCCGGACTTGCGACTGCGCCCACTCCGCAGACCGCCAGCGCCGCGCCGCCTGCAATCCGAGCCCGGTTCGAAAGGGCATCAATGTCCTGCGCGAGTTCGGGAGAAACGTTGAAGTTGCGGCTCATTTCGCCCCACCCCCCTTCGACGCTGCTGGAATCGAGGCACGCAGCCCGGCAGGTAAATCGGACAGTTTCGCGTACTGGCTCAATTGGAGCGCCCGAATGTAGGCCGCTATCGCCCAGCGGTCCCTCGGTTCGACTTGCGTCGAATAATCCTGCATCGCACCGAAACCGTTCGTCACCACGTCGTAGACATGTCCCACGGGCAGCGCGCGCAATCGTTCGCTATGGAACGTAGGAGGCCTGCGGAAACCGCGCCTCACAACAATTCCCAGGCCGTTCCCGAGACGGTCATGACACGGTACGCAGAAGATGTTGAAGCGGTCCTGGCCGCGTTCGAGGACTTTGGCCGTTATGGGAAACGGCAGTTCCGCGATTTCCTTGCCGCCGGCCATGCCCGTGAAGAATCTCGCGTCTTCGCGAAGGTGCCCGCGTGGAATGGTCCCTTCGACAAGCGGACGCGACGCTCGCCCGTCCTCATAGAACCCGCTCGCCTCAAGCGGCTGGATCTTCGGCTGATCGTGCATGTCCTGCCTGCACGCCGAGGCGAGCAGAGCCAGTACGATGGCCGTGAACCCCCATGGAAGACTATTCCGCAACTTCGGACACCTCCCGCGGACCCAGTTCTTCCAGGAACTTCGCAGTCCTCTCGCGGTCAAATTTCGGGTCCGCTGCTTCGATGCATAAGAAAAAGCGGTTTCGCGACGCAAGAGCGAACCGCTCCACGTTGAACACCGGATGGTATGGCATCGGCAACCCGTTCAGCGCAAGCATCCCCAGTACCGCCGTCACCGCGGCCGCGAGAATCGTGGTCTCAAAAGCTACCGGGATAAACGAGAGAATGCTGTGAAACGGGCGGCCGCCGATGTTCAGGGGATAAGCAACCGCGGACGTCCAGTACTCGAGTCCGTATCCGGCGAGACATCCGAAAACACCTCCAATCAAAACCAGAAGCGGCAGCTTGTTCTTGTGAAGGTTCAGAGCTTCGTGTAGTTCCTCCACCGGGTACGGCGTGTATGCATCAAGCTTCCTGTATCCGGCATTGCGGGCGCTTCGAGCGGCGGACACAAGCGCGCTTGGATTGTCGAATTCCGCCATTAGCCCGTAAATCGGTTTCGACGTCATTTCTGCGGCTCCGTTACTTCAGCCTGAGGAAGAATCTGACGGATCTCAAATATCGAAATCATCGGCAGGAATCGGATAAACAGGAACAGTAGCGCCGCAAAGAGGCCTATGGTTCCGGCAAATGTCGACCAGTCCCATACGGTGGGGCGGTACATCCCCCAGGAGGATGGCAGAAAGTCGCGGTGCAGACTCGTGACCACAATGATGAATCGCTCAAGCCACATGCCGATGTTCACGATGATCGACAGTACGAAAAGCACCGGAACGCTGTTGCGGATTTTCGAGGACCACAACGTCTGCGGCGCGATGACGGTGCAGAATATCAGCGCCCAGTAGCCCATCGCGTACGGGCCCGTCATGCGGTTCCAGATCATGAAGCGCTCATAGGGGTTTCCGCTGTACCACGCCATGAACGCCTCTACCATGTAGCCGTAAGCGACGATCAGTCCCGTCGCGAGCATCACCTTGGCCATGTTCTGCAAATGCCGCATCGTAATCAGGCCCTCGAGGCCATAGATCTTGCGAAGCGGAATGGCGAGCGTCATGACCATCGCGAAGCCCGAGTAGATCGCGCCCGCCACAAAGTAAGGCGGGAAAATCGTGGCGTGCCAGCCCGGAATCAGACCCACTGCGAAATCGAAACTGACCACGGTGTGGACCGAAACCACGAGTGGCGTCGCAAGCCCCGCGAGCAACAACGAGCACGTGTCGTAAACCTGCCAGTGCCTCGCCGAGCCTCGCCAGCCCATCGCCAGAATGCCGTAGGCGAAGCGGGCGAAACGGTGCTGAGACCGGTCGCGCAGCGTCGCCAGATCGGGAATCAATCCCACGAACCAGAACAGCAGCGACACGGACGCGTAAGTCGAAACGGCGAAAACGTCCCATACGAGCGGACTACGGAACTGCGGCCAGAGTCCCATCGTGTTTGGATACGGAAACAGCCAGTACATGAGCCACGGGCGCCCCAGATGCAGCACCGGATAGAGGCCCGCGCACGCAACGGCGAAAAGCGTCATAGCTTCGGCGAAACGGTTAATCGAGTTCCGCCATGTCTGCCGCAGCAGGAGTAGGATGGCCGAGATTAGCGTGCCTGCGTGGCCGATTCCGATCCACCAGACGAAATTGACGATGTCGAAGCCCCAACCGACCGGAACGTTGACGCCCCAGATCCCGATTCCCTTCACCAGCAGGTAGCCGATCGAATAGAGCAGCAGCATCGTGAGCGAGAACGCGATGCCAAAACCTACCAGCCAGACGAGCGGCGACTTCTTGCTCAGAACGATGGAGCTGATCTTGTCGGTGACGCTCCCGAACGTCTGCGCCGGATCGACAATCGGCGGCTGCAAAGGAGGGGTTGCGGCGCTCATGCTCCCATCTCCGGATTCGGATTCCTGAGCGCGGCAAGATACGTGGTGCGCGGCTTTGTATTCAACTCCGCGAGCATTCCATAGTTCAGCTTCTCGGCCTTTAGGCGCGACACGCGGCTTGCCGGGTCGTTAATGTTTCCGAAGACGATGGCCTGCGAGGGGCAGGAGGCTTCACACGCGGTGACGGCCTCGCCGTCCCGGATGGCTCGATCTTCTTTCTTGGCCTCAATTCGAGCGTAGTTGATTCGCTGCACGCAGTAGCTGCATTTCTCCATCACGCCGCGGCTGCGTACGCTGACGTCCGGATTTTTCTGCATCGCTACCGTCGGATTCACGAAATCGGAATACAGAAAGAAATTGAAACGCCGGACTTTGTACGGACAGTTATTCGAGCAGTACTTCGTGCCGACGCAACGGTTGTACGTCATGTCGTTCAGCCCTTCGGAGGAATGCGAAGTCGCCGCCACCGGGCAGACCACCTCACACGGGGCGTTCTCGCAATGCATGCACGGAACCGGCTGATGTATGACGGCGGGATTATCGAGATCGCCGTCGAAATAGCGGTCAACGCGAATCCAGTGCATCTCCCGGCCGGCCAGCACTTGGTCCTTCCCGACCACTGAAATGTTGTTCTCCGCCTGACAGGCGACCGTGCAGGCGTTACAGCCGGTGCACGATGTAAGGTCGATCGCCATTCCCCACGCGTATCCTTCGTACTTGTGATCAGGGTAGAGGGTCAATCCCCGGGGTGGAGCTTCGGCGAGTTCTTCGAGGAAATCCGGATTTTCGCGGTACTCTTCAACGGTTCCCGCGAGCGAGAGCGACCGGCCTTCCATGCTTTGGTGATCCTGTGTGGAGGCCAGTGGGTAGCGCGCGCCGGTTTTCCGGATTTCGAGGCCCGCACCGAACCAGGGTGCGCCCGCGGTACGAAGCGAATAGGCGCTGAAACCATTCCCGTTGCCCACTCTCCCGGCGCGCGTACGGCCATAACCCAGGTGCAGCGTTACGGAGTCCTTCGCGTGACCGGGAACAATCCAGACAGGAGCTTTGACCGTGCGGTTCTGGTAGACGAGATCGACAAGTTCCTCGTTCTGGAGGTGTAGCCTTTCGGCGAGCGAGGGACTGACCATCGCCGCGTTGTCCCACGTGATTTTCGTAAGCGGCTTCGGCAGTTCCTGCAGCCAGCCAAGGTTTGAGAAGCGTCCATCGTGGATCGTGGGATCCGGCCGAAAGACGACTTCGATGCCCGTCGCCGCGGGCGCCGGCGCGGGCAACTTTGTCTTCAGCGCTACATTTTTCGAGGGCGATGCCGTGCCAGCCACCACTCCGTCGTGAACCGATTTGCGCCACCATGTTTCAAAATCCGGTTTGCCGGCGCCCCAATGTTCGCGCACAATGTCGTAGCCGCTGCGCTCCGGCAATTCTGTGAAGGCCGCCAGAAATTCGTGGATGGATTTGCTGCGATAGAGCGGCGCGATGAGTGGCTGGACAATTGAAACAGTCCCATCGAACGCCCGCGTGTCGCTCCAGTTTTCAAGAAAATGCGTGTCGGGAATGTGCCAGTGACACAGTTCTCCTGTCTCATCGTTGTAGAGACCGTGGTGAATGCGTAGTGGAGCCCTCAGCAGTTTTTCCTTGACTTTCAGGTCGGCCGGAGCTGAATACACAGGATTTGCGCCCATCACGATGAGCAGCTCCACCTTACCCGCATCGAGTTCGGCCACCAGGGCTTCGAGCGTGCCGCCTTGCTGAGGTTCGATGGGATCGATGTGGATCACGGTCTTTCCGGCGTTGCCGAGGCGGTGGTTGATTGCGTGCGCGAGGGCGTGAACGACAGCCGGCTGCTCCGGACCCGGAATCACGGCGGAAGAGCCTCTGTTCTGTTCCAGGTCTTTGGTTACCGCGGAGATCCACTTGGCGTGCGGGCTATCAACCTTCTCAACCAATGCCCTTGTGAATTCCTCCATCTCTGAGGCGCGCAATGGCAGCCGGTGGTCGGCTTTTGCACTCGTGATAGTCGGCATCGTTTCGACGGAATAAAGACGGTTCATTTCCGCCTTCCCGCCACGCACCCGGCGTCCGGCGGCGAACTCGCGGGCATATCTCACCGAAGCAGGACTTGAACCGAGGAAATCCGCGCCGAGCGAAAGGATAACCTTCGCTCCGTCGAGCCTGTAATACGTGTCAACCGGTTCGCCAAACGCCATGACGGCTCCGGCTTTCGCCGTCTGCGCGCCTGCCGGCTCAAACTGAAACCACCTCGCCGCAGGATACTGCTTCAGGATTCCGCGAAGCTGCGCCGCGGCGGTGGGCGATGTGATCGACTCGGTCAGAAAGCAAATACCGGCGCCCTGCTTCGATTTTTGCGCCGCAAGCGCTTCTTTCAGGCTCCCGAGGAAAGCCGCGTAAGAGCGAATGTCGCTGCGGAAGGCGATCGCCTGCGACCGGTCCGGGTCGTATAACGATAGCACGCTCGCCTGCATGATCGCGCTCGCCGCGCCCAGGCTTGCCGGATGCGCCGGATTACCCTCAATCTTCGTTGGACGCCCCATGTGGCTTTCAGCCAACACGCCTGCGGCGCCGCCAGAAGCCGGGATGGCCGTGGCGAAATACAGCGGCTTGCCCGGCACAAATTCCTCCGGCATTCGGACGTAGGGAACGATCGCCTCCACGGGTTGTTTCGTGCAAGCGCTCAGTCCTGCAAGCGCAAGTGACGCGCCCGCAAGTTTCATGAAATTCCGTCGTCCAGCCAAATCTCCCTCAGGCCACTCGGACGCCTGCCGGGGAAACTCGCGGTCGAGGAGTTCCTGAAATCCGGGCGTCTCGGCCAGTTGCTCCAGACTTCGCCAATAGTCGAGGCCGCGCGCGCCGGTGAGTCGCGCTCGGATGGCGGCCAGGTCCACGCTTTTCGTATTCTCGCTCGTCATTCGTCCTTTACTCAGCGATGACACGTCGAACAACTTGTCCGGTTCTCGATGCTGTATTCCGAGACCAGCCTTCGTCCAAGCGCCATCTGATCCTCGGGAGGCTCATAGTCCGGGCGGAAGACGTCCGCCCGCGGCCGCACATATTTTTCGGGATTCCGATGGCAGTCGAGGCACCACTCCATCTGCAGGGAACTCTCCTGATACACAAGCGGCATCTTGTCCACGCGCCCATGGCAGGTTCCGCAGCCAACTCCCTTCTTCAGATGGATGCTGTGATTAAAATATGCGAAATCAGGCAAGTCGTGCACTCGTGTCCATTTGATCGATTTCCCGGTCCGGAAGCTCTCACGGACAGGTTCGAGCGTTGGGCTGGAGAGCCAGATCTGTGAGTGACAATTCATGCATGTCTTCGTTGGGGGAATACCGGCGAATGAAGAGTTCTCGACGCTCGTGTGGCAGTATCTGCAATCGAGGCCAATTCCGCCGACATGATGAGCGTGGCTGAACGGGACGGGTTGTTCCCGGTCGACTCCCGCCTGAGTAGCGTATGTCGAACGGCTCAACTCGCCGAACGCCCAAGTCAAGAGCGCAAGAATAAAAACAGCTCCGAAAATGGTGATCCGTGAAAATGTATTCGTGCTGCGATGGAATATCTGGGACATTGCTTATGCCGCTGTCCCTGGTTGCCCGTCCCCTGCGGTTCCATCCTCAGCGCACGCTTCAAGAAGTCTGTGCATGAGAAATGCTTTTTCCATTATCACTAAGTCAGTGCCGATTTTCAAACTCAAATCTCAATAGTTCAGATGTCTGTTGCCGGGTACCGGGTTCATCTTAATGCACGCTCAGCCGTTGTCACGCGCTCTCAAGTACACTGGTTATTAGTGGGATATGCACACTCATGGACCCATCGCCGGCACGGGACGCGTTCTGAAATGGTCTTTGATCGCCACCGTTTCGTTCGTCTTGCTCGAGATCGCGGCGGGCGTAAGGGCGCACAGTTTAGCGCTGCTCTCCGACGCCGGCCATAATTTCACCGACGCTCTTGCGCTGCTGCTCGCCTGGTTCGCCGTTTATCTCCAGTCGAAACCGGCGGACGAGACCAGGACTTATGGCTATCACCGCGCCGGGGTCCTCGCGGCGTTCGTCAACGCTCTCACGCTCCTGGTACTGGCGTTCTGGATCTTCTACGAAAGTTATCACCGCCTGCGCGCGCCGGAGCCCGTCCAGGAAATGGTCATGATCTGGGTCGCGGCAGCCGGCCTCGTGGTGAACGCCGGTATCATGTGGGGTCTCAGAACCGCGCAGCGTCACGATATCAATATCCGCAGCGCCTTCGTTCACATGATGGGCGACGCGCTTGGTTCGGTCGCGATCATCGCGGGCGCGCTCGGTATCCGCCACACAGGATGGAATCGCATAGACCCGATGCTCTCCATCGCGATTGCGGGCCTGGTCATCTGGAGCGCGCGCGACATCGTTAAGGAATCTCTTAACATCCTTCTTGAAGGGCTGCCGCGCGGACTGAACCTGAACGCCGTTTGCGATGAGATGCGCGGCATCGCAGGCGTGATCGACGTGCACGATCTACATATTTGGAGCCTCGGATCAAGCACGCACGCGTTAAGTTGTCATGTACTCATCGAAGATGCGCCGCCCTCTTCGAGCAACGTGATTCTGAAGCGCGTAAATCAACTGCTAAGCGCTCGATTCCATATCAGGCACACGACCATTCAGTTCGAACACGTGGGCTGCGAAGTGTCCGAAAGCGGCTGCGTGATTCCGGCCGGCTCCGGGGATTCGCACGGTCATCACCACTAGGCCTGTGCTTTGCGTCTGTCCGCGAATTTCTTGCGAAATTTCTCTACTTTCGGCGAGACAATGAACGCGCAATACGACTGCGCGGGGTTGTTCGCAAAGTAATTTTGATGGTAGTCCTCAGCTGGATAATATGCCGCAGCCGGCGTGACCTCGGTGACGATGGGACCGGGGAAAACTTTCTCCTTGTCGAGTTCGCGGATCGTCGCCTCCGCAACCTCCCGCTGCGATTCCGACTCGTAGAAAATTACCGACCGGTACTGCGTCCCCTGATCGTTGCCTTGGCGGTTCAGAGTCGTCGGATCGTGAATCGCGAAAAACACTTCGAGGACGTGCCGGAACGACACGACGGCAGGATCGAACTGAAGGCGAACCACCTCCGCATGTCCTGAACGGCCCGTGCAGACCTGCTGATAGGTCGGATTCGCGTTCCGCCCGCCCATGTAGCCGGACTCCACCGATTCAACGCCTTTCATCTCGTCGAATACGGCTTCAAGACACCAGAAGCATCCACCGCCGAGAGTCGCGGTTTCGGTTCGAGCCACCTATTTCGGCTCGGACCCTTCGATCGGAGCAATACCGCTTCGCCGAGTTTGCGGCGCGGCAGGGGAAAGCGCCGCCTGCGCGCCTGACCGGATCAACGCCGTCTCGCCGGGGCCTTGGAAGAACGTGTATCCAGGCCGTTCCTTCCAGGCGAGAGGACCTGCCAGTTTCACGCCGGCCTTAAGGGTGGCGTCATGGACTCTTGTCGCGAGAGCTTCGTACTGGGGATCACCCTGCTTTAATCCGGAAAAGCTGCCGAGATCGGTGCTTGCGACAAATATGACATCGACGCCAGGAATGGCCGCGATCTGGCTCGAGATGTCCACACCGGCCGGTGACTCGATCATCGCAACGACCATAATGTTGTCGTTCGCCGTCTGCCGGTAATCGGCGCCCCACATCACGCCGTATTGGCCGCCACCCAAGCTCCTCTTCCCGATGGGCGGATACTTGGCGAACTTCACTCCATTCTTGACCTTGTCGATGGATTCCACCATGGGAATGATGATCCCGAGCGCGCCGATATCGACCGCCTTCTGAATATCGCCTTCCGTCGCGTCGGGAACGCGGATAAAGGGAATTGCCGCCGCGCCTTTGCAGGCCCGGATCATTCTGGCCACGTCCTGGTATCCGAGCGAACTATGCTGCATCTCGATCCAGGTGAAATCGAATCCCGAATTCGCCATGGCGCAATAGACATCGGGGTCGGGCGAAGAGACCGTGCCGCCCACAACCTTCTTGCCTTCCTTCAACTTCGTCTTCACCGTGTTGTAGATCTTCGGAGCGCCGGATTGCGCGGGCGCAACCCAGGGAATCAGCGTGCAGACCAGCGCGGATAGTACAAATCGCCTCATAAACGGGAATATCTCCTTGTATTTACTGCGTCAGTGCAACTTTCGGGATAGTACAACCAGCAAGCTGGCAAAGTCAACTCTTTCAGGCGTACAAAATCGCCGTGACCTACGCGAACAGCTTCAACAACGGGTCGCCCTTCACGAGCGGGCGAGGCTGTTTAAGATCGTTCAAGACTTCGGTTTCGGGATTGATGCCGAGCGCGTAGTAGATAGTCGCCACAAGGTCGGTCGGATGCACCGGCGAATCCACCGGTGAGGATCCCTGATCGTCGCTCTTACCGTACATTACGCCGCGTTTGACGCCCGCGCCGGCAACGAGCGCCGTGTAACAGTACGGCCAGTGGTCGCGGCCATCGGGAGAATTGGTGTTACCCGAAGTGCTCACGCCGAGGCGCGGACTGCGTCCGAATTCGCCCGTCACCACCAGCAGCGTGTCGGAGAACATGCCCCGCTGATCCATGTCTTCGATGAGCGCCGAAAGAGACCGGTCAAGCACGGGGCAATGGAGGTTTTTGAGAGGTCCAAAATTTGCGGCGTGCGTGTCCCAAGCCGTGGTCTCCGGATCGCCATTTGCCACCGAAGGCCAGTTCAATTGAACGAAACGCGTTCCGGCTTCGATCAGACGGCGGCTAAGAAGCGCACCCTGTCCGAACGTCGTGCGGCCGAAACGGTCGCGGACCTTGTCCGGCTCCTTCGTCAAATCGAACGCTTCGCGCGCTTTGCCGGAGAGCACCAGATCGTACGCTTTCGCATAATATTCGTTGAGCGCGTAGGAACTGACGGCTTTGTCGAGCTCCGGCATCGAGCCGTTGATGCCCTTAAGCAGCGCGAACCGGTCTTTCAACCGCTCGGGCGAGACCTCCGCCCGCAGCGTCAGATCGTCGAGCCGGAGTTCCTTGTTCGGATCTTGATAGAGACGATACGGGTCGTAGGCTTTCCCCAGGTAGCCCGCCGCGCCACCCTTGCCGATGACGTTGCTCTCCTGCAGCGGGCGAGGCATTTCGACAAACGGGAGCATCGCGCCTTCGGGCGGCCGCATCTTCGCGATGTGCGATCCCATATGCGGGAAATCGCGCGGGGATGGCGGTTCGAGCTGGCCTGATGGAGAAACCTTGTCGGGCGGATAGCCCGTCATCATCTGATAGATGGCCGCGGTGTGATTGAACAGGCCTACAGGCGTGTAGCTCATTGAGCGGATCAGAGTCACCTTGTCCATCTGGTCGGCGAGCATAGGCATGGTCTCGCTGACTTCGATGCCGGGGACTTTCGTTTTGATCGCCTTAAACTCGCCCCGCACGTTCGACGGCGCGTTTGGCTTGGGATCCCAAATGTCGATGTGACTCGGGCCGCCTTGAAGGAACAACATCAACACGGATTTAGCCGCGCCGAAAGCTTTCGGCTGCCCGTCAAGTTTCGCGGCTGCGGCTGCTCCCTGGGCCTTCCATGACAGGAATTCGGGCAGGTTGAGGCCGAGCAAGCCCGCTCCGCCGACGCGCATCAATTCACGGCGGGAGACGCCTTCGCATGTCCGTACGGGACGACCTGGAATCGTAAGCATAAGTTCCTCCTTGAATGCTGGTTCGCATTATAGCACTTGGTTCGGCCAGTGATTCTCTTCCCGTGAACAGTGAACCTGACCGCGTTTGCCAACAGCCTGCCGCGTGATGGAATCCCGCACAGGATTAGGTGTCTCATGTACTGAGTCGATTCGAGCCTTACTGCGCACTTCTGGCGATTTCGGCTGTCCTGCCAAACCTCAAATGCAGACCTCACAGGATTGATCAGCGACCCGGGTGGCGCGGCCATTCCAGGCGTGAGGGTAAAGCTCGACAGCATCGCCACGCGCGAGAAGCGGGCCTCGAACTCCCAGAGCTTCGTTCTCGATGCGAGTTCCCGTGACCGAAGCGCGCAGGTGTCGGACACACGCGGCCCCCTGGCCAACTTTCCTGGGGAGCCTGTTTCTTGAGGAACCGCAGCTCATCAGAATGTTTTGATTACATTGTCCGATGCCAATCATCCGGCTGGCGGATACTGACGCTACGCCATCTGGCCTTCCCGTGCGTGGCGCTGAGCCTCGCATCTCCCGCCCAGTCTCGAGGGTGCTCCGCGCGCTCATATGAGAGGCTCCCGGTTATACCGCGACGGAGGGCGACTGCATTGCCGCCGGCGATGCCCCTGGCCGGATTCACCTTCTTCGGCGCGTGTACCCGTGAACTGCCAAGTGAAACGGGGCAATTCCGAAATGTCAGGATCTGCCAGCCCGGTCAGACGACTACGCGAGAACGGGATCAGCTCACGAGAACGTCGTTTCCAATCTCGCCAAACGGTACGAATCGCGCGTCAATGACCTCGACGCACCCGCAGGGTTAGCCAGACTGATACTAATTGCAACGCAAAGCGCGGTTCGCCTCTCCTGCTCATCCCCGCCATCGAACACCCAAATTCAGATCCTTTCGGCAATAGGCAAGGCTCTGCTCCATGTGCGCCATTTGCTGAACCTTTAGAGCATCCATGTACCTCTCGCGCACATCGGGGAGATCCGCCATCACGTGTGGCTTGTTCCAGGGACGGCCCCGGCGCGCGAGTGCCTCGAACCGCGCCAGATCGCGAGATCGGGCGCCTGGGAACCACTTCGTCCAGAATTCGTCGCCATAGACCGGCAACACCACTGGTGGGCGCGCCGTGATCGGCTTGCAGTAGATATGCACGTCCGGCTTCATCAGTTCCGCCGCCTTCGCAACCAGTGCCTTAAAGTCGATGGTGCCTTCGCCCAACGGAACCCACTGGATCGCGATGCCATCAGGATGATCGTACACGACCGAATCGCGAAGATGAAAAGTGAGGGCGTACGGGCCAAGCTCTTCCACCGTCGTGAGCGGATCTTCTGCGACAAACACGGGGTTACCCGTGTCGAGGTAGGACCCAACGAAGTCCTTCCCCGCGGCTTCAATCAACTGCCGCGTGCGCCACGCCTGAATGTCCTTATGGTTTTCGAGACCGACTTTGAGGTTGGCGTCCAGCACCTGCTGCCGCACCTCCTTCAGCATCCGCACGGCGGTTTCGACGTGCTGCTCAACCGGGCCTTCGGGCATGCTGTAACGGTCACTCGCCAGCAGCGTCCGCACCACGGAAGCGCCCATTCCCCGGGCGCGTTCGATATTCCGGCGCAACGCGGCGACCGACTGCGGAATCCCCGCGGGGGTCTTCGGCAGAAGCGCGCTGCCTCCGGTTTCAATGTGCAACCCGGCGTCCTTGGCCCAGGCGCGGACTTCCGCCCAGTGCCTTGGCTCCATGACGCCCGGATCGAGCGAGTCCTGTAGAAAAATGGCGTCGAGCTTTTCCTTGATGCAGTAGTCGAAGAGTTGACGGTCTTTCCAGCGCCAGAATCGGAGGCAATACGTATTGATTCCAAGCCGCCATTGGCGCGGCTCTGCCCGGACGAGTCCAGGAAGCCACAGACCGGTGTTGAGGGCGAGCGCGGAGCGGAGGATCTCGCGGCGTGTGTGCATAAGTAGATTTTGACGGTACCGACTATAATAGCCAGCCCGTTTTCATTTCAACAAACTCCTCTCAAACCGTGCGTGCGGTTTTCCCGCTACGTCGTCACCAAAACACACCGCCGACCTGGGCGCGGGAAAAGGTTTCGCAAAAACTCCCCTTCCAAAATCGGCCGACGGCTATCCCCATCTTTACGTACTTTTACAACACTACCCTAACCGGTTTCCCGGCATTCACGTTAAATGCTTATAGATGGCCAGCGGTAGCCCCACGGAACGGTTGGATTCGGACGCGGAACTCATGCGCCGTCTTGCGGAGGGCGACGACTCCGGTTTTGCCCTGCTCCTTGCTCGGCACCGTGCGCCCGTAGTTCGCTACCTTTACCGGATGGTTCAGAACTATTCTGTCGCGGAGGAACTGGCGCAGGACGCCTTCATTCGCGTCTTCCGCTCCCGGACTTCGTACCAGCCCTCGGCGCGCTTCGCAACTTGGCTTTTCCGAATTGCGACGAATCTCGCCCTGAACTGGCGCCGCGACGAACGGCACGAGTTTACTCTTGTACGGCTGGACGAAAAGCCCAAATTTGGCCCCATCATAGAGATCCACGACAAGCGGCTCACGGCGGAAGAGATACACTTAAGCCGCCTCGGCGCAGGAGAAGTGCGCGCTGCCATTCACGCCCTGCCCGAGAAGCAGCGCGCCGCGGTCATAATGCACAAATACGAAGAGCTGGAATACGCCCAGATCGCGGGCATCCTCGGCTGTTCCGTGCCAGCCGTCAAGTCGCTGCTGTTCCGCGCTTACGAAGCGCTGCGCGAGAGGCTGGCTCACCTCGAGCCGCGGTCCAGCCGCGCTGCCGCCTAGACCGAAGTTCCCCGTGACTCCGGAGAGAGAATGGAGACAACCCAGGTGGAATGAATGAAGTAGCGACACGGAACGAAATCAGTTACTGGGCACAATTGTGGCGGAACCGGGCTGGGGCGCTTATCGGGAATGGGGAACTTTGAGTAGATCGAAGG
>SXGT01222422.1_pt1 | contig 16985 bp, 19 predicted proteins | sample 3176221 | NCBI WGS metagenome assembly SXGT01 (sample SAMN11356862, study PRJNA531348) | freshwater metagenome | isolation source: freshwater sample F1-120 | place: China: Fuxian Lake, Yuxi | collected 2017-12-25 | reverse complement strand
GGTACATGTCCTAAAGTATAAAGTGTTTGGATTGGATAACTTTCTGTGTTATGTACTTTAATGGGCGGCGCATTTGCTGGGTTTGTTATTTTTGTGTAGGTATATTTGTTTTTTATTGTTGTTATGTGTCTAAGGTTATTTGATTTGTAATGCTCAGGGGGATTATGGATTTAGAATTGTGGACTTAGACCATAGCCACAGCACTACCTAAACCACTCTTTAGGCGGCGCTTATTGTGGTAGATATGGCGCGGTATAGTTTTTTGTAGATATTTGGGATATTATGTTTATTTATGTACCTGGAATTATTTGTTTACCATGCTTAGGTGTTGTGACTAGGAGTTCTGGATTTAGGATTGTGGACTTAGACCATAGCCAGCAAGCTACTTAAACCTCTCTTCGGGGCGGCGCTTACTATGGGCGGTATGTTTACTTATGAAAATTTGTGATTATGTGAAATTGTTTATGTGTCAATGGGTGTCGTGACAGGGATTATGTGTTTAGATATTTAGGCTTAGATCTTAGCCTGTGCGCTGCTTAAACCACTCTATTCCGCGCCGAAAAAAGGGTAGGAATATTTACATTAAATTCCCCCTATACTAGACGTTCCAGTCGTGCGCCGCTAAGCGTCAGGCGTTGCCATGTTTACAGAAAATTCTGACAAATTTTAGAAATAACTAAGGCGCGGCGCGTACTATATAAGTAGGATAGTTGAATTCTGAGCATTTTATCTCAGATTTTCAGGAAAACGGCGTATTATATACTGGGTATGCTGTCTATCTATAGCAGTATATCTATACTCCATTCGGCGCGGCGTTTGGTACCTCCCTTGCGCCCGCCCTTTAAACATAATCCAGCGCCTTGAAAAGCGTTGGAGCAAATATATTTAGTTTCTTTAGATATTCATTGTATTTAAGGAAGATCACACGAAGATGAAAATAACCACAGAGTAATGACCTGTGGCGATACCACCTGAAAGAGTATCAATAATTTAGCCTTTGTGTATGCTGCCGTGTGATCCAGCATATATCAAAGGCTATTTTTATACCTACATTTACGAGAGATCACAGATGAAACATTTAATATTTACCCCTCAATCGTTTGGCTATACCTCACATAGTAACGGCGCAGATATAGCATTGCTCCTTCACACTATCCTTTACAAATACATTACCGACAGTCGCTATGAATGGGGAGACGGTGTCTATCTGAGGACTGACTATTTACAAAACTTTATATCTTCTAGGATTTTAAAGAATGTTTTTACTTACTGTGAAGATAATGGGTTTATTGACATAGACAAACATTACGTCGTGGGTGGACGCTGCCGTAGATACTCTCTAGGGGCGGCGTTTACAAATGAAACTATGGTGCCACTGGAGACTGAAGATTTTAGGCTGTGTTCGCGACTGGACAAGCTAGAGACGTTCAAGAGAAGCGAGCGCACTAAGAACTTTAGGACTATAGATCGCTACATAATGAACGCCGTAGAGACTCGCACAGACTATTCCAGGCTGCTCGAACTGTCGCCCGAAAATCTTATCTACTTCGCTACCTGTCGCCCGAAGAGAGAGAGGGGCAAGGAAAAGGACGTAGACATAAAGATTGAGCGCATGAAAATGCTATGTGAGTATATTTCTAGGCGTGAACACAATGGCATCAAGGATAAAAATGGGCGACTTTACAACACGGTAACGTATCTACAAAAGGAGATGCGCCCGCTCCTGACGCTAGATGGACAAAATATCATCTTCCAAGACATATCCCATACGCATCCTGTCTTGCTTTTTGTGCTTCTAAACAACCAAACGCATAAAAACTATAGTAATCCAATACAAATAAACCAAATAAAAGTACATAACTCCCTTATGAAATGCAGCATTCGAGAGGATGAGGTAAGACATGAACTAGAAAAATATCAACACATGGTAGAATCTGCCACTCTTTACCATGAAATTGCTAAAGACCTGGGGGTTGAAATAGGAGTTGCCAAAGTCCAGCTATTGAGCTTTTTCTTCGACAAACCAAGATTGATTGAAAATTGCAAGTACACAAAATGGTTTGCTAATTCATTCCCATATATCCATGACTTTATTTTAGAGAGTAAGCAACAGGACTATAGATTCTTAGGTAACTTCCTGCAACAAGTTGAGGTTGACGTTGTGTTAAATCGCGTATGCCATGAGCTTATGCTTCAGTACCCAGGAATACCACTCCTAACGATCCATGACGCAATAGGAACCACAGAACCATATACGCAGATAGTAAATAGCAAACTAAAGACTGAATTTAAACGTTTAGGTATTTGTCCACAAATTAAGGAGCAATAGCATGTACGATATAGAAAAAATCTGGAATACTGGCGAACGCTGTACAGTATGTGGCGAGCCAGGATACGTAATTTACGAAACGTCTGAGGGTATCGTGGTAGAGCTTGACAGTGGCGAAACTATACTGTGTGACCATTCAGACTTAGACTTTTAAACGTAGCGTCTGGGGGCTCCTGGCGCGCTCCAGCAGCCTCCCTTTACGATAACCTGCGCGGGAATTCAAAGGAAGGATAAAAGCTCTCTGACGGTTAACATCCGTCAGCGAAGTCTGACGGGACATACATATGTGTTTTAACCAATGTATGTTTCAATATGTGGTAAATGTTCCAGTGAGCTATCGCTACCCTGGAATGAGAAGAAACTTTGCACACAATGCAGAATACCTATCGTTCCAATAGACTTACCCAGCCACTTAACTGGGGGCGAAGCCACACAAAATGGTTTCTTAGATTTTTATGTGTATGGATGGATATTTACACAACTAGATTATGCGCCGTACATCGGCAAAGGTGTCGGTAGTCGGGTTACTGACACTCACGTAAATCCAACCACAAAAAAACCTAGCTTCGCTGAGCAGGTGCGCCAGCACTATGAGGAACGTGGCGAGTGGAGCTACGTCATTCTCCGGTCAGGCATGACGGAGCAACACGCCTACGACTTGGAGCAGCGCTTGATAAACGAAGCCGTTGCCGCAGGTCATCAGCTTCTCAATCGGATACCTGGGGGTGGGAAGGCTGTGGAACTACCACCGCGCCCAGCCTGTGACGTGCCAGAGCGCGAGGTAATGCCGACGCTGCTGCGGGCGCTCCCACAGCAACGCTCCATAGTCGATATCTCTACGCTTCGCGTAGAAGGCGCTCCGTTTGGTGAGTCTACCTACGTAACCGAGTTGTGTAGAAGTAACCTGCTGCTGCTTCAAGGTTCTTACGTGACAGTATGTGACGTGAAGACCATGCGAACGTTGTATGGCGTTAAGCCTGCGCGTCGTCAGGCTGTGTCGGAATGGCTGTAAAAAGATTTTGATAGTTTATTGACAGCAGTCTGCGGCAATGCCGCAGGGCGGAAAACCGAGTTAAACCCCGTACCTATTAAGTTTGGAAATGGACGAGATTTTCAAAAGTATGGGTTTAGATTTTTGGGGTTACACGTAAAGCTTATTGTGGCGCAAGGAAATTCATTTTCACATATACGAAATTACCTATGATTTTATGTTTTGATTGTTTTATGTGTATTTATGTATGTTTATCATAGGTTTAAAGAATATCTATTTAGAATTAGCTACCCTAATTATATCTCTATTTCGGGAATTACCACCCAATTGGATTGATAATTGCTATGTAATACCACTCATTCCGGCGCAATTGGGGCGTAATCATTTCTATTTACAACGTAAATTATAATTAAGTAAAGGTTTATTATGTCAGGTAAACATTGGTCTAAGGCTGAAATAACTCTACTGCGCCAGCAGTACCATAACGTAAGGGGCCAAAAGTTATACGATCTATTCCCAGGTAGAGGGAAACATGGTATTCACGCCAAAGCGTATACCGAAGGTCTTACCTTCAACAAGCCACGGTTTGAGATGACACGGGCGCAGTTGATTGAAGCGTATTTGGTTCGCAAGCTCTCTATCCGAACTATTGCGAGACGCAATAACGTGTCTTCCGCGACAGTGCTAGATAGACTAAAGCATTTCGAAATTGATCTATCCAGCATCATAAAGGAGTTTCTGCGTGGCGAAGTGTGGCGAAATAAAACGTAAGAAATTTCAAAATTCTGACAAATAAATTTGCGCCATAGTAAAACCTCTAATATATTGGGATATTTGACATAAATTCTTCTAACTCAAATTAGATTAAAATGGCCAGAAACGCAAGAAATTATTGAAAATGGAGTATAATACTATAGAATTTTATAACATTATTTAAATGGACAAATTATAACATGAAAAAATATCGTTTAGGGAAATCAGAGTTAACTCTGAAGCAGATTATAGATAAGCGCAAAAGTCTCGTAGATTACAAAACCTTGTGGGATCGCATTGAGAATAGGCGCATGTCCGTCGCAGAGGCTTGCAGCTTAGACCGATATAACTCAAACAACTGCTTCGATGATTATAAAGTTATAGCCTACTACTTAATGGATCGCTGGAGCCTGGACGAGCTATCCGATATTCTCGCGCTAAGTGAATCGCAAATTATATACATACTTAAACAATACAATTTTTACAGTAAGAAAGACATATAACCATGAATAACCCAGTACCTACAGATATTGCGATGGCCTTTGCCGCGCTAACTCTATTGCCACGAGCAAAAGCCGTAAAGCATGATTTTAACATTGGAGATATAGTTGTATCTAAAACTACTCCTGGCGCACATAGAATAATTAGATTGACTGACATGTATGCCCTCTTGGAAGATACCGATCCAAAAGCCGAAGTATTATTTTCAGTATCTTTAATTGTTAATTTGTCTAAAATTCCTACTACTGAAAACGAGAAGGCGGCAGCAATGCGCTTCTGGGGATAAAGAACATGAGTTTAGATAAACATTTTTCGCTAGGTAAAGACGTTCACATAAATGGCTTGCGCGGCAAAGTGTGGAGCGTTAACGCCAATAATAATTTGTTGGTTGTGAAGTTCGATGAGCGCGATATGCCCTCTGCGTCTAAAGCCGCAGAGTACAATCAAAAACATTTCGGTTACAACGAAGAAAAGAGCGCGGACGAGTTAGTGGCTTGGTGTAAAACATTCTTAGGTAAAAATAAGCGAGATAAAAACGATGAGTAATCACGACGAATTTAAACGACAGGTTATTGGTGTCGAAGTTAAAGAACGTACTGGGGGGGTAAACTTCCGCGCCGCTAAAGCAACTGACGCACGTAGCGAGTTCGAAGCACGACTTCTAAAGGTTGAGAAGTTTAGAGATGAGGTTTTGTCCGCGACTGAAATTAGAGATGACAGAGCCATGCGTATTGAGCAAGCCGCAGCTTCACGTATTGTCGCGCGTAACATAGAAAGCTAAACATGGCTAAAGAAATTAAAAATCCGTCCGCAGATATGCGTAAATACAAAAACGACATTTCAGACTTCCAGGTATCAAAAGAAAAGCAAACCGTGCCGCTGGAGACTTGGGCACAAAAACATTTTTGGACACATACGATTAATGATGTATCTCCAAAACGACACATAAGATAATTAGTGGCGGCTTGCCTGCTCGTAACATTCTCCTTAAAGCCGCGCTATGGGGTGGGGGCCGCTATGGAAGTTTTTAGTTTCTTTACTTTTATAGCGCCCCTCTTTTTATTCTTTACGTTTCAGTTGTGCGCCGCTAAGCGTATTACCGTTAACACATTCTTAAAGGTTTACATATATATACCGATGTTATATTTCACGCGATTGGCACAAAATAAAATCAACAAGGAGTTAAACACTCCATTTCGTTTGCAATATCTATGCTATGCGGAATGTCCACACATAATGACGCACGAGCAAAAATTAGAAATACTTCACATTCTAGTTAATTTGCTGCGTCCGACAACGTCGGACATGATAATTTGTCAACGCGCAGCAGATTACGAGAAGTACCTATTGGAAAGTAACTTTGCTACGCGCAATAATCCAAAAGAAAATTACGCAACTACATGGACAAAAACCCGACTAGATAAAGTTGTACAGATGTTAAAAGAAAAAAAGCCATATACTGAAATTGGCGCGGCGTTTGGAGTTACATCGCCAGCTATATCATACGTGGTAAACCACTATAAATTACGGGATAAAATAGATGAGTCAATTTAAGCTGACGGCGCGATTGCGCTTAGAGACAGACCACGGATCAATTAACCGCGCCGTAAGTGACTTGCGCAACTCTCTGAACAAAACGGCAGCTTCAAGCGTTGGCGTCGTTGCCATTGGAAAGAGCTTCCAGGCTGCTGAGCGCAGCGCCAGCAGCTTCGGACATGCTGTACAGCTATCGACGCGCAGAATGGCTGCGTTCGTCAGTGGTGGCCTGGGTGTCCGTGCGTTGGGGCAATACTTCGCTGGAGCAGTCCGCAGCAGCATAGAGTTTCAGACACAGATGTCGAAGATAGCTCAGGTTACTGGATCAAGTCTTAAAGACGTACAACGCTACGGGAGTGAGCTAAGAAATTTGGGCGCGTCAATAGGTGTAGCGTCGTCCGATTTGGCAAACGGTGCGCTTGAGCTAACTGCCGCCGGATTTTCGATCAATCAAGCTATTAAGCTCAGCGGCTTGGCTGGCCGCGCCTCTTTGGGCGCATCGTGGGGAAAAGACATTACCAAAATTACAGACTTGATGATTTTGCTGCGTGAACAATTTAAAGTTACAACTTTCGATGACTACGAACGCTCTCTTAATTCTATCGCCAACGTCTCAGATAAATTTGCGTCATCTGCTGAGGATATCATCGCAGCCATGAGCCGCGCGGGTTCAAGCTTCAAAGGCGCGGGCGGGAATATCTCAGAGTTTACGGCGTTAGTTTCTACGGCTACCGCCACTACGAGATTGAGCGGAGAGAGCATAGGAAACAGCCTTAAATCCATTTCCACGCGCCTCATGCGCATGAAAAATATTAAATTGGCTGAGTCACTTGGAATAGACTTAGTCGAAGAGGGACGTTTTATCGGCGTTGCTCAAGCTATAGAACGTATTGCCGACGCTGGGAAAAAATTTAACGAAGGTGACGTAAGATTTTCTGGGTTTCTAGAATCTATCGCTGGAACTCACCAAATTGGGGTGTTCAAGTCGATTATTTCAAATATTGATCAATACCGCGATACTTTGAGTGTAGCTCAAGCTGAACAAAATAAAATAGATAAAGATGCCGCAAAAGCTCAAGACACCTTAGCAAATACAATTATAAAAGTACGTGAAGAGATTCAAAAATTATCAGACGCATTTGTAAATTCAACTGGCTTAAGCTTGTTTAGCAAAGCAGTATTATTATTGACAAAATCTTTAGGACCAATGGTACTTGCGTTGGGTACGGCTCTTCCGTTATTGGCTACGTTTAAGTTGGCGCAGCGTTCTATTGCTAAAGGTACTATTGCTCATTCACTTTTCAATCAAGATAAAATGGTTGGCGTTCGAAAAGCCAATGATCCTTTAATGATTCAGCCTGGGCGCAACGAGCGCAAAGCCGCTGCGCGTAGCGCGTACTATGGTAACAGAAATGTGTCAGGTGTAGTTGGTGGTATGACTGGAAACCCAGGCGCAGTTATAGTAGACATGTTAGGAAAACAATTTCCAAATGCTTTATTAAAAAGCGAATTTGCTATTCGTAATTTTACTCAAGCAGTAAAAGCGTCTTGGAAATCTGGAGCATGGAAGCAGGGCGCGGGCGGCGCTATTGGTGTAGGAGTTATGGGCGCGTCGATGGCTGGCGCTGGAAATAATAGTGTTGGACAAGGCGCTATAGCCGCTGGATCGGTACTATCTGCTGCGCTTCTTGTTGGCATGAATCCATTTATCGCCGCGCTTGGCGCTGGAGTTTTAGGCATACTGGCATGGAACGACAGTTTAAAAGAAAATCAAAGGATTAGAACTTCTAAAAGTTTAGATAAATCAGATAAAGATCTTGGTGCGTCCACAAGATATAGTCTAGTTAATCCACAAAGTATCAAAAGTTTAGAAGATAGATTACAAGCAATTTATCAGGAACGTGGAAAAATACTCGAAGATACTCGCAATAGCATTATCGGCACGGCACTATCACAAGGCTGGGGCGAAATAACAGGCAAGCCAGTTGAGCTAAACAAAAATCGAGATGACGCTTTAGCACAATTACAAGGTGTCGTTGCTGGAAACATAGATACATATAAAGCTATGGCTGACGAGGTCTTCCAAACTACGCAAACGTTTGCTGACTTTGAAAAGAGTGTAGTAGGTTCACGTCTTATCGAGCTATTTAAGGAAGCTGGACAATCTGACTTTTCAAGCCAGATGAAAAAGCGCTTCGATAAAAGAAATGCCAACCTTAATACTCAGGCTCAGATTAATGATCCATTCAGAGACTTAAACCACAGACTTACGATGCGATTCGAGAACGTGTTTGAAGGTTTAGAACATGTTGGCACGCAATCATTTGCCGATGCGATAGCAGCCATGGACTTAACCGAAGCTCAACAGGTTTACGCGCGCCAAATAAATACGGCGTTTATGGATTTACCTAAGATAATGGCCAAAGTTCCAGTAAATGAACACATGGAAGATATTTTAAAAGACCAATTAGGTAATAGTAGAATTGCGGACGTGTTCCAAGATGCCATTATGTCAGCGCTTGAGGGTAAAAGTTTAGAAGAGCGTAAACAAATGATGCTAGATCCAGAGCAAGCCGCTATAGATTTGCTCAGAGATTTACAAATACCAATGGGTAAACTTGCGTCAGCAAATGATCGTTTACAACGCACGTTATCGAAGCTGTCTCAAGATTTAGAAAGTAACGCGCGTAAGCGAGAGGCACTAGCAGACGCGCGAAACGTATTGACGAGCATTCTCGACACTTCAAGCATGTTTGCTAAACGTAATGCGCCTGGGCGCTCCCCATTTGCATCGAACGCCGCTGTACTGTCGGACGTGGCGGATAATGCTGGAACGTCAAACACGCGCGAATTAATCGCGCTTGCGCAGAAACAATTGTCAGAGCTACAAAATCCTACCACAATAAAAGGTAGCGACAGTTACATTAAGTTGTCTGCTGGATTTAAAAATTCAACTGAGCAGTTACGTAAATTAACCGACGTACAAAAGCGTCTCACGTCAGTAACTGAAGAAGCGAATAGGCTTGAATCTCAAAAGGCTGACAAGCTTGGTTTTGCTGAACAAATCGCACGTAATCCTTTAGAAGCTGCGCGTAGTCTAAGCATGGCCAGGGCGGCGCAGGCTGGAGCGTTAACGAACGCGCCACCGCGCGTTGCTGAAAAAATGCTAGACGCGCTGGACGCTATTGGAGACTTCAAAATTCCCGCCCTGGGAGAAACGGGAACTGAGATTAAAGAACGCGCGTTGAAAGGTGTCGGTCAGAAATACGGCATGTCGTTCGAGGAAGACGCGCAACTTGACGCGCTGAAGAAGCTGGAAGCTGCGGTAAAGGATGACGCTGCGACAGCTGCTCAAGGGCTGTTTAATGTTGCTAAAGCACAACTGTCCATAGATACAGCCGAAATGTCCGTGGCGAACGTCAACATAAGCGCACAAAAGAACGTTCCAAACCCAGAGGATTGGATCGGTAGCGGTACTGGCTTTGCGCGTGGTGGAATCGTGCGCGGCCCTGCTGGGCGCGATAAAGTCCCAGCTATGTTAACTGCTGGAGAGTTAGTGATTCCGAAGGATATGGTTCAATATTTCGCCAATGGTGGAAGGGTAAAAACTCTCGAAGAAATCATGCGCGAAGGTGGCTCCAAAGGAATGGGAATGGCTGGCGGAATGGCCAGTGGTGGCTTTGGCTCAGTTGGCATAAGGGGAGACGCTGAAAGTAAAAAACGCCTTGAGCTAACTAAAGCTATAAAGAAAACTGAAGCTGCGCCAGTTTCACAAAGTAACTTAATGACACAGGCAGACGTGAACAAGATTTACGCGCGACGTGACGCTGAAAATAAACTCGTGGCGGACGCGATTAGATCTAAACCTACTACTGCGCAAATGGAAAAGAAGAAGCAGCAGAATGCGCCACGAGTTCTAGGATCGAAAACGTTGGGCGAACTTATGGCTGTTTATGATATTGGAGTTCAAGGAGGTAATGTGGCTGGCCATCTTATGACGGGACGCAGTAAGCAGTATGCGAAGCGTAATAAACATTGGGGACTTGGTTCTACGACTTCGTTTCTAGGCAAGGGAGAAATTAGCTCAGCCATGAACGTTGGAAAAATTGGGACTGAAGTAATTAACACCGTGTTTACATTTTTAGGTTTAGACCAAATGATGCGAAATGGCTTTGCTCGTGGCGGTATCGTGCGCGGCCCACAAGGGCGCGATAAAGTCCCAGCTATGCTAACTGCTGGAGAATTAGTCATTCCGAAAAACATGGTAAATAGAGCTACGAAGCAGCAGCAGCGTCAGACCCTAACTCAGACCGAGAGCAACAATAATCGCGCCACTTATGGATTAACTCCACAGGCCATGGCTGCGCTTAATAATCTAGCTACAACAATTGCGAACATGCCGCGCGACATAACATTAACAGCGCGCCACGAAGTAAGTGTAATAATTAATGGTGCGCAATTATTGGCTGGGCTAGAACCCAGTATAAAAAATCTAATCGTGGCGGAGACTAACAAGGCCATAAACCATATGCTATCGGTCAAGTTTTCGTTGCCACCTATGTCCTAAGACTGTGGCGCGACTAGCGGCGCACGATTGGAACGTCTAGTATGTTGGGATTTATGTTTAATTATCTATATCTTTATATCGGGAAATTATGAGCAACATTACAAAAAATGATTTAGGAGCAATGGCATTTTATTATGCTACTGCTGTGGAAACTTATTTTACTATCGAGCGGGCGCTACACATGTGCGATGATGAAAACGACTTGCGCCGAGTAGTCCACATAGCGAAACTAACTATGACGGAAGACGACTGGGCCGAACTGGAATTTGACGCCGTCAAAGAAATGGTACTGGAACATTTTAGAACTATAGTTTTAGATGCTACAAAAACCATGCTCAGTAAAATTACAATCGTTGAACATAATGCGGAGTTAAATTGAGATGAGGTATTTAAAGTGTATTATTGTATCATGGTGGAACAATAAAACTGACCGGCGCAAGTCCGGTCAGCAGCAGCATGAGGTTTACTTAGTGTCGCGCGATGGAACGGCGCGCCGAATTATTTAGTCATCAACTTTTTACCTTCAGCATTTAGCGCCAATTTCTCAGCGTCGTTGTTTGTGTATTCCTTTAGGTAATCATCCAGTTTGTCAAGTTTCGCGCCGGGTTTTTGTGTTTTCAGTTTAGCAGTTAATGATTCTTTAGATATATTTTTGTTGCCGTGAATAGTCTCCAGAATGGCTTTAACTCGCCAACGTTCAGACGCTTTGTCACCTGTGGACTTTTTGGCAGACTTCTTCTTTGCGGGCGCGGCTTGCTCTTCGATGCCGCAGGCTTTTGTAAACTCGCGCGCCTTCTCTTTGAGTTCTGAGCGCAAGCCGTCTAGCTCGTCTTGAAGCTCCGTGATTTGGTTTTCCTTGGCGACGACTTTAGCGCGCAAAGCTTCGATATCGTTGGCTGTGACGGACATGGTTCTTACCTCCTGTGTTTAGATGTTTACCGTTACTATGTATTTTTTACTATACAATATTTTCCGTGTCAAGGGAGCATAAATTATGAGAAGCATTAGAACTGTAGCCGCGCCAATGTATGTTGATGGTCAGGGTGAATACGTTTGCGAAGGTAAAGCCATTAACGCCATGGCTGGATATTTTAGCGAAGTCACAGACGCCTACAACAGCTATCCAGTCGGGCGCGAAAAAGATATTCCAAAGGAAGATAAATAACATGACTCCGTTAGAATGGTTTAGATCTAAGCGCGACATGTATGCGACAGAAAAAGATGGCTTAAACGAGCGCATATCATTACTGCCGTTTGGAGATGAGCGCCGCAAACTAGTTGGCAGGCTTCGTATGGTAGACCGGCTTTTGGTAGACGTAAATTATACAATTCGACTATGGGATGAGCTAGAGATTTAACAATGATTAACAAGATTTATGAGTCTAACGACACTATAAACGGAGGCGCGTATATTTGTCACGATGGATTAATTATTCCCGCTAGTCCGCCACAGCGCATAGTGCCAACAAATAACCAGCAAGATTTACTGGGGTGTAGCGGCGTGTTGTCAGACAGATTTAACGACTACGACTACTATACCGCATAACATATAGTTTCGGCATAAAGAGAGCATGTCAATATTTGGCGCTGGCGCGCCCATGGGTGTAAAATGCTCTCTTATTACTCATGGTGCGCCAGCGTCTTTTTATCTATGAAAGAGAGCAAGCAATGTTAACTAAACGTGAAATAGCTATCGTCGCAGTATACACTGGTTATTCCTACTTAAATTCACTAATTACTTTAATGGTGTTAAATTACATATGCTAAAAACAATTATTATTATCGGCGCGGTTATTTGGTTTATCGCGTTTGCGCGCTGTGTCGTGTCGCTTATTAGGAGTCTTTAAAATGGTTGCGAGCAAAAGAATTTGTGGTCCGTACTTTTGGACCGACGCGCGCTTGGAGGAGTTAAGAACTCACGCGCATCTATCGAACAAAGAATTAAGTCTGCGATTTGGTAGGAGCGTCCGTTCCATCGCCAACCAAAAATGTATAAACAAGATTGTGAAAACGTGGGTAGATGAAACGGAGGAAGTTGATGATTATTTGTAAGAGATTATGACATGTTACTGGATAATCTTAAGCAGTTTGAAGATATGACAGGAAGAGATTTAGAGGAAGCGCATGGGGAGCATTCGAACAACTAAAAGAAAATAATGTCTAGTTTCATTTTTGGGAAAATGTCTAATTTCAATTTTTGTAAAACCAGCGATGTATAGAGGACCGACCGACTTCGGGGGGTATGACACCCCTAACGCGCGGTATATAGATTACCCCCTCGTCCCTGGGGGAAATGGCAGGGGGTTATGTGTGAATGTAACATGGTACGGCATAAGTAGTTACAACGCTATTAAGTTGGGGAGTTTTGTTGATTGTTTATGTGTCTACATACGTTATAAATGTATCTTTAGACCACAGCCATCAGTAATGATAGAATTCAAGACATGTCGATAGATACTGATAGATTTTGGCTTACTTTGCCTTGCGCGCTCAGCAGCAAAGCGCTACAATCATGGGTAGACACGGGTCAATGTGACCTGTGAAACAAAAGCGCCGTCTGAATCAGTTGGTACCTGACGCAGACGGCTGACGTTCACACGAGGGTAAGTCGTATGATCGCTTCGATAGATACTACTGCGCGCCTGTCTCAGTCTCAACTGCTCAAGCTCTCAGACGCTGCCTCTCTCCTGGCCATGGACCCACAGGCGCTACGGCGCTTGGCTGACCGTCCAGACTCTCCCATTCGCACGATAGTCCTGGATTCAGGACACAGGCGCTTTGTCCGTTCCAGCCTAACCAGCTTGATGGCTCCTGTCGCGCACGATCCAATCGAAACGTGCGATGACGCTGGAAGTCAGGAAGCCATTCCGGTTTGTCTACTCGCCAGAGTATCCAGCATTGCCCAAAGTTTGAAGCGCGGTAACTCTGAAGCGTCTGACTTGGAACGTCAGATTCAAAGGTTACGTGACTATCAGAAGGAGCATTACCCCAATGCCAAGGTGTTTGAGTCTTTCAGGATCGCAAGTGGCTGTAACTTCAGGAGCAAGGAACTTCACGACGTTATGCGCCTCATTTGGAGCGGTAAACTAAAGGGTGGCGCATTGATCGCCACATATTTTGATCGCGTGTTACGCATCGGGTGGGAGATTGTGGAGTTAGCCTGTGAAGAGTTCGGCGTAAAGGTGGTCTATATCTCGCCAAAGTCCGATGATGATGACCCACAAAAAGAGATGGTAGACGAGTTGCTCGCTATCCTCACGATGTATACCGCCCGCGCTTCTGGCGCTAAGACGCGCGAGAATAACAAAGTGTTCATGGACCCAGAATTGCTTAAGCGCACATGGCGATTAAACTGCGGTGGTCACTCTGTTCGCAGTATCATGGAGATTTACAAGGCTGAAGGATTAAAAGACGCCAAGGGCCGCGCCTACACAACACACGTAATATTTACATTACTAAAGGAAAATAAGAATACGTTAGTTACATTGTATGGATTCGAGGGGGCGGAAACGTCGTTGACACAGTTTTTGAGGGCGCACGTTGTAACCACTGGGGAAATGTCGGATAGAGTAATGAGGATGGACATGTTGAAGAAGTACAAAGCGTATTGCTTGGCGAATGGACTGGAGTTTATGGAGGACAATAAGAGCGCCAAGATTTTGGCTAAGTATGGCTGGAAGCGCAAGCTGAGCGGGAAGACTCGCAGTACCCTATTCATGGGTGTTAAGCTAGTGAACTGCTAAGGTCGCTTAAAGGCTGGGGCTTCGCCCCGCTAGTATGTTGGGATTTTATATTTAATTGAATGGGTACATGTCCTAAAGTTTTAATTGTTTGGATTGGTTAACTTTCTGTGTTATGTACTTTACTGGGCGGCGCATTTGCTGGGTTTGTATATTTTTGTGTAGTTATGTAAATTTGTTTATGTACCTGATGTTATTTTATTTGTAATGCTCAGTGGGATTATGGATTTAGGATTATGGACTTAGGGCATAGCCATAGCACTACCTAAACCACTCTCTTGCGCGCCGAATTAAGGGGAGATATTCTTACATTAAATTTCCCCACATATTAGCTGTATCGCTCGTTAGCCGCTGACGTTCCAGCGGCTTTTTCTTTTGGTTTTTCTGACATTTTTTAGAATTATGTGGGGCGCGGGCGGTACTATATAAGTAGGATAGTTGAATTCTGAGCATTTTATCTCAGATTTTCAGGAAAACGGCGTATAATATACTGGGTATGCTGTAAATCTATAGCAGTATATCTATACTCCATTCGGCGCGGCGTTTGGTACCTCCCTTGCGCCCGCCATTTAAACATAATCCAGCGCCTTGAAAAGCGTTGGAGCAAATAAATTTCTTTTGATTCCGAGTCTATCAAACTAGGAATGGTCGCGTAAAGATGAGAATATGTCTAAAGCTTGATAACCTTTAGGCGATACCACGAGTATCAAACAACTTAGCCTTTACGCTTGCTGCAACGCGACCCAGCACGTAAAGGCTATTTTTGTTTACAGAAATCAGAAAGGTCGCAGCATGTGTACCTACATACCACAAACTTTACCCGACGTATTGCCGTCGCTGACTTATGGCGACGAGATTTGCAAACTATGTTCAATGATCTATGAAAACCAAGTATTTGACGACAGCGACGAGGTTTATCCATACGTGCCGATGAGTTCCGTTAAACTTAGGCAACTTTTCGGACAGAAGAAATTTTACGACATACTGGCGGAAGCCAAAGAGCATGGCATTATTCGTGTTAAGGAAGGATACTTCACAGGTAAACAATACAAAATGTACGGACTGGGCGCGAACTATAAGGACAAACCTATAACTTCACATGTTTTGGAAAATAAGAAACTCGCGCGTATAGAACCATTTAAACACAATTTGAGAGGAACGTATTTACAGTTATTTAGATACGCGCAAATGTTGGAGATTCGAGAGTTTAGCGATACCGAGATTCACGAAATTCTAGACGCCATACCACAAAAGAAGTTTCGCGGTAAGAAGAGAAGTAAGCAGGAGCAGTTTAAACGCGCACGTATTGGGCTAGACAAGATGGTAGCCAAAAGCTTCTACGGGCGCAAAGGTACAGACAACGGGCGGTTCTATTCAAACCATACTGGGATCAAACGCGAGTTTAGACAGTATTTTCGTCTGGGGCATGAAAATCTTATTTCTTTTGATCTTAGTTGTAGTCAACCAAGCTTATTATCAATCAAGTTAATCCAGGAGAGAGAGGTTTATTACCATCATTTGGGTAAAAAGTTAAAAAGTACCGAGTTTTTAAGGCTCAAATCGACTATAGAAACGGAAATTTTTTGCTTTCACGACGAATGTACCACCAACAAATTGTACTCACACATAGCCACCCATTTAAACATAACGCGCGATGACGCTAAGGTAGAATTGCTAACATATCTGTTTGGCGAACATGAAAAGCGCCACGTCGTCGCCAAATACTTCCGCGCTAAGTACCCAGGTCTAGACACCCTGTTTAAGTTTCTCAAGAGGCGCAACCATGGCGTTCTGGCGCAGATTCTACAAAAGTTCGAGTCAGATATCTTTATTCATAAAATCGCTGCTAGAATCATCGCTGAGAACCCAGGATTGCCATTCCTGACTATTCACGACAGTGTTATGTGTGCGCCAAAGTATAAACACATAATCTACAGCATAATGTATCAAGAGTTATCTAAGTATATTGAACGTCCAGTTATTAAGGAGGAATAAAATGTATGATCCAGAAAAAATTTGGAAAGTTGGCGAAAAGTGTAAGGTACATGGTAGAACCGCTAAGGTACTCCATGAATCAAGCGATGGATTCCTAGTCCAGTTCACGACAGATAAAACATCGGGACTATTTGACCACGTAGATTTACACACGTTCCATGATTCCGCCACGGAAGCGCTGCTTCACAGGCTGAAGCGTCTACCATTAAACGACGCTGGGGAACTTGAGACTACCTATGCCGAGTTAGCGGAAACGCTCGAAGTTGGCATGTCTCCTTTAATGAAACACATGCATAGGCTTATGGATTCAGACAAAATCAGGCGCGTATGGACTGGCCAAACCGGACAATCTAAATCGCGGTATATTTTCCCCAGGTAAATTTAAAACGTTCACTAGGAGGCTACTGGCGCGCTCCAGCAGCCTCCCTTTACGATAACCAGCGCGGGAATTCAGAGGAAGGATAAAAGCTCTCTGACGGTTAACATCCGTCAGCGAAGTCTGACGGGACATACATATGTGTTTTAACCAATGTATGTTTCAATATGTGGTAAATGTTCCAGTGAGCTATCGCT
>SXGT01088973.1_pt1 | contig 16987 bp, 11 predicted proteins | sample 3176221 | NCBI WGS metagenome assembly SXGT01 (sample SAMN11356862, study PRJNA531348) | freshwater metagenome | isolation source: freshwater sample F1-120 | place: China: Fuxian Lake, Yuxi | collected 2017-12-25 | reverse complement strand
GACCAAATCGCTTCGGATCAACCCCATGCAATTCCTTCACGTCACGCAACAGGATGTCCGGCTGCTTGTCGGCGACCAACCGCGGCTGTTGCCAGATCACGACATCATGGTCATTGCCGTCCGCACAGTCTCCTGCGACAAGTGATAGGACCGTCTCCTTGACGTCCTCGCCAGGTTTGAGTTCTGGAATGGCAAGTCGCAATTCGTGTTGCGCAAGCAAGGGTGTCATCGGTTCTTGCCATTGTGAGCGACTATCCTTTCGCCCCAACAGTCCTACCGGATTGAAGACCCACAGACCGTTCTGCCAGGCTTGAATTTCTTCGACCAAACCGGGAACGCCCGCCAAATCCGCCGTTCGCCAGCGCACGCGCAGTCGGTCCAATAACAGCGATGGCTCGGTACTATTAAGTGCCGACCAGAGGATGGTGAGATATTTCGTATTCAGGCCCTGACTCTCGGCAACCGCTCCGATGCTTTTTTCGCCTGTTAGGAGCGCATCGCGTTCGGAAATGGTCGCCGCAAGGTACTTCGCCCAAGGTAGTCCTCCCCCTCGTCCCTTGGGGGTCTCGATCGTCTCCGTAAACTGCCCATAATACGACCGCATGCGAGCAATTGCTTCATCGGTCCAGTCACGACTGGTCGTATGCGTCGAAAATCGAAATCCATTGGGCAATAGCACGGCATGACTGGCGATCTGTTTGCCCGCATCCAGATACTTGTCCATGAGTGCGGTCGACATCGACATCGCGTTGCCGACGTTGGTGAAACCTTCACCCGCTGCGCTATCTCCCGGAAACTCCCGCGCTGGATCGAGGTCCACCATCGTCAAATCACGAATCGTAAATGTATATTCGTTGTTATTCAGGCGTCGCAACATAACCGGACCGGGATCACCGGCGTTGGCCGCCGCCTCCGCGCGTAAGAACTTGTCTACCCAGCCTTGTAGTGTCTTCCGCTCAGCCGCGTTGGGTTGTTGTGCTTCCGCAGGGGGCATTTCTCCGCTGTCGAGCTGTTCCGCAATCTTCTGCCAAACCTTGGAAGACGCTTGAACGTCTCGGAACGTGGCGAACCGTGCAAAGTCGAGATCGCCCTGCTCTTCCGGAGCGGAGTGACATTCGTAACAGTACGCTCGCAAGATCGGGACCACTTCGGTCTCGAACGTCGCTTCGAGTCGCTCCAATGGAGCTGGTTCCCCACCAACCGCAGCCGGGGGCAATCCACCAAGTGGTAATAAGCAGCAGGCGAATGCCGGCAGCATTCGAAGTGACAATAAGTACCGGTGGGCACTTCGTGACGCGCAATGGCGCACCAAGGCCTTCACCTCGCCCCACTGCAGATCAGCCATCGTTTCGCGGCGAGTAGTTTGTTTCCCAGGTTCGCAAGGGTCCATGTACCAATCGTCTTTCAATTTGTTGACGGTGCAAGGTTGCTACAACACTGAGTTGCCATGGCCGCATGACGCATACGAGTATAGTCGGCTGGCACCTCCCCGACAATTCGTCGCCGCGAGGGGGGATCTCGCTCGAGTCCGGCTTGTTTCTTGGTCGGCCGTGGTCGCGGTGCGGCACTCTCTTGACCGCTGGGCTGGCTGGTACTTGCTTGGCGTGCGAACCGATGGGACAATGGGGAGGATGCTTTGTTCTTAGTGCTTTGGCTGTCCCCCTCTGAACGTCGCTTCGAATTTGTATAAGGTCCGCTGCCATGTCCGACACGGCGACTCCATCCCCCGACCCACTATCGCAGACCGAGTTCCTACAGATTCGTAGCCGCTTGCTGGACTTGGCTGCGGCCTTGGATCGCGCGCAGCGGGCCGGATGGAACCGAGACCGTGACGCGCGGGGGCAAAAAATTGCCGAGGCGTTCGAGATTTTGTCGGATGACGGTCCGGAACGGGCGGCTCGAATTCAGCAGTTGTTTTCCTTGGCCCACGATCCCAAATGGCGTGAAATCTTTCAATTGACGTTGCGCACGACGTTTGGCACATAGGCCCCATGGCCCCCCAGTCGCGCGCTCGTGTTGCTTCCTCGCAGTTCGGCTATATGCTATGTACTACATCGATCCGCATATCCACATGGTTTCGCGCACGACCGACGACTACGAGACGTTGGCCCGTATGGGATGTGTGGGCATGAGCGAGCCGGCTTTTTGGGCGGGCTTCGATCGCGGGAGTGTCGACAGCTTCCGAGATTACTTCCGGCAATTGACCGATTTCGAGCGGCGACGAGCGGCGCAGTTCGGTATTCAACATTTCACCTGGCTGTGCATCAACGCCAAGGAGGCCGAGAATGTGAGCCTGTCGCGCGAGGTGTTGGCCATCATTCCAGAGTTCTTGGGATTGCCCGGGGTCTTGGGTATCGGCGAAATTGGCCTGAATAAAAATACCCGCAATGAGGCCACCGTATTCCTCGAACATCTCGAGCTGGCGGTGCAGCATCAACAGCAGATCCTGGTTCATACGCCGCACCTCGACGACAAATATGCGGGCACGCGCATGATACTCGACATGTTGTGCGATGATCGCCGCATCGAACGGCATCGTGTACTGATCGATCACGTCGAGGAGCATACCATTCGACCCGCACTGGAGCAGGGGTTCTGGGCCGGCATGACCTTGTATCCGCTGACCAAATGCACTCCGGCACGAGCTGCTGACATGATCGAGATCTACGGCCCAGAACGGTTGATGGTGAATTCGGCCGGCGATTGGGGACCTTCCAAGCCGACCGCCGTCCCCGACTTTATTATGGAAATGCGTCGTCGCGGTCATCCCGAGTCCTTGATCCGGCGCGTTGTGTACGACAACCCGGTGCGGTTTTTTCGCCAGAGTGCCGGGTTTCAATTTCACGCACCCGATGACACCCCGTGAGGGATCTACCGGTCGGAGCGGGTCACTTCAAGCTGGATCGTCTTGCCATGTCGATAGCATTTCGCCTCCTTGCATTTGTCATCATGCTGGGCTGCCCCCTTTCGGATTACCCCGGATGTCCAGGGCCAACGGTACTTGCGGCCCAGGCAGATGGGAAGTCTGCTACCGGCAAGCCGGCGGAACTGCCGCGATTGGCCGACTCGCGATTGCGCATCGAATTGTTCGCCGAGCATCCCGATGTCGTCACCCCCACGGGCCTGGCGGTGGATGGTCGCGGACGAGTGTTTGTGGCGGAGAGCCATACCCATTTTCGCCCCGACGATTATCCGGGCCCGGAAGTGGATCGCATTCTGTTGTTAGTGGACGCGAATGGAGATGGTCGCGCCGAGAAGCCCAGCGTGTTTCATGAGGGATTCCGGTACGTGATGGACATCGAATTCCATCCCGATGGTTCGCTCTATGTGGCGACACGCAGCGCGATCCATCGGTTGCGGGACACCGACGGAGATGATCGAGCAGATGAAATCACCCCCATCATCCAACTCGATACGCAGGGCACCTATCCGCACAACGGATTGGCCGGCATGGCGTTTGAGTTTGAAGGCAACATGCATTTTGGCTTGGGAGAGAATTCCGGCGCAGCGTATATCCTGCGTGGCACCGACGGGAGTTCGGCACAAGGAGGTAACGAGGGGGGGAGTACGTACGCAGCGCGCGGAGACGGGTCCCGGCTACAGCGAACGTCGACTGGATATTGGAACCCGTTTGGCATGTGTGTGGACGGCTGGGGGCGTGTCTTCACGACCGACAACGACCCGGATGGACGCCCCCCTTGTCGCCTGATTCAAGTCGTCGAAGGCGGCGACTATGGATATCAATACCGCTACGGACGCAGCGGCCGCCATCCGCTGGTTTGCTGGAATGGTGAACTCCCCGGTACGCTCCCCATGATCAGTGGGACGGGTGAGGCACCGGCCGCCATCGTGGCCTATGATTCGGACCATTTTCCAGCGGAGTACCGAGGGGATTTGTTGGTCGCCAGTTGGTCCGACCACCACATCGAACGTTATGGGATCACGCATCCGGCCGATCAGGGCCTGGTGCAGGCTCTGCGGCAGATTCTGGTCGATGGTCCGCAGGATTTTCGTCCGGTGGGAATCGATGTTGCGCCGGATGGATCGGTCTACATCAGCGATTGGGTGTCGAGCAGTTACTCCTTGCATCGGCTGGGGCGGGTATGGCGTGTGCGGTCGACTGCGACAACGCCGCGCCCACCTACAGGCGAGGCGACGTCCGACTTGTCGTCTGCCGATCGGCTCGTGCGCGAGCGAGCGGCGCGCCAACTGATGCAATCGGATGCGGGGCGAGCAAGCCTAAGGGAGCAGTTGCTGACTGCGGAGCAACCTAGCGCACGCATGGTGTCGCTGCAGGCGCTAATTGCCGCGGATGCCGTGGGTGATGTGTTCCAGTCCGTGGCCGAGCGAGATTCGAGTATCCCCGTGCGCACGCTCGCGCTCAAGCATTATCTGCAACATGGCGGCAACGTCGGTCCATGGTTGACGCAACCGCTGCCGGTCGTCATGCAAGCCGAAGTTCTGCGGCATGTCGTCGATTTCGATCCGAGTCGGTGCGTCTACTTGCCAACCGACGATCCGGTGGCATTGCAGAGCTTGACGCAGGCTCCTCTCAGCAACTCGGCCCTGGCCGCCATTCGCCGACTGGGAGTATCTCAGCCGGTGGGGAAAGACCAGAGCGCGGCACAGCAGAAGCCGGATGCCCCAGCGTATTGGCGCCTGTTGACGCTGCTTCATGAGCGGCGACAGGCACCGACCCTGGTGCGCTCGGAATCACCCGGGATCGTTTCTTTTCTCCAGGACGAAAGTCTTCCAGTTCGGCTCGCCGCGGTGCGATGGATCGCGGATGAGCGCGGAAGCGTGTATCGCGAACAACTGGCACGCATGCGGGAGCAACCGCAACTTCCTCTGCCGCTTTTTCTGGCCATTTCAGCGGCCATGAACGATTTGGATGGCAAGCCCCCCGAGGATCGACCACCTCCCGATGTGTTGCTGGGAATCATGGCGGATGACAGCGCGTCGAGTGCGTTGCGACGGCATTCTCTGCGTTTGATGGATCCGCGCGACAAACGCATTTCACTGGAGGTACTTGGGGAGTTACTGAAACATCCAGATCCAGCATTGCGGGTGGAGGCGGCACGCAGTTTGGCGCGGCATCACCACGAGCGGCGTGCGAAGTGGCTCATCGATGTGGCCACCGATCCCCGCCAATCGCTGGATGTGCGCGTGGAGGCCATTGGCGGTTTAGGGTCGCTCGCCCATCCGCCCGTGGAGCGACTATTGGACATTGCCATGCATGGTGATGACTCTTTGCAAACAACGGCCTTGCGTAGCCTCATGGGGGTTTCCTTGACCACCGAACAGAAGAGTCGGCTAGGTTCGCATGCGTTTCAGCACGAGGCGGTTTACGAGGCCGCGCGGCGACTCGTCACGGACAAACCCTGGGAGCGGCCGGCGCCTGAGGATGTTGACGGATGGCTGGCGCTATTGGAACGGGGTGCCAAGGGGGACGCCCAGGCGGGGCAGCGTGTATTCTTCGATGCGCAAGTAGGCACGTGCTCGCGGTGTCATCGCGTGGAAGGGCAGGGGGGGGATATCGGTCCGGATCTGTCCAGCATTCATCGTCGATTGGCCTTGGACGATGATCCTCAGGCACGCCGCTGGTTGATGCAGACAATCCTCCAGCCGGGACGGCATATGGCGCCGCACTACACTCCATGGCAGATGGTGACCAAGTCGGGGCAAACGTTGATCGGCCTGCCCCGACGCAAGGGGGCCGGAAAGGAAGTGTATCTGGGTCTCGATGGCAAGGAGTTTGAGATAGCGGACGATGAAATCGAGACGCAACAGGAATCGACCACATCGATCATGCCGGCCGGTCTCTTGCAGCCATTGACCGTGCAAGAGCTCAACGACCTGTTTGCGTTCTTGATGAGGCGCGAATAACCCCGAGACGCTCTATTCTTCGTCGTCCTCATCGGACACGGTAAGCGCGAGTCGGAATCCGACGGGAGATGCCTGGAAATCCGGCGGATCGAAATTGCGTTTCGCGGATCGGGCGTCCCGCTCGTTGAAGTCATAGGAACCTCCCCTTATGACGACAACACCGTTTCCCGCCCAGCGAACCAGCGGATCACGGCCGCCGGGAACGTGTTCCGAAAATGCATCGAGGCACCATTCCCACACGTTCCCGCCTTGGTCATGGAATCCCCACGGATTGGCACGTTTTTGGCCAACTTCATGGGCGTACCCCTCGCCCAGGTCATTCACGACCTTCGCGAACCAAGCGTATTCGGGCAGCATCTCTGGATCACTGCCATAGTGATAAGGGGTCGTTGTTCCCGCACGGCAGGCGTATTCCCATTGAGCTTCAGTGGGCAGCGTGTAGATTTCACGGCCCGTGATTCGTCCTGCGGCCTGTTCGGATGCCGTGAGTTTGCGACTGAACTGGAGGGCCATTTCGTAACTAACGAAATTGGCAGGGTAGTTAGGGCCCACCTTCCCGTCTTCATGCCCGACCCACGGCTTGTCGGGCATGACAAGCTCCCATTCTCGTTGCGTGACCTCGTACTTGCCGAGCCAGAAGCCGCGCGATAGTTCGACGTTTGCTTGGTGCTCCTCGTCGTAGCGGTTCTCCTCCGTCGGGGGGCTGCCCATGGTAAATTTTCCGGGCGGGCACCAAAGAAGACGCATTTTGAGTTCGTTATCCGCTCGTTCCTCGCCGGCCGTTTTCCCTTGGCGGCCGGTCGCTACAAGGCGTCCGCGTTCGTTGACGCGACAGATGGCCAAACGAAATCCGAGAGCATCGTTGCGGTGCCGAGTCTGGCCGCGGCGCCGCGCGGCAGATCGGCAGGCTGTCGCGGGGAAGAACCAGCCGCCTCCCCGTATGACGTGATCGGTCCCTGCAGCCAGCGGATCACGACCGCCGGGAAGCTTCTTGGTGTACCGATCCTGGCACCACTCGAAGACATTGCCGTGCAGGTCGTAAAACCCCCACGGATTGGCCTTTTTTTGGCCCACCAGATGTGCGTATCGTTCGCCGGCAGCGAATGCATTCGCGGAAAACCAGCCAAAATTTTCCAGCATTGCGGCGTCGTTGCCGAAGGTATAGGCCGTCGTCGTCCCCGCGCGGCAGGCGTATTCCCATTGCGCCTCCGACGGTAACGCATAGACCTCTTGCGAACCGAGTCGGCCTGCATCCCGTTCGGACTGCGAGAACTTTTCGCAGAATTTCACGGCATCGCGATGGCTGATGTAGGTTGCGGCATACTGGGGGCCCACCTTGGTCCGCGTGTCGGATTTCCAGGGAGTGGTACTCATCACCTGTTCCCATTCCCCCTGAGTCACCTCAAATTTAGCCAGCCAAAATCCCTGTGAGATTTCGACGGGAACGGGATCTTCCGTACTCTCGCGCCCTGGCTCATCGGCTGGGCTCCCCATGGTGAATTGGCCCGCCGGGCACCATAAGAAGCCGATTTTCAGGCCATTGTCGGATCGCTCGTCACCTGCCTTTGTCCCAGGGGTATGCTCTGGCAAGGTGCGTTCCGCCTCGTCCCCCATGCCGATGGAGGCCGCTGCCAAGATGCCGGTCCACGCCATGGCCGAGAGGAATTTTGGGGCGTGCATCGTGTTGGGTCCTTAAGCTAGTCAGCAGTTCCATCGGCCCTGATTCAAAGTCTCATCTATATAGACAATCGCGTGAGTGGTGTCCATCATGCGGAAATTCTTCACGGTTAGCTGCAGATCCCCATGGTTCGGCGAAAGTGCTCCCGTGCCGGCGCACGTACTGGCGTTTGTGGGAGCGTCCCTAATGATCGACCCCTAACGGCCCTGGTCCCTGGTGGCGGCCGGACCGCCTCCCGGGACTCGGTTCCTAAACGCCTCAGGGCGAGAATTTTTATGCCAATGGCGTCACCGGGCTCTTAACCGGTGATAGCCAGCTGAACCCAGCCCAGGTGGCTTGCTGGCTAGGCGGCCTCAAAAAACTTGTAATGGACCGCCCGTTTCCCCGTCTAACGATTAGGCTGGGAGAGGCGGACGGCCTCGCGTCGGCCACTCGCACGTACTGGAAATCGAACTCTTGGCTGCCATGCCCGTCAAAATCAGTGACCCGGCCGATTGGGTGGACCGCTACGGCGACGCCTTGTTGCGGTACGCGTGCGCTCGGGTCGCAGATCGCCCGCTGGCCGAGGACCTCGTGCAGGACACGTTTCTGGCGGCCTTTCGACATCGGGCCCAATTTGATGGAAAGTCGTCGTTCGGGACTTGGCTAGTGGCCATCCTGCGGCGAAAAATCATTGATCACTATCGCAAGGCCGGGCGGTCTCCGGACCTCGACGCCGAAACGTTGGCTGCAGTCGAGGATCCGTTTACGTCCAAAGGCAAATGGACATTCTCGTCCAAGAAGTGGCGGACTGGTCCCGCGGACTTGGCTGAGAATGCCGAATTTTGGCGTGTTCTTGCGGACTGTATCTCAACGATGCCGTCGCATCTGGCCCAATCCTTTCAGTTGCGAGAATTAGGGAAGGTGTCTGTCGATGACGTCGTTCGGCTGACGGGCATTACGGCCAAGCATTTGGCCGTGCGTCTGCATCGATCACGATTGTTGTTGAGGGAGTGCTTGGAGAGGAAGTGGTTTCGCGGAGAACGTGGAGGCGCTACATGAGTTCGGGCGAAAAGGCTCCGCTATTTACCTTATCGTGCCGCGAGGCGTCTCGGCTTATATCCGATGCGCTCGACCGTGAATTGACGAGGCGTGAGCGCTGGTCACTGCGGTTGCATATGTTGTTATGCACAGCATGCAAACGCTTTGCGCAACAGGCGAGTACGATTCGCATGGCAATTGCGAAGATGCCTGATCATGTCCGCCAGGGATGTTTTGAAGCTGCTGCGGGGCTAACGGCCGACCGGAAGACGCAAATTAAACGCCTGTTGGCCCAGGCAGGTCAGGCGGAGGCTCAGGACTGAGGTTATCTCCGTCGCCGCAGTCGTCAACAAATTTGGGCCTTCTGCCAAACTTTCTGTAATCGCTAGAAGCCGCACTCGTCTAACTGGCTAACGTCGCCGAGTGCATGGGGGGGCCCGGATGCCATGGGGTGTTCTGGCTTGTGTCCTGACTGCACCCAATCGTTCTATTCGGCGATATTTTTTCACGTTAGAGGAGTGACAGGTATGCGCACCACCATGTTCTCGGTACTAGTTGTTTTGGGTTCTGCGATCGGTTTGCCCGTTCCCGGCTTTGGCCAAACCGTGCAGCTTCGGGTCACGGTTGAAAACCTAGCAGCCTCGAATGGGGTCTCGTTTGCGCCGTTGCGAGTCGGTTTTAGCAACGGTACGTTTGACGCATTCAATAATGGCCAAGTGGCGACTCCCCCCATCATTTCCGTCGCTGAAGGGGGGAGCGGTGCCGACTGGTTCCCGGCATTTCAAGCAGCGGAACCCTCGGCCACGCTTGGTACGGTAGTGCCGAACCCGGCTGGCCCCCTCCTCCCCGGAGCCACCGCTTCCGCAGTGTTCTCGATCAACACAGGAGTGAACCGCTTTTTCACGTTCGGTTCCATGGTGGTGCCCAGCAACGATCATTTCATCGGCAATGACTCTCCCACTCAGTACCAGTTATTTGATGCGGGCGGCAATCTGCTGATCAACACCATCCTGCAACAAGGTGGTGATATTTGGGACGCGGGATCGGAACTAACCGACCCTGTCCATTCGGCGTTTCTCGTGGGTGGCACGAATGATCTGCGCACCCCGCAGAACGGTTTGGTGAGCTTCAATTTCTCGGAACTGAGCGCATTCAACGGCTTGACAACGGCAGCAGGCTATGTGTTCAACAGCCAGCTCACGGCAGAGTCCGACATTTACAGGATCTCGTTTGCCGTGATTCCCGAGCCGGCCTCCGCCACACTCGTGGCACTTGGCGCCTTGGGCCTGCTGGCATTGCGCCGCCGGTCTGCGTAGGTTGCAACCGGTCTCAAAGCAAGGTGAATGGAGCCGGGACCGTCGCCCATCGCGATGGTCCTGGCATTGCCTCGGGTGCTCTTCTCCGCGTGAGTCCCATCACGTGGGCACGTCTTCAATCCCGGGACCTCCCGAGGGACGTTCTGCATCGTCGTGAACTGATGCTTGTCCGGTCCGACGGGATAAATCCGTATGTGCCATCGAGTGGCCAGATTGATCCGTGACATCGACGGTTAATTTGGTGGAATGTGCAAGCACGCCGCAATAGAATGAGGCCTGCCTTGAAAGCGAGGCCGCGTGGCGTTCGTTGACATGGACGCGGTTGGCGGTGCTATAAAAGGGCGTTCCATGTTCTGGGGGCTCGGCGGTTACCGAGTCGAATTGTCGGGGGGTTCCAATGTCGGTCTTGTGTCCTGCCAAGCCATGCTTGCCGCTTCATCTGACGACCTTGGAGAAGTTCTTTCTTCTCGAGGATCGACCCGGATTTCCGATGACATTTGTGATTCAGCTATCGCTTGCCGGGCAGGTGGATCCGTCGGCTTGGGAGCAGGCCTTATGCACAGTGCTCGAGTACCAGCCGCTGTTATCGGCTCACATTGGTCGCGGAAAGGGGGGACAACAGTGTTGGGTGAATTCGGACAAGCCGGTTCCAGCCTGCACGTGGGGTGATCTGGACCGGCCGATGGCCTGCCCCAATCAGAGCGAGCATATCGATCTGGCACGCGAGACGGGGTTGCGTGTCTGGGTGCAACAAGGGGCGGAGCGTGCCGTGGTGACGCTGCAGTTTCATCATGCCTGCACGGACGGTATCGGCGCTTACCGGTTTATCGGGGAAGTGTTGGCCGCCTACGGCCTGCTGATGGAGGGGCCGGAACACTACGCGTTGACCGAGATACGAGGCGACCTACTGCGTGGCCGGTTTCAGCGTGCGCTGGGGCGGCACGTACCCAGCGGCATGCGTACTACCTTGCGCGCGTTGCGATACGGTTATGACCTGTACCGAAAACGCCCCGCTACTTTGGCTGCTCCGACAACTCCGTCGATGGGTCGGCGCGCGGAAACGGCATTCCCGGGCTATTGCAGCTATTCGTTTGATGCGGCCACGCATCAAAGGTTGCGCAAGGTGGCGGCTCGGCATGGCGTGATGCTCAACGATTTGCTCATGCGAGATTTGTTCTTAACGTTGCGAGAATGGGAACGTCCTCATCACTGGCGGTTTGCCCATCCACAACTGCGGGTCATGATGCCGACCAATTTGCGAGACACGGAAGATTGTGCCATGCCGGCCAGCAGCATGGTGGGCTACACGTTTGCCACGCGAACTATCGCAGATTGCGCGTCCCCGGATGAATTATTGCATGGTATTGGCGCGGAGACCGCTCGAATCAAACATCAGCGGTCAGGTGCTGATTTTCTAGAGACACTTTTGGTGGCCGATCACCTCCCGGGCCTTCTTTCCTACGTGATTCCCACGCATTGGAGTCTGTGTACGGCCGTGTTGTCCAACGTGGCCGATCCCAGCCGGCGATTCACCGCCAAGTTGCCCCGTGCCGGTGGCCGCGTCCGGGCGGGCAATCTCGTGCTCGAGGACATTACGGGCGTCCCTCCCTATCGGCCCAAAACACGCACTGCGGTCTCCATCTTTCAGTATGACCGGCGATTGACCATCTGCTTACGCTGCGATCCCCAGCTCTATCGACTCCAAGATGCGGAACGGCTGCTGAAGATGTATGCGGATCAGCTCCGGCTGAGTGCCGAAGATCAGCGGGGTACGGCCCAGTAGCCCGAGCCATTTTTTCTCGGGCCAGGGCATGTTATGATGAAAAAGATATTAATGCCCACGGGTTCGTTGTCCGCCGACGTTGAGGCTTTCGGCCATGCTCGATTTTACCGGACGAGGCTATGCGCACACGTGCGACGGTCAACTTCGGCGTGACTTCCTGCGAGTCGGCGCGCTGGGGGCGCTGGGCATGGCACTCCCCCAGTATCTTGCGGCCCGCGAGCGGGGGTTGGTAAAGCCCGGGCACGACGAGCGGTCCTGCATTCTCATTTTTAATCTGGGTGCCCCCAGTCAGCTGGATACGTTTGATCTCAAGCCGCAGGCGCCGGCTGAGGTTCGAGGGCCCTTCAAGCCAATCGCGACACGGTCTCCGGAGATTCAGATCTCCGAGATCCTGCCCCGACATGCTGAGCTGGCCAAACATTTTTCCATTGTGCGCAGCTGTTATCACACGGGCGCGGCCGTGCATGACGCGGGTTGGCAGGTGATGCAGACCGGCCGACAGTTTGCCGGTGGCATTGAAACGCCCCATGCCGGTGCTGTGGCGGGATACCAGCTGGGCGCACGCAGCGACCTGCCTCCCTTTGTTGTATTACCAGAACTCATGGGACGAGGAGGCGGCAACTTACCCAACGGGCAAGCCGGCGGGTTTCTGGGCAAGGGGCACAATCCGTTCGCGCTGATGGCGGATCCTTCGCAGCCCAATTTTCGCGTGCCCGACTTACTCCCGCCCCCCGAGCTCGGAACCGTTCGAGTCGACCGCCGCCGGCGAATGCGTGAAATTGTCGAGCAACAATTGGCGGGATTCGAGGCATCGGATGATGCGCGGCTCATGCAGCAAAACTTCGAGGCAGCGTATCGATTGATGGCGAGCCCTCAGGCGCGGGCTGCGTTTGACCTGTCGCAGGAGAGTGACGCCGTGCGGGATCGGTACGGTCGCAACCGATTCGGCCAGTGTTGCTTGCTCGCGCGACGTCTGGTCGAGGCTGGCGTGCGTTTTGTGACAGTCAACACCTTCTTGACAGTATTTGATGATGTCTCGTGGGATATTCACGGATCGAAACCCTTCACGTCGATCGAAGGCATGAAGAATATCGTGGCCCCTATGTACGACCAAGGCTATAGCGCGCTGATTCAGGATCTGGCGCAGCGCGGGATGCTGGACGATACGTTGGTGGCTGGGCTGGCCGAATTCGGCCGCACGCCGAAGGTCAATCCGGCTGGCGGACGTGATCACTGGCCGCAGTGCTTTTCGGTGACGTTTGCAGGGGGAGGCGTCCAAGGTGGGCGTGTGATCGGCGCCAGCGATCCGATGGGAGCCGTGCCCGCCGATCGCCCCACCGTACCGGGTGAGGTGCTGGCGACCATTTTTCACAGCCTAGGACTTGATCTCGAGTCCCACCTGCCAGGGCCCGGAGGTCGCCCATTCCCAATCGTGGATTCGGGCATCCGCGAGATTCGCGAGTTGTTCTAACACACGTTTCATTCTCTTCTAGTACCTCGTTCCCAAAAATGTGATGCCCATCATGACCACGGAACCGAATCAGTTGTTCGGCTGGTTGCCATCTGCCGTACGCCGGGCATTGCGCTGGACATGTACCCGTGCGATCGGTGGCTGGCTCGTATTTCTAGTCCCGGGCACGGTGCTCGCGCAGAGCGATGGGGGGCGCAGCTTGGTCATCATGCCCGCAGCAGTCATTCTGGACGGACAACAGGCACGGCAACATGTCTTGGCCGAGAAGTTCGAACAGGATCGGGCGACGGGGCCGGCCGACGGGGTGGTTTGGAGCGTCGATGACCCGGCGGTCGCACAATATAAGGACGGCGTCGTGTTGCCACTTGGAAATGGGCAAACGGTTCTGCGTGCCCGATGGCAAGATCAACAAGCCGTTACCCCGATCACGGTCCGGCGGGCCGCACAGCCGATCGAATGGGAGTTTCGCCGCCACGTGCTCCCAGTATTATCACGGGCCGGATGCAACCAGGGTGCCTGTCATGGTGCCTTGGCTGGAAAAGGGGGCTTTCGCCTGTCCCTCCGCGGTTACGATCCCGAGGGGGATTTTTTTACCATCACGCAGGAATCACGCAGTCGGCGGTTGGAGCCGGCGCAGCCTGGACGCAGCCTATTCCTGAGCAAACCCACGGGAGCGGTTCCTCACAAAGGCGGTTTACGTCTGGATGTTGCTTCGCGCGACTATCAAGTTTTGGCGGATTGGATCATCGCTGGCGCCACACCACCGACATCCGCCGACCCAGTGCTGCAGCGACTAGAGGTGTTGCCCGACCGTGTCGCGCTGGCCGTCGGCCAAACACAGCCATTGATCGTCCGCGCGCATTATTCGGACGGCCGCACGGAGGATGTGACGGACTGGGCCAAGTTCACCTCGACGCAGGAATCGGTGGCTCAGGTGGACCACGGAGGGAAAGTCCGCGTGATGGGGCCCGGCGAAGGGGCCGTCAGCGTATGGTTCTCCAGTCAAATCGCTGTGGCGCGGATCCTCAGCCCCTACCCGTTCCAATTGACGGCCGACGTCTACGACCGTGCGCTGCGAGCCAATTTCATCGACGACTTGGTATTGGAGAAATTGCGAGAATTACGATTGGCTCCGTCGCCCCGATCGTCCGACGCGACCTTTCTTCGTCGCGTTACCATTGATTTGATCGGCCGACTGCCGACGGAAGAGGAGGCTCAGGCGTTTCTCGCCGACGCATCCCCCGCACGTCGCGAACGATGGATCGACCACCTGTTGTCCCGTTCCGAGTACGTCGATTATTGGTCGTATCGTTGGAGCGATGTCTTGGTGATCAATGGTCGGCGCATTGGGGCTGCGGAGGTCAAGGCGTACTACAACTGGCTGCGGCACCACATCGCGCAAGGGACTCCCTGGGATCAGATGGTACGGGAGATTGTCACGGCGCGTGGAGACAGTGTGCTGCAGGGGGCCACGAATTTCTATGCCCTGCACCAGGCCCCAGAGGATATGGCGGAGAGTGTCTCGCAAGCGTTCTTGGGACTTTCGATCAACTGTGCGAAGTGCCACAATCATCCACTGGAAAAGTGGACAAATGAACAGTATTACGCCATGGCCAACTTGTTTGCGCGGGTGCGCACCAAGTCTCCTTTTAAGCCTCCGGTCGCGGGGGATGGTTTCACCATCAGCGTCGAGGATCGGGGAGATGTCCTCCAGCCGTTAACGGGGAAACCCCGTCCCCCCAGCCCCTTGGACGGAACTCCCTTGGCTCTGGATGATCCGCGGGATCGGCGCGAGCACTTGGCCGATTGGCTCACCTCAACAGAAAATCCCTACTTCGCCCGCGCCATCACCAATCGGGTGTGGGCCAACTTCATGGGGACAGGGCTGATCGAGCCGATCGACGATCTGCGGGTGTCTAATCCGGCCAGCAACGAGCCCTTATTGTCGGCACTGGCCCGACATTTGGTCGAGCACGACTTTGATCTCAAGGCTCTCATGCGTTTGATCGCGCTATCGGAGACGTATCAACGATCCAACGAAGTGCTGCTAGAAAACGCACCCGATCGTCGCTTCTACTCTCGCTTTTATCCGCGTCGCATTATGGCGGAGGTGTTGCTGGACGCCGTAGCGCAGATCACCGAGGTACCCGACGAGTTCACCATGATCGGTAACATCGGCATGGACACGCGGAAGACGGACGAATATGCCAAGGGAACGAGGGCCTTGCAGTTGTTTGATGCGGCCGTTTACTCCCCATTTTTGGCCACCTTCGGTCGCAATCCGCGTGCGATTGTGTGTGAGTGCGAACGGAGCAACACGCCCACCATGGTACAGGCGCTGCATCTTCACAACGGTGACACCATCAACCACCGTTTGCAGTCCGAGCACGGTTGGGTATCCCGCGTGCTGCGGGGGAAACCCCAAGAGGAAGAACTCGTGCGGCAGGCCTATTGGCGCGTGTTGTCACGCCCCCCCAGCGAGCCGGAATTGGCCCGCTGGCGAGATGTCCTGCAATCCTCGTCGGGCGTGCCGACGCAAGAGTTGGCCGAGGATGTCTATTGGAGTCTGATGAGTTCGCGCGAGTTTTTGTTTCAACACTAAGCTCGGATTTCGCAGAATCCCCAAAAAAGAGACCTGACCCCTTTTTTATGTTTATGATCGCAAGACGGACGATTGGCGCGTGGATTTTTGTCGCGATGGGGATCGCTGGGGCGCCGGAGGTCCATTCGGCGGATACTGGCACGCACGCGACGTTTGAACGCGATGCGGCGCCGATCTTGAATCGGTACTGTACCGGCTGCCACAATCCCGATGAGCCCAACGGAGAACTCGATCTCACCTCTCTCGCCGCACTGCGGAAAGGGGGCGAACATGGCGCCGTGATCACACCTGGCAGTTCGGCTTCCAGTCGATTGCTGGGGGTCCTGACGGGCAAGATGGAGCCGGCCATGCCCCCCGAGGGTGAGCCACGGCCAACCAAGGAAGAATTAGGCGTGCTCGCCCGTTGGCTGGACGATGGTGCGCTCGGCCTGGAAGGGGAGGGGGCCAATGCAGCGTCGGCGTTGTCGGTTCCCCAACTGCCTCCCAGTCGGATGCCACTGCCGATTACTGCCCTGGATCTCACGCCTGACGGCGCCACGCTGGCGGTGGGGCGCTTTCAACGCGTGGAGTTGAGGACTCTACCGACGGGTGACATGGTCGGAACGCTAGAGCCGCTTGCCGGGAAGGTCAACGACATTCGCTGTTCGGGGGATGGCCAACAGGTCTTGGTGGCATCCGGAATCGAGGCGGTTCGGGGTGAGGCGTCGCTCTGGAATGTCGTGACGCGACAGCCAGTCGGCACGTTTGGCGGACACCGCGACATCTTGTACACGGCCGACCTGAGCCCAGACGGCAAATGGGTTGCCACCGCTGGATACGACCGCGTGGTGCTGATTCATGATCGGACCAGTGGCCAAGTGGTGCATCGCCTGGCGGAACACAATGGTCCGGTGTTCGATTTGTGCTTCTCCGCCGATTCCCAGAACCTAGCAACGTGTAGTGCCGATGCCACCGTGAAGATCTGGCGCGTGACCACAGGCGAACGGCTGGACACTCGCAGCGAACCGCTTAAAGAACAGATCACGACGGCCATCCATCCCTCTGGAAAATGGTTCGTCGGGGCGGGGAGTGACAGCCGAATCCGCATGTGGCGTCTACTATCGACAGACCAACAAGCAATCAATCCGCTGATACACTTGCAATTTGCTCACGAAGGGGCCGTAGAGAAATTGCGCTATTCGCGTGACGGCCAGTGGCTGTTATCTGTGGGGCGCGACCGAACGCTGAAGGT
>SXGT01874730.1_pt1 | contig 16988 bp, 9 predicted proteins | sample 3176221 | NCBI WGS metagenome assembly SXGT01 (sample SAMN11356862, study PRJNA531348) | freshwater metagenome | isolation source: freshwater sample F1-120 | place: China: Fuxian Lake, Yuxi | collected 2017-12-25 | reverse complement strand
GCTCGTTGCCGTTGCTCGCCTTGAGCTCGACGTCGTGGAGGCCGCCCGTCCCGGCGGCCGGGGTGCCGGCCAGCGTGGCCGTGCCGTCGCCGTTGTCGGTGAGCGTGAGGCCGCTGGGCAGCTCGGACGTCGCCGAGATCGTCGCCGCGGGCTTGCCCTTGGTCGTGATGGTGAAGCTTCCCTCGACACCGGCCGTGAACGACGCCGTCGCGTCGCTGGTGAAGCTGGGGGCCTTGACGACGGGCGTGATGGATGCGTTGAGCGCGTTGGCGAGCAGGCGCGTGCCGTCGGTGGACGCGTCCCAGAAGTCTCCGCGGGCGTCGCTCGACGGCGGGAAGAAGTTCAGGAAGATCGACTTCTCGCCGCGGACCACGAGCGGCTCGCCGGAGCTCCAGTGCGCGACGACCGTCGAGCCGTCCCTCGGCGTCGCCGGGTCGTTGCGGTAGCTGCTGCTCCCGCCGTTGAAGGAGGTGACCCCCGCGAGCAGCGGATCGTCGGCATCGTCGGCGACGAGGGTCAGGCCCGACCCGCCGCTCTGCGAGCCCGGGATGACGGCAAGGTAGCCCTCGGCGGCGAAGCGGCCACCGATCTTCAGCCCGGAGTCGTCGTAGCCCGCGAACGTGGCGACCACGACGGTGCCACCCTGGTCGGCGTAGTCGGCGAGGACGTCGCCGAGGGCGTCGGGCTCGCGGAAGTTGCAGTCGTTCCAGACGAGGAGCGCGTCGTACTGCTCGAGCTGGGCCAACGTCGGGGTCGGCAGCGAGCAGCCCTGGACGGGGAACGCGTCGACCGCCGAGAAGCCGCCCGTGCCGACGAGCTTGTCCTGCACGTCGGCGATCCAGGAGGCCTCGTCCGCCGCGAGCAGCGCGACCTTCGGCTTGGCCTCCGGCTCGGCCTGCGCGGGCAGCGCACCGAACGCGAGGGCGGACAGGACGAGCGCGACGAGCGTCGCGACGCTCACGAGGGACCGGGGCGCGGTCGCGGCCGTACGGCGCGATCGTCCCCCTCCCCCGCGGGCAGGCGTGATGGCATGACGAAGCATGAGTTCTCCCAAGAAAGTGGCTGCGGGGCCGGTGAGGACCGCGGTGCACCGCCGCGTCGCGGCGGAGCTCCTAGCACCGTGGTCGACCCGCAACGTAACAGCGGTTTCGTCGCCGTGTCCTCGGAACTGGGAGAAACTTTCGCAGGACCTCCGCGGCCCTGTGCTCATCAGGGCTCCGGCGTTCCGATGGCCACGGCGGTAGAGGTCAGAGGCGAAGACGCGCCGGGTCCACGGTCCGTGCGTCCCAGAGAGCCCCGTCCCCGTCGAGGACCCACCTGGCACTGTCAGCCGCCTCGGCGATGCGCGCGACGATGTCCGAGGCGAATACTTCGTCGGCGCACTCAAACGGGCACGCGTGGACGAGGGACATGTCGGGGGCGACGACGCCTTCCCGTAGCTCGAATGGTCCTTCCCGCACCTCCCAGACGGTCTCCGGGGGAAGGTCCGCAAACAGCGTCAAGTAGCGGCCATGCGGAGCAGGCATTTGCACGACCCGGTCGGTGCCGCCTGGGGATCGCTCGCCGCCCAAGGCGACCAGCACCGACGCAGCTTGCTCGAACAGGCCCGGGTCGAGCGCGAGCAAGAATGCCCCCTTCATCCACACTCCTTGATGTAGCTCAGCGTCTCGCGGGGCGATCGCAGGATAGGCCTACCCTGCTGAGCTGCATGACGCCAGGCGGATCACTCCTGTTCGGCGCATCCCGTTGTCCGCGCCTCTGGACCACTCTGGCGGACATCTACCGAGGAACGATCTGATCCCGGTCACCGCTCACAACGCGCGCAGCTCAGCCCAAACGCGCGACGAACTCCGCCGGTACGCGATCAGCTAGCCACACCGCTTCGTTGCCTTGGTAGAAGGGGACTCCGCGCGACGCGGCAGCGGCCGCATCGATCACCAGCAAGAGGGGTGACGCGCTCTTTCGCCGTCCCACCATCTCGGCGGTCTCCATGTCCACGGACAGATGAACGAACTGGCGTCCCATCGGCAGCAGCCCGTCAGACTGGATCTGAACCCAGCTGCGCGGAGCCGTCCCGTGGAACAGGCGCTCGGGAGGTGTCATCGGCTGCCGTTGAATTCGAGCACGGACCGAGTGTCCGTACAGAGCCCTGATCCGGTCCCCCACGAGCTCATGCCGGCGTTTGCCAGCATCCTGGATCATCCGTTCCAATGCCTCACGGTCGACGGACAGCCACGCGCCTCCCCTCTCCCTGAGTGCGAACACGAGCTGTTCGACCGGCACCCAACCCTCCTGGTCCAGCTCAAGTTCGTAGAGCCATGGCTCGTGCCGAAGCGCATGTGACACAGCCCGGCTGAGGTCTGACGCCTCCACAGTCATCGTGCGTTCTCCTCCGGCAGCCATTCGACATCCTGCGCAGCGACCTCGTAGGCACCTTCTCCGTCGATGTAGATCAGGTAGTGACGGATCGTCCAGAAGCCCCACGTCTCGCTCGGCTCCGCCGCGAGCAGTTCGCTGACCCACTCCGAGGGCACGACTTCGACAAGAGTGTCGTATGCGCCCTCGATATGCCAGGCCGTGCAGTGGCTTTCGGCGCGAAACCGATATGCGCGCACCTTGTGGAACCTCAGGCCCCCACGGAACATCGAGCCGTCGCGCTCGTAGAGGCAGCGAAGTTCTATGTCGCCGCCAGAGTCGACAAGTGTCTCGGCCTCTGTGTAGGCGGAAGGTGGCGGCGAGAGCGGCCCGATCACCCGCTTGTCAGAGGCGGAGTTCACTGCGGCTTCGTTCCAGACGGATCCGATGACGGCCCGCTCGTCCTGGCCTCCTGAGGTGTGAGGTCGTAACGGTCATCCATCCACGTAATAGAGACGTCATCGATCCGTCGAAGGACTGGCACAGCGCGGAGGGCAGCGGCGATCTCCTTCTGCTGCACGTGTTCGTCACCAGCAGAGCGGGCGTACATCAGGGCCTGCCTGGCGTCGAGGACCAGCCGTCCTTTGCCGTCCCAGTCGACGCTGAGGTCGCGCCTTGAATCGAGTTCGAAGCGACATCCCCGACCATGCAGGTAGAAGCTGTCCAGCCCTTCCACGCTTCCAGAACGCACGGGAACTGTTCCATCCCGCGGTACTGCAAAGAGTCCCGTCCAGACAGTGGGCCGGTCAAGACCCGTGAACTGGGTGACGAGCGCATCGAGGCATCGACTGGCGACCTGGAGGAACTCCTCGACGTGCTCTTCTGACGTCACCATCGGACCCACTCAGCTCCCTTCGAGTCCGCCGATCGCACGAGCTCGTCGGCTATTGGCCAGACCTGGCCCTCGCGCATCCACGCACGCGGTGGACGACGAGTCCGTCTCCCTCAGACTTGCATCGGCGGACGATGAAAATCAACGAGGTCCGGGTCCCGCAACACGAACTCGTTCTCGAGGGCCTCCCAGCCCGCGCGGGCCACAAGACCAGCCTCAGCGTCCGACACCGGGACGAGCCACGCGACGACCACCTCACCTGCTGGCCCTGCGTAGGTTGCAAACTCATCCGGGAAGTACACCGGACTGCCGACGTAGAAGCTCGTGAGCCGCGATCCCTCGGCGATCGGACCGGCCGGCCCGATCACCTCACCGCGGAGCAACGCTCGATCGTTCGCCAGCGCCATTGCTCCGACCTGCAGCAGGAGCGACACCACAACCTCGTGCTGCGGGGCCAGCGGCGCCAGCATCATCAGCTCTTGACGTATCGCCCGTCCAGAACGCGGCGACCGGAGGACATGGGGACTCAGTCCCAAGGTTGAGTAGGCAACAGACTCAAGGTCGGACCCCCTCGAGAACTTCACGACCTGGAACGGCATCCTCTCTCCGTCCGGATCGACAGACCAGCCCGCGTCTATCCGGCCGAGATGCTTCTCGAGATGGTCTACGAGACTTTCGATCTCAGCCACCCCCAGCGAAGCGACCGTCGTCGTCACCGCGGTTCGGTTGCATGACAAACAACCTAGACTCGCCCACGATCGTGATACCCAGGACTTCGGAGCGCGGTTGGCCTCAACTGGTTGCTACGACGTGCCCCGTGTCGACGGCCCGGACTGGAGTTTTTCGTACAAAGGTATGGCGCGGGCGAGGGGCAGGCGTGCGGGATGGCGTCGCACTAGTCCAGGGTGAAGGAGCGCGGGTCCGCGCCTTGGACCAGGTCAGGCGAAACGGCATTGCTCGCCCGAGCCGTACTCCCGTGAGTTCCGGGATCACGTCGTCCAAGTCGCTCGAAGGACGAGCATCTGCATTGCGTGTTGGCGCAGGATGCTTCATAGTTCCGCATCCACCTTCGCAAGGAACCAGAGCAGGGTTTCGAGCGGCAGCGCGCGTCGAAAGAGTGTCACTGTGCGCTCGCCCGTCTCTTCCTCCTCGAAGACTTCTGCGACTACCTCGCCGTCTGGAAGAGTGAGTTCCAGACTCATACCGTCGCGCTCGCCGACAGAACTAGCAAGCACCGTTCGATACCCTCCGCCGCTCATGAGCGAGGTTCCAGGAAGCCCATAAATTCGCCGTCGTTGCGCATCCGCAAACCTCTCCCGCTTGAGTCATACACATTTGTCACCCTGTCCAGCTGCTCCGTCTTCTGCACATCCGCGAGAATCTCATCAACGATTTGAGCCGCCTTCTCGTTTCTCGCCTCCGGGGTGCCAGGCGTCACGCTTGGGAAGACACTATTCTCACGGCCTGAGTGCTTTTGCAGGGCCCGTCCTGCGCGCGTGTGCCCCGCCTTGTCCGCTGCAGCCGCCGCACGCCTGATATCTGCTGCCACGAACTGACCGAAGGCCCTGGGAGCTGCTGAGGCGCCCTTAACAGCGCGGCTAAGCACCGACGCTCCACGCGCGGCGCGAGCAACACCACTAGCAGCAGACACTCCGGGGGGGCCTAGCGGAATCAAAGAGAAGACGACCTGCCCAACGATCCCCAGAGGCGAGTTCGGATCGCCCCCCATGACTCCGTTCGCGTAGTCTGCGGCTTGTGATCCGTATGTGAAATCGAAATCGACCCGGCCGGCGGTTCGCATCTTCAAGTCTCTCGCAACACCCTGGCCGAGCATGTCAACAGTTCCTCCGGCGGCGGTCCGGACGCCGGCATCGAAGTCCCGACGGAACGTGTACATGTCCGAACCGCCCGCACGAGGCTTGAACGAGACCGACCTGAAGATCTGAGCCGTGACGTTCACGAAGTGGCGACCGAGGTTGACGTTGGCTCGCGCCGCCCAAGCCTTGTTCTGAGGCTGGTACGGCTCTCCGCCGCCCTTCGCCGCGCACCGAGCGCCCTCACACGGAATGAACAGCCCCGTCGGGTCGGAATAGGTAACCGGCGAGTTCTCCGCGTAGGCGTAACCGTTCAACTGCTGTGGGTCGTCGGGCTCGACCACCGGATCGACCGACAGGAACCGTCCGAGGCCGGGATCGTACTCTCGAGCTCCGAGGTGGACCGTCCCGCTCGTGGGGTCGACATTTTGGTTCAGGAAGTCGCGCCCGGTCGGCCACGCCGTAGAGGTGGCGTTGCCGAGCGATCGCCCGAACGGTCCGTATCGGCGCTTCGACACAGCCGTCGTGGTGGACGAGTCCACTCCCACCACTGGCGTGCCCTGGTGATCGTTGACGAGGAGCGTGACCTTGGTGGCACCGGTTCGGGTCGCGATCGGTTCACCGCCGACGGAGTACGTCCTCTCACCTCTGACTGCTGTTCCGGCCCCGGTTCCGGTCTTCGTGAGCTGGTCGCCACCCATCCACAACTTCGCGGTGGTGCCGGTCTTCTCGATCAGACGGTTGCCGTCGGCGTCGTAGAGATACGTCGAGGTCACGCCGTTCTTCGTGACCGTCCTCTGCTGTCCCTCTTCGTCCCAGGTCGTGGTCGTGTTCGGGGTCGACGTCTTCACACGGCTCGTCGTCGCACCGACGGCGTCATAGCCGAACGTCTCGGTCACGCTCGATGAGCCCGACGTACCTGCTGTCGCGGTTGTGGTCGCGACCTTGGTAGGCGCGTGAGGGCGGGCTGCTGTTGCGGCGGGGTACGTCGATGTCGACGTCGCTGTGACGGCGTTACCGCTGCTGTTGATGGTGACCCGTTTCAGGGACAAGCGATTGCCGGACTTGTCGTAGGCGTAGGCCTCGTCGTAGGCGTTCTTGCTACCCAAGTTGCTGGTGGTGGGCGACGCGCAGGTGTTACCCGAGGACGTCCAAGCGCGGCTGAGTCGCGCAAGATAGTCGTACGTGAAGCACTGTCGCCAGGTATTCACGCCCGTCTGGGCGGAGTCTCCCGACGCCACATCGTTGATCTTGGTGACGTTCCCGAAGAGGTCGTAGCCGAAGCGCTGGTCGATCGCGGTCGCGCCACTGCTCTGGGTTGCGTACTTGCGCGTCAACCGCCCTGTCGCCTCGTCGTAGTCACGGAGGTCATACACAGCCTTCCCGCCCGTCGTTCCGAGCTCTCGGCGCAGTACCTGTCCGTAGGGGCTGTAGATCGTGTCAGTGAGCAGCGGGTCGTAACCCCCGGCAGTGTCGACCATGTCGAACTTGTCGTAGGTGAAGGAGAGATTCTCAGCCGGCAGGTCCGCAGCACGAGGCAACGTGACCCGCCTCAACAAGCCGTTCGGGTAGTACTGAGCGCTGGTGACGTAACCACCGTCCTTGAAGAGGCCCTCCTCGCTCGAGGGAAGAACGATGCGGGAGGAGGTCACGCGACCAGCCGCGTCCCACGCGGTGTTCTCGTTCTTGTACTCCTTGTCGCCATCCCATCGCGTGGATGATGCGAGCGCGCCAGGCTGGCCGGAAGGGTCGTACCTCCATTCCGCACGCAGTGGGCCGTTCGCACCGTCACCGCGCAGCTCTGTCCGACGGCCGAGCTCGTCGTACGTCGTCCAGAGGACTTCGCCTCGTGCGTCCGTGGTGGACGTCTGGCGACCCAGCTTGTCGTAGGTGTAGGTGGACTTCCCACGATCAGGGTCGTTCTCGCTGATCATCTGTCCGCGGATGTCGTACGTGCGCGTCCACGTGCTGCCGGCAGCGTTGGTGTACGACGCGAGAGCACCGGCCGGCGTGTAGCTGTATGTCGTGGTGTCGCTGCTCGTGGGCGAATGCTCGATCAGGCTCGTCGTCTGGCCTCGTACGTCGGTGACCGTCGTCGTCGTGACACCGCCGGCAGGCGGGACCACCTTCACTCGGTCGCCGCCGTAGGTCGTGGTCGTGCTGGACTTCACGGCTCCGCGGGACAGCAGACGTTCCTTCGTCACCCGTCCGGCACCGTCGTACTGGTAGTCGGAGTAGGAGGGATAGTCAGCCTCCTGTGCGGTGACGAGCTCGCCGCCGGGGTCCGTGGTCGTGTACCAGGGTCCGTTCCTCTGGCCGACCAGACCTCGAGAGTCGTAGAGCACGCCGGTGACGAGCCAACCTCCGTTCGCGCCTGGCGCCGGCGTCTGTGTGGAGATCTCGCGTCCGAGTCCGTCGACCAACGATGTCGACGACTTGTAGTCGCCCGCCCAGTTCAGTGTCTTGGTCGTGATCACGTTGGGTTTGGTCGCCCGCAGCTGGTAGCTGAAGGTCGCGGAGGCGCTCTGTCCAGCCGCCTTGTCGCGTCCGGGCGACCAGATTCCTGTCTTGCGGCCCAGTCCGTCGTACGTGACGTCCGTTCGTGCACCGCTCACTTCGACCGTCGAGGTCGGAGCCCCCCACGCTCGGTTCTGCGAGACCGTCGACGTCTGGTCCTTCGGGTTCGTCACCCTGACCGAGGTCGGGATACCCGTCGCGGGCGAAAAGGCCGTCGTGGTCGGCTTCCCCCCGTCCGCGTCGATCACCGACGTCGGCCGACCATACGCGTCGTACTCCGTGACGGCGTCGGTCTGGTAGGTGACACCACCGTCGAACCCGGCCGCGGACTCAACCTTGACGACATCGCCAGTGACGGGAGCTGCCGCGTCGTACGTCGTGCGCGTCGCCGAGATGACGTCGTCCGCGCCCGAGGGGCTTGCCGAGCACGACCCCACGTGCGTGATCGTCGTTGAGGGGAAGTCGAGCATCCACTCGGAGCGGTTCTTGGCGTACGTCGTCTTGGTGCAGTGATCGTCGGCGGTGGTCGACGTGTCGCCCGCGTCGAGCTGTCTCACGGGTAGGCCGTCTTGGTCGTAGCTTGTCGCCGTAGCAGCGTAACGAGAGGTCCCGTCGCTCAGACGCGTCTCGATCGTCGACTTGGCCGTGTTGACCATACGTGCGGACTCAGCGGCCGAGTTCGTCGCCGTCGCATCGCTGAGCCACGGGTCGTTGATCGTGACGTCCAGGATCTTGTTCCCGTTGGCCTGGTCGCGAGCGACGGTGGTGCGCAGAAATCCTGCGAGATGATCGGTGTCGTCGATGGCGGTAGAGAACGGGTCGCTCGCCAGGACCGCACGCTTCCCGCCGCCCTGCTTGACGTCCTCATCCATGCCGCGCATGTAATAGCTCGTGCTCGAGCTCTTGACGGCATCGATGCCACTCGTCGTCGTCACCCAGTTGTAACCGCGCCACTGGTCCCAGGTACGGAACTTCCTCTTCTGGAGGTCGTTGTCCGTGTAGTGCCACGCGCCACCATCGTCGGAGTATCGGTAGCTCGTCGTGACCGGAGGGTTGAATCCGCCACTGTCTCCGTCGGAAACCGACAGCACGACGTACTTGTGGTAGAAGTCGAGCCGCGGCTTCTCGAAACCGTTTGGCTGCGCATAGCCGGGAAAGCAGCGTTTGGTATTCGTGTCCAGCGCATCCTCGGATGGCTTGTTCGTGTCCGAGCACTCGGGCTCGCTGTAGAGCACCGAGATCAGGCGTCCCATGCCGCTGTCGATGCCCTTGACGCGGTACTTGAGGAAGGGATCCTCACCGTCGCCAGTGGCATCGACGCGGTTCGCGAGCTGCTTCCCGGTGAACACCGTCGCTGGAAGGGTCACGTCAGTCCCGACCTTGCCGGTCTGCTGGATGCTGTCGAGCCAGAGCGACGGCTTCGTCCCATCGCCACTCGCAGGGAAGGTGTGCTTGAGCCTCCACACGTTGACCGGTGAGTAGTTACCAGCATCGTCGAGCACCTCAGTGGTGACCGCAACGAGTCGCTTGCGAGTGAAGAACGTGGGCGCCTTCTTGGCGTCGCAGGAGGAGGTACAGATCTGGTCAGCCGGCACGTCGGGCCAGTGGCTCGGCTCAGCACTGATGCTGTCGCAGTAGGACGCGTCCCCCACACAGCGCTCTGCGACGTCGAACAACACCCGAGCAGGCGCGTCGTTGTGCTCGTACCCCTTCCGCGTGCCGTACTCGATCTTCTTCAGGACGCTGGCACGGTGGTAGGTGCGGTCGGCACTGCCATACGCATTCGACTCCTGAGCGTACGTGTAGGACATCGAGTTCCCATGAGCATCGACGACGTAGTCGAGTGCCCAACGCCAGGCCTGCTGACAAGAGTCCGAGCTGTAGGTCGTTGAGGTGCACCCCATCACCGGAACGGTCGAAACAGAGTCGGCCACGTCAGCCTTCGCATCGAATCGCTTGTTCCGCCCGAAGTAGTAGCTCGTTCCCTCCGTCGTGGTCGCCACCCAGTACTCACCGTCGTTGTCAGCATTGATCTGATCGCTCTTGATGAGTCGGATTCGAGTTCCGTCGTCATTCTTGAAGCGCCAGCTCGTCGTGCCGCCGTCCTGCACGAGCTTGCCTGAACGACCAGCGAAGGACATCGTCAAGTTGTCGTTTCGCCAGCAGAGATCTTGCTTCTCGTCGGTGCCCTCGTCGTTGTCGTCCACGTCGCGGCATGGGATGTAGGAGCGTTCCACGGCGCCCGGATCGAGGGAAAAACCCTCACCGATCCACGAAGTCTGGTTGTTGGTCGAGACCGTACGGCCGTCGACAGACCCCGACGAGTAGCTGAGGCTGAGGTCGGGCGAAGGTCCATTGATCGCTGGTGGCATCGCGAACGGGTAGCTCCAGGTGAACTCGCCACCCTGGCTTCCTGCACTCCACGACGACGCCGGCGACAGCGGGGACGCAGAGAAGTCACCGCTTGCTCCTGCAGCGGTTGCCGCGGCCATCACCGTCATCGACCGCGCGGATGATGCCGGAACCGAGGCCGTCAACGTCTGCTTCTCGGAGTTCCGTGTGGTCGGAAGAGCGGTGGCTTCGCAACCGTCCTGCGGCCGCTTCTCGCTCGCGCAGGAAGGGACGGCGAAGAGAGTCAGCCGGCTCGACCAGTCTCCGCCGAACGCATTCGCAAACTTCTGGTAGCTCAGCCGGACCTCCACGCTCCTCGGCGGAACACCTTCGACACCTCCGTCAGGTGACCCCGTGGGCGTTGGAGGAGCAGAGGGAGAGCCGCTCAACCCCGTGCCACGAGCGGGAACCGATCTCTTTCGCGCACGTGAAAGATCGGGGGACGGAACGTCAACCCCAATGCGGTAGGCCGGCCCCACCCCTAGAGCGTTCTTCACCCTGCCTACCGACGTGACTGAGACGCGTGTCCCCATGGAGTCTCGCGGCGTGCGCAGCTGAAGTCCGCCAACGCTCTCCGTCCATGCGCCACCACTGAGCGACGCCTGCACTCTACGCTCGGCCGGCCAGGAGTCCTGTGGTGCCCGAGTTCCCAGCCTCGTGCCGATCGAGCGCTTCTTGCCGACCCATGGCTTGGCTTCTGCCGTGACGGCTTCTTCCGGACCAGGCGCAGAAGGTTCAGCGACTGACGGAGCGGCCTGGAGCGTCGAAGCGACGAGCCCCAGGAGACAAGTGATGACGACACTTCCGTGAGTCAGTCGATTCATGACGCGCCCCCGTAGTTGGCTTCCGTGCAGAACTTGTGGCATCGACCGGGCGCGAATCGCCAACCGCTCTTCTGACGACGCAGGATGTCACCCGTGCCGTCAAGTGGGAGACCCGCCTGGAGGGAGACGTGGTCGACGTAACCAGCCCACGAGCTGCCTGCCGAGTCGCCACCGACCCTGAGACGATCGCTCGTCGACCAGGTCGGCGAGAACGCGACCCCGTCGACCTCGGCCACGTCGCTCTCGGCTCGCACGCCAGGCTCAGCAGAGTCCTCGTCTGAGACCTCGAGGACGAGCTTGTTGCTGGTGGGATTCCACGATCCGATGACGAGGTCCAGACTCTCCTCCAGCACGACTGGGTCCTCCGAACGCACGATCTCGTAGGTCGACGTGCGCCGGTCCCACACGGAGAACGTGTAGTAGTAGGCAATGTCGCTGTCAGGATCTGCAGCATCCACTCGCTCACCGACGATGCCCAGGCGGAAGCGGTCGTTGCCACCCGCGCTCCCGTAGCTGATCGCAGTCTGTGAACCCTCCATCTCCCGCGAAGGGTCGAGGTATGCCGCGACCGTGAAGCTGCCGGCCGCTGCTTGGTTCGTGGGATCGAAGACATTCGACTGCCCACTCACGGGCAAGTCCCCGGGGGCGAAGACGAGCAGGTCGTCGTGTGGATCGTTGACAGCGTCTCTCGTCCCGCGTCGCACCCATTGCCCTAACGTCCAGTCGATCCCGTCGTCATCGGAGATTCGCGGCACCGAGAGGCTGAGCCCACGACCCGCTGCTCCGACGTCCCGAACCGCGCTGGAGCCGAAGTCCTCGTCGAACGGCCAGAGTGACTGCGTCGTCCCGCTCGGGTCCTCGATCTGGAACTCGACGAGTGCGGGCTGCGTGCTGAGATTCCCGGCGTTGTCGACTGCCCAGACGCGCAGCTCGTTGGTGCCCACTCGAGGGCGGTTCGTCGATGACGACCAGCCGTTGACGGTGACCGTCGCACTTCGCGTGTCGGCGTTCAGATTGACTTGCGTCGCGGTGCTCGCCGCAGTCGAGTTCAGGGCCCAACGCACGCGTGACACATCCTTGTCGATCGACTTGACGTCGACGCCGAATGACTCTCCCCACCGCGGATTCTCCGGGACTGTGATCACAGGCGCTGCTGGTCGGATCGGATCGAACTCGACGAAGCACTGATCGAACGTCCGACTGAACTCCTTCTCACCTTCGACTTCCTGCGCCTTGACGCGCATGGTGACCGCTTTGCTCGCGAGCGGCTTGTCCTCTGGAATGTTCAGGAGTGCCCTAAGCTTCGCGAACGCGTCGGCACTGACCACGCCGCCCTTCGTCGCGCGGCTCGGTGAGACCACGTAGTCATACCCCGAGGAAAGGTTCGACGAGCTCTCTGTCCTACCGGGCTTCATGTAGAAGACGCCACGGACTGAGTCGGAGTCCGGGTCGGACACGGTAGCCCTGAAGATGACTCGCGAGACGACGCTCCCGAGCAAGACGTCTCGACTCCCCGTGCAGGCGACGTCGTTGATGGTCACGCTCGTCGGCTTGTTGGGAAAGCGGTTGTACACGACGTACAGCTGAGCTCCGTTGCTGAAGCGTTTCCAGGCGCGCGGGTTGGTCTCGCTCTCGGCCTGCAGCTTCAGGTAGAGGTACGAACCGGGCGTCGAAGCATTGGCGACGCCTCGGACGCCCGAGGTGGCGGACCACTCGATCTGCTTGCCCTCGGGGCACGGGTCGACGCTCGCGGTACTGAGGGGACCGTCTCCCACTCTCCCCGGCTGGTTGCTCCAGTTCGTCGACGAGTTGAAGGCCTTCGTCCGCCAGAGGTCGACCTTGGTGACGTCACAGCTCGCACCGTAGACGACCTTCGCCTTGAACTCGGCCTTGAGGATCTGCCGACGCGCGAGACTACTGATGTCGAACCGGAACAGCAGCCGCTTCGTCGAACGTCCGTTGTAGTTCTGGTAACCGACTCCCTCACCATTGCTTGTGGTCCATCTGTAGAACTCGGTGGAGGGATACTCCTTGAAGACCATGGACCACGTGGCGCGGTTGAAGGTGTGCGCGGGATCGATGTAGACGGGGTACTCGACAGCGTGACCAGTCAGTGCTTCCGACACCGGTTGAAGCGTGAGGCTGTCGTCCGCGACGTCCATCGGTATGGAGGTGATGCCGTCACCCGAGACAGGGCCTGAGGAACGCAACTCGACTGCTGTGTCCGAGGTCGGCTCGTGCGTCTGGCCATCGAGGACCGCCTGCCCCGACGAGTCCCACATGAGCGGCTGCGTCGCAGAAGCGACCGTGCGGCCAGTGAGGTCGCGGACCTGGTAACCACCGGCGTTCTTTTCCAGACTGCCGTTGACGACGTCGATGGGCAGGTCGATGGCGTCCAGCGTGGGGTTCTCCGCCGCTTGCGGCGTCTTGACCACGAGAACCTGCGTTGTCCCCGCGGGTGTGCTCGTGAGACGGAGATCGACTTCGGGAAGAACCTCGCCGTACGTTGCAGTCGCCCCGTCGAGCGTTGGCTCTGGAAGCTCGTCGATCCAATCCGTGGCCATCGTGACGCCGGACGTCGTGACCGTGCTCATGTCACCGTCCCCGCCGCCGGAAAAGCTGACATCTCCCGGCGCGGACCTGGGGGCAACTCGTCCATCCGGTCGTCGTACGAGCTCGTAGTCGAGGTCGCGCCACGTGGTGCCATCGCGGAACCGGATCGGGACGGTGGAGATCGATCGAGCCAGCGTTCCGTCAGGGTTGGCGAAGACGGTGTCCGTCTCAGTGCGCTGCTGGGTGACCTCGACCGGTTCATCCCGCTGGGCAGCCTCAAGGACTGCCTGCGAGACGGGGTCACCCGTTGCCTCTGCCTCCGAGGGTTGTGCAGCAACGTGCAGGCTGCTGAATGATGCGGCAACGACGAAGGTCGCGACGAGGGCTACATGAGAAGAACGCACACTCCACCAGTCCGGTGTCATTAGATGCGCGGAGCGCACTCTGGATCCGTGCGAAGACACGGATCGTCTCGCAGCTCGACTCGAGGGAGTAAAGCGGGACGACGTTCCCACACCAAGTCTTCTCAAACAAGCGATTCTGAGAGAAATCTGAGAAAACCGTGGCGAACGTCCCAGGGTGGCTCCGACGTCGCCGGACGAACAGTGGCATCAAGGATCAGGCTGGAGCAAGATCACCAGACTCTCCTCGACCCGCCGGTCAGAGCCTCACCCCTCCAGACGAGCAGGCAGCGCCGCGTAGCCGCGCAGGATCCTCGTCGAGCGTCGCTCCGCGCCGGGCTGGAGGGTCAGGTTCGGGTAGCGGGTGTGCAGGGCGCGCAGTCCGACCTCGCCCTCCATGCGCGCGAGGGCGGCGCCCAGGCAGTAGTGGCGGCCGGAGGAGAACGACACGTGCTGGTCGGCGTTCTCGCGGCTGACGTCGAAGCGCTGCGGGTCGGCGAACACGTCGGGGTCGCGGTTGGCGCCCGCGAGCAGCGTCGTGACGACGGAGCCGCGCGGCACCTCGCGCCCGCCGAGCACCGTGTCGTTGACGACACTGCGGCCGGTGAGGAGAACGGGCGGGTCGTAGCGCAGCACCTCGTCGACCGCACGCGACCATAGGTCCGGCTTCTCCTGGAGGAGCTCGAGCTGCTCGGGGTGCTCGTGGAGCAGGGCGATGCCGTTGCCGAGCAGGTTCACGGTGGTCTCGAACCCGGCGGCGAGCACGAGGCCGGCGGTCGCCTTGAGCTCGAGGTCTGTCAGCTCGACACCGTCGTCGTCCTGCGCGAGCACGAGCTGGCTGAGCAGGTCGTCGCCAGGGTCGCGGCGGACGGCGGCGATGTGGTCGTCGAGCCAGCGCTCGAATGCGCGTAGCGAGCGCTCCACCGCACGGAAGCGTCCCAGCGGGAGCCCGAGGTCGAGGCTGGGCGCGGCCCCCTCGCCGAACTCGAGCACCTTGTCGCGCTGGTCGTGCGGGACCCCGAGGATCTCCGCGATGACCGTGACCGGCAGGAGCGCGCAGTAGCGCTCGACGAGGTCGACGGTCCCGTCGTCGCTGCTGGCGAGGTCGTCGAGCAGCTGGTCGGCGATGTCCTGGGTCCGGTCCTGCAGTCCACGCACCGCCTTCACGGAGAAGACGCGCGTCACGAGCTTGCGGTACCGGGTGTGCTCGGGCGGCTCGACGGACAGCAGCGACGGCGGCGTCAGCGGTCCGATGGGGGTGCTGCTGTCGGCCCACCGACGCACGGGGCCGAGCAGCCCGCCCGTGCCGAAGTCGACGCCGGCGTGCACGTCGGGGCTGCCGAGCACCTCCTTGACGACCGGGTGCGTGGCGGTGACGTACGCGAAGGCGCTCTTGTGCAGCGCCCCGCTCGCGCGCACCTCCTCGAAGAGGTCGAGCGGCAGGCCTCCCCCTGCCTGGCTGTCGCTGCCGGTCGAGGTCGCCATGATCAGGCGAGCCTGCAGGTCGACGCGACGCGCCCCGGCCTGGATCCCGACGCGCGGCAGCGCATGGTTGAGTCCCCAGCGCGTCAGCGACGCCGCCTCGTCGAGGATCTGCACGATGGACCTCCGATGCTCGGTTGAGCCCAGTATCAAGCACGGTCCGCGCTCGTGCGGGCCGTCTCGTGTCCTGACAGTGACCTCGACCCACGGGACACGCACCGTGTCGTGCTCACCACGGCATCTCCCGACCGACGCTGATCGTGCGCTCGCGCGGCAGCCGCAGGACGTCGACCGGGTCCGGGCTGAGGCGCACGAGCGTCAGGAAGATCCGCTGGCGCCAGCGCGGCATGCCCGACCGCGGACTGAACTTCACGACCGGCACGGAGGTGAAGTAGATCGCGCGGTCGAGGTCGACGTGGTCGAGCTCGCCCTCCGCGAGCGGGATCGCCTGCTCCAGCACGGCGAGGAGGTCCGGTCTCTCGCGGTAGCCGAACGTCGCGTGGACGTGCACGATGCCGTCGGTCGGGTCGTCCAGGACGTCGACGTCGACGCGGTCGTCGTGCCGCACCGCGGGCACGTCCACGGACTCCCAGCTGAGCAGGACGGTCGTGGTGTGCAGGACGTGGTTGAGGTCGAGCATCGCGTCGAGCGCGATCGGCACGACGCCTGGCCCTCGGGTCAGGTAGACGGCCGTCCCGGGCACGCGGGCGAGTCCCGCCTCCGTCGCGCGGATGCGGGGCACGAGGTCCTCGACCGGTCCCTCAGCGTCGGCGCGCGCGGCCTCGATGCGCCGCTGACCGGCCCGCCACGTCGTCATCGTCAGGACGAGGATCGCGCCCATGCCGAGCGGGAGCCAACCCCCGGACCGGACCTTCGGCAGGTTCGCCGCGAGGAAGACGAGCTCGACGACGAGGATGGCCGCGCCCACCAGGAACCCCGGCGACACGCTGCCGTCGCGCCGCCAGCGGTAGGTGAGGTAGAGCAGCGTCGTCACGGTGATCGTCGACGTGACGGCGACCCCGTAGGCCGACGCCAGCGACGCCGAGCTGCGGAAGATGAGGACGACCGCCAGGACGGCGAGGCCGAGCGTCCAGTTCACGGCCGGCAGGTAGATCTGCCGCGCGTGTCGTCGCGAGGTGTGGGTCGTCCGCAGGTGCGGCAGGAAGCCGAGCCGCGACGCCTGGTGGACGACGCTGAACGCGCCGGAGATGACCGCCTGCGACGCGATGATCGTGGCCAGCGTCGCCACGACCACCATCGGCAGCCGCGCCCAGCCCGGCACGATGGCGAAGAACGGGTTGCCCACGGCCGTCGACGAGCCGGCGACCGCTGCCGCCTGTCCGAGGTAGCTGAGCACGAGTGCCGGGAGGACGACGAACACCCACGCCCTCGCGATGGCCTGGCGGCCGAAGTGCCCGAGGTCGGCGTACAACGCCTCCGCGCCCGTGACCGCCAGGACGACGGATCCGAGCGACAGGAAGGCGATCAGCGGCTCGTCGCGGAAGTACAGGAAGATCCAGTGCGGCGAGAGCGCCTCGAGCGCCGAGGGCTCCTTCGCGACGGCGAGCGCTCCCCAGAGCGCCGTGGAGGCGAACCACACGACCATGACGGGCCCGAACAGCCTGCCGATCCTGCCGGTGCCGAACCGCTGGATCACGAACAGGCCGACGAGGACGGCGAACGCGAACGGCACGACCACGTGCGACCACGACGGGTTGAGCAGCTCGAGCCCCTCGGCGGCCGAGAGCACCGAGATCGC
>SXGT01483654.1_pt1 | contig 16988 bp, 19 predicted proteins | sample 3176221 | NCBI WGS metagenome assembly SXGT01 (sample SAMN11356862, study PRJNA531348) | freshwater metagenome | isolation source: freshwater sample F1-120 | place: China: Fuxian Lake, Yuxi | collected 2017-12-25 | reverse complement strand
GTGATGTGGTGCCGGAGGCGAACATGCCGGCCTATGCCTGGCTTGACCGCCCCCTGAAGGAACCGAACATCGGCGCCAAGATGGCCGCACTGCGCGCCGTCGGTGTTCCGTACACCGACAAGGAGATAGCGGATGCGCCGAAGGCTGTTGCGGGGAAGACCGAAATCGAAGCCTTGATCGCCTACCTCCAGGGCATGGGCCTCGCGCTCAAGCAGACTCGCTAAGCATGGACATCAACGACCTCCGCTCCATCGTTACGGTGCTCGCATTCATTGCGTTCATGGGCATCGTCTGGTGGGCCTACTCGGATCGCCGCAAGCAGACCTACGACGAGGCTGCGCGGCTGCCACTCGACGACGATACGCCGATGGTTCCGGGCAAGGGCGCAGGTCAAGCCGACAACTGAAAGGAAACTGTCATGGATCTGAAAAACACCAGCGATTTTGTCAGCGGTTTCTGGAGCATGTATGTCATCGTGATCACGCTGGTCAGCGTGCTCGGATGCGGTCTGCTTCTGCTGCTGCAGGACAAGGCCAAGACCAATGCAGGACATACGACAGGGCACGTCTGGGATGAGACGCTCGAGGAGTACAACAACCCGCTGCCGAACTGGTGGCGCTGGATGTTCTACATCACCGTGGTATTCGCCCTCGTGTATCTGGCGCTGTATCCCGGTCTCGGCAACATGGCGGGCAGTTTCGGCTGGACCATGCGTGGTCAATATGAAACCGAGATGAAGAAAGCCGATGAGCAGTACGGCCCCATTTTCAAGAAGTTCCAGTCCCAGGACATCAGCGCGGTCGCGGCCAACAGTGAAGCCAGGGAAATGGGCCAGCGCCTGTTCCTGACCTACTGTGCGCAGTGCCATGGATCGGATGCCAAGGGGGCCAAAGGCTTCCCCAATCTGGCAGATCAGGACTGGCTGTTCGGCGGAACGCCGGTGCAGATCAAGGAGTCGATCGTCAAAGGTCGCGACGCCGCGATGCCGGCCAAAGGTATCAAGCCGGATTTGAATGGCGATCAGATCAAGGACCTGGCCAACTATGTACGCTCGATGTCGGGTCTCGCTGCTGATTCGATTCGTTTACAGCGCGGCAAGGAACTGTTTGCTGTCGCGTGCGCTGCCTGCCACGGACCGGACGGCAAGGGAATGCTTGGTGTCGGCCCCAACCTTGCCGACAAGACCTGGCTCTATGGCAGTTCCGAAAGCGAGATCGTTGAAACCATCACCAAGGGTCGCACCAATCGCATGCCGGCCTTCGGCGAATTCCTCGGCGACGCCAAGGTGCATCTGCTGACTGCCTATGTCTATGGCCTGGGTGGCGGCGTCAAGGAAGAAGCGCCGGCTGCGGCTCCTGCGACGGTCGCCGCAGAACCCTCACCGGCCGCGAAAAAGAAGTAGGCTGACAAGGAGAACCCGGCACCAGGCTGTCCGGTGCCGGGTATTTTTTCTAAAGCGTATAAGAATATAGTAATACGATAATCATGTCGTCCCCCCCCAAATCCTCGCCCGTGGAGTTCAAACCGCGCTTCGACGAGGAGAGCCTTTACGAAGTTCAAAAGAAGGTCCATCCCAGGGCGGTGAGCGGAATTTTCGCCACCTGGCGTTGGGCGCTAGTGTGGATCACGCAATTGATCTTCTATGGCCTGTGCTGGTTGCCATGGAACGGTCGACAGGCGGTTTTGTTCGATCTTGTCGAGCGAAAGTTCTACATCTTTGGCTTGATCTTCTGGCCGCAGGATGTCTTCTTCCTCGCGGTACTGCTCATCATTTCCGCGTACGCGCTGTTCCTGTTCACCGCAGTCGGTGGCCGCCTGTGGTGTGGATACGCCTGCCCGCAGACCGTCTATACGGAGATATTTACCTGGATCGAGCAGAAGATCGAGGGCGAGCGCAATGCCCGGATCAAACTCGATGCGGCGCCGATGAGCACGCGCAAGTTAGCGCTGCGCGCCGCGAAGTACGGCTCCTGGACCCTGCTCTCGTTGTGGACCGGATTTACCTTTGTCGGCTACTTCACGCCGATTAATACGCTTTGGGTCGCTACGTGGAGTTTTTCGCTGGGGCCATGGGAGACATTCTGGATGTTCTTCTACGGCGCTTTCACCTATCTATTCGCCGGTCATATGCGAGAGCAGGTCTGCAAGCATATGTGCCCGTATGCACGATTCCAGGTTGTGATGTTCGACCCCGACACGCTGACCATCACCTACGACACGGAGCGTGGCGAACCGCGCGGGGCAAGGAAGAAGGGCGTCGACCCGAAGGAAATCGCCAAGGGGGATTGCGTCGATTGCGGCATCTGCGTGCAAGTCTGCCCCACCGGCATCGACATCCGTGACGGGCTCCAGTACGAGTGCATCGGTTGCTCCGCATGCATCGATGCCTGCGATCAGGTCATGGAGAAGATGGCGTATCCCAAGGGCCTGATTCGCTACTCGACCGAACATGCGATCGAGGAGCACTGGGGCTGGAAGGAAATTGTCGGTCATATCGTGCGCCCCCGGGTGATCATCTACACGGTGATCCTGGGTGCCATAGGCGTCGCCTTTGTCTGGGGCATAGCCACCAAGCCGTCCTTGCGTGTCGACGTGATTCGCGACCGGACCACCCTGGCACGCGAGGTTGAGGGCGGGTTGATCGAAAACGTCTATCGCCTGCATGTGATCAACATTTCCGAGACGCCGCGCCGCTATGCCATCAGCGTTACCGGCCTGCAAGGAATCGACATCGCGGGCGAGCGGATCCTCGAGGTTCCGGCGGCAGCGGCGAAATCCATTTCGGTCCAGGTGCGCGTGCCACCTGAATCCGGCCGTAAAGGTTCAAATCCGATCTATTTCGACGTCAAGGCACTCGCCGACGAAAGGATCGCGGTCCACGAGAAAGCGAGCTTCCTGCAGCCATGAAACCGGAAAAGTCCCTAGATGAAGTTCCCCGTCCCTGGTACCGCGAGCCCTGGCCCTGGATTCTCGCGGCCGGGCCGGCCATCGTTGTGGTTGCGGGAATCTATACCGCATGGCTGGCGATCGAATCGAACGACGGTCTGGTAACCGAGGACTATTACCGCAAGGGGCTGGCTGCCCACCAGACCGTCGCGCGTAACGAGGCGGCGACCAAGGCGGGCTTGGTCGCGGGTGTCCGCATTGCGAGTGACCGGATGTCCTTGCGTCTGAGCGCGGCCGACCCTGGGTTCGCAATGCCTGTGTCACTTAACGTGACTATTTCACACCCGACCCGTGCCGGCCTTGATCAGTCGCTGGTGATGATGCGCAGCGCAGAGGCGTATGCGGGAGAGGTTAGGCTGCCAGCGGCGGGCCATTGGCTGGTGATGATCGAAGACGAACGAAAAACGTGGCGTTTGCTGGGCAACGTGATCCTGCCGGCTGCTGGCGAGGTGCTGATTGGCAGCCAGCCGACGGACCGAAAGCCCTAGACGGCGGACATCCGCACTGATTTTTATACAGAGGGAGGCAATACCATGGAAGCGCTGAAACTATTGGTCAGTAGTGACATCGGTCTGCTGAGCCTGTTCACCATAGGCTTTACCATCGTCATGGGCTTCTTCTTTGTCGGCTTCATCAAGAAGCACGTTGAGCAAGATGCGCGTAACGCAAAATAGCGGTTCGCGCGCCAGAGCCTGCGGTTTTCCGGGGGAGACGAGATGCTGAAAGTGCTGCTGGTATTGTGGCCGTCGTTCGTGGTTGCGGGAATCGCCGAGGGCGTGTTCTTCACCGTGATCGATCCGCAAGAACTCTATCTGTTTGGGGAGCCGGTTCATCTTTCCAAGCTGGCCACCTATTCCATCGGCTTTCTGGGCTTCTGGCTCGCCTGCGCCGCATCGAGCCTGATGACCTGGTTCCTGCAATTGGGCCCCGCCGACATCAATCGGCGTCGCGACGACGCGAACTGAGTAGCCCGCCTTGGCGGGACGGTTCAGGGGTTGGAGCTAGGCTTTACCGTAGTCTCGATCGCTGGCAAGCGGCGCGAGTGCCATGACCCGGCGAAAGAGGTCGGCGAAGTCATGCTCGGGATCGGCAACGAAGCGTGGGTCGCCGTTTCTTCCGAAAGCGACGCTGATCTCCACCCAGTCCTCTCCGCTCAGGTGTCGCCGTGCCAGCGGAATCAAGGCGCTTTCCTCGAGCGCCATGTGGCGCAGGATGTCGTCCGCAAATAGTTCTACCGCCGCCGAAAAATCCTCCATGCCTGCGGCCTCTCCTGCTTCAAACCGCTCCAGTGCCTTGTGCAGCACGTCGACATCCCCCGTGCCAGAAGCATGCTGCTCCCGAAGTTTGGCGATGATCGAGTCGGCGGTACGGGTACGCAGTTGCAGGCGTGCAAACAGGTAGGCATCTTCCTTCGGATGATGCAGCTTCTGCGGAAATTCATCCAGATAGAAAACGATTGCGCGCAGCAGGCTGAAATCTGCAGCCATACGCCCCAGTCGATATTCACCGACCAGGTGCCGCAATCCCTGCACTACCGCCGCAAGCGAGCGATGCTCGTCGTAAATGATGTTCAACGCGGAGTTGAACATGTCTCCCGCTCAGACTGAACGCGGTCAGCGATAGACGAGAACCGGAATCTTCGTGTGGGTGAGGACCTTTTGCGTTTCCGAACCAAGCAACAGTCCGCTGATGCCGCGCCGTCCGTGGGATGCCATGAAGATCAGGTCGGCACCAGACTCTTCGGCGGCAGCGATGATGGCCTCGTAAGGAATATCGCTCACGGAACTGAGCGAACCGCATTCGACACCCTCTGCCTTGGCCGCGGCCTCATGGCCGGCAAGTATCTCCCTGGCCTGCTGCTCGGCCATATCGGCAAACTTGTCCGGTGTTGTCGGGTCGATCAACGCACCCTCGCCGTAGAAGGCCACAGGGTAGTCGGGCTTTGCGAAGAAGAAGCTGACCCTGGCGCGCGTTTCTTTGGCGAAAGCGATTGCACGCTTTACGGTATCGGACGAGAGCTGCGATCCGTCGGTGGGAACGAGGATATGTTTGAACATGATTTGGATCCTTTTGATAAATACAAGCCTAGCCTACTAAAGAACAATGAGATTGATCAAGGTCAACGCGTGCACCAGCTTGAAGCCTGGCGGGTGGGGCAAAATAACACTACTTGCTGCGCTGCGGGAGGGCGGCGCTGAAAATCGAGAGGAAAAGTCATGAGCACGAACAAGCCATCCAAGGCACCGGCCACCCCCCAGGCGGCATGGCGCGCCGTGAATCAAGCCGTCGAGGCCAAAATCGATCCGATCGGCATGGCAACGCCCTTGTTGCATGCCCAGTTGGCCTGGCTATCTCACCCTCAGGAAATGTCAGAGGCGCTCGCCGGTTTCTCGGCCAAGCTGTGGGACCTCCAGGTGCACTCCTGGCATCGCGCGCTGGGTATGCCAAGCAAGGATGTCGTTTCTCCGAAGCCCGACGATACGCGCTTCGCCGATCCCGTGTGGAACGACTCGGCAACTTGGGACATCGTCAAGGAGTGGTACCTGATGCTTACCCGTCAGGTGCAGGACGCACTTTACGATACGCCGGGGCTGTCGAATCGCGATCGCCGGCGTGCTGCGTTCTGGTGGCGGAAATGGCTCAATGCGATGGCGCCGACCAATTTCCTGCTGACCAACCCGTCAGCCATGCAGCGGGCCATGGAAACGCACGGTGAGTCGCTGCTCAGGGGTTTCAACAATTTCGTCACCGACTTCCAGGCGGGCGACGTACAGATGGCGCGTCCGACGGATTTCACCGTGGGCAGGGATCTGGCGACCACGCCGGGCAAGGTCGTTTTCCGCAATCGGCTGCTGGAGGTCATCCACTACGCACCGACGCGGGAGAAGGTCCATTCGACGCCGATCGTCATCGTCACACCCTGGATCAACAAGTTCTACGTACTTGATCTCAATGCCAAGAAGAGCATGGTCAAGTTCCTGGTTGAACAGGGCTTCGACGTCTATATCACCAGCTGGAAAAATCCGACGGCCGAGATGCGCAATGTCAGCTTCGACGACTACCTCATGGAGGGCGTCGGCCAGATCATCGAAACGGCACGTGGCATAACCGGATCGGCAAAGGTGCATGCCGTCGGCTACTGCATCGGCGGCGCCGCGCTTGCGGCATGGATGGCCTGGGCCAACGCCCGCTACGGCGCCAAGGATGTCCCGGTTGCCACCGTGACCCTGCTCACCACCCTGGTCGATTACCAAAAGCCCGGCGACATCGAGGTCTTTCTCGATGAAAGTAGCATCAAGTGGCTTGAGAAGTCGATGGCCGAGAAGGGCTTTCTCGACGGCAAGGAAATGGCATCGGCCTTCCGTCTGCTCCGCTCCAACAGCCTGGTGTGGCATTACGTCGTGCGCGGCTACCTGTTCGGCGACGCGCCGCCGCCGTTCGATGTCCTGTTCTGGAACATGGATTCCACCCGCATGCCGGCGAAGATGCATTCCTGGTACCTGCGGAATCTCTATCTCGAAAACCTGCTGATCAAGAAGGATGCCCTGACGCTGGCCGGCGAAAAGATCGATCTCGGACGGATCTCGCAGCCCCTGTACGCGGTGTCGGCGGAAGACGACCACATCGCGCCCTGGCGCCAGACTTTCCGCATCAATAATTTCGTTGCCGGTCCGCGCCGTTATGTCCTGTCCACCTCCGGCCACATCTTGGGCATCGTCAATCCCGTGGTCAATCCACCGAAGCGTGATTTCCGTGTTGGCACGGTCGAGCGGCACGATACACCGGACGACTGGCTGGATCAGGCGGAGTTCCGCCATGGCAGTTGGTGGGAAGACTGGATGGCGTGGCTCAAGCCGCAATCCGGGCCGCTTGTGGCAGCGCCGCCTGTTGAAACCAAGAAGTTCCCGGCGCTTGCCGACGCACCTGGAACCTATGTGCTCGAACAGTAGGTGCGGTGCAGCATGAGTAGCCATTAGCAGGTGGCCGGCAAGGCTTGCGATTGCCTTGCAAGCCTCATGGGCAACGAATGCCGTCGCCGCTTGACCGCTATCAATGTTTGGCGCGGGCTCCACCCACAGAATCGGCACCTGTTCAACCGGAGCCCACCGAAAATGTCCGCGACCCAGCCACTGTTCCAGCACCACAAGCACTGTGACGAAATTTTTGCCGATGCCGAGGAGGCCTGCGGCAATGGTGACTGGGCAGCCGGCGCCAAGGCATTTGCGGCCTTCGCCGGGCAACTCGAGACGCATTTCCTGAGCGAGGAGGAGGTGCTGTTCCCGGCATTCGAATCGGCCACCGGCATGGTATCGGGGCCGACCGAGGTGATGCGCGGCGAACACCGGCAGATGCGCGAACTGCTGGCGCAGATGAAGCTGGCGCTCGACGAACGCGATGGCGATGGCTTCGGCGGCACGGCGGAGACCCTGCTGATCATGATGCAGCAGCACAACATGAAGGAAGAGAACATCCTCTATCCCATGTGCGACAGCGCCCTCGTGGCATCCGAGATTGGCGCCACGATTGCCCAGAGACTGGCCGCCGCATGACCATCGTCATCGACGGACGGGAGTTGCAGCCTCCCGAGCCCATGGAGCGTACTTTGGAGGCGCTGGAAAATCTTGGCGAGGGCGAGGACATCCAGCTCCTGCTTTATTGCCAGCCCCATCCACTGTTCAACATTCTGAGAAACAACGGTTACGTCTGGACCGATAGCCTGCTTCCGGACGGGACGCGCGAAATTCGGATTCGCAAGACGTAGGGGCAATCCAGCCGAGTCGATGCACCCAAACCTATCCTTCGATCAGGCGCCGCCGATCTCGGTTCCCTACCGTTTCTTTCTTGCAGCACCGTGGTTCGGCGTGCTTGCCGGACTTCTGCTGACCTGGGCGGGCGGCGATGCGCTAGGTTCGCGCTGGACTCCGGAAGCCCTGGCCCTGGTGCACCTGATTGCCGTCGGTTTCATGTTGCAGGCCATGAGCGGGGCGATGTTCCAGTTCATTCCTGTTGCCGTGGGCGGCAATGTATGGCGTTCATTGGGTGTGGCCAACTTTGTTCAGCCCTTGCTGCTCCTGGGTGCCCTGTCGTTGGCGGCTGGTTTTCTGTTTTCGGCTCCGGCGCTGTTTTCCGTCGCCGTCCCCGCCTTTCTACTCGGCGTCGGAGTGTTTGTCACCGTGGTTCTGCTGGCACTCTGGCGCACGCCGGCGACCGGCATGACGCTGTGGACCATGCGCATCGCCGTGGCCGGGCTGGCGATCGCCGTGCTGCTGGGTTCGCTGCTGGCGGAAGCACTGACCCGTGGCCTGTCATTGCCCCTTATCGAACTGACCAATGTGCATCTTGCCTGGGGCCTGGGCGGCTGGGCCCTGATGCTGGTCGCGGCGGTATCCTACTTCGTCGTGCCCATGTTCCAGCTCACGCATCCCTATCCGCTGCGGTTCGCACGCTGGTTCGGGCCGCTGCTCCTGCTGCTTGTCGCGATCTGGTCGGCCCTCTGGCTCGGCGACGATTTGCGCTTTGCGCAAGCGATGGGTTTGCCGCTGACGCTGCTTTGCGCCGCCTTTGCCGCGATGACGCTCTGGCTGCAGCACACGCGACGCCGGAAAATCGATGACGCGACATCCTTGTACTTTCGGGTGGCCATGATCGCCCTGCTGGCGTTTGCTGTTTCCGGCGCCGCCATGGCGATTCATCCCGAACTCGCCGACGATCCGCGGGCCTCCGTCTGGCTTGGCATGCTGGCCTTTCCGGGAGTTTTTGTCTCGACCATCTCGGGGATGATGTACAAGATCACACCCTTCCTCAACTGGCTGCACCTGCAGCGACTGGGGGCTCCGATCTCAGCGGTGCCGAACATGAAGAAGATGATTCCAGGGATGGCGATGACCATGCAGTTTCGACTCCACGTGCTGGCGCTGGCCTTGCTTCTGGCGGCGGTCTGGCTTCCCGCGCTGGCCCGCGTGGCAGGCCTGCTCTTTGCGGCGTCGAGTGCGCTACTGGGTTGGAATCTGATTTTGGCGATGAACAACTATCGCCGCTTCAGAGATCAAATTCGCGCAAGCGTTTCGCGTTGTTGATCGTGATCTGCTTGCCGCTGACTGCGATCAGGCCATTGGCCGTCAGGTCATGAAAAATCCGGGAAAGTGTTTCCGGAGTCAGGTTCAGGCGCGAGGCGATGACTTGCTTCGAGGTCGGCAGGGAAATGTCGAACGCATTTTCACCCTCGGCATCGCTCGGTGGACAATGTTGCAGCAGGTAGCCGACAACACGTTGCGCCGAGGAACGCAAGGAATAGGTCTCGACATCCTGCACCAGCGAGTGCAGTCGCATCGACAGGCCAGCCAGCATGCGGCGCGCGAACAGCGCGTCGGTCTCGAGCAGTTCGAACACGGGCGCACTGCCGATGTGCAGCAACAGGCTGTCGACAAGCGCCTCAGCGAACACCGGGCAGGGCAGGTCGAGGAACATGATGGCCTCGCCAAAGCTTTGCCGCGGACCGACGATCTGCACCACCTTTTCGTTGCCCTGCGCGGACGGAAACGCAAGCTTGACCTGGCCGAACACCACGACGAAGAAGCCCTTGGCGGGGTCGCCCTTCTGGAACAGCATGGCGCCTTTGGAGAGTCGGCGCTCACGGCACGCCGGCTCGAGCTTCGCCAACTGGTCGGGCGTCAGTTCCTGAAACAGGGGCAGGCGCGAAAGTATCTGCGGAATGTCGAGGCGGGTTTCTTGCATATTCGGTCTCTTGATTGGTCTGAACTGCCTGTCCGGGAACCGCGAAGCCTGCTGTCGTGATGAACTTCCGGGCCAGTTTTTTCGCTGCGCCGCATCGCGTGATGTTCCTCGGCGGGACCGTTCAGGCCTTGCTGGCGATGGCTTTCTGGTCGCTGCAGACAGGGGGGCATTATGCCGGACTCTGGGATGTGCCGGTTTGGCCTTTGCTTACGGTGCTGCCCGCGGCGATGGCTCACGCACTGCTCATGGCCGGCGGCGTGTTTCCCTGGTTCGTCTTCGGCTTCATCCTGACCGCGGGTCCGCGCTGGCAGGGTGCCGGCGACCTTGCTCAAGCGGACTTCCTGCCGCCTTTCGTGCTGCTGGCGATAGGCTGGACCCTGGTCTGGATCGCCTTTCTGCTTCCCGGTGCCCTGCCAGTCGGCCTAGTATCGGTGCTAGCAGGATGGCTGCTGGTGGCCCGGATATTGACCCGGATTGCCTTGCGGCCGGCGATATCGCGCGAACACGCCGCCTATGTTGCGTTGGCCGCATGGGCCGGTGCGGCGGGAATCGCTGCATTTGCCACGATGGCCGCGAGCGGTAATCTTGTCTGGGGTCGTCTGGGGTTAGCGCTGATCATCTGGGGATGTTTGCTGCCTGTATTTGTTACCGTAGCCCATCGCATGCTTCCCTTTTTTACCTCCGCCGTGGTCCGCGGCTACGAGGCGCGGCGTCCGGTATGGGCCTTGCGGACCTTGGTCGTGGCAAGCCTCGCGCACGGCATCCTGGTTTTTGCCGAGCGGCCTGGCTGGCTTTGGCTGGCGGATTTACCGGCCGCGATTGCCGCGGCAAGCCTCAGTTGGTTGTGGTGGCAGGGTGGGGTGGCCGGCGTCCGCATGGTGCTCGTCCTGCACGTCGCCTTTGCCTGGCTGGCGCCGGCATTCGCCTTGTTTGCGCTGCAAAGTCTCTCCCCCGGTTGGTTGGGGCAGGCGCCGATGCATGCGCTTGCGCTGGGCTTCTTCAGCTCGATGATGATAGGAATGGTTTCGCGGGTTACGTTGGGGCACTCTGGCCTGCCAGTGCGGGCCGACCGTACGATGTGGACCACGTTCTGTTTGATGCAGGGGGCCGCCTTGCTGCGCCTGTTCGGTGAATTGCCTTCGCCTGGCGTCGGCGTGGTACTGATATGGCTCTCGTCCGTGGCATGGATAGCTGCGTTTGCCGTCTGGGGAGCGGCCTATGCGCCCCTGCTCTGGCGTCCGCGGACCGATGGCAAGACCGGCTAGGTGATGTACACCGCCGTCAAGTACGTTCATGTCATCAGCGTGGTGCTCAGCCTGAGCGGGTTCTTCCTTCGTGGCCTGCTGATGATGCGCGATTCGCCCTTGCTCAGGCAGCGTTGGATCCGTGTGCTTCCGCACTTCAACGACACGGTCTTGCTGGTTGCCGCGCTGAGCCTGGCATGGATGTCCGGTCAGTATCCCTTTGTCGCCGACTGGGTAACCGCAAAGATCTTCGGGGTCATCGCCTACATCATCCTTGGCGCCCTGGCGCTGCGTGATGCCAGCACCCGTCGCATGCGCATTGCCTGCTGGGTCGCCGCTTTGGCGGTGTTCGCCTGGATCTCTTCCGTCGCCCTGACGCGCGATCCGGCGGGGATTTTCGCTAGGCTGGCCTGGCGATCCGACCGTCAGGCGGCGCCAGCAGGGCTTTCAGTCGTGGCAGGTCGAGGATCCGGACATGCTTCTGCTGCACCGAGATCAAACCCTCTTCCTGGAAGCGCGAGAACGCCCGGCTCACGGTTTCGAGCTTGAGCCCGAGGTAGGATCCGATTTCCTCGCGCGTCATGCGCAGGTGGAATTCGGTTTGCGAATACCCACGGGCGCTGAAGCGTTGCGACAGGTTCAGCAGGAAGGCGGCCAGGCGTTCTTCGGCGCGCATGGTGCCGAGCAACATCATTACGCCATGGTCGCGCACGATCTCGCGGCTCATGACCTTGTGTAGGTGATGCTGCAGCGAATGGATCTCACTGGAGAGGACCTCGAGTTCGGTAAACGGGATCAGGCAGACCTCGCTGTCTTCCAAGGCCACCGAGTTGCAGGTGTGGTGCTCGGTGCTGATGCCGTCCATGCCGAGGATTTCGCCGGCCATCTGGAAGCCGGTGACCTGGTCGCGGCCATCCTCGGTCAGCACGTCGGTCTTGAAGAAGCCGGAACGCACGGCGAAGATCGACTCGAAGGGGTCGCCGGCCCGGTAGAGGTGCTGGCCGCGCTTGAGCTTGCGGCCGCCGCCGATCAGGCTGTCGAGGCGAGCCATGTCGGTATCTTCGAGGCCGAAGGGCAGACACAGTTCGCGCAGATTGCATTGCGAACACGCCACCTTGAGACCGGGAGTGATCAGCGGAACGACGTTTTGCTTGACATTTGCATGCACGGTGTTTGCCGCCCCGCCCTAAGCGGTGCCCCTTTGATCTTTGTCAACGCGATGGATTATCATTTGCGGCATTGTATAGACTTGAAGAACTTGCGCCATTCTCCCCCCGTTTCTGCCGCTGCTACGTGCCGCCGCTTTGCCATGCACCCAGACCTTAGGCGATGAAATATCAGGAAATAATCTTCGATCCGCAGGTCATCCGGAAGTTCGACGTCAACGGTCCGCGATACACCTCGTATCCGACCGCCGACCGATTCGTCGAGGCCTTCGGCGCCGACGATTACGTCCGCTGGCTGGGAAGGCGCACGGTGGGCGGCATAGGACGACCTTTATCATTATACGTCCATATACCCTTCTGCAATACCATCTGCTACTACTGCGCCTGCAACAAGATCATCACCAAGGATCACGGTCGTTCCGCCAAGTACATCAAGTACTTGGGCAAGGAAATCGCCATGCAGGAAGCGGCCCTGGACGGCAGCCGCGACGTGGTTCAGCTGCACTTCGGCGGCGGTACGCCGACCTTCCTCTCCCACGAGGAAATGCAGCGGTTGATGGACATCATCCGCAAGCATTTCCGCCTGCTGCCTGGGGGTGAATACTCGATCGAGGTCGACCCGCGCAAGGTCGATCGTGAGGCGGTCAAGCAACTCGCCGAGCTTGGTTTCAACCGCATGAGCGTCGGCGTGCAGGATTTCACGCCCGAGGTCCAGGCCGCGGTGAATCGCATCCAGAGCCTTGAAGAGACCAAACTGGTCATCGATTCGGCGCGCGAGTTCGGCTTCAAGGGCATCTCGGTCGACCTGATCTACGGCCTGCCCAAGCAGAATGTGATCAGTTTCAACCATACCCTGGATGAGGTCATCAAGCTCGACCCCGATCGCCTCTCGATCTACAACTACGCGCACCTGCCGAGCCTGGCCAAACCGCAGCGCCGCATTAGCGAAGCCGACCTGCCGAGCCCGGATGCGCGGCTGCAGATCCTGCAACTCGCGATCCGCCGCCTGACGGAAGCCGGCTACGTCTTCATCGGCATGGATCACTTTGCCAAGCCCAACGACGAGTTGGCGATCGCCCAGCGCCAGGGCCGCCTGCACCGCAACTTTCAGGGCTACTCGACCCATGCCGAGGCCGACCTGATGGCCTTCGGCGTCTCGGCCATCGGCAAGGTCGGCCCCAGCTACTGCCAGAACGTGCGCACCCTCGACGAGTACTACGATAGCCTCGACCAAGGCGTGCTGCCAGTCTTCCGCGGCATCGAACTGAATGCTGACGACCTCCTGCGGCGCAGCATTATCCAGGCCCTGATGTGCCATTTCGAGCTCTCGATCGAGTCGATCGAAATCGCCCACCTGATCGACTTCAAGACTTACTTCGCGTCCGAGCTGGCCGACCTGCGCGAATTGGAGAAGGGTGGCCTGCTGACCATCGACGACCAATGGATCACCGTCGACCCGCGCGGTCGCCTGCTGGTGCGCGGCATCGCCATGGCCTTCGACAAGTATCTGCGCACCGACCGCGAACGCGTACGCTACTCCAAGGTCATCTGACCTCGCTGGCGCCGTATCGCCAGCGCCGACTTTCGTTTCCCACCTGATGCCGGACAGCGGATTCCTCACCGTCTTCCTCGTCGGCCTGCTCGGCGGCGTGCATTGTGCCGGCATGTGCGGCGGCGTGGTCTCGGCACTGAGCCTGCAGGGCCCGCATGACGCGCGCGGCCCGGCGTGGACGGTGCACCTCGCCTACAACCTCGGCCGCATCAGCAGCTACGCTACGGCCGGCGCGCTGATGGGCGCGCTGGGCAGCCTCGGGCTGCTGCTCAATAACGCGCTGCCGGTGCAGATGACCCTCTACATTGCCGCCAACCTGATGATGATCGCGCTCGGCTTTTACCTCACCGGCATCACCGGTGCGCTGGCCTTTACCGAGCGCATCGGCCAGCGCCTGTGGCTGCGCGTGCAGCCACTGACCAGGCGCTTCCTGCCGGTGCGCGGTCCGGCCCAGGCCTTCCCACTCGGCATGCTTTGGGGCTGGCTGCCCTGCGGCATGGTCTATAGCGTGCTGGCCATGGCTTTGCTGACGGGCAGCGCCACCCGCGGCGCGGCGACGTTGCTCGCCTTCGGGCTGGGCACCCTGCCCAACCTGATGCTCGCCGGCCTGCTGCTGGTGCGCTTTCGCAACATCGCCCAGGCGCCGGCACTGCGCATTGCCTCGGGAGTCGGGGTGCTCGGCTTCGGCGTCTGGGGCCTGTTCAATGCGGCCAGTCTCGGCGGTCGGCTCTGGCAGGGCGTGGTCTGCACCATCTGAGAGTTATGCGAAGCGGTATCCCTTGGGACGGCGCCGGCGCTACGGCGTCAGCGCCATGCGGATGATGGGGCAGGGCATGTCCTGTCCGCCGCACTCGCAGCGATGCACGAGTTGGCGCAGCGCGTCGGCCACCTTGTTCAACTGCTCGATGCGCGCCTCGATGTTGCGGACCTTCTCGGCGGCGAGGCTGCGCGCCAGGCGGTGGTCGCGCGTGTCGTTTAGCGTCATCAGCTCGGTAATTTCCTCGAGCGTGAAGCCCACGCCCTGGGCGCGCTTGATGAAGTTCAGCCGCTCCAGGTGGGAGGCGTCGTAGCGGCGGTAGCCGCCGGTGGCGGCGGGCTCGGCCAGCAGGCCGCGGCGCTGGTAGTAGCGCACGGTTTCCACGCCGACGCCGGCCTGTTTCGCCAGCGTGCCGATGGTGAAGGTCGGTTCCGGAAGATTTCTCATGGCCACCCCCTTGACTCTGTACCAAGGTACGGAGTTTAAACTTCTCACAATGAACACCGTCGCCAAACCTGAATTGCAGTCCGCGCAGTCCATTGATCTGCCCCTCGCGGGCATGACCTGCGCCGCCTGTGCGGCGCGCATCGAGAAGCAGCTCAACAAGCTACCGGGGGTCGACGCGGCGGTAAATTTCGCCACCGAGCGGGCCAGCATTCGCTACTCAGGCGCCGACGTCACCGCCGCCAAACTCGTCGAGACCATCCGCAAGACCGGCTTCGAGGTGCCTCCAGCGACGCTGGACCTCGCCATCGGCGGCATGACCTGCGCCGCCTGCGCCACGCGCATCGAGAAGCAGCTCAACAAGCTGGAAGGCGTCGAGGCAGCGGTAAACCTCGCCGCCGAGCGCGCCCACATCCGCTATGTGCCTGGCCTGGCCGACCCCGAGCGGCTGGTGGCTACGGTGGTCAAGACCGGCTTCACCGCCACGGTGTCCAGCAACGACACCCGCGCCGAAGAGAAGGCACGCAAGCTGGCGCAGTATCACGAAGAGCTGCGCCGCTTCTGGATTTCCGCCGCGCTGACGCTGCCGCTGGTGGCGCAGATGGCCTTCATGTTTGGCGCGAACGGTCATGAGGATGTGATCCCGCGCTGGCTGCAGCTGCTGCTGGCGACGCCCGTGCAGTTCTGGATCGGCTGGCGTTTCTACGTCGGCGGCTTCAACGCCATCCGCGGCGGTGCCGGCAATATGGACGTGCTCGTCGCCCTGGGCACCACCATGGCCTGGGCCTACAGCTTCGTCGTCACCGTGGCCGACCTGCACCACCACCATGTCTATTACGAGGCCTCGGCGACGGTGATCACGCTGGTATTGCTGGGCAAGATCCTCGAGGCGCGGGCCAAGGCCAAGACCTCTGCGGCGATCGAGGCTCTCGCCAAATTGCAGCCGCAGACCGCGCGCGTCGAGCGCAACGCTCAACTCCTGGATGTGCCCGTGGCGACGCTGATCCCTGGCGACGTTTTCGTTGTTCGCGCCGGCGAGGCGGTGCCCGTCGACGGCGAGGTGATCGAAGGAACGTCGTCAGCCAACGAAGCCATGCTCACCGGCGAGAGCCTGCCGGTGGCCAAGGCGGCGGGCGACAGGCTCTTCGCCGCCACGATCAACGGCGAAGGCCTGCTGCGATGCAGGGCCACGGGTGTCGGCAGCCATACGCTGCTGGCCGGCATCATTCGCCTGGTCGAGGAGGCGCAGGGCTCCAAGGCGCCGGTGCAGCGCCTGGCCGACAAGGTGGCGGCGATCTTTGTCCCGGTGGTGGTGGCAATTGCGCTCGCCACCTTCGTCGCCTGGTGGGCGTTGGCCGGCGACTTCACACAGGCTCTGGTAAATGCCGTCGCGGTGCTGGTGATTGCCTGTCCCTGCGCGCTGGGCCTGGCGACGCCGACAGCAATCCTGGTCGGCACCGGGCAGGGCGCCAAGGCCGGCGTTCTGATCCGCAATGCCGTGGCGCTCGAAATGGCGGAGAAGCTGCAGGTGCTGGTGGTGGACAAGACCGGTACGCTGACCGAAGGGCGGCCAGAGGTGACCGATGTCGTGGAAGTCGGCGCTGGAGAGACGGCGATTCTCCTGCGTTTGGCGGCCAGCCTCGAACAAGGGGCGACGCATCCGCTCGCCGCCGCCATCGTCGCCCGTGCCAGGGCCGACGGCATTGCGCTGGCAACGCCGCAGGACGTGACAACCACGGCGGGGCGCGGCATCGAGGGCATGGTCGACGGCAGGCGCGTCGCCGCCGGCTCCGTGTCCTGGATCGCCGCGCGGGTTGGTGCGATACCACAAGCCGAGCGTCTGGCGCAGGCCGGGCGCAGCGTGGTCGCGGTGGCGGCCGACGACATACTGCTCGGCCTGATCGAAATCGCCGATCCGCTGCGGTCAAGCTCTCCGGCCGCCGTGGCCCGCCTGGGTCGTCTCGGCGTCGAAGTGGTGATGCTCACCGGTGACAATTCCGCCACCGCAAAAGCCATCGCGCAGCAGGCCGGCATATCGCGCTTCGAAGCCGAGGTGCTGCCGGCCGGCAAGGCCGAGGCCGTCAATCATCTCAAGGCTGGCGGGCGTCTGGTCGGAATGGCCGGCGACGGCATCAACGATGCCC
>SXGT01309877.1_pt1 | contig 16992 bp, 14 predicted proteins | sample 3176221 | NCBI WGS metagenome assembly SXGT01 (sample SAMN11356862, study PRJNA531348) | freshwater metagenome | isolation source: freshwater sample F1-120 | place: China: Fuxian Lake, Yuxi | collected 2017-12-25 | reverse complement strand
AGAATCGGGATGGCACATGCTATGAGTTTCATTGACTGAGTCCCGTTAACGGTGGCGTTCACGCGGCGGGCGCGTGGGAGGCTATTCCAGGACCGGCGTCGTCGCCCGCTCGCGTGCAACGCCCTTGCTCTGTCGCAGTCTTAATTAGTAATGGGTTGAGCTTGGCTGTTGCTTTGCTCTTACGCTGCTCGGCTGCCGCTGCTAATCCTAGAAGAACGGCTACAATTGTGAGCCATAAAAAAAGGCCGCGCAAGCTTGCTCGGAACTTCGTGATGGTGGTTGCAAAGGCCGTTATCAGTATCAACGCCATGAGCCAATGAGGAATGAGTATCCCTTGGCCACTTAGAGTCGCTGATGCTGCGCCCATGAACATGACCGAAGTTCCATCGGGAAGTTCTTGGACCGGCGGCATCACAAAGTAGAGCGGATTCCTCAACCATCCAACGCCGAGGGCCGTTTCATATTGCTGGACTGGTCCAACAGGGAATGACAGCGCGTCGTCGGATTCGTATGACAGAATCTCCCACTTCCACCAGTTTGGATGGCCGTGTGAACGAAATCCGATGGCAACAATACGTCCTTGCTTTGAGCCGAGTAAGAATGAAGCGCGGCCCCAAATTCGGCCGTGCAGTCGGTCCGCCGCTGAGTAGCTGCGGAACCACGTCAATCCGGTAACCAATATGGCAACGGAGAGCACCACAAGCGTCAAAAATCGTGCTACTCTTGCTGTCATGGCTAGGCGGCCAGTTATTGGGGGACAGAACTTATGATTGACCAGAACGTCCTATCTCGGCCGACTTAGACCGGGAATACGCTGACCGCATCATAGGACCTACGGCCAGATGCCGCGGCGCAGGGTTACCTCGGCGACCCGTTCAATGGCCACGACGAGTGCGGCCGTTCGCAAATCAACCGGCTGAGCCGGTGTCGAGGCCGACGTTGGAGTCGCCGAGGACGAATCCGCATCCGTCATGGCGCCGGTTCCATCGCTGCCGACATTGAGCAAACGCCAACGATCCAACACAGCATCCACGCCCCGCCGCATTTTGACGCGGAGCTTGGTATTGACCTCCTCCAAGTCCCACTGTTCATTCTCGATGTTCTGCACCCATTCAAAATAGCTGACCGTTACCCCGCCTGCGTTCGCCAGGATATCGGGGATGACGGGAATGCCTCGCTCGGCAAGGATGCGATCCGCTGCCGTCGTCGTGGGTCCGTTGGCGGCCTCACAGATGAGTCTCGCTTGGATGCGCGCGGCGTTCTGTGAATGAATCTGATTCTCCATGGCGGCGGGAATCAAAATATCGCAGTCCAATTCCAATAGGGCCTCGTTGGTCAACGTCGTGGTATCCGGGAGCCCAACCACGGTCCCCTGTTGAGCCTTGAACTGCTGGGCTGCCTCCCAAGCGATCCCTCCGGGCGCGTGAATGGCTCCCTGTGAATCACTGATGCCAATGATCTTGGCCCCTTGCTCTTGAAACAGTCGCGCCGCGATGCCGCCGGCGTTGCCAAAGCCTTGGATGACAACCCGCGCGCCGATCAGTGAATTCAACGACGGTACCAACCCATGCTCAAGGTAGCGTTCCACGGCGAAAAGACAACCGCGCGCGGTCGCCTCCTTGCGTCCCAGCGATCCGCCTATCGTCAGGGGCTTACCCGTTACGACCGGCAGGTTATTCTCGCCCGGGTGCATGATGTGATACGTATCGTAGATCCAGGCCATGGTCTGTTCGTCCGTGTACAGATCCGGCGCCGGAATATCCGTGTGAGGACCGATATTGCTCCCCAAATCGGCGATGTAGCGTCGCGTGATCTTGCGCAGTTCGCTCTTGCCCAGCTGCTTGGGATTGCAGACCACGCCCCCTTTAGCACCGCCGAAGGGAACATCCAACAGGGCGCATTTCCATGTCATCCACTGCGCCAGTGCCTGCACTTCGTCGACGGTGACATCCGGATGGTAGCGAATACCACCTTTTCCCGGCCCGCGAATCTGGCTGTGCAATACGCGAAATCCGGTGAACGTCCGCACGGTGCCATCTTCCAATTCAATTGGGAAGCTGACGGTGATAGTCCGCACAGGCGTCTTCAAGAATTCGATCAGGCCCCCTTTGAGCTTCGGCAGGTACGCGACGGCCCGATCGAACTGCTGTCTGGCAATGTGATAGGGATTGAGATCCTCGACGGACGCCGCAGGCGACGATACGGCGGTTGGAACGTGTGGCGTTTGCATGAAGGTCAGGTTCGCTTGCGGATGAGGCAATACATCGCGGCAGCGCCGCAAAGCGTTCCCAAGACAACGCCGCATACAAACAACCCAATCGCGGTGGGCATCTCAAAAGCCGTGATATGGCACAGTACTAACATCGTAAAGGGCATCGTGATTCTCCAGCGTCCGAACGAAACGTGTGCCAGCCAACACCGACCCGGCTGCGGAATTTTAGTGATTTTCGTCCGGATTCGCAAGTTGACCTGCATCGGAAGGAGCCGCGTCGGGACGATTGGCTCTTGGGCGGCGCTGGACTGCATCTACCAGGCCACCATGACCGTCACGGATTTGATCGCCAACAAAGCCGCCTCGCTCTTGCTGTTCCTCCTGGGCCTGGAAACGGCCAAGATCTTCCAAGTCGATGCCCGCCCCTATGTGATCGTGATCGCGCTCACGCTGGCCGCTTCAGCCAGCTTTATCTCGCCCATCGACCGTAAATAGGGTGCGGATGAGCACTGGCGTGATGAGCAATTGGGGCTGGCGGTTTCAAATCTCAGATCTCAAATCTCAGATTTCAGATTCGATTCCCAGTTGCGAGCGTCCCGGACCTACGCCGTGCGCTTGTACGATTCCAAATCGAGCGAGGAGGACGGCTTGAGACGCTCCAGCAGGTCTACTTCTTGTCTTTATTGCGACACCAGGCAATGATCTCGTCAGTGGCCGTGATTTGCTTTCGCATGGAACCGGTCGCGGACTCACTGGCAGCGGGCGTTTCGCGTTGGGGCTCGGCCGCCGGTGGCGAGGCCACGGCCGCTGGCTGTTCGGATGACACCGGGGGAGCGGCCGCTGGTTTGGCCGGCGCGGCCGGCGCAGCCGCTGGGGCGCCACCCGGACGAGTCTGAGCGCGGGCCGCCGCCAGGATCTGTTCGACGGTCATGTTCTGTGGCGCCATCGCAGCCGACTTGGACTTGGGAGGCTCGGCGGCCGGAGTCGCCGCCGATGGCTTCTCAACCGGTGCTTTGGCCGATGGGGCGGGCGTCGAGGCCCCCCCCGACTTCGCGCCGCGCGCGGCCGCCAAAATATCCGCCGTGCTCATCGCGGCCGGTTTAGCAGCGGGTGTCTTTGCTGCGGGAGCTGGCTTAGCGTCGGGGGGAGAGGCGGGTGACTTAGCCGCGCCTCCGCGCGCCGCCGCCAGAATATCCGCGGTTGACTTGGCCCCACCTGGAGATGCGGCCTTGGCCGGTGCCTTAGTCGCCGCGGGAGCCGCACTTGCTTTTGCCGCCGGCGAACTCGCGGTCGCTGCGGCTGGCTCACCTGCCGCACGTCCCTTCGCAGCAACGGGAGCCGCCGCCGGCTTGTCGACCACGCGCAGGAAATCAACTCCGATGTCGTACCAGCCGATATTGGCAAGGGCACCAAACTCGACCAACGCCTTGCCGTTCATGTTGACGGTCTTAACCTGCCCGACCATACCGTCGAATCGGCGCAGCTCGGGACGTCCGGTATCCACCAAAACGTATTGGTCCGTATAACGCCGCTTCAACATTTCAATTTCTTCAAAAACCATGTTGGTCTCTATCGATCTCGACGATGCTTGTGTGCTTGTCCGCGATTGTCCGCCACGATGCTCACCGACTCCCGGTGGAAACCACGTCGCGCCTGGTCCGCAGTGGATCGCGTTAGCGATCACGATCGGCCCCGCACGGTCTCCCTAATGACGCCGCTTCCTGAAGACGCCGGCCCAATCCTGGATTGTCACCGATGCGGGCATGATCATCAAGACGAGACTCGGCACGGCGTGGCCATCAGGGGCGACCGTGTTGTAATCGGTACTTCCAGCGGGTGGTCTGTGGCAGCGGCCGCTGGGGAAGCACCTGGGCCACGAACGTCAACACCCCGTTGGATATGGAGACGTCCGGCGGGGGGGCGCTACCGGCAGCCTCCGCGACCCACGCGCATGCCAGAGGGCCTGGGGCACCCAGGGGCCCACCCGCAGCCGGGGGCGATGATGCGACCTGATAGGTGCTCCCCAACCAGACCGGCGGTTCCTGGTGTCGGCAAGCGACATCAACCACCAACGCCCCCTCATCGGGAAGGGCCTCGAAACTGACGGACCAATGACTCCGACCGGCCAGTCCGACCGTCATTACGGTCGTCACGGTCCCCGAGCGTCCCGTTTGCCGCTGCTCCCACTGCTGAATCGGGGGGCTCGTCGGCCAGAGGGCCGAGTCATCCCCTTCGATCGACCTCAACCATGGGGCGCTGGACTCCCCGTCGACGAGATGCACCTCGTGAGTCAGCCGATCGCGGTGCCAGTCCATGACCAAGCGAAGTCCACGCCCCGTCGCGTTCACACAATCAATGGTTAGGGATCGGGCCAAGGATGTCATGGGGTTGCAACACGTTAATCGGAAGGGGGGGAGCCATCGTGGGCTTGCACGCGCCAGCGCAGGCACGATTCCAAGAAGCCATCGATATGTCCATCCAGGACATACTGGAAATTGTTTTCGCCATAGCCGGTTCGAGAATCCTTAATGCGTTGATCCGGATGCTGGAAGTAACTACGAATTTGCGAACCGAACCCGACCTTGGCCTGTTGGCGATACTTTTGCTCTTGGGCGGCCTCGCGTTTTTCCTCTTCGCGCCGCGCCATTTGGGCGCGCAGCATCTTCCAGGCCGTAGCGCGATTTTTATGCTGACTGCGCTCGTTTTGGCAACTCACCACGATATTGGTCGGGATATGGGTCAAACGCACCGCGCTGCTCGTCTTGTTCACATGTTGCCCACCGGCGCCACTCGCCCGGAAGGTGTCGATGCGAACATCCTCTTCATCGATCGTAATGTCGACGTCATCGGGCAACTCAGGCGTAACATCCACCGATGCGAAGCTGGTTTGCCGTTTACCTTCCGCGTTGAAGGGGCTGATGCGCACCAAGCGGTGCATGCCGGTCTCCCCCTTCAGGTAACCATAGGCATAGGGCCCGCGAATCACGAACGATGCGCTGTTGATGCCGGCCGCTTCGTTGTCCTGCCGGTCGAGCAACTCGATTTGATACTCGTTGCGTTGCGCCCAGAGGGAGTACATCCGCAACAGCATCTCAGCCCAGTCATTCGCATCGGTGCCGCCGTCGCGGGCGTTGATCGACACAATCGCCCCGGCATTGTCGTTCTCCCCCCCGAGCAGCGATTTCAGCTCGAGCGCATCCACCGCCTTCTCCAAGCGATCGAGCTCGTCGACAACTTCTGGCACCAACGACTCGTCCTCGTCGGCCATCTCCATCATGGTGGCCAAATCGTCGGCGGAGGCCAGCGCACTCTCCAACGGCTTCACCACGCCGGTGAGAGCCTTCAGTTTCATTACGGTTTGCTGCGCCGCTTCCTGCCGGTCCCAAAATCCCGGGGCCGACATGTCCGCTTCAATGGCGGCCACCTGCTGTCGCTTTTGAGCCAAGTCAAAGACTGTCTCGTAGCTGCACCAAACGCCGACGAATCACTTCCGCGCGATCGTACATCTCGTTTTCCATTGTCATTGCCTCAGGTTGAAGGTTCTGCCGGGCTGAAGTCTAGCGGTTACCATAGCCAAAATGAAGCCGAGGCGTGCGGAGTGTCCGAAGCGGTTCAACAGGTTGTCCACAAGGAAATGGCCCAAGTTGCAGTGACCGATGCTGGCCCTAACTACGCATCAGGCCACGACCTACGCGTGTCGCACACTGGCCGATGGCCTGGCAGTTTCCGCCGGCGCTGGTCACAGCCGCCCGAGGCGTGGGTAGGATGCAATGCGTGGCTTCGTCCTGAGGAATCTCCGTTGCGGAATGTTGAGGAACATGGATATGGATGTAGCGTCGGGCATTCAAGCCGATCAAGATCAATTTGCCCCTCAGTCTCCAGCGATGCCACCCATTCTGGACGAAGTGGCGCGACCCTACGTTGGCCGTTGGCAGCAGCTGGTGAGCACGACGAACTGGGAAAAGGGGCGGATCATCTCGGAGTGGCGACGCGCGGCAATGGCATCGGGCAATGCCGATGAGAGCCGGACCGACGAGGTCTGGAGCCAGATGGTCGGAAGCGTTACGCCCCAACATGTGGGACGACTGCGGCGGGTATTCGATCGGTTCGGGGCGACCTGTTCCGATTATGAGGGGCTCTATTGGAGTCATTTTCACGCGGCGATCGAATGGGACGACGCGGAGATGTGGCTGGAAGGCGCCGTCCAGAATGACTGGTCCGTCGCGCAGCTGCGACGCCAGCGGTCTGAAACATTGGGGCACGTCGTGGCGTCATTGACGGACGGGGCCGAGCCACCCGCCCCCTGGGATGAAGACTTTGATATGGACGCCAATGGTAACCCGATGGCCGAGGCTTCCGGGGTGCACGAACTGCCAGAGGCCGTCTATGATGCCGGTAGCCACGCTTCCACGGCACATGCGGGGGCGGATAGCGGGTCCGATGTCGCCGACACGGACGACACAGACGATGGTGCCGTCATTTACGCGCCGCCATCGGATCAGAGCGTAGTGCCGTTTGTTCGTCCATTCGCCCAGTTGGCCGATTTACCGGACGACCTGAGCGACGCCTTTGAACGTTTTAAGTTGGCCATCCTGCGTCACAAGGGAGCGGAATGGGCTGAGATTTCCCGCGAGGATGTCTTGGCATCCTTGGATGCACTCAAGGAATTGGCACTGGCCCCCGCGCGGAGCTGATAGGGGGGGCTGGCTGGCCCCCTCCGAAAGCCGAACCGCCCATGCCGCAAGATCCGCTGGACTGGATTGACGACGCACTGGCCGAATGGGACGCGCGGCACCTACGCCGGCAATTGCGGACCCGTCGCGGGCCTCAGCGCGCCCAGATCGAGGTCGACGGCGCGCGGCTCCTGAACTTTGCCTCCAATGATTACCTGGGCCTAGCTGCGGACCCGCGCATGCTGACCCCGATCGCCGCCGCTATCTCTCAGCTCGGTTGGGGGTGCGGCTCCAGTCCGCTGATTACCGGCCACTCTCAAGCCCACGCACAACTGTCCGCCGAGTTGGCGGCGTTTGAAAACGCCGAGGGCGCCCTCTTATTTGGTTCTGGCTATGCGGCCAATGTGGGCACGATCACGTCACTCGTCGGGCCGGGCGATGCCATCTACAGCGATGCGCACAACCATGCCAGCATCATCGACGGGTGTCGATTGTCGCGTGCCGACATCCATGTTTATCCGCATGCCAATGCTGCCGCGCTGGGCAAGCTGCTTACCAATCGGGGGGCCACTTATCGACGCCGGCTGATTGTCACTGATACCGTGTTCAGCATGCAGGGGGACTTGGCTCCATTGCCGCAACTCGTCGAACTAGCTGCACAACACCGCACCATGCTAATGGTGGATGAAGCGCACGCCACGGGAGTACTGGGTGAAAACGGGACGGGTGCGTGCGAGCACTTTGGTGTGCACGACCAGGTTCCGATCCGCGTTGGCACACTCAGTAAGGCGCTGGGAAGCATTGGGGGATTCGTCGTCGGCCGTCGATCCCTGATGGATTGGCTCGTCAACCACGCCCGGTCATACATTTTTGCAACCGCACTTCCCGCCGCCGCTGCCGTTGCTGGTTCGGCCGCGTTGGCCATTGTGCAGAGCGAACCCCAGCGACGGCAGCAATTGGTCGAGCGGGCCGACGCCCTGCGCGAGCGATTGCGCGGACAGGGTTGGCAGGTCGGCGGTGGCAAGAGTCCCATCATCCCGTTATTCGTGGGTGATCCCCAACCCACGCGCGACATGGCCGATCGGCTCCGCAACGCAGGCATCTTGGTTCCCGGCATCCGGCCTCCCAGCGTACCCGCGGGCCAATGCATATTGCGTGTCAGTCTCAGTTGGCTGCACACGCCCGCCATGATCGATCAGCTTGTCGAGACGCTCGGTTCGCGATAGCGCTTGTGGCATAGGCTTCCAGCCTGTGATTTCCTCATCGTGCCACGCTGGCCTGCCTCGGGCCCCAACGGACCCTCCGCCCAATCAACCTGGGGCGACTGTAGCGATTGCTCCGGCCCGTTCCCTCAACCGCCGTCTGTAGGGGCCGGCCGGGCTGTTGGTTTGGCATGCTACGTTTCTTTATCTCACCTTGGAAGGAAAGATTCATGCGAAACGAACGAATGGGACTGTTGGTTTGGTGTTATGCGGTCACGATTTTGGTGAGCGCCTTCCTGGTATTCCAGGTACAGCCGATCATTAGCAAGACGATACTTCCTTGGTTCGGAGGCAGTCCGGCCGTATGGACCACCTGCATGTTATTCTTTCAGGTGACGTTATTCGCCGGCTATGCGTACGCCCATGCCCTGTCTCGGCTACGGCCCTTTTGGCAGGCCGCTCTGCACATGCTGCTGCTGGCCATTGGTTTGGTGTCGCTGCCGATTATTCCTGACAGCGCGTGGAAAACCGTGGGGGGCGAGCAGCCAACGTGGCGCATTTTGGCCCTGCTGACAAGTACGGTGGGGCTCCCATATTTTCTTTTGTCGTCCACGGGTCCGTTGGTACAAGCCTGGTTTAGCCGCCTGACCACGGGTCGTTCCCCCTATCGCCTGTATGCTTTGTCGAATGTGGGATCGTTGGCGGCCCTGATCACGTATCCCTTCGTGGTTGAGCCATCCTTGCCGACTTGCGCACAAGCGAGTTTATGGTCGATCGTGTTTACAATTTTTGCTGTGCTCTGCAGCGTGTGTGCGTGGCTCTTATGGCAAGGCTCATGGCGCACGCCAAAGAAATCCGGCGAGGCGACCGTGGGGAGTGCCCCCCAGGACTGCGCTCCGGAAGCGAGCCCCAGCATATCGATGCGTCTCTCATGGTTGCTGTTATCCGGATTGGCATCGTTGATGTTGCTGGGCACGACCAACCATGTCTGCCAGGATGTTGCGGTCATTCCCTTTCTCTGGATCGCACCCCTCAGTCTTTATCTTCTGTCCTTCATCATCTGTTTTGATCGGGAGAGCTGGTATCAGCCGCAGTGGTTCGCCTGCTTGGGATTGGGCAGTCTTGTCGCGCTGAGCGGGATGACGCTCAGTGGTTGGTACCCCAGTCTGTTGATTGAGATTGGTGCCTACATGCTGGCGCTATTCAGCATTTGCATGATCTGTCACGGCGAGCTGGTGCGGCGCAAGCCGAGCACGAACCATTTGACGATGTTCTATCTGTTTTGCGCGGGGGGTGGCGCGGTGGGAGGCATCTTGGTGGCATTGGTCTGCCCCATGATTTTCGACAACTACCTTGAAATGAACCTCGGCATATTGGCCGCATACCTATTGGCTGCCCATGTCGGCTGGAAGTCGCTGGCGACCTCGTGGCTGCCCGCGCACCGACAGTGGAGAGCAGGCATATTGGGCACGCTGTTTGTCGGCCTGTTGCTGGTCGTTCGCGCCCAGGCAACGGGCTTCCAGCAGGCATCGGTCGCTGCCACGAGAAATTTTTATGGTGTCTTGCAAGTGGAGGCCGCGGCTGAACAGGACCCCGAACGACAGGGTCGGTTCTTGATCGTAGGTCGCATCGCGCACGGTTTTCAATTCGCACTGCCTGAGAAACGGCGGCAGCCCACGATGTACTTCGATGAGCAGAGTGGCATCGGCATCACGCTGCGAAACATGCCGCGCACCGGTCCGCTACGGGTCGGTGTCGTGGGGTTGGGAGTCGGTGCCCTGGCGGCTTACGGAAACGCTGGTGACTACTATCGGTTCTACGAAATCAACCCAGAAGTCTGTCGATTGGCCAATGAGTATTTCACTTTCCTGCAGGACTGCCCGGCGAAAACGGATGTCGTATTGGGGGACGCGAGGCTGTCGCTGGAGCAAGAACTTCAACAAGGACAGTCGCACCATTTCGATCTGGTCGTGATGGATGCTTTTAGTGGCGATGCGATTCCGACTCACTTGGTAACCGATGAGGCGATCTCGCTCTACCTGCGTCATCTGCGGCCAGATGGGGTGCTCGCTATCAATATCAGCAATCACCACCTCGATATGGGCCCGGTGCTGGATCGACTCTGCGAACACCATCAACTCGATCATTTGCGCATCGTCATCGGCGCGGACTCATCGCGCTATCGGTCCGCCTCCGATTGGTGGATTGCGACCAAGAACCGTGAGTTCTTGGCGCAGGCGCCTCTGCAGGCCGCGGCCCAAGGAGAGTTGGGGCAGGTGGTGGCACAGGTTCCCCTCTGGACGGACCAATACAACAACCTGTTCCAAATCTTGAAGTAGGCGTGTCTGCAAAGGTCTAGAGGTCATCGACCTCCGTCGGATTGTTACCCGGTTCTCGCGCAAATTCACCGTGTTCTTTATCGCGGTACGTCTTGAGAATACAACCCCCACCCCAACCCTCCCCGCAAGGGTGAGGGAGCCAGATCAGATGATCGAAGATGATTGAGTGGAGCTGACGCATCGGGTTACGGCGGGAATCGTCCCCACAGCCGTGTGAAGGCCCAACCACAAAGGCCGATCGTACCGAACGTAGCGGTTGCTTGGTCCCGCAGGGCCATCGTGAGGCTCATGCGGGCCACCACGCAGGCGTCGGACGCGGATTTTGCCCATCCCAGGCCAGGAAGACGGCACAAATCGTTGACGTTGGAATTGGCCCAGGTTAGCATGAAATATAGGGAGTTCCTGCTTCGGATTGGGCTTCGGATTGCGCCAAGGGAGACGGCGATCGGGCCTGTTGTGCGTCATCATGTCGACCCGTACCGCCAGCGCAAGAGATCTTCATGGGCACTGTGGCGATAGTCATCTTCAGCCTAATCTTCATCTTGCTCCTGGTAGCCGGGTATCTGAGCTATAAGGCGTGGCCGATTCCCCACATTCTGTTGTTGGCCGGCGTCACCATCATGACCTGCGTCGTGATGTTCCTGGCGGCCGCTGCGGTCAAGACACAAGTGCGATGGCGCGGTGAATTTGAGGACCTGACGCAGCGGCTTAACGAAACCACGCGAAAACTGCAGCAGACTCGCACTGGTATTTCGCAAGAGCCCGGCGTCACGGAGGAGGGTATTCCACAGGTCTTGGGACACTTGGGCCGAGTCCTCGTCGATCGGGGACGTGTCTGGCGAAACTTGTCTCTGCGGAGTGTTGAAGCCCAAACCCAGACACTGGTCATGGACACAACCGGCTGGGGAGACCAGGCCTGCATCACCCTCGGCGCCGCTGGCGAAGGCAGTCCCGATCAGCCGGTGCCACCGGCTGATCCTCAGGCACCCGCGACGGCACCGGCGGTGGTACCGCACGGCATCAGTGAGAATGTCGTGGGCTATCTGTTTCTCGAGGGACCGGTGGCGAGTCTGGACAAGGCCCGGTTGGACATTCTGATGCAGGGATCCGATCTGGCACAACGCGACACAAAGGGCATGTGCCGCTTGCCGGCCCAATACGTGGGCGAGTTCCGCGCGTCGGCGGTAGCCGATGGTTCGGTGTCCCTCACGCCAACGGGGAAGCAGCCCATGTTAGCGTTGAACGACGCGGATTTGTCGCAAATCACCGAGCGTCACATGACGTGGGTATTCTACGAGACATCGCCCTTGGACGGCTACGAACCATTTGAAGGCGTGTCGGCCGAACAGCTTAGACTGCTGTTTCCCCGCAACGCGTTCCCCAGCCTGACCGATCCGGCCTACGATCAATTGATTGAGGAGTACGCGCGAGATCGCACACCTGCCCGCCCGACCGACTTGCCGGAACGCACCTACTTAGAAGTAAAATTTCTGGATGCCTACACGGTGGACGTGGATGTGGACGAGTCGGTGGCGGGTGCGGAGACCAATTTCGATGCCACCGGACGGGCACAAGTCGCCCACCTGCGCCATGGCGGCCCCGTCTCCTTCGAAAAAGGTGACATCGCCCTCTTCGACAACGCCACGGCCCAGCAGCTGATTCAAGGGGGCAAAGCCGAGGCCACTTCGCGCGGGCCCGTGTATGTCCGGGCGCTGCGAGATTATGACCAGCAGTTGCATAATCTCCAGCTGGCCTTCGACCATTTGCGGGACCACATGAGCGTCGTCAACCGCGATACGGAAGCCATCAATGCAACCTTGACGAAGGCCGAGGCACAGATCGCCGCCCGCACCCGTGAAAAAGTCGAACTCAATCAAGACATGGCTCAGTTCGCAACTGAATTGGAGCGGCTCACTAAATACCGCCAGCAACTTGAGACGCATTGGAACGGTTTGCGGAAAGAGTTGAGCCGCCTCTTCCAGGAAAATAACCGGCTGCACGAGCAAGTGAAATTGCAAGCTCTGTAAAATCGCCGGGACTCAGCCCCCTTGGGGCCCGTTTGCCGCCCCCGTAAGATACCGTGACCGCTCCTGTGTTGGTCGGCGACCGTACGCTGGCAGCCCTGGGGCATGCCCCTCGGGCGGGATCGGAATCATTACAGATGGGCATCTACGACCGCGACTACTACCGGGACGAGGAAACGCGATCCGGGTCGCTGGCACTGCCGAAATCCACGGTCGGGCAGCTCATTCTCGCCAATGTCGTGATCTACGTGGCCGACATGCTGGTTCAGGGCCAGTTGTCGGACCTACTCAGCACGCGTTCGGGGCAGTTGCAACAGCCGTGGCTGTGGTGGCGATTCGTGACGTATGGCTTCGCCCACGATCCGTCGACCATCATGCATATCCTGTTCAATATGCTGGGCCTGCTTTTTTTCGGACGAGAGATCGAGGCCATCTACGGGCCGCGGGCGTTTCTCAGGATGTACATGACGGCACTGGTGGTGGGATCGGTATTCTGGGTGGCAGCGGAGACTTTTGCGCCCCTGCCAGGGCCGGCCGGCGCCGCTAAACTAATTGGCGCCTCGGGGGCCGTCACAGCGACGATTATTTTATTCGTGGCCCACTTCCCACGCCGCACGTTGTATATCAATTTCTTTATCCCGGTGCCCGCGTGGCTCTGCGGGATTTTTATCGTCGGCAGCGACCTGATGGGTGCCACCGGCCGCGGGGCAGGGGGGGTAGCTTATAGTGTCCACCTGACGGGAGCCGCATATGGACTGCTGTTTTACAAATATCGGTGGGACCTGGGAGCACTCTTGCCCGCCCGCCTGATCGATTTTGTGCAGCGCCGCTTCGGCCGATCGGCCGCGCGGAGCAATCCCCGCCTACGCGTGCGGCATCCAGACGAGGACCATCATCACGAAGATGGACTCGTGGATGCGATCCTGGACAAGTTACACCGAGAAGGCGAAGGGAGCCTGACTCGAAGCGAACGGCGGATTCTCGAAGACTACAGCCGTCGATTGCGCGAACGCCGCGGCATGTAAGCGTTCGCGGATCCATGCGCCCCATTGTCGTCCGCCGTCTGCCGTCAGAGCAAACTTTCCAACAGCAACCGCATTTTGCGCATTTCGCTGCTATGGTCGATGCCTTCCGCCGGCGTCAGGTTCACCTCCAACACGCGGCGATAATCAAACCGCTGCAGTTGGGTGACCAACTTGCCGAACTCCACACATCCCTGACCAATACGAACCTGTAAATGATCCTTGTTGGAATCACGCAACTGCACGTGGTTCACGTACTTGAGGATCGGCTCGTAATTCCGCATGGTCGGCCGTCCCCAGACGAAGTGACTGGGATCCAAGGTAACGCCGAGCCCCTTGACGTTGTCGCACAACACGCCCACCGTACCGGAATCCTCCGATAGACGACCGGTTTCCGTCTTAATGCCGACCAACACGCCTTCCAGACTGGCGATTTGGACCCGCTTCCGCAGATCTTCGACCTCCTCATTGAAGGGGGTGCCCAGCTCGGCGGAAGGGATCGTCAATTGCACGACCTTGGTGGCCTTCGCCAATCGGCAACAGGCGGTGAATTGCCGCAGGTACTCCTCGCCCGTGGCCTCGATTTCGAGTGTGTACCCCAAGATATTGAGTCGGTGCGTATTACAGCAAAAGCTGGCCGCCTTCTCGACGTCCTGTGCCACCTCGGAAGGCCGGATCTGGCAGCCCGACTCGCGGACCGCAATCACAACGTTGGAGTACTCCAGGTCCACCAACCGCTCGATAGCATCCATCAAGGGCAGATCGGGAAAGCAATCGGTCGAAGCCGCGACAAACACGAAATTACCCCTCCTTAGCTCGGATCCCGAAAAAACGCTGAATTGGGACCCATGAATCCACCGACCGCAGACCCCGTCAGCTTAACGCCTCAGGTGGGCGTGTGGCAACACCTGCTGGAAACCGGCGGCTTGATCCGATAAGCTTCCCGCTGGACTTCATCAGCTGTCTGATCTTCGAGAATTTTCAAGGAAATCACTGGAAATGAGAAAGAGCAAAGCGTTGGCCCGCTTCCGCAAGAATCAAACCGTGCGGATGTGCTGTTTGGGACACTATATCCCGGCCTTCATTAAACATGCCGCCCATTTCGGTTTCGATTGCATTTGGCTCGATATGGAACATCGGGACTTCGATGGTCGCGATATTCAGGCGATCTTGGCCTATTCGCATTTGTGCGACATTGACATCATGCTACGCCCCCCCACATTGGAAAAAACAGGCCTCTACCGTTTCCTCGAAGACGGTGCCGCTGGCCTGATGATTCCCCATGTCAATACCGCCGAGAAGGCTAAGTTTCTTGTCGACTCCATCAAGTTCCCACCTCTCGGCGATCGAGGATTGGACGCAGCGGGCCTGGATGCTGATTTTGCGATGGTTCCTCCTTATGAGTATGCCGCACACGCCAATGCTGAAACCTTCCTTGTCGTGCAAATCGAAACGCATGAGGCCGTAGAAAATATCGACGCCATCGCGGCCGTGCCCGGCGTCGACGCCATTTTCGTCGGACCGGGGGACCTCGGGTTGCGAATCCACCATAAACCCGGAGTCATGACGCTCGAAGCAGCCTTTGAACGCGTCGCTAAGGCATGCAAGAAACACGGCAAACAATGGGGATGTCCGGCCGGGTCCCCTGATATTCTCAAGCAGCGGCACGCACAAGGCGGCCGATTGCTCAACTACGGAGGTGACTTTCTCGCATTCCTAACCGGACTGCCTGAGTATGCTGTGGCCTTCGAAGGACTCGACTAATGGAAATAGTTCCGACTACTCGGTCTCCAAAGGTACGATCGTCATGAATTCGCAAAACTTGCCGCCATCCGGGGGTGCCCCGCTGCGACCCGAACCCGCCACGGCTCCGGCCACCGCAGCCCCACCCCAAACCATCATCGTGCAGCAGCCCACAGGGGGCCGCTGGCAACGGTTTGTCTCCTGGGTCGGCTGGATGGGATTCTTGTTCTGCATCCCCATCATCTTGGGCATGGCGGCAACTTACCGCGAGTATTTTGATGTCACCGGAAACATCCAAGAGAAATACCACTCCCTGTCCAAGGACGCCGACGACAAAATCGCCGTGATCGACATCACAGGCGTGATCATGGAGGGAGATGGCTTTGTCAAAGATCAGATCGATCGAGTGCGCGACGATGACAAAGTAAAGGCCGTCGTCGTGCGCATTGAGTCCCCCGGGGGTACCATCACGGGATCCGACTACCTCTACCATCATCTCATCAAGCTGCGGGACGAAAAAAAAGTTCCGCTCGTCGTGAGCATGGGGAGCATGGCGGCCAGCGGCGGCTACTACATCGCCATGTCCGTAGGCAATCAGTCGCAATCCATCTTCGCGGAGCCCACAACCACGACCGGTTCGATCGGAGTCATTATCCCCCACTATGACCTCAGCGGCATGCTGCAGCGGCTCGACATCAAGAATGACTCCATCGCGAGCCACCCGCGTAAACAGCTTCTGAGCATGACCAAACCCATCTCCGACGAGGATCGGCAAATTCTGCAGCAACTGGTGAACCAATCCTTTGAGCGTTTCAAAGAAACCGTACGCGCGGGACGCCCCAAGTTGGCTCAGGACCCCGAGGCCTTGGACAAACTGGCCACGGGAGAAATTTTTACCGGTACTCAGGCCCAAGAACTGGGACTGGTCGACGAGTTGGGTTTCATCGAGGACGCCATCGAGCGAGTTGCCCAAATGGCCAACTTGGATAAAGACGACGTACGGGTCGTCTCCTACGAACGCACTCCATCACTGGTCGATGCCTTGACGGGCGCCCAAGCGCATAGCCAATCCTGGGAACGAATGGCCCTGGAATGGCACGTGCCCCGCGCCTACTACATCTTGACCACGTTGCCGTCGCTCTTGCACACCGCACCACCCGCACGCTGACCTGCCGCGCATGGGGCATGGCCACTGAAAATGTGGCGGCAGGCATCTTGCCTGCCGATTACTTGCCGATGTCGGCGTTCTACAAATTCAACACAGGCTAGAAGCCTATGCCACTGGCTGACAGGCTATAATTCTGGGCCACTGGGGGGTGGCCCCCTGGGGGGCGGCGCTTGTAGCCAGGGACGACGATGCGGACGCGATGGGCCCGACATCTCCTCCAGCCACTGACGAATCAACTGCCATTGCCCCGCCAGGTCCGGTGCGGCTTGCAGCTTCTCGCGGGCAGGTGCCGACAATTGGTCGGCGAGACGGTCCACTTGAGCCTGTTGAATGCCAAAGGTCTTCGGGTCCAGTCGCATCAAGCGTGTCCAGATCATGGGGAAAGCGCGGGGCAGGTGGGTATTCTTGAGGCCATCGGGGGGCGCATCCGCTCCCAGTTTCAAAAAAAATAAGAGCGGGTCCCATGTCCCGGGCGCCGAGGACTCGGCGAGCTGCTCTAGCGATTCCGGAGAAACCTGCTGGCGCTGCTCGCGGAGCCATTGCAATTGCTCGCCGGCCCACTGGCGCAGTGCCCTACGATCGGGCTGCGTCAAACGGACACGAACTGGT
>SXGT01588471.1_pt1 | contig 16994 bp, 16 predicted proteins | sample 3176221 | NCBI WGS metagenome assembly SXGT01 (sample SAMN11356862, study PRJNA531348) | freshwater metagenome | isolation source: freshwater sample F1-120 | place: China: Fuxian Lake, Yuxi | collected 2017-12-25 | reverse complement strand
GGGGGAAGGGGCAGGGGCAGGGGCAGGGGCAGCGACGGCTGCAGGCGCGGCGACGGCCATGGGGCCCGAGGATGGAGCCAAGACCGGGGACTGCGCGATGAGCGTCGCGGGTTCGAACCTCTCTGCTGCGGCGGCGGCCCGCGAGATCGAGACCACGTTGCTACGCGGAGACTGCGGAGAGTACGGCGTGCTGCCGCTCGAGGGCCTCGGCGCGACGGCCCTCGGCACGGCGCGCGGGGGGCTGACCGTGAAGGCCGCCAGCGTGGCGGGCGCCGACGATGCTGGCGGAGGCGCCACGGATTTGCCGCTCATCGCGGCCTCGCGGACGATCTCCACGAGCGTCGTTATAGTCTTGACCGGGCGCCACTCCTCGAAGCCCTCTTGCCAGACGAGCGAGTCCTCGGTGACAGCGCCAGCGGCGGCCTTGGCTCGCAGCTCGGAGAGGCGCACCGGGCCCACCGGCACGTTGTTGATGGCCACGTACCACTCTTCGGTGACGGAGGCGTCGAAGCTCTCGGAGCCCCGCGCCGCATCGGCCGGCGGCTCCTCATCCTTGACCTTGCGCTGGAACGCACCCGCGAGCGCCGAGGGCGGCTGCGAGTTGCGTTGGGGGCGAGCGGCGAAGACCGTGGCGAGGCTCCCGCGCTGGGTGGGCTCGCTACCGTCGGGCGTGGGCGCCGCGCGCGCGACGCTCGTCTCGGTAACCTCTGCGCGTACCTCGATCATGTAGGCGCATTTGCGGCACTTCATGCGCACCGTCTTGCCGGCGACCTTCTCGTCGGCAATCTGGTACTTGGCCTTGCACTGATCGCAGAGAAACTTCACGTGGGCTCACCGGCAAGCGTGAACGGTCCCGGAGGGCCGCACCATCGTTCGCCAAGGATACCCGGTAACAGCGCCAACGCGTGAGTCATCGTGTAAAAAATATGGCAGGAGGGAATTTCTGGCCCTGCCGCGCTCGCTCACCCCCAGAGCTTCGCCAGCTGGCGGGCTACCTTTTCGCGGGTGGCAGCGTCCGGAGCAACCTCCATCGCTCGCTCCCACGCCCCCTGCGCGTTGGCTCGAAATCCGCCTTTCTCGTAGAGGATCGCCAGGTTTTTCAGGGCGGGGAAGTAGCCGGGGAGCAGCTCCGTCGCCCTCTCGAGCTCGGTGATCGCCTCGTGGGTGCGGCCCACCTTACCCAGCATGAGCGCCAGCTGGTAGCGGACGCGGAAGGCGAGGGGATCGAGCGCGGCTCCCTTGAACATGGCGGCTATCGCCTCGTCGACCCGACCGGCCTTGAACGCCCGGCTCCCGTCGATGAGGAGGCGCTCCACCTCCTCCTTGCCGAGGGCCTTGTCGCCAGCTGCGGCCTCCTGGTCCTCCTGCGCCTGCGAGGCCGACGTCAGGAAGCGCTCGAGCGACTTCACAACCTCCGCCGGCGAGAGCGGCCGACCCAGGTACGCGTCCGCGCCGAAGGTGCGAGGCTGCGACAGGGGCGGACCGACGAGCACGATCGGCACGGACGCGAAGCGCGCGCTCGCCTTCATGCGCCGGAGCAGCTCGAGGCCGTGGATGCCGGGCAGACTCGTCTCGAGCACCACCAGGAGAGGGTCGACGGTGCGGAGGGTCTGCAAGAACTCGTGCCCGGTGCTCACCGCGCAGACCACGTGACCCAGCGAGGAGAGCGCATCGGCGCAGGCCGTGCGCTCGCTGTCGAGCGCGTCGGCGAACACGATGCACTTGACCCCGATGGCGCCGCCGGGGAGTTTGGTCAACGTCGAGATCTCCTCGGGGAGGCGCCCCACCTCGTTGACGGAAAGGCGATCGCGGGCGCCTGCCTCCTGGGTGCTGGGATCGGTCACCACGGCCGCGTCCTTGCCATGGGCCCGAGGGAGGATCGTGGCCAGGGACAGCAGAGTGCTCCGGTTCTCGGCGGTCCGGGCGTGACGGCCGAAATAGAACTCCTTGTTCCCTCGCTTGGCTCCGTACGCGTCGTCGATCGCACGGAGGAGCGGCAACGGCAGCGCCACGTAGCACCGGGGCACGAGGCCGGTCATCTCCTCGACCTCCCTCAGCACCGCCGCGTCCGGGGAGCCCACCGCGACGAAGAGGCGCTCCTGGTCGGCGAAGAAGGGGAGCACGCTCCGGAGCCTCGCGTACTCCTCGGGGAGGATGAGGTGGTCGGTGGAGAGTCCTATCCGCTCGAGGTCGATCCCTGGCACGCCGAGCTGCGTCGAGAGGGCCCGGAGGGCGTCGGCTGTTCGGAGGCCTCGAAACGAGCCGGTGGACGGCACCCTCGCTTCCTCTTCCGGACCCTCGGCCTCGCCGGGGGCGACGAGCTTCTTCGCCAGGGAGATCTTGCCGAGCTGGTTCTTGTCTTCGCTCAAGAGGACACCGAGCGAAAACCATAGCTCGCCGCGTCGCCTCCCGTCATCTTCGTGACCACCTCGCGCTTGTAGGAGGCGAACGTTTTCTTCATGACAGCCTGCCTCGCGCCCCTGACGAGCTCCCCGTAAAAGTGCAGGTTATGCAGCGAGAGCAGCCGGAGGACGAGAAGCTCGCCGGCGATGTACAGGTGGCGGAGGTAGGCCCTGCTAAAGCCCCCGGCGCAGCACGCGCAGGTGCAGTCGGGGTCCAGCGGCCCCAGATCGTTCTTGTAGCGGGCTTGCTTGATGACCACGCGGCCAAAGCGGGTGAGCGCCTGTCCGTTGCGGGCGTTGCGGGTGGGCAGGACGCAGTCGAACATGTCCACGCCGTGCTCGATGCCCTCCAGGAGATCCAGGGGGGTTCCCACTCCCATCAGGTAGCGGGGCCGCTCGGGATCGAGCGAGCTGGCGGTCTCGGCGAGGGTCTCGTACATGCGCTCGATCGGCTCTCCCACCGAGAAGCCTCCGAGGGCCAGGCCATCGAAGGAGGGCAGGACGGCCCCCAGCTCCTCCGCGTGCGCCCGGCGCAGATCCGAGAAGCACGCGCCCTGCACGATCCCGAAGAGGGCCTGGCCCTCGGGCCTGGGGGCCGCGGCCGCGCGCCTGGCCCACCGCGTCGTCTTGCGGATCGCCTCCTCCACCAGCGCGCGAGGCGAGTCGCCCGGGGAGCACACGTCGAGCTGCATCTGGATGTCGGCGCCGAGGAGGCCTTGCACGCGCACGGCCTCCTCCGGCGAGAGGTGGTACCTGGAGCCGTCGAGGTGAGAGCGGAAGGTGAAGCCGTCCTCGCCGGGTTTCACGAGGGCCTGGCCGCTCTTGCCAGGCCCGGCGAGCGAGAAGGCCTGGAAGCCCCCCGAGTCGGTGAGCATGGCGTGAGGCCAGCGCGTGAAGCTGTGCAGGCCCCCGTGCCTGGCTACGGCCTCGGGTCCCGGGCGCAGCATGAGGTGGTCGGTGTTGCCGAGCACGATCGCGGCGCCCGTGCTCGCGACCTCCTCGGGCGTGAGGGTCTTGACCGAGCCCTGGGTGCCCACCGGCATGAAGGTCGGCGTCTCGACGACGGCGTGCGGGGTGGTGAACACGCAGGCGCGGGCGTTGCCGTCGGTCGCCAGGATCTGGAAGGCGAAGCCGGGGGTGCGGGGGGCTGTCATGGAGCCTGGGTGCGGGCGAGGAGCATCGCGTCGCCGTAGGAGTAGAAGCGAAAGCGGGCCGCGATCGCGTGGCGGTACGCTCCGAGGACCCGCTCGGTGCCGCCGAGGGCGCAGACGAGCGCGAGGAGCGTGGAGCGTGGGAGATGGAAGTTCGTGAAGAGGTGATCGACCACCCTGAACCTGTACCCCGGCTGGATGAGCAGCCGGGTCTCGCCCGCGCCCGGGCGTACGTACCCTTCGCGCTCGGGATCGGCGGCGGTCTCGAGGGCTCGCACCGCGGTGGTCCCGATCGCGACCACAGGGGCGCCCCGCGCCCTCGCCTGAGCGACGGCGGCGGCGGCCTTGCGCGAGACCTCCCAGGCCTCGCCGTGCATCGGGTGAACGTCGAGGTCGTCGACCGTCACGGGGGAGAAGGTCCCCAGGCCGACGTGGAGCGTCACCGCGGCGATCTCGCAGCCTCGCTCCTCGAGGCGACGGAGGAGGCCCCGGGTGACGTGCAGGCCCGCCGTCGGCGCCGCGACCGCCCCGGGCTCGCGGGCGAAGATGGTCTGGTAGCGGTCCTCGTCCATCGGGGCGTCCTCCCTCTTGATGTAGGGGGGCAGCGGCACGTGGCCCTCGCGCTGGATCGCCTCGTCAACCAGGCTCGCGTCGCGCGTGGCGAGCGCGACGCGCAGCAGGCCCTCCTCGGGGTCGCGCCCCAGGACGGTCACGTCGAGGCTCCCCACGGAGATCCTGGTGCCGTTGCGCAGCGACTTGGAGGGGCGCCCCATGGCGAGCCACTCGTCGCCGTGGCGCCGGCGCAGCAGGAAGATCTCGGCCTTTCCTCCGCTCGGCACCTTGTGCCCGAGGAGCCTGGCCTTCATCACCCGGGTGTCGTTGACCACCACCAGCGCGCCCTCGGGCACGAAGGAGGCGAGCTCGCCCACCGTGCTCTCGACGAGGCGCTGGCTGCCCTGGCCGCCCTGGAGGACCAGGAGGCGCGCTTGCTCTCGCTCCCGGGCGGGGACCTGGGCGATGAGCTCCTCGGGGAGCGTGTAGTCGAGCGCATCGACGCGCATGCGTTTTAGCCCCGCGCGTCGAAGGTGATGCCCAGGCGGGTCATTTTTCGCCAGAGGGTCGTCGGCGAGATGCCCAGCATGTCGGCGGCCTTCTCTCGGTTGCCAACGGTCTGCTCGAGGGCCATCGCGATCGCGCCCTTCTCGGCGGCGTCCACCACCTCGGCGAGGGAGAGCCCCCCTTGTGTCGAGGGAGGCCCGGGCTCGTCGGGCAGGAGGTCGTCGGGGTGGATGAGCCCCGTCTGGATCATGGCGACCGCCTGCTCCACCATGTGCTCGAGCTCCCTCACGTTGCCGGGGAAGCGGTACTGCTGGAGCGCCTCGAGCACGCGATCGTCGAAGCGAGCCCTGCAGGACATCTTGCGGTTGTACTTGTCGAGGAAGTGGCCGAGCAGATCGGGGAGATCCTCCATGCGCTCCCGCATGGGTGGGAGCTGGAAGCGCGCCACGTTGAGGCGGTAGTAAAGATCCTGGCGGAAGCGCTTCTCGGCGATCGCCGTGAGAAGATCCTGGTTGGTCGCCGCGATGATGCGCACGTCGACCTTGATGGGCTTGTTCTCTCCGACCCGCCGGATCTCGTGCTCCTGGATCGCGCGGAGCAGCTTGGCCTGGAAGGCGATGGGGGTCTCGCCGATCTCGTCGAAGAAGAAGGTGCCGCCGTCGGCCTCCTCGAAGAGCCCCTTGCGCGCGGTCACCGCGCCCGTGAAGGCGCCCCGCGCGTGGCCGAAGAGCTCGCTCTCCAGGAGCGACTCGGTGATGGCGGCGCAGTTGACCGGCACGAAGGGGCGGTTGCTGCGCTTGGAGTTGGCGTGGATGGCCTTGGCGACCAGCTCCTTGCCTGTGCCGCTCTCCCCGGTGATCAGCACGATCGCGTCCGTCGGCGCGATCCGCACGATGCGGCCAAGCATGTCGCGGATGGCGCCGGAGCGGCCCACGATGTTCTCGAACTTGTAGCGATCCTTGAACTCGGTCGCGAGGAACGCGACCTCGCCGGCCAGGCGACGGTTGTCGATCGCCTTGCTCATCTTGCTGAGCAGTTCCTGTTCCGTGAAGGGCTTCTGGATGTAGTCGAACGCGCCCAGGCGCATGGCGTCCACGGCGCTCTCGATGGTGCCGTAGGCCGTCATGACGATGACCTCGGTGAGTGGCTGGGACTCCTTGACGGCGCGGAGGACGTCGATGCCGTCCTTGGAGCCCATGCGCAGATCCGTGAGCACCACGTCGAAGGCCTCGGTCGCGCCCCGGATGCTCCCCTGCTCTCCGTCGCCTGCCTCCTCGACGTCGTAGCCGGCGCCTCTCAGCATGATGGCGAGCGTCGTGCGCATGTTGCGCTGATCGTCGACGATGAGGACCTTGATCATCTCGGGTTTGTCTGGAGAGACGCTTCCCCACGCCAGTGAGGTTGTGCGAGGGCGGTAGTCCGACTCTGCCCCACCCTAGCACGCCGCTTCAGAACATCACTCCAAGCAGCAAGCGGACGGTCTGCGCCGTGGACAGCCCGGCGTCCTGCCCCGCTCCCAGCGCGTTCTGGATGGTGGTCTGCTCCAGGGGGAGGTAGTTGAGTCCGCCCAGCGGGAAGAACACGCCATACTGGAGCGCCGCATAGAAGCCGCCCATCTTGCTGGGATCGTCGTTCAGCGTGCCGTCCTTGGCCTGGTAGTAGAGCTGGAGGTCGAGCTCGATCCCCAGGTCACGCTTGTTACCAGGTGTCTGGATGAACTCGCTCGCCCGGCTCCAGATGATGGCCGCGCCTCCGCCGAACTTCTGGCCGTTCGGGTTGCGGAGAAAATCGTACTCGACCGAGGGGCGGAAATAATAGGTGCCCTGGACCCGGGACAGGATACGGCGGTGAAAGACGAGGTCGACGTAGTACGCGGGGTGGAAGCGGAAGGTGGAGATGGGGCCGTCGCCCTTGCGGACCTGGAGGCCGTTGCCGCCCGGCGCCAGGCCCTCGACGTTGCCGTCCCCGCTCGCCCAGCCAAAGCCAAAGCCCACCCGGAGCTTGTCCTCGATGGCCTTGTACTCGGTCTGCGTGGCCAGGCCGAACTGGCGTACCGCGATGGGATCGCTGAGGCGGTTGCGGGCCGGTGAGTTGCCGATCTCCCCCAGCACCGTGACGAACTCGGCCTCGAAGCGGAACTTGCGGTAAAGCAGCTGGAGCCAGGCGTCGGGGATGAACGCCCTGGCGTCGCGGCGCTCCAGGCCGCGATCCTGGGTGGTGACCGCGCTGTCGAAGGTGTTCGGGTTCTCGCCGGCCTTCACGTCCAGGTACTGCGCCCGGTAGATCGCGAAGACTCCACCGTTGACGACCACATCGCCCTTGGACAGCTTGAGGCGCTGGAGCTCGGGGTTGGTGCGGTGCGCAACGACGGCGCTCCACTGGCTGACGCTGGGCAGGTTGCCGGTGTTGTAAGGCTGGCCTCCGTACACGTCGTAGGGGCCCGCGTTGGTGGCCCCGCTCGAGACGAAATCCCACGAGCCGCCGAAATAGAGATCCAGGCTCTTTATGCCGGAGACGAACATGATGCGGTCGTTGTTGGATTGCCAGTCGTCGTCGATGCGATCTCCGGAGTTGACCAGCATGCCAAGGCCCCAGTTGAGGGGCATGCGCCCGAAGCGGAGCTGGCCCACCGGGGTGAGGTACTCGGCCCAGGCGCGCTGGACCTCGATCGAGTTCCTGTAGCCGTTGATGCCGGCGGTGGGCGGGCCCTGGGTGGTCGAGAACACCCCGAGGGGGGCGTATCCGTTGTATCCGTTGGCCGCGGGGCGGTAGCCGGTGGCGCCCGAACCGCTCGGCTGCATCGCGTAGGCGTCGGGGGTGGATCCCAGGACCACGTTGTTCAGGAGATCGACCTGGGAGAGGATCCTCAGGTTATCCGAGATGTGAAACTCGGGGTTCAGGCGAAGGCGCATGTTGGCCATCGCCTGCGTCTTGTCGAAGCAGAGCTCGGTCCCGCTGTCGCCGCACAGGGCCACGTTCCGCGTCGCCCCGGATTTGTCGATGTAGGAGTGGTCGAGCGGGTGCCCCCACAGGTTGGCCTCGTCGCCCGCGTTGTCGTGGCGGCCCAGGTCGAAGTTGTGAAAGAGCTCCCCTCGGGTGCGAAAATACCCGTGGAGCTCCAGGACGGGGCGGGTGCGGCCCCACCAGTCATCGCTGAAGACGCTGCTGGGAGCCCCCGTGATCGCGCTCTCGTCCGGGCGATCCGCGCCCTGCGCGACCAGCTTGCGCTGATCCTGGGAGGGATCGACCATGGGCGTCCCGGTCGGCGCGGCGGTCCCACTCGAGGGGGCGCCTGCAGCCGCGGAGCCCTCGGGCATGAGGTTACCGCGCGGCTCGATCAGGGGCCCTGGCTGCGCCGTGGGCGTGCGTGTCCGAGGCTCCGAGGGCTGGGCGCGCGCCACGCTCGGGAGGGCGAGGACGCCGAAGGCGAGGAGGAGCAGTAGGGCTGCGCCGTGCCGGGTCTGCATCTTGGGCGCCTTCTAACATGGCTCTCCTTGAGGTAGTGGACGAATGCGCCCTCGCGAGGTTCAGGCCCTCGGTCGCCTCCTCCTCCGCAGGTACACCGCCGCCGCCAGGATCGCGAGGGCGAGCCCCCCGGCGGCCACGGTGCCCGGGGCGTGGACGGCGGCAATCAGGGCGCGCTGGAGGGCGGTGGGGGGCGGCGGCGCGATCAGGGGGCCGGCGAGGCGGGCGATCCGGGGATCGCAGCCAGGAGCGTCTGGCCTGTCGTCGCACACGACGAAGCAGGCTATCGCGCTCATGCCGCGCTCGTCGCTCCCGGTGAAGCCAAGGAGCAGGGCTCCCCGGAGGGTCTCCCCGGGATCCGGCTCCAGATATCGCATCTTCACCTCCTCCGGGCCGGTCTTCGAAGGCACGGCATGCCAGCGAGGGAGGTGCCCCGCGGCGCCGTCGGCGACGAAGCCGGCCATCGCCGAGAGGCGCTCGAAGGCGACGGGCTCGGCCTCGGGGATCCAACCTCCAAGGGGCGCCTCGAAGCACCCGGAGACCATGCGGATCTCAGGGGCCGACGGGGCCTTGCGGGCCTCGAACGAGATCAGCCGGACCTGGGGAGCCTGCCTCAGATCCGGCGGCGCCAGCGGGGCCCTCTCGAAGAGCTCCGAGCCAGGCACCTCGAGCCGCGGCAGCTGTGGCGTTCCCCCGCCCCCCTGGAGATCTCTTATCTGCGACGACCCTTGGAAGTCCCCGACGACCCTTGGAAGTCCCTGACGAGGGACGGGGGAGACGGTTGCCTCGAGGCGCTGCCTCATGGCCTCCTCCCTGTAGATCGAACCATGTCACTCGTGGAGGAGACGACCCGAGGCGCCCTGTCGTGCGGTTGCCAGGCCGTTTCCCTCCTCACTTTCCGTAGAGGAAACGGTGGCTCCAGGCGCTCCAAGACGGTCAGCCCCCAAGATCCTGGAGGAGCGCTTCGATCTCGGAGCGTAGTTCCAGAAGTGTGGTCCTGAGCTCGGGGCTGCTCTGGACGGAGCGCCCTCGAGGGGGGGCCGTGGGCGACGGCCGGGGGACCTCCGGGGCGCTGGCTCTCGGCGGCTCGGCGGCGGCAGCTCTCGGCGGCTCGGCGGCGGCAGCTCTCGGCGGCTCGGGCGGCTCGGCCGCGGGTGGGGCCGCCTGGTCGGGCCTCGGAAGGTCGGCGCGAGGCGAGGGCTCGGTCAACGGGGCTTTGAGCAGCCTCTCCATGGAGGGAAGGGGGCCTCCGCCGAGCATCTTCTTCTTGGCTCCGGCGATCGTGAAGCCCTCCTCGTAGAGGAGGCTGCGGACGCGCATCAGGTTCTCGACGTCCTTGCGCGAGTAGACCCGCTGGCCCTTGGCGCTCTTGGTGGGCCGGATGCTCCGGAACTCGCGCTCCCAGTACCTGAGGACGTGGGGCTCCACGCCCACGAGCCCCGCCACCTCGCCGATTCGGTAGTAGAGCTTGGGGGGGAGCAGATCGCTCGAGGTCCGCTGGGGAGGGGGGCTGGCCGAGCTCCAGAGCTTGCTCATGCCAGGCTCATTCCTTGACGAGATCCGAGGAGGCAGGCTCTTCCATGCGAGGGTTGAGGGCCTGCTTCAAGATCTGGCTGGCCTTGAAGGTGAGCACGCGGCGCTCGCTGATCTTGATGGGATCCCCGGTCTGGGGGTTCCTCCCTGGCCGCTGCCGCTTGTCGCGCAGGACGAAGTTCCCAAAACCGCTGATCTTGATCTTCTCGCCCCGCCCGAGGGTCTCCTTCATCATCTCGAAGACGAGATCGACCATATCGGCCGACTCCTTCTTCGAGAATCCACCGACCTTGGAGTACAGCGCCTGGACGATTTCTGCTTTCGTCATCTCCCCCGAGCCCCGTGAAGTAAGGGCCGAGAATAACCGGCTTTTTTTACCCTTACCAGAGCTTTTCCGCCGGGCTCTCTCTTCGGCCGGTCCCGGGAGCTTACAAGGCCGTCAGGCCGCGAGCTCCTCGGACTCCGCGACGGGGGACGCCGACGGGGGGATGCTCTCGGGCGCCTCGCTCCCCATCGCCCCTCTGGGAGCGCCCTCGCTGTAGGCCTTGAGCGCCGCGTTGTGGCGCGCGTACTGCTCGCTCGCGACCAGCGTCGCGACGTAGCCGTAGCCGAAGGTGAAGAGCATCGCGAAGGGGGTGGCGAACCAGTGTCCGGTCTGGACGGACGCGACGACGCTCACCAGGCTCACCAGGGCCAGCGCTATCTCGGTCATGGGGAGATCGGCGCTGGCGCGGTAGCGCTGGCCGTGGCCGCTCTTCAGGTGATCCCCGGCCTTGGGGGTGCGGACAAACTCGCCCGACATGGAGCGGAAGCCCTCGAACACGGCCTTGGAGAGGTGAGGGGCGAGCCCTGCTCCCAGCGCCAGGAGGGCAGGGAGGTTGCGGAGGGCGTCGCGGCGACGTCGCCCCTGGGCGAGCTCCGCCATGGCATAGAAGGCCGCGAGCGATCCCGTGGTGCCCACGCAGAGGGGCAGATCGATGAGGATCATGGTGCGCACGTTGGTGGCCGGCATGAGGATGAGCGCGGGCAGGAGAAGGACGCTGAGCAGCACCATCAGGGGGTAGGCGAAGTGGGGCGTCATGTGGAAGAAGGCCTCCACCCGCTGGGCGACCGTGAGCCCCTTGGCCGTGAGCACGCGCTTCATCAGCTTGCGGGCCGTCTGCACGGTCCCCTTGGCCCAGCGGAACTGCTGGGCGCGGAAGGCGCTCACGTCCTCCGGCAGCTCGGCCGGGGTGACCACGTTCTCCCGGTAGACGAAGCGCCAGCCAGCCATCTGCGCCCGGTAGCTCAGATCGAGATCCTCGGTGAGCGTGTCGTGCTGCCAGCCGCCCGCGTCCTGGATGGCCTGCCTCCTCCACATGCCGCCCGTGCCCGAGAAGTTGAAGAGCCAGCCCGCCGCGGCCCGGGCGCGGTTCTCGACCAGGTGATGGCCGTCGAGCATGAGGGCCTGGACACGGGTCAGTAGGGACACGTCGCGGTTGAGGTGGCCCCAGCGAGCCTGCACCATGCCCACCCTGGGATCGCTCATGAAGTCGGGGACCAGCGCCTTGAGGAAGTTGGGCTGGGGGAGAAAATCGGCGTCGAAGATCCCGATCAGCTCGCCCTTGGCGACCGTGAGGCCCGCGTCCAGGGCGCCCGCCTTGTAGCCCACCCGGTTTACCCGGTGGATGTAGCGGATATCGAGCCCGGTGCGCGCCAGATCGGCCACGTGCTGGCGGACCAGGACCCGGGTCTCGTCGGTGGAGTCGTCCAGAACCTGGATCTCCAGCTTGTCGCGGGGATACTCGACCATGGAGACCGCATCCAGCAGCCGCCCGGCGACGGTGGCCTCGTTGTAGAGGGGGAGCTGGATGGTCACGTGGGGGACCTCGTCCCCGGTCGCGCTGCTCGTCAGGGCGGGGACGCCGGCCTTCATGGCGCGGAGCTTCCTGGCGAGGCGCAGGCACGTGATCACCAGGTGGGAGCGGTGCAGGCCGTACATGGCGAGGAGCAGGAGCACGCTGAAGTAAGCGACACACAAGGCGATGTGCATGCCTCAAAACCTGCCATCGCCCCCTCGCGAAGTTGTCACCCAGTTGTAATTCCTTGCACCCGATTGTCGTGGAGGGGCACCATGAAAAGATAATGGTGTCGAATAGTTGCCCTGGTCGCGGCGGGGACGGTGCGCTGGTCTACCCCGAGGCCCCTCAGGCGGCGCTCCACGCTGCGCTGTCCAGATCGGGGAACGACACCTTGCACTGACCAGGATCGATGTCCTCGATGCGCGCCTTCCCCTTCGCGTTGACCTTGCCTTCGAGGAGGGTGCCGTCGGGCAGCTCGATCCTGTAATGATCCCCTGCCACCGGCTGAGGTGGCGTGCCATCATCCAGGACCAGGATCTCCACCCATGCCTTCTTCTTGGGAGCCTGGGTCTCCTCGGCTTGGCTCTCCTCCAGCGGGGCTGGAGGCCAGACCGTCCCCAGCGGCGAGCCGGGCACCGGCACGCTCCACACCTGGAGCTCACCGGTCGTCAGCAGCCGAGCCAGCTCATCGAACACCACACCGTCGTTGTCCCAGCTGTTCACGGTCCGCCCGAAGGCGCTCGCGTACACGCCCCAGAGCCCGGCGCGTCCCCTGATGTCGCGCCCCAGATCGCGCAGCAACCGGATCGTCTCGGCGTGGGTGAGCGGGAGTGGGACGCCTGCGTGAGAGAAGGCCGGGCCGATGTAGAGGAGCTCCAGGCGGCCAGGTCGCCGGAAGGTGGTCATGGCACGTACGGCCTCCTGGGTGGAGGCCTGATATGGCGCTTCGAAGCGCCCACGCTCCGCCGTAGCACGGCGAGCTCCCCTTCCCCGTGGTCCACCGCGTTCGCCCGGGTAGCGAGGCCGGGGTAGGCGTGCAGCAGGGCCGCGCGCGCCCTCCTCGCCGAGGGATCGTTCCTCGCCGCCAGGAGCTCGTAGCGCAGCGCCCCGACCTCTCCGGCGAGCGAGGGCTCCGTGATGGCCGCGAGCGGCGACGGATCGATCGCCGTGACGGGCTCGGGCCCGTAGACGGCGCGATGCAAGAACAGGTGCAGCCCCAGCTGCCTCCGCGCCTCCGCGCCGAGCGACGGCTGGATCTTCACCGTGTTCCAGTTGTCGCGAAGGAAGGGAGCCCAGGCGCCTGTGTCCACCGGGGACCGTCCAAGCCTCCTCAGCCGCGCCGCCTCGCCGGCGTCGTCCGCGGAGGGCGCCACGAGCTCCTCCGCCCTGGATCGAGCAGGCCGATCCGAGGAGCAGAGCGGCGAAGGCCCACCTCATGGCCCCCCCCAGCCGAGGCCCAGGTTGACTTCCAGGTGGTAGTCGCGCATCCGGCGGATGTGCATGGCGCAGAGGTTGGGCTTCGTTCGATTCTGCGTCCAGGGGATGGGCTTTCGCGGCGCCCCGTCGTCCAGCACGAACTGGAACCAGTAGCACATGCAGCAGCTCGTCCGGTCCACCTGGTTCACCCAGTCCCAGTCACCGCATCGCGCCCGACCTTGCTCCTCACGCCGATCTTGAAGTGGATATCGTGGTCGTTTGGCTTCGGCTTCGCCATGCCCACGATCTTGGCGGGATCGAAGATGCGCACCATGGCCGGCGTCCCCCCGAGGGACGTCCCGACCGGGAGCCTCACTCGGTCCCCGAACGCGTGCGCCGTGCCCTCGTAGAGGATCTTCGTGGCCTTGGGGGGCATGAAGCGGTTCGCCGCGACGATGAAGAACCAGCCCTTCTCGCCGTCCCTGGAGAACTCTCCGCTCGCCTTCGTCGCGTAGTCGGTGCCTCGAGACGACGGCCACCGACGAGCGCGTCAGCGTGATCGCCGTCACGCCGATGCTGTAGGTGAGCTCGAGGTTGCCGCCGGGCGAGGAGACCTTGACCTGACGCGCCGTCCACGGGCCCGAGACGGAGGTCGTCACCTTGCCGAGGTCGTCGTCGGCCGAAGGCCAGTCCTTGTCCCAGGCCTCCAGCTCGAGGGGGATAGATCCTGGCGAGCCCAGGACCTGGAAATCCCATATCCATCCCAGCGGCTTGAGATCCGCAGTCTGGCCCCCGCTCATGGGGAAGACCTTGCTCCGGCCCCTGGACGTGCCGTTCACCCGGGCGATGAAGTACACGTCCCCGTCGTCCGGGTCCGCGATCTTGACGCTCTCGAGCTTGATCTGGATGGAGTAGACAATATCCGCCATGGGCCTTTTGCGGGATTGTCGACGTCTTCCGGCTTGACATCAATGTCTTCGTCGCGTTGTCTCGCCGTCGGGGCACACATGTCGGTCCAGTATGTGGTCAAGCAGGGGGACTGCCTCTCGAGCATCGCGGCGCGCTTTGGTTTTGCCAGCTATCGCGCCATCTACGATGCTCCGGAGAACGCTGCATTCAAGAAGAAGCGGCCCAACCCTAACCTCATCTACCCCGGCGATGAGCTCGTGATCCCGGAGCGCGCGCCGAAGGAGGTCAAGATCGGCACGGGCGCGCTGCACCGCTTCAAGGTGAAGCGGGAGCCCACGTGGGGGCGCGTGGAGGTGAGGGTGGACGAGCCGCACCGCTACCTGCTCGAGGTCGGCTCCGACGCCTTCCCTGGCAAGACCGATGGCGCCTCGCCGATCGAGCACAAGGTCGACCCGGGCGCTCGGGCGCTGCGCGACAAGCTCGCCGAGCTGCACGACGGGACCTGACGCTCACCCCGTGGAGGCTACGCAAGGCCGCCATCGCTCGCACCTTGGCGGATGGTGTAGGCGTGTCAGGCTTGACGGATGATGCTCGAAGCCGCAGGGGGCGACGAAACGTGGGCGAACGAAGAATTCGGCGCAGCGATGCTGACCGATGTTCGGCACAACCGCCGTCTGGTGAAGATGGCCGTGCAGTTGCTCGAACATCCGTCGGCGTCGGTCCATGGATCCTTTCGCGCGGAGCGCGATGCAAAGGCCGTGCGAGTCCGAGAGGTGGAGTCAAGCTGCCCTGCGGGCGAAGAGCGGTTGGATTGGATTCTCTACACGACGTATCCTGTCAACAATTCATGCGATGCCCTGGAGGTCGCTCGTGGGTATGCACTTCGCTGGCGCATCGAACGGTTTCACTACGCGACCAAGACGGGGCCGGTCATCTTCCCGAAAGTCAACTTCGCTCTTTCCCCGCGTTGGCGAAGTGGATTGCACTCCATGGGGCCGTGGCCGCACGTCTTGAACATGTTCTCTACCGAGTTCGTACGGAACCCGACGTTCCTGCCGTCGAAGAATTCTCCCAGGACGAGATCGAGGCCACCCTCATCTTGCACGAGCGAAGGCACACCAAGAAGGGGCAAATCTATTTGGACATGCCCACGCTCGGTCAACTCGTCCTCTACATCGCTCAGATCGGTGGCTTCTCGCACACGAAGAAAAATCCGTGGCCCGGCATCGTCACGTTCCAACGAGGGATGGTCGATGTCCTTGCCGCATCCACCCTGCTCACCGCTTTACGCGAGCAGGGTGTCATGCTACATGGTGGGAGAGATGGCGGTCTTGCGTAGACGCTTCGTGGGAGAGGGGGAAGTGGGGGCCTCGCCTTATCGTGGAGGGGGTGAGGCTCTCCTCCGGGCGGCGCGCCACTCCTGGATCTGGTCCGCCGAGCGCGTGTTGAGGACATGCTCGGGCGAGAGCCAGCCCCGCCGGGCGATCCCGATGCCGTAGCGGAGAGACGAGAGCTCCCTGACGCTGTGGGCGTCGCTGTTCACCACCACCAGGACCCCCGCGTCGCGGGCCATGCAGACCAGGTGCTCGTCGGCGTCGAGGCGGGTGGGCGAGCCATTGAGCTCGATGGCCACCCCCGCTCGCTCGAGCGAGGAGAGCACCGCCTCCATGTCGATGGCGCTGGCCCCTCGCTGGCCCAGGAGCCTCCCCGTGGGGTGGGCCAGGCAGTCCATCTTGCCCGACTCGATCGCCCTCACCACCCGCCTGGTCATCTGCTCGCGCGGCATGTCGAGCTGCTGGTGCACGCTGCCCATGACCCACTCCAGCTCGCCCAGGTGCTCCTCGAGATCGAGGGTCCCGTCGGCGAGGATGTCCGCCTCCAGCCCGGCGAAGATACGGATCGAGCCTCCCATGCGCTCCTCGAGCTCTCGGATCTGCTGACGTTGAGCCCTGAGCCGCTCCCGGCTCATGCCGCCGACGAAGGCGAGGGCCTGGGAGTGATCCGTGATCGCGATGTAGGCGCGGCCCGCGGCCAGGGCGGCCCCGGCCATCTGCTCGAGGGTGCTCTTCCCGTCGGTCTCGCTCGTGTGCATGTGGAGATCGCCGCGGAGCTCCTCGAGCTCCACGAGCCTGGGGAGCCTGTCCTCGGCGGCGGCCTCGATCTCTCCCCGGTTCTCCCGGAGCTCCGGGGGCATCCAGCGGAGGCCGATCGCCTCGTAGACCGAGGCCTCGGTCTCGCCCGCGATCCTCGCGCCCTGGGCGTCGAAGACCCCGTACTCGCTCACCTTGAGTTTCCGCTTCACGGCGAGGGTGCGCATCGCCACGTTGTGCTCCTTGGAGCCCGTGAAATACTGGAGCGCCGCCCCCCACGCGTCGTGTGGGACCACGCGCAGATCGATCTGCATGCCCCCGTCGAGCACGACGCTGGTCTTGGTCTCCCCCTTGCCGAGCACCTCGACGACCCCCGGGGTGGCCACGAAGGCGTCCATGATGGAGACGGCGTCCTCGGCCCTGGCGGCCACCAGCAGATCGAGATCCCCGATGGTCTCGGCCCGGCGGCGCAAGCTCCCCGCGAACTCGCAGGCGAGCACGCCCTGGACCCCTCGCATCCGCAGGACGAGCGGATCGGCGGCGAGCAGGGCCTCGGCCATCAGCCTCCTCTTGGGCTCCGCGGCGCGCTTGCGCCACGCCTCGATCGCCAGCAGGAGCTTGGCCTCGCGCTTGGCCCCGAACCTCGGCAGATCGCGGAGCTTGCCCTCCCTGGCGGCGGCTTCGAGCTCGTCGATCGAGCTTATGCTCCGCTCCTTCCAGACCTGCTGCGTGGTCTTGAGCCCGATGCCGGGGAGGTTCAGCAGCTGGATGAGCCCTGGAGGGAGCCTGGCCCGTAGCTCCTCGGCCTCGGCCAGCTTCCCGGTGGACAGCAGCTCCTTGATACGGCGAGCCACGCCCTCGCCCACGCCGGGGATCTCCTCGAGCTTCCCGTCGCGCATCAGATCGTCCACCCCCTGGACCAGTCCCTCGATCGTGTGGGCCACCGAGCGGAACGCGCGCACCTTGAAGGGAGCGGTCCCGGACAGCTCCTGGAGATCGGCGAGGTCCTCGAGCGCGCGGGCGATGGCTGCGTTTTCCACGCGCCCATCCTAATCGGCCAGGCGGGGATCGAGCGAACGAAGTCCGCGAGCCGCGCGGAGAGGATGCAGGGAGGTGGCTGGGAGGTGG
>SXGT01792568.1_pt1 | contig 17001 bp, 16 predicted proteins | sample 3176221 | NCBI WGS metagenome assembly SXGT01 (sample SAMN11356862, study PRJNA531348) | freshwater metagenome | isolation source: freshwater sample F1-120 | place: China: Fuxian Lake, Yuxi | collected 2017-12-25 | reverse complement strand
CTCTTAATCCGCAGGTTCCGGGTTCGAGTCCCGGGGGGTGTACCGAGAAAGACAACCGAATGTGCGGCGATGGCCGATCCTGACCTCACCGTCGCCCATCTGTCAGTGCTACGGAACCTCGGGATCACCGTGGCACTCGATGATTTCGGCACAGGACATTCTTCGTTCGCTCAACTCCTCGTGCTGCCGATCGACATACTCAAGATCGACCAAAGCTTCATCGCCCGCATTCCTCACGATGAGCGGACATCTCAAGTGGTGGCGGGAATGATTCAACTCGCGCACGCGCTGGGATTGCACGTGGTCGCTGAAGGCATCGAAACGCCAGAACAGCTGCACGTCTTGCGTTCATTCGGCTGCGACCTGCTGCAAGGGTTTCTCCTAGCTCGGCCAGCTAGCCCAGACGATTCGAAGCTCGAAGGTATCGCGCTGGAAATCCCACATCCCGTGAGAGCGCAATGAGCTTCAGCTAGTACCGATCTGTCGATCGGGACTCTCGCTTGCTTCGCTCACGGAGTATTCCGAGATGCCGTTGTGTACTTGTAACAACATGCTCAGAGCGAAAGTAATCTGGCCTCATGGACACCAGCGAGAGTCTTGGAGTTCGGGACTTATGGACTCGCTTTGAACTTGTACATGCCGTCTCGTATTTCGCGGATGAATCGATCACCGCGGCACAACAGGCCGGACTTCGTGGCTTCTGGATGGGCTACTTCGGATTCAGAGCCTCGCCGCTCGGACCGGCCACCGCGCTCGAGGTCTGCGACGCGTTTTACAACTTCGCGCCTTCGATGGTCGAACGAGCCATCCCTGACGCGTGGCAATTCGCGAGCCCAGACGAACTTCTCAATGTGCGGGCTGAATCAGCTGCAGGTGCACTACGGCGACTTTTCCCTGCCGTCGAGACGCTCGCCATGGACATTAACGGAGTGCTGCGAGAGGCAGTCGAGCGTCCACAATCGCTGTCCGAATTCCGGTTGTTCGAAGCTAATCGCGCTCTGCCACCTCGAGGTGACCTCGTGGAGGAGCTCTGGCAGCTATGCACGACGTTGCGCGAGCACCGGGGCGATGGTCACGTGACAGCGTTGCGCGACAGCCGGATCGGAGGCTGTGAGGCCCACATACTCTTCGCTGCCGACAAGGGCGTGGATGAGGCCATACTCCGTGACAACCGCGGCTTTTCCACGGATGTCTGGAGCGCATCGGCGACGTCACTTATTGAGCGTGGCCTTCTCGACACTCACGGCGCATTGACAACGCGAGGCCACACCGAGCGTGACACAGTGGAAGCAAAAACCGACACCCTTGCTCTCGAACCCTGGACGACCGCGGCGCCTCGCACAGTCACTCGCCTAGTTTCGGCGTTAGACGCGATCGCGAAAGCAATCACGACGGAAGGACCAATTCCGTTTCCGAACCCTATGGGGCTTCCGCGACTGGCGCTCTGAGTAGTCTGGATCGCTGAGCTGCGGACCCTACAAATGCTATTCCCATACGCTGATGCAGATGCTCTCGATACAAGAAATTGCGCAACTCCTCGACGACCAGGGTTTGGAACCCACTGACCTGCCAATCGCGATGCAGGGTGGGCAATGGTCAAAGGCCTTCGCATTCAGCTCATGCGAAGTCGACTACGTCGTGCGACTCGGCCAATATCTCGACGATTACCACAAAGACCAGATCGCATCCGGGTGGAGTCGCCCGCTGCTCCCTATCCCTCAGATAATCGCGATAGGTCGGCATAGTGATCATTGTTATGCCATCTCACGACGAGCGCATGGCGACGCGTTCGACGATCAAAGTGCGGATGGCATCATCGCGTCAATGCCCTCAATGCTGCGCGGACTCGATGAACTGAGAACGATCGAGCCTCCAGGCGGGAGATTCGGCCTATGGGACCCGTATGGCCACGGTACCCATATCGATTGGCGCTCTGCACTGACAAGCATCGATCATGACAAGCCTCGCCTTCCCGACTGGAAAGACAAACTCTCAGCGCACCCCGAAGCATCCAAATGTTTCGACGCTGGCGTCGCACGACTCAAAGAACTCGCCGAGCACGTGCCGAACCACCGTCACGTCATTCATGGCGATCTTCTCAATGGCAACGTGCTCACGAGCGACCATTCAATTACTGCGTATCTCGATTGGGGTTGCGCGATGACAGGAGACTCGTTGTACGACCTCGCGATGCTCGTGTTTTGGTCGCCCTGGCACCCCGACCTCCGTCAATCAACAATGCGCAACCTGGTTTTAGAACACTGCAACTCCGTTATCTCCCTACGAGAAAACGCCGAGGAACGACTCCAGTGTTACGAACTCCACATCGGACTTGAGGCCCTGCGTTACCAAGCATTCGCAGGGCGATGGAACGAGGTTCAACTATCGATCCCGCAAATCGACGAGATCCGCACAACCAGAAGTGCGCCGCCGAAAGATTCGGCGGCGCACTGAATGATTTCTACTTTGGCACTGAGATTTACGCCTGAGGGAATGGCACCATTGCGGCTTCGCCGAGTACCGACCACACGTCAGGGCCGAGCAAGAAGCCAGAGGCCCGCATCGCACGGGTGCGTGCGACATAGGTACGCAGGAAGTTGCCGCGGTCGTGATGCGCAGCTAACAATTGTGCATCGGTGAATTTCAAAGTAGTACCAAACAGGCCGCAGAACCCACCCGATTGACCGAAACCAGAGAGCGTCGCGATCGGAACGTCGAGTTGCGGTGTACGGATACCACCAGTCGCATTGCCGTATTGGTCTCGAATCACACCGTTCGAAGCATCAAGATTGATCTGCGCACCGTGGGGCACATCACGTGACGGATCACGCATCCATCGAAGCAATTCACGAAACGCCGTGTGCGCGATGTAGTGATGCGGACCGCTATTTACCGGCAGCGGACAATTCAAGAACGCGATTGCAAGCGGCCCAAGGCCGTACTCATCAACATGCGATGTGCCTGCGACTTCCCAGGTCCGCAGGTGCCCGTTATCGGGTTGACGAGCCGCGGCGAATCCTGGGACATCGGTTTCGGCTTCGAGCTGGATCACTGGCTCGTGTTGATCTGTACGAATGAACACAGGGGTCGGCGTCGCGCCGTTGCCGGTGGTGTTGAGCGCCGAAGACCGCGCCGAACGGCTGTGAATCAGAAACGAGGTGTACACATCGTTCAGGGGAGACACGGCATTCACATAGGTTGTCATACGAGATGCCGACTGCGATTCACCGGTAGCAATGAGTTTTTCCGGGCGAATCCCACCGAGTGGATCAACGCCGTTGGGATTACGAAGCGCCATCCCGGCTTGCGTATAGATGTCGTACGAATAGTCGTCGCCCGGATGCACCAATGATCCGTAACGAACTGGATCGGTTGCTTTCAGGCCGCCGAACCCTAGCGATCCGACTCCACCTTCAACGCCCACGTACTGCGCAGAAATACCGACCCAGATGAAGCCTCGGCGCAACAGCTCTTCGCGCGCAAATGACCAATCGGGTCCGTTGTCAAAGCCCGCGGTGACGTTGTACCACTCAACCACTGCGATGCCGTTGAACTGCGGTCGACCAAGAGGACGACGAACGACCATTCGAGTTTTGTACGCTGCGGTCGTCGTCGGCACTGCCGCCCAGTGTCCGTCAGTCGTCAGCGGCGTATTGCTGTTGTACGCCTGTGCCGTACCTTCAAAGAAGAACTCTTCTTGAATGTAGTTATTCACTGGCAGTTGCGAGACGTCGCCCTGCAAATCGAAAATACCGCCGCCCGCGGTGATGGGCCCCGTCACCAAAGGCCCGGGGCCACCCGCTGATGCACCCACGGCTGCGTGAGCCGACGGCCCGGAATCTCCGACTCCACCAGTGATGCCCACCGAAACTGCGGCTACGGCAAGCAATGAAAGCGTTCTCTTCAAGTGCATAACAACCTCTGGTTAGGGGGCGAACTCCGTCATATTGGCTGTTACCGTACGAACTTGTCAAACTGCACGCAACGCAACCTCGACCGCGTGATGATCCGAACCAGTAGCCCTCAGCAGTGCTTCGATCCGCTCCGCGGGAGCGTCGAGATCCCAGACACCCGAATCGAGCACCCGGCCCGCTATCGGGGTGAATCCTCTCACTACGACGTGATCGATCCGAGCCCACAGAGCATGGGAATCGCCGGGACGGGCGTAGGGATGGGTCGGGTCTTGATTACCCACGACAGTGAGGGCATCGCTGAGCATGTGCCGAGTCAAGATCGCAGTCATCGTGGCGATCGATGTGTCGGTATTGAGATCGCCACAGATGATCAGCGACGATTCAGCATCTCCATCGATCGTTGCCAGCAACGACTCCCATTCCTCAAGCCGACGCTCCCGATCATCAGCGTCGAGATGCACAGACGCCAGATTTACAACGCGATCGTCGTTAGTTGTAGCCGCAGCGACAACCGCACGATTTCCGTAGGGGCCAATCGGGAACGACTCGAACCGAACGCCGACAAACGCCGATCTCCGCAACCACAACACAGTGCCGTTCGGCTCCCATTGCGCAGGACTATCGAGCCAATGCGCCCAATAGTGCGCGGGATACTGCGCGTACCCAACCTCGAATTCGTCACGCCCCAAGGCTGTGTGAAGCGCGTCAATGTCGCACATCGTGACCTCTTGCAACGCGATCGCATCGAATCCGTCACGGCGGTTACGCAACGCCGCACATGTAAGTTCGAGGCGACGTTGACGATCCAAAACCTCGATCGGCATATCGTTGGGGTAATGCCGCGGGCCAGCCCAGGGCGCCGCGAGAATATTCCACGTCAACACACGGATCACGGCTTCGCTCACACATCCATCTTGACCGTTCTGAAGCATCAGACTCGCCAAACCAGCACAATTTTTCGTAGACGATCACATGCTCATCACACTCCTATTGCACATCCATCGCCAGGATCGGCGAATATGGGGCCATGAAACGACTACACATCATTGCGGGAATCACCGTCGCCGCGCTCGCCAGTGGTTGCAGCTCCGACTCAGCTTCGCTAGAAAAGCCGACGACAACTTCTGGAGCAACCTCCGGCGTAGGTAGCAAATCAACAACCACCTCACCGCAAAGCAATTGTCGCCAACCCGATCTCGAACGCACCGTCGCCTATCGAATCATCGAGGGTGCGAACAAAAACCTGACCAGCCTGGATGTTTATTCACCACCCCAAGCGTGCAATAGCCCGGTAGTGATGTGGGTGCACGGAGGCGGCTACATCCGTGGCGACAAGTCCAATCAGATCAAAGACAAAGCGAAACTCTTCAACGACCAAGGTTGGACGCTCGTGAGCGTCAACTATCGATTGAGCCGCCCGCCAAAGTCACAACAAGCCAACCGCAATGCTCAATTTCCAAACCACTATGACGATGTCGCGGCGAGCGTGGCGTGGGTGAAGTCGAACATCGGTAAGTACGGCGGGGATGGGAGTCGTATCGCGATTCTCGGCCACTCGGCTGGCGCGGACATCGTCAGCAACGTCACGGTGAACCCGGCCTACTTGGCCGAGTACAACCTCAAGCTTGCAACGCTGACATGCGCAGCACCACTCGATACCGAAGGCTTCAACAAACCAGTCGCCGGAGCCAGTGACCCCGATGGCGAAAAGGTCCAGTGGCAATCGGCGCTCGGCAACAATCCCAACTATCTGACCGAAACGTCGGCGACCTTGAATATCAAAGCGGATATCGGCATACCTCCCATGCTGACAGTCGTTCGGGGTTCCGCCCAACGTCAATCGATCGAACAGGGATTTGCCGACGCGCTCACGGCCGCCAACATCGATGTGACGGTGATCGACGCCAAAAAGCTGACCCACGCACAAGTCAGCAACCGCATCGGTGCCGCCAACGACTCGGTGATCACTGCTCCGCTTGTCAAATTCCTCACAGGGTGTTTCCAGGGCTGAAACCGCGGGGTCGTAGCCTTGCCGCATGACCAACCCTGAGCGTAACGACTGGACCATCGCTGAGATCACTGCGCTCTTCGAGGTTCCTTTGATGGATCTCGTGCGCCAGGCCTCCGCGGTGCATGTCCAACACCACGACCCCAATGAAGTACACGTCAACCAGCTGTTGTCGATCAAAACCGGCGCCGGCCCCGAGGATTGCGGGTACTGCTCACAGTCGACACACCACAACACCGGCGTAAAGCCGGAACCGCTGATGCAACTTGACGACGTTGTGAAGACCGCGAAACGCGCGCAGGCTCAGGGAGTGACGCGCTTTTGCATGGGAGCCGCCTGGCGCGACGTCAAAGACAACGCACAGTTCGAACGAGTGCTCGATATGGTCAAAGAAGTCAGCGACCTTGGCCTTGAAGTCTGCACAACGTTGGGGATGCTCAACGCAGAGCAGGCCCAACGGCTCGAAGAAGCTGGCCTGTACGCCTACAACCACAACCTCGACACGTCGCCTGAGTATTACGACTCAGTTATCACTACGCGCACCTATCAAGAACGACTCGACACAATCGCCGCTATTCGCACTACAAACATCACCGTGTGTTGTGGCGGCATTATCGGTATGGGCGAGACACAGACAGATCGCATTTCGTTTTTGCACCAGCTCGCAATCTTGTCGCCGCATCCCGAGTCGGTGCCGATCAATGTGTTGTCGCGCGTTCCGGGGACACCACTCGAAAATGCTCCTGACGTAGAGATTGCCGAGACTGTCCGCATGATCGCGGTCGCGCGTATCTTGATGCCTGATTCAGTTGTGCGAATTGCGGCAGGTCGCCACCTGATGAGTTTCTCAGATCAGGCATTGTGCTTCTTGGCTGGTGCGAATTCATTGTTTACCAGCGAACGCAACATGATGCTGACGGCAACCACGCCATGCGCGGACCACGCCAGTGACCGCACCATGCTTGCGGAGATGGGGCTCAAAGCGCGAGTGCTCGAACCAACGACTCACTAACCCGAGGCCCAAAATCGCGGTAGCGGCAGCATCCCAGGAGCGAGGGACGAGCGAGATGGGTGCAGAGCTACTCGCAAGGCCGCACGGAGTAGGCCGAAAAATCGCGGTAGCGGCAGCATCCCAGGAGCGAGGGACGAGCGAGATGGGTGCAGAGCTACTCGCAAGGCCGCACGGAGTAGGCCGAAAAGTTACGAGTATCCGTTGGGGTTCATCGATTGCCAACGCCATGCGTCGATGCACATTTCGTCAATGGTGCGCGTCGCACGCCAATCGAGCAGGCGCGCTGCAAGGCTTGAATCGGCAAAGCAAGCCGAAGCGTCTCCGGGCCGACGCTCACCGACCCGCATCGCAATGTCGTGTCCGACGGTGCGCCGAGCAGCCTCAAATACCTCAAATACTGTGGAGCCGGTACCGGTTCCGAGATTTATAGCGGTGCAACCGCCGATCTCGGCCAACGCACGAAGGGCGGCAAGATGCCCCTCGGCCAAATCCATCACGTGGATGTAATCGCGAATGCATGTGCCGTCACGCGTCGGGTAGTCGTTACCGAACACGACTAGTTCTTTACGCCGACCGACGGCGACTTGCATAATGAACGGCATCAGGTTGTTGGGTATGCCTGACGGGTCTTCGCCGATACGACCCGAAGGATGTGCACCGACTGGATTGAAATAGCGAAGCAACGCAATCGTCCACGACGGATCAGAGACCGCAATATCGCGAAGCATGTCTTCGATCATCAGCTTCGTGCGTCCGTACGGGTTCGCCGCTGACAACGGCGCACTTTCAGGAATCGGTAGCTGCTCGGGATCGCCGTACACGGTGGCCGACGACGAAAACACAAGATTGCGAACCTCGTTCTGCTGCATGACCTGCAACAAATTGATCGTTCCAACCACGTTCGTGTCGTAGTACGCAAGCGGGATCGCTACGGATTCGCCGACGGCCTTGAATCCCGCAAAGTGGATAACGGCATCGATTGGCGCCGATTCAAACACTGCGTTCAAACCATCGGCGTCACGGATATCGACTTCATGAAACGACAGATTTCCGGGAGCAAGTTCAAGCACTCGATCCAGCGACGTTCGGGAGCTATTTGCCAGATTGTCGACAACGACAATTTCATAGCCGGCTTCCAACAACGCAACGCACGTCGTGGATCCGATGTAGCCCGCCCCACCCGTCACCAAGATTCGTTGTGTCATCGGTGATCCGCTCGTTGTCCGGGATGTGAAGGGCTAGTGGCTCTGCGCTGCGAGAGTATGCGAATTGCCGGGGCAATCTGTGCCGCTTGGCATCACACTCGGTCGAGTTCCAACATTTTGATGGCGTTGCCGCGCAAGACTTTGTACGCCTGTTCATCGGTCAGGTTGTCACAAAACTTTTGAATAAACGCATAGGTATCGGGCCAAGTGGTATCGGTGTGCGGATAATCGGTCTCGAAACAAACGTTGTCGACCCCTACGGCTTCGAGGTTGTCCAGACCATGCTGATCGCTGGTGAAGCACCCAAAGATACGGCCCCAGTAGTAACTCGACGGCGGTTCGGGAATGCGTTCTTTGGCATGGATCCAGGCGTCGTGGTGCTCCCAAATGGCGTCGGCGCGTTCCAACGCGTACGGGATCCATCCGATTTGGCCTTCTGAATAGGCGAGCTTCAATTTCGGGTACCGCACAAGCACGCCCGAATACAGCCAGTCAGCGAGTGACGCCATCGAGTTGTTGAACTGCAATACACCCGCAACGCCGGGCGGCGCATCAGGCGACGCAATCGGCATTTTGGACGATGAGCCAATGTGCATACACAATGTGATGCCGGTGTCGTTACAAGTCGCAAAGAGTGGATCCCACCAACCGGTATGGATGCTGGGCAGACCGAGATGGGTTGGTATCTCGCTGAAACAGGCAGCGCGCACCCCTCGCTTCGCGTTACGCAATGCTTCTTGTTGCGACAGTTCGGCGTCCCACATCGGCAATAGGATCAGCGGAATGTTGACACCATCCGAATCACCACACCACTCCTCCACCATCCAATCGTTGTAGGCCTGGATGCACGCGAGCCCGAGTTCCTTGTCGTCACCTTCCATGAACGTCTGGCCGCAAAAGCGAGGGAATGTGGGAAACGGCAACGACCCGTCGACCCAAGCGAGTTCGAGATCTTTCTTGCGCTCCTTCGGGTCGTAACAACCCGGTCGCATTTCGTCGTACGTCATTGCAACCATGTCCATCACCGTGCGATCAAATTTGCTCACGTCGCCGCCCGGCGTCGCATCGAGCGGAATCGCGACAAAGCGTTTCTGCACGTAAATGATCTTGCCGTCGTACACCCAGTAATCGCCAGGAGTGCCGCCTTCGACTTGTTCCTGGTCGTACACGGCCCCAGGCTTGAGGCGAAAGTCGCCCCAGGTTCCGCGCTCGACTCGCGGACCCCGTTCGCGCCATTTTTGCGGGAGCCAGGTTTGCCACACGTGGGGAGGTTCCACAACGTGATCGTCGACGCTGATGATCTTGGGAAGATCGCGCTTCGCTGCCATTTCGGCTCCTTCGTATCGGAGGGTGGAAACCAGTCCGAATCTACCTGACACCTGTGTCAGGTGGATAGCCCACGACGCTCGGGGAAGTCACAGGAGCGGGCGGCGCATGAGGTAATCAGTACCTGGTCGCTGTTCGTCGGGGAACGGTGCCGTTGCAAGCGTGGCGAATTCGTGACGTTGGTAGAGGCGCACCGCTCGTTCATTCGTTGTGAGCACGCACAGACGGATCCCAACCGAACCGCTTTCCCGTGCAAACTCAGTCGCCGCCGCGATCAGCTCCCCCGCGAACGCGCTTCCTCGCACTTCGGGCGCGACCCACATACCCCAGAGGCGGCTTTCGGTCGCAACCTCCGGTTCGGGCCCGATGCCCACCATCCCGAGCCAAACACCGTCACGTTTGGCGACGAATACCGCTTGCACCGCGGATTCCGAGCATGCTGCAACTCGCGATTCCCATTCGCTATCGGGATACAGCATCTCGCGTTCCAACGCTGACGAGAAGCTATCGGGGCTATCGGCGAGGGCTGAAAGCCTGAGGTCGCGGTACTCCCGCCATTCATTCGGCAAAATCCGCCGGATCACATCCATTGTGCAACCTTAGAAACAACGCGGTCGTCGAAGGGACGAATTATTCGACGCCGAAACCTCGCAACAAGTCGGGCTGTTTGAACGCCGTCCACCCGCCGTCGCAGTTAAGCACCGCCCCTGTGAGGCTACGTGAGTGGTCGCTGGCTAGAAACACGACCAAGTCAGCAATCTCGTCGGAGGACTGCAACCCGGTCGCGTGGCCAAGGTTGAAGGCGTGTTTCACGTCGTCGTTGCCCCAGATCATCTCGTTCATCGGTGTGTCGACGTAGCCAGGACTGATCGCGTTCACACGGATCTTGAGGCGTCCCGCGTTTGGCGACATCGATTTTGTGAGGAGAGCGACCCCGCCTTTGGATGCCGCATACCCGTCGAGACCGCCAAGCGGAGTGTGCGCCATCGACGAGGCGGTGTTGATAATTGAGCCTCCACCACTCGCAGCCATGAGCGGAACGGCGTAGTGACAGCAGTAAAATGTGCCGGAAAGATTGATTGAAATGACTTTGTCCCACACCGCGGGGTCCATGTCAGGCGCAAAGTTGTCGCGCCCCGGCCATGCGACACCGGCGTTGTTATGCAAGATGTGCAGCGCGCCAAATTCGCTTCGAGCAATTTCAACTAGCGCCGCACACTCCGCCGCGATCGAAACGTCGCAGTGTTGATACACCGCTATGCCACCAGCGTCGTTGATACGCACCGTTGTTTCGACGCCACCATCATCCACCGCATCGCTCACGATGACCGATGCACCCGCCGCAGCGAGAGCGACCGCCGATGCGCGGCCAAGCCCCGAACCTGCCCCGGTGACAATCGCAATCTTGCCATCCAACATACCCATCAACCCCTCCCTACGCCGGTTCTGATCCGCTGGGAATGCCCAAACGGGCGCTCCCACGCGCGCAAAACCTGTCCGTTGTAGTTCATTTGACGGTTGCGAAGAACTCGCGAATGTCGCCGATTAGTGCTTCAGGCTGTTCCATTGCCGCAAAGTGACCGCCGCGCTCGAAGGTGGTGTAGCGAGTCACGTTGTACAGCGTCTCGACCCAACTCCTGGGCATCCGCAAGATTTCGCCAGGGAAAATGGCGCAGCCCACCGGCACTTCTACCCGATCAAACGGAGGGAAGATCCCCGACCGCATCGATTCGAAATACAAACGCGTCGATGAGTTAATCGTTCCGGTTGCCCAATAGACGGTGAGGTTCGTGAGCAACTGGTCTCGTGTGATGGCGGTTTCGAGGTCGCCGTCGGGGTGGTGAGTCCAGTGATGGAACTTCTCGGTGATCCACCCTGCGAGGCCGGCGGGCGAATCCATAAGTCCATAGCCCAAGGTTTGCGGGTTCTTACCTTGAATCTGTTGGTATGCGGAACCCTCATTCATGAACACGCCGGTTTCGGCCATCGCGGCTTGTTCAGCCTCGGTGAGCGCTGGGCCGTCGGCAGGCGGGGCGCCGATCGGCATGTTGATGTGCACACCCGCAACGTGCTGCGCGTCGACGACTCCGAGTTGCGACGAGATCATCGACCCCCAGTCGCCGCCTTGTGCGCCGTATCTGGAGTAACCGAAACGAGACATCAATTCCGCTAGCGCACGCGCCACCCGTTTGACATCCCACCCCTGATCGCGGGTCGGCCCCGACCACCCATATCCCGGTATCGATGGCGCCACTACGTGAAACGCATGGTCAGGATTGCCGCCGTGGCTACGCGGATCGCGCAACGGTTCGATGACATCGAGGAACTCCGCCACCGATCCCGGCCAGCCGTGGGTGATGATCAACGGCATTGCGTTGGGCTCCGGTGACTTCGCATGAATCGCGTGCACTTGCGCACCGTCGATCTCAGTGAGTACGTGATCCCACCGATTGAACTTGGCTTCCTGAGCACGCCAATCAAACGTGGTACGCCACGTTTCGCAGACGTCTTTGAGGTACGCCAAGTTGGTGCCGTACTTCCAGCCCTGCCCTTCGATTTCGTCGGGCCAACGAGTATTAGCGAGACGGGCACGCAAGTCGTCGAGGACTGCATCGGGGACATTGATCGTGAAGGGAACCAACTCAGTAGTCATAACCCGGAACCTATTGCGGCCGAAGATCATGACGCCACTGCAGGGTCCGTACAATGCTGCCAATGATGGCCGCTCAACCCGATCCAACCTCTATTTTCCGACTTGATGGCAAGGTGGTCCTGATCACCGGTACCAGTTCTGGACTCGGCGCGCGCTTTGCGCGGGTGCTTGATGCTGCTGGCGCGACTGTGGTCATGGCGGCACGGCGCATCGAGCGAGTCGAAGCACTCGCAGGCGAGCTACGCGACGCCTACGCAATCCACAGCGATCTCTCACAACCAAATGCGGGCACTGAGCTCGCGCATGCAACGATCGAGCGGTGTGGTCGCATCGACGTACTCGTGAACAATGCCGGCGTCAGCAATACGCTCAAAACCAATGAAGTGACCAACGACGATTTCGCCCGCACCATTGCCGTCAACCTCCAAGCACCCTTCGAGCTCATGCGCGAGACCGCTCGAGACATTGTCGACAACCGCAGAACCGGGGCGATCGTCAACATCGGCTCGATCTGGTCGATGGTCGGCGTCGGCATGATCACCGATGCTCCCTACGCGGCGAGCAAAGGCGGCCTACTCAACCTCACGCGAGAACTCGCCGCGCAGTGGGCGCGCAAAGGGGTGCGCGTGAACTGCATTTGCCCAGGATGGTTCGAAAGCGAACTTACTCGGGACGCGATGTTCGACGACCCCAACGGCAAAGCATGGATGGAAAGCCGCACGCCAATGGGGCGGGGCGGCGCAGCTGACGAACTTGACGGTGCGTTGCTGTTCCTCGCAAGCGAAGCGTCGTCGTTCGTGACCGGTATCGCGCTACCAGTCGACGGAGGCTGGACCTGCGTGTAGCTGGCCCGAAAGTCGTGGTCGCGATCCGGTAACGCCGACGTTACAAAAACACGACCACGACCTGCACCGAAGGAGTATTACAAACCTGAGCGTTCCAAGATGTGCACGCCACACGCCGAGCCGAGTCCGATGACGTGCGCAAGGCCGACCTTGGCGTCTTCGATCTGGCGGTCGCCCGCTTCGCCGCGAAGATGCGTTGCGACTTCGTAGATGTTGGCGATGCCAGTTGCGCCGATCGGGTGACCCTTGGAGATCAAACCGCCCGAAACATTGACTGGGGTTTCACCGTCACGCCACGGACCGCGCTTGTCGATCCACTCCCCCGCGCCGCCGGGCTCGCACAACATCAAGTTGTCGTAGTGAATCAGCTCGGCAGTGGCGAAACAATCGTGTAGCTCAACGAGGTCGAGATCTTTGGGACCAATGCCCGCCATCTCGTAGGCCTTGACCGCGGCGTTGCGCGTCAGCGTGTTGACATCGGGCTGCACTTGCGCGCGCTCGGTCCATGGGTCGGTAGTCAGCACCGACGCACTGATCTTGACGGCACGGCGCTGCTGCTCTAGCGACAACGTGCGGAGTTTCGACTCGCTCACCAGCACCGCCGAAGCTGCGCCGTCTGTGTTGGGGCAGCACATCAGCAGCGTGTTGGGGTAGCTCATCATCTGCGCCGACATGATCTCTTCGAGCGTGAACTCTTTTTGGTAGTGCGCCAACGGGTTGAGAACGCTGTGTGCATGGTTCTTTTCTGCAACTTTGGCAAACTGCTCGAAACCAACGCCATCGTTTTCGTAGGCGTACTCCATGCCGGCTTGGGCAAAAACCCCAGGCATCAAGCCCGTGCCAACCAAACCTTCGACCTGCATCACCGAGCCATAGCGACCGGATGGTTTGTACTCAGTGCGGCCACGGTCGCCTTTGCCACCCGCGCCCAGTAGGCCGCCCTTGCCCATTTGTTCGACACCAACCGCGATGCCCATGTCGGCTTCGCCAGATTTGATGGTGAGCAACACGGTACGCAGCGCCGTCGCACCCGTAGCGCACGCATTGGCAACGTTGTATACCGGGATGCCGGTCTGACCGATCTGCTTCTGCAACTGTTGACCCACACCAGCCATCGAGTTGAACAACGAACCACAACCCAGCACTTCCATGTCGTGGATCGTCACGCCGCCGTCACTCAACGCGCCCAACGCCGCTTGCGATGCAAGGTCTATGAGGTCGGCGTCGCCGTGGCGACCGAACTTGGTCATATGCGTTCCGAGAATCCAAACGTCTTCGCTCATTGCAGACTCCTCATTCGTTCTGTTCGCTTATGCGATGGGTTCGTATCCGAAGCAAACCGCTTCGTTACCGTCGTCGTCGGTGCCAGCAACCCACGTGGTCAGTTGCACGCGCATGCCGAGAGAAATGTCGTTGGGTGTTGCCGGGGTATTCACCACGTTGGCCTTCACGCACCCGCCCCCATCGAGATCGATGAGCGCCGACGTGTAGGGAACTGGCACGCCCGGCACACCCCGTTCAACGATCGTGAAGCTGCGCACAGTTCCGGTCGCTTCGAGTTTGCGAGGTTTGAATTCGGTTCCCCCACCATTCGCGTCGGCATTGCGCCGATCGAAGTACAACGCACCGGAATCGACGGACTCCCACGCGCGGAGGTGTGGAGCGCCGTCATCAATAACGAGATAGTCGACAATTGCGATCTGAGCCATAGGCGGGGGACGCTATCGCAAGGAATCCGCGGGTTGCGAAGGCATCTCACTTCGAGCGAAGCGACCCTTTCGGCGCAGAAATGGTTGCTCAACATAACGCCACGAAAGCTCGGCAACCACCAGGATCGCTGCCATGTTGAACCAAAATGACCAAAACGGTGGAAGGTGCGTGCGATTCCGAACTGCCTGGTTGAAAACAACCTGGTGAAACAAGTAGATGCCGTACGAACGTCGCCCGATCCACACCAGCGGGGCCAGCCCGAACAGGCGAGACGGAATCGAACCCGGGTTGACAACGAGGCCGACCACGACAACCGCCACCAAACATGCGAACACGAACAAGCCCCATGAAGGCAACCAGTCGGACAAGATCGCGGCGTTCGCAACCATGAAACCGAGAACAACGATTGCAACGACCGAGACGCACAACAACACTCGGCGAATGGCCGGCGTAATCCGCGGTTGCAAACTCACGAGCGCTACTGCTGCGACGCACCCGATCAACAGCGCGTCGAGCCGAGTGTCTGTGCCGAAGTACCAGCGATTCCAAGTTGCAAATGGATTGGTCCCTCGCACTTCGCGCCCGGTGATACGTGCGTAAAAATCGACAAACGCTGGTGGCGACTTCCAGAGATATGCACGCCACGCGGCCGAAGCCGCGGCCGCAGCGAAGAGCGCCAACCCGAGCGTGCGGCGGCTTGCTCGCAACCAAGCGAACCCGACAAATACCAACGGAAACACCACGTAAAACTGTTCTTCGATCGCAAGGGACCACGTGTGCCCAAAGAGCGGACCCAATGGCTCGTGCACCCAGAGCTGTACCCAATTCGCGAAATATGCCGCCATCGCAAATACGCCAAACCATGTAGGCCGTTGAGCAGGTTGCACAAACGCGAAACGGGCAACGATCGCGATTGCAAACAACACGCCAAACGCCGGCAAGAGGCGCAGCGCTCGCCGAGCGTAAAAGGATCGCAACGAGACCGCTCCCGTATCCGCCCGTTCCTGGAGTAGCAGCGAAGTAATCAGGAAGCCCGACAGCACGAAGAACACATCGACGCCGAGAAACCCCCCGCCAACCGGATTGCTCCCCCACCGTTGATCGCCCCAGGGATAGTGAAACAACAGCACTAAGACGATCGCGATCGACCGCACACCGTCGAGAGCACGCACGTACCGAAATCGGACTTCGGCCACGGGCTCCTGATCCATCAGCACGACAGGGTAATCGGCACGCCTGATGCGTCGTGTGTGCAACGCCAGACAGGGGAAGCATCTCGGGTAGCTTCGGCGCACTCGCGAGCGTGGCGGAATTGGCAGACGCGCTGGACTTAGGATCCAGTGTCCGAAAGGACGTGGGGGTTCAAGTCCCCCCGCTCGCACCGGGTCTTATTGACTTATTTGCCGTGGTCTCAGAGCCGCGTTGATGCGGATATTTCGTGCTGGAAGACTCTCGCATCTCTGATCTTGGTTTGTTGATCGTCGGATGTTGCCGAACCTCGGAACGCCTCGACTGCGGCAACGGAGTCCCACTGCTCGAACACGTTGACACGGTCGAGGTCGAACGTGTCAGCGCTCAAGTGGAAGTCGATGCAGCCAGGGGCATCACGTGCGAGACGAATGACATCGACACACTCGATGAGGTACGCATCGCGCTGTTCAGGCTCCACGAACAAAGCACCAGAAACAATGATCACAGCTGCATTCTCGCGCAGGCCCGCGTAATTGACGACGAGCTGCGACAAATTCCGGCGATCACGGAGATCGCGGTATGGGATCAGCCTGAATCAGGCCAGCACGGCGTGAGTGCGACACTCGCGTTTTACTGACAGGTGCGCACGATTGCAGATCCAGCTGCTGCGGCTATCCGCTGGGTGGTTGTGGTTTGGGTGGGATGAGTTGGCATTTGCCGTGTTCGTTGGTGGGGCTGAGGGTGTAGCCGCGGTGGGTGACGAGGTCGTGGTCGTGGCTACAGACTCGCCGGAGGTTGAAGATGCTCGTCTGACCATTCGCAGCAACTGCAACGACGTGGTGCCGTTCGAGGCCTTTGGTGCGATGACAGCCTGCGATGACGCATGTGGGGTCGCGGTAGGTGAGTGCGGTTTTGAGTTCGGCGGGAATGCTGCGGCCGTAGTGACAGACGGTACGGATATCTATGCCTTTGGCGATCAAAACTTTTAGGAACGCGCCGCCGAGGAGATACTCGCGTGCCTGAACGACAGGTATTGGCCCGATTCCTGGGATCTCGCACCGTTCACCGTCGTTCAACTCGCCCCGTAGTAGTGCTTCGAAATCGATCACGACCACCAAATCAATATTCGCTGCCGGT
>SXGT01927768.1_pt1 | contig 17002 bp, 15 predicted proteins | sample 3176221 | NCBI WGS metagenome assembly SXGT01 (sample SAMN11356862, study PRJNA531348) | freshwater metagenome | isolation source: freshwater sample F1-120 | place: China: Fuxian Lake, Yuxi | collected 2017-12-25 | reverse complement strand
GATCTTCGGTCCGGTGATCGTCGCGGTTCCGTTCGACGGCGACGACGAAGAAGGTGTCGCGATCGCCAACGACTCCGACTTCGGCCTGTACGACTACGTGTTCTCGAGCGACTCGGCGCGGGCGATGCGGGTCGGCAAACTGCTGCGCTCGGCCAATGTCGGCATCAACACGGTGCAACGCAACCACGAGACACCATTCGGCGGCACCAAATACTCAGGAGTCGGCCGCGACGGCGGTGTGTTCGGCCTCCACGCCTACACCGAACTCCAGTCCATGGTCTGGCCGGGTTGAGGAGTGCGCGGTGACGGTCAATGTTGTTCCTGATGGGGCGTTGGTGTACGGCATTCAGTTGCCGGTGCAGGCGAAGTCGGTGCGGACCTCGTCGGAGTGGGAGCGCGACCCGGCGGTGGGCACCGCCGAACTCGTACGCGCCGCGAAAGCCTGCGACGACGCCGGGTTCTTCTACGTCGCGGTCTGCGATCACGTGTCGGTCGCGGCGCCCGCCGCGGAGGCCGGCGGGATGTCGTACACGTGGTACGAACCCATCGCAACGCTGGCGTACCTCGCGGCCGTCACCACACGCACGCGATTGATGACGAACGTCTACGTCGCGGCGTATCGATCGCCGTTGCAGACGGCGAAGTCGTTCGCGACGCTCGATGCGTTGAGCGGCGGTCGCTCGATCCTCGGTGTCGGTGTCGGTCACCTCCAATCCGAGTTCGAGGCGCTCGGTGTCGAGTTCGAGGCACGCGGCAGGCTCACGAACGAGGCGATCGACGGAGTCGTCGCGGCGTGGGCCGCCGAGCCCGCCCAAGAACCGGCACCGGTGCAACAACCCCGTCCGCCGATCTGGATCGGTGGGTCGGGCGCGCCCGCGCTGCGTCGCGTCGCCGAACGCGGCGACGGGTGGATTCCGCAAGGCACGATGCGCAAGGTCATGCCCGAGTCGATCGACACGATTCGTCGTCGGCGCGACGAAGTTCGCCCGGGCGAGCTACTCGACATCGGCTACATCCACGAGTACGTGTACGTCGGCGACGCCAACTGGGACTTCGGTGACTACACGGTGAGCGGCAGCGACCAGCGCATCATCGACAAGTGCAACGAGATGGGCGCGATGGGTGTCGACCACCTCCAGATGCGCCTGCGCGCGCGCGACATCGAGGAGTTCTGCGATCAGGCTGCGGCATTCGGCGAACGAATCGGTCCGTACCTCGAAGGAAGTGGCGCCCTGTGAGCCCCATGTTCACGCTCCGCCAGGACTTCCGCGCTCCGGCCTGGGGCCCCGCGTCCGCAAGCGAGATCTACTCCGAGGCGTTCGCGATGTGGGAGTGGGCGGACGCACAGGGGTTCTCGATGAACGTCGTTTCGGAGCACCACGCCGTCGACGACGGCTGGATCCCCGCTCCGTTCACGGTCGCGGCGATCGGGCTGGCGCGCACCAAGCGGATCCCGTGGTTCATCTCGGCGGCACTTGCGCCGCTGCACGACCCGATCCGTCTGGCCGAACAGATCGCCGTCATCGACAACGCGTTTCCCGGCCGCCTGATCACCGTGCTCGGCGCGGGGTACCGGGTCGAGGAGTTCGAGATGGCAGGCGTCGATCACGCGCGCCGCGGACCGTTGCTCGAAGAACACGCTCGCGCGATTCGCGACGCGCTCGCGAACGAGACGGTCGAGTGGCAGGGCCGCACGGTTTGTCTGACGCCCCGCCCGATCACCCAACCGCATCCCATGCTGTTGATGGGTGGGGGAGTTCCGGCCGCGGCCCGGCGCGCGGCGCGCCTTCGCCTCCCGATGATGCCGATGAACGCCGACCCCGAACTCCCGATCGCGTATGCCGAGGAGGCAGCCAAGATCGGTTACGACGCCGGCTACGTGATGCACCCGACCGGACCGACCTTCGTGCACGTCACCGACGACCCCGAGCGCGCCTGGAACGACATCGGCCAGTTCCTCTTCTACGAGACATCGACGTACGCGTCGTTCCAGACCCCGGGTCAGCACTCGACCCCGGTCGTGCACGCCCACGACATCGATGGCCTCAAGGCGGCGCCGAACATCTGGGTCGACACCCCCGAGGGCATTGTCGAACGGGTCCGCGCCGCCGGCGACTCGATCGGCGCGTTGAACTTCCACCCGCTCGCCGGCGGACTGCCGCCTCGCCTTGCATGGGAGAGCCTCGAACTCTTCGCCACGAAGGTGCTCCCGCAGATCCGTTGAACCGACGGCTGAGAACGAACCCGCGAGCTACCAGCTGAGGACGAGGGCGGCGACGGCGAGTGCTGTGGTGCCGTAGGCGGTCGTGGCGAGCACCCTCGGGTTGGCGACGGCGCGGCCCTCGATCGTCGTGCGGGCGACCGCCTGCGCGTGGCCCATTGCGGCCATCCACGCGGCGCCACCGCTCAGCAGGAGGGCGAACACCGCGATCCGCGCCGTCACCGAATCGAAGTTCGTGAGGATCCGTTTGAGGATCGCTCCCGCGCACGTCACGACCGCCAGACCCGAACGCGACCAGGCGAGGTCGGTGCGTTCGCCCGCGAGTCCGGGGAGCTCCTCGTCGTCGACGACGTCGGGACGCAGGCTCTCACTCACTGGCGCCGACCCTCATTCCGCGGTGCCCACCAGCGCGACGATCGCGGCGACCGCGCTCGCGAGGGCGATGCCGATCGCGAGTACTCGGGGCAGGTTCGACGGCGGGAGCGGCGCGCCGCTTCGCATCGCCTGTTCGTTCGCCTCCCAGCGTCGATAACTCGTGTACGACAGCACCGCGCCGAGCGCGATCAACGGAACTCCGACCGCGCGAGCGCCCCACGACCATTCGAAGTCGGGCAGGAACGACACGACCGCGAGGCCCGCGGCGATGAGGGCCAGCGATGTGCGGTTCCACGCGAGAAAGGTGCGCTCGTTGGCGTAGGTGAAGCGAACGTCGGGATCGGATTCGACGGGTGTTGTGGGAGGGCCGTTCTCGTCGGTCATGCCATCCCCAGTCGCGACAGTTGTTCGGGCGGTGCCTCGACTTCGCGCAGCGCGTCGGCGAGGAGTGCCCGTTGTTCGCGTCCGAGCGCGTCGTCGATCCGGTTGCGATCTTCGTTCGGGTCGTCGTCGAGGTCGAAGCACACCGAGCCGTATGCGAACTCGCCGTAACCCCAGAACGGCAACAGATCGCCGGATCGAAACGGCTGGCGAATGACCGGCACGGTCGTGCCGGGCATGGTCGCGAGGGTTGCCCGCTCGTCGGGCCGGGGGAGTCGTAGGTGGGGAACGCTCGGGATCGGCATCGTCGACCATCGGTTCGACAGCATCACCAACGGTTCGTTGTCGCCGTCGGGCGCGCACGCGAGCTTCACCACGCCGCCGCCGGAATGCGGTTGGGTGAGCAGGTGTACCTCGCGTCCCCAGACACCGCTCAGTGCCCACTCGCGTATCGAGGTTGCCCCGTCCGCGAGCACCGGTACGAGCGACGTGCCGTGCACGCGATGTTCGACCGTCGCCCCGAACACGTCGAGCAACGTCGCGCACAGGTCGACGTTCGTCGTGAGGGCGGTACGAACGCCGGGCTCGACGCCGGGCCAACGGATCAACAGCGGCGTGTGGCCGAGCGGGTCGAACACCGGCGACTGCGGCTTGCCCCAGGTGTCCTTCTCGCCGAGATAGTGACCGTGGTCGGTGCACACGATCACCGCCGTGTCGTGGGCCATCGGCGACGCGTCGATCGCGTCGAGCAGTCGCCCGAACCAGGCGTCGATCATCGTGAGCTTCCCGCCGTACTGAGCGCGGATCTGGCGCGCCTCGCGCGCGTCGAGAACACCCTTCGCCTGCGCGCCGATCGCGTACGGCGGCCAGTAGAGGTGCGGCCCGCCCCAGTCGGGGTCGTACATCGACGCGTACGGCTCGGGTGTGTCGAACGGTTCGTGGGGATCGAACTCGTCGATGAACAACAAGAACCGGTCGTGGGCGGGAGCCTCTTCGCGGATCCATCGGGCCGCTTCGCTCATCACCCGCGGCCCTGGGAACTCGTGCTCGGCGCCCCACCACCCGCGGTTCGTGTCGTAGGGGAGGTTGCGACCGAACTTCGGCGCGCCGACCCACGAAGGGTCGGGTCGGGTACGCCAGGGGTCGGACTCGTGGCCGCGCTGGTAGTCCCACGCGCCGAAGTCGCAGTGGTAGTTCTCGCCACCGGTCTCGAACAAGTGAGGGTGGTCGGTGACGAGTTTCGTCGTGACGCCGGCACGTCGCAGCGCCGCGGTGATCGGTTCTTCCCAGATCTCGATCGAGCCCCACGGCCGCCACAAGAAGTCGAGCGCGCCGACGAGCAGGTCGTGGCGGGCGGGCATGCACGGCAACGAACCGGTGTAGTGCTGCTCGAACCGAACCGCCGTCGTGGCGAACCGGTCGAGGTTCGGTGTTTCGAATTCGGTCGATCCGTAGCTGGCGAGGTGGTGGCGATTCAACGAGTCGAGCAGGACCACGACGACATGCTTCGGCGACGCCATGCGGTCGAACCTACCGGTCGCGCGTGGCGATGGTCACAGTCCGATCGGGTCGGCCTTCGCCACGGAACGCACCGGGCGAGGTTCGCGTCCTTCCCGCAACCACCAGCCAACCCTCCCAAGGAGCATTCCATGAACCTCGCCCGCCACCACTTCGTCCGTTCGCTCGCATTGTTCGCGCTGGTCGCCGCCCCGGCGGCGGGCGCGGCGACGGCCGCCGCGAACACGACGGCGATCGCGACCCCGGTTGCGAGCCCCGACTGCGCCACGGCGATTCCGAGCATCGTCGGCACACCGGGCAATGACATCTTGATCGGAACCGACGGCGACGACGTGATCTTCGGCCTCGCCGGGAACGACACGATCTGGGGCCACGGCGGCAACGACATCATCTGCGCGGGCGATGGCGACGACCTCGTCGCCGGTGAGTCCGGGCGCGACTTCCTCCACGGCGAGCGGGGCCGCGACACCGTGGGCTACGGCAACTCGCCGGCCGGAGTCAGCGTGAACCTGCTCGAGCGATTCGGCAAAGCCGTCGACGGCCGTGACCACCTGCTCGCGATCGAACGTGTCGTCGGTTCGCAGTTCGACGACCGCATCGTCGGCAACGACCGCCCCACCGTGCTCACCGGGCTCGGCGGCACCGACAAGATCGCCGGCCTCGGCGGCGTCGACACGTGCACCGGCGAGGTCGAGTTCACCTGCGAGATCTGAAGCGGTCTCGCGCCCGGTGTGACGGCCGCGGCGCTCGAACGTCCCGTCCCGGACGTAGGCTCCAGGGCGATTACGCGTTCCTCGACCCCGGAGCGAGAACCATGGCAAACGCGATTCTCGAACGAGGACTCGACCGAGCCGCCCACGATCGGCCGGGCCAGGATCGGCCGGGCTGGGCGGCGCCCACGACGAGCGGAGACGGCGGCGGCGGTTTCACGTCCGCCGAACCGACGATGCGGTACGGCGGAGTCGGTTCGGCCACGGCGGCGCTGCTCGCGCTGGTCGTCGCGGCCGGAGTCTTCGGCTGGGCGTCGGTCGAGTCGGTCGCACTCGGCGAATCGGTGGCGCTCCCAGGGTGGTTGATCGTCGTGTTGCTCGGCGCGTTCGGGACCGCGATCCTCACGTCGTTCAAACCGAATCTGGCGCGGGTCACGGCGCCGATCTACGCCGTACTCGAGGGGCTCGTGCTGGGCGCCATCTCGAAGGTCTACGAGAACCAATTCGACGGCATCGTGGTGCAGGCGGTTGGGCTCACGGTCCTCGTGTTCGCGTCGATGCTCTTCCTCTACTCCACGCGGATCTTGAAGGTGACCGACAAGTTCCGTCGTGTCGTCGTCGGCGCGACGCTCGGCCTGATGGCGTTCTACGCGGTGTCGATGCTGCTGGCGCTCTTCGACGTTCAGGCCCCACTGATCTGGGATTCCGGCCCGATCGGCATCGGCTTCAGCTTCCTCGTTGCCGGACTCGCAGCGTTCAACCTCGCGCTCGACTTCGACCTCGCCGAGCGCGGCGTTCGCGACGGGCTCCCGCAGAGATACGAATGGTTCTGCGCGTTCGCGCTCGTGACCTCGCTCGTATGGCTCTACCTCGAGTTGTTGCGCCTGCTGTCGAAGCTTCGCGATTGACGCGGCGAGTGTCGGCGGCGCCGAACGCGATCAGGCCGGCGCCCGTTCCTCCAGGCGCCCGGGCACGATCACCGTCGATTGTTGTTAGGTGCTCGGGGCAGCCGCGCTCTCCTCGGCAACACCGACCGATCCCGGTCGTCGACCAGAGGAGCCAACCATGCGCATCGCCCGCACTCTCGCAGCACTCGTTGTTCTTGCCACGCCGATGGTGGCGACCCAAACGCTGTTCCCGAGTAACGCCGCGGCCCTGCCGCCGCTGATCGACCCGGGCACGATCGTGCTTCCGCCGATTCTCCCCACGCTGTACTTCTGCAACGGCGAACTCGCCACGATCGTCGGGACGAGCGGGTTCGACACGCTCGAGGGTACTGACGGCCACGACGTCATCGTCGGGCTTGGCGGCTCCGACTGGATCTACGACCGCGCCGGCAACGACACCGTCTGCGCAGGTTCGGGCAACGACGTGATCTACGGCGCGGAGGACGACGACTGGATCGACGGCGGGGGAGGAGTCGACACCATCGACTTCCGTCTCGCTCCGGTTCCGGTCACTCTCGACCTCCGACTCGGGCGGGCGGACGCGACCGGGAGCCACGACACGCTGATTCGCTTCGAGAGCGCCCAGGGTTCGAACCACGACGACGTGATCCTCGGAACGAACGGCGACAATCTGCTTCGGGGTGGTGGCGGTCGCGACCACATCTACGGTCGTCCCGGCTACGACTCATGTCGGGGTGAGGTCGTGCGTGGATGCGAGGCGGTCGCCTCGCCCGCCCCGGCGATCCTGTGACTTCGTACTCCAACTGAACCTTCACCGCAAACGGGCGTCGGCGATCAGGCCGGCGCCCGTTCGTCGAGGTGCCAGGGTTCGCCGAAGTCGTTCATGAGATCGAGGTAGGGGACGGCGTCGAATGCCTCGGGGCCGACGACGCCGCTCCCGCTCCACGTGCCGTTGGCCAACAGTTCCATCGCGAACACGGGGTTGATCGCGGTCTGCCAGACGACGGCCTGACAGCCGTGCTTCGCCATCGTCTCTTCGTTGTCGGAGACGTGATACAGGTAGGTCGCACGGGGAGTGCCGTCTTTCCCCGTCCCCGTGACGTAGGTGCCCGCGCACGTGCGGCCGTGCATCTTGTCGCCGAGAGTTGCCGGATCGGGCAAGCACGCGGCCACCACGTCGCGCGGTGAAACCTGCACCCCTCGGACGTCGACCGTGGCGGTGCGATCGAGGCCGAGTTTGTGCAGCGTCGACAACACCTCGATGAACTCGTCGCCCAAGCCGTACTTGAAGCTCACCCGATTGCAGTCGACCCAGCGCGGGACGAGCAGCACCTCTTCGTGCTCGACGTGCACGCACTCGACATTGCCAATGCCGTCGGGAAAGTGGAACACCTCGGGTTCGCTGAACGGCGGGAGGCAGAACCACCCTCGATCGCGTTCCCACACGACCGGCGGGTTGAGACATTCCTCGATGACCGTCCAGATCGAGAACGTGGGCGCGAAGTCGTAGCCATCGATCGTCAGGTTGGCGCCGTCGCGGACACCGATCTCGTCGATCGACTCGAAGAGGTGATCGGCCGCGTAACGAGCGCACACGTCAGCGAATCCGGGCTCGATGCCGAGTCCGCACAGCGCCAACAGGCCGCGCTGCTCCCACGCCGACGCGACGGCGAACTGGTCGTCGCCGAGCTTCTTGCCGCACTCCTCGTACGGTCGATCGGGGTGCGGTTCCGACAACGTCATCGCCATGTCGAGATAGGTGCAGCCGGCGTCGAACGCGCCCTGGAAGATCCCGGGGTTGAAGCGCGGGTCGCAGGCATTCACGATCGTGTCGCAACCGTGGGCCGCAGCGAGCGCCGCGACATCGGCGGCCGACGAGGCGTCGACCGTCGCCGCCGCGAATCGCGGGTCGGCGACCCGATCGACCACGGCGCGCGCCCGAGCCTCGGCGACGGCGGCGACGACGAGATGCTCGAAGAACTCGCGGCCCGACGCGGCGACGGCCATCGCGCCCCCCACTCCGCCCGCACCGACCACGAGGATTCGCATGAGGACGAAACGTAGTCGGCCGTAACTGGTCGGTGGACCAGTTACCAGAGCTGATCGGTGTAGGTGTCGGTTCCCGCAACCGTGCGACGGAACGGTGCCACCCACAACAGTTCGCCGAGACCGGCCGCGGCGAAGTCGGCACCGAGGGGCGCGAAGCGGTCGGCCCAGGTCGACACGATGTCGTCGTCGACGAACCAGAGCTGGGTGAAGCGATTGGAAGCGTCCATTCTCGGCACGTCGCTCGGTGCGTCGCCCTGGAGCGGAACGGGCGTGAACTCGGCGCCGACAACGCCGGGCAGTTGGCGCGCCGAGAACCACGCGTCGATCGAGTCGAGGTCGACGCCCTCCGCGGGTTGGCCGACGATCAGGACCGCGTATGGCGAGTGATGTTCGAGGGCGAGCTCGACGGGAACTCCGTCGTGATGCTCGTACTGGGTGCGGAACTTGTACATCACCGTGTGCACATGATCCCGTTCGGCGAACATTCGGTCGTTCTCGTGCAGCCAGTTCACCTGGTTCGTGCCCCACTGCATCCACTCGCCGAACTTGCCTGCGAGGATCCAGTAGATGGCGACGTAACTGCCGCCCATGTCGTCGGGGCAGATCGCCGAGTCCTTCGGGTAACGCAACTCCTTCAGGTCGCGCGTCGCGACGTAGCGCGCGCCACTCAAGTTCCACTGGCCGATCATGCAACCGGCGTAGAAGTGATCGCGCTCGTACCAACGGTTGTACGCGACCTCGTGCCCGCGGCGCGGTTCGACGACGGTGATGAGCGCGCCGCCGAGCGCGATCGGACGGCGACGAGTGTCGCCGGTGCCGGTTTCCTGGATGGCCATCAGTCGGTCTCCTTCGCTGCGGCGGCGAGCGCCACCTTGTCGATCTTCTGTCCGGCCGTCACCGGGAGCGCGTCGACGACGACGAGCCGGTCGGGAGCTTTGTAGTCGGCGAGACGCTCGCGGCACCAAGCGCGCAGTTCGGCGAGGTCTGGCGGTTCTGCGCCGGGTTCGACGACGACGAACGCGACGCCGAGTTCACCGAGTACCGGCGTCGGCGTACCGACCACGGCAGCCTGCCGCACCACGGGGTGATCGGCGAGCACGCCCTCGACCTCGGCGGGATACACGTTGTAGCCGCCGCGGATGTACATCTCCTTCCGGCGCCCGACGATCCGGAGATTGCCGTCGTCGCCGATGTAGCCGAGGTCGCCGGTCATGAGTCGATCGTCGCGGTCGAACGCCGCGGCGGTCAGCTCCGGGTCTCGCCAGTAGCCACGAAACATGGCGCGGCTACGGGTTCGGATTTCGCCGACGACGCCGACCGGTGACGGCTCGTCGGTCGCGTGATCGACCACCGTGAGTTCGACGACCGGGCTCGCAACGCCGACCGTCGTCGCGACGACCTCGTCGTCGTCACCGATTCGCGTCCGCGAGATCAGCCCGGCCTCGGTGCTCGTATACCGCGTGATCACCGGGCAACCCAGCCGCTCTCGCATTCGGCGCACCAGATCGGGCGCGACACTCGCGCCTCCGACCCCGGCGATTCGCAGCTGCGAGGTATCGCACCCATCCAGCGCGGGGTGCGCCAACATCATCTCCCACTGCGTCGGCACTCCCGTGACCATGGTGATGCGCTCGCGATCGATCAGCTCGATCTGGCGCGGCGCGTTCCACGGCTCGCCGACGAGCACGAGGGTGGTTCCGGCGGCGAGCTCGTCCCAGATGCGGGTCATGTACCCGACGTGCGCGAACGGGAGCGAGACGACGCGCCGATCGCCGGGGGCGGTGAGGTCGCCCATGCCTTCGTGAATGACTCGCAACGACAAGTGGTCGTAGATCGCCCCCTTCGGCGCTCCGGTCGTGCCGCTCGTCCACACGATCGCGACCGGATCGGTGGGGTCGAGTGCGATCGGCGCGCCGCGCGGCGCCGCGAACGCAAAACCCAACTCCGAAAGCCGCATCACGCGGCCGGCGCCGTCGGGCACGTCTTGCTCGTCGAGCGCGATCGTGACCTTCGGTTCGGTCCGGGCGATGATGCTCGCTCGTTCTGCGGGACCGAGCCGTTGATTCACCGCGCTCGTGATCGCGCCCGCCCGCATCGCACCCAGATACGCGGCGGCGAAATCGGGAGAGCTGGGCAGGAGCAGGCACACGACGTCGCCGCGCTCGACGCCGAGCGCGCCGAGCGTGGCGGCGAGCCCGGCGCTCGCCCGTTCGAGGTCGGCGTAGCTGACCCGGCGATCGCCCTGGACGTAGGCCTCCCGATCAGGGTGCGCGCGCACCGCGGCCGCAAGGACGTCGGGAACGGTTCGGACCTCGTTCATCGGGGGCAGAACCCTAACCATCGGCTCCGAAACGCCGATCAAGGCAGCACAGACGCAATGGGCCCAACCCCCCAAGGGCACCATGGCGCGGCCCGCCGGGAGCCAGCCGCCCCGGCGGGCCATCTTCTCTGGTCGCGCTCGGTCGAGCCGTGGATGATCTTGCGTCGTCATCGCACGGCTCGTAGCGTCCGCGCGATGCAGGCTCGAATGCTGATTCGGCTGGCGCTCGCGCTCACGATGGTGGCGGCCAGCGTGGTCAACTCGGACGCTCGAAGCGTCGCCGACAGCGACCGCCGCAGCGCGCCGCGCCTGTCGGAAGCCGATCGCCACCGCTACGGAACGTGGGCGACGGCGACGTCGTACATCGGGTCACCGGACGACTACTGCTTCTCGTCGACCCGCGGATCGGAATCGGGCAACTTCGCTCCGGGCGTGGTCGCGAGTGAGTTCTCCTTCGATTGTCGCACGAACACGTGGTTGTTCAGTCTCGTCACGAACCCTGGAGTCGAGTCGTCGGCGTACGGTGAAATCGACTTGTGGATCGACATCGACCGGCTGTCGACCGGGTGCGAGTCCTACGACGCGGTCGTGTTCGGTGGGGTGGAGCGCGGTCGACTGTACGTCGGTGCGGTGCGAACCCCCTCGTGCGACCGCGCGACCTGGGTCAGTATGGGACCCACCACGGTGTACCTCGACGCGGTGACTGGGTGGTTCGCGCTGGAGTTTCCGGCGCGCGTCATCGGCGGGTCGCGGATGTTCGAGTGGTTTGCGATCGCGGACTCGGGGTCTGATGGCTCGACGCCGATCCCGCGGTTCGGCGACTACTTCACTGCGTTGGTGCGACGCCCAGGCGATCCGTTCGTGCGAACGTTCGTCGAGGGTCCACGACCCACCCTCGGTGATCACATGCTGGCGGCGGGGGCGGATTTCGACGGGGACGGATTCGGCGACCTCGTGTTCGTCGGCGGGCCATCGGCGCGCCTGGCCCGAGGCTCGTTCGCGGGCCGCTTCGTCGATGGTCCGGTACCGAACGTTCCCGGTGAGTGGGATCACGCGGTCGCGGGCGATTTCGACGGCGACGGCCGCGGCGACCTTGTCGTTGCAACTGGTGACGTTGCCGAGGTTCGATTCGGTCGACGGAATGCGACGCTGACCCCACCAGTTCCGGTCGTGGGTTTGGCGCCGGGCACGACGCATCTCGTCGTCGCGAACTTCGACGGTGGTTGTTGCGACGACCTGTACGGGTGGGCGCCTGGAGGAGTCACGCGGTTCTTGCGCGGCAACGCGACCCGTACGTTCACGCTCCGGCCTTCGGACGGGATCCCCAGCACCGACGTCGTCGTCGCAGGGAACTTCGACCAGGAAGCGGGTGAGTCGGTGCTGTTCTACCGACGTTCGGGTCGAGGCAACATGAAGATCACGGTCACCTCGTCCGGCGAACTGCGACGCCGGAGCGCCGCCGGACTCACGATCCCCTACTACGACGATCTCGTCGTCGGCGACTGGAACGGCGACGGATACGACGATGTGGTGATGTTCGAACCCGGCACCGCGAGTGAACGAATTCGAATGTCGGGCCCGCGTGGTGGGTGGGCCGACGCGCCGCCGATTGCGATCACGTCGAACGTCACGCTTGTCGTCACCGACGTCAACGGCGACGGTCACGACGACCTCATCAGCTGGGGACGGGCCGGACGCTCGGATCGCCTGATGCTCGGGAGTGGGCGATGAGGCTGCGCCGGCTCCGGTCTGCCGTCGCCCTAGCAGCGGGTGTGCTCGCCGTCGTCGTGCCGACTTCGATCACGCCATTCGATCGAGCTCGCGCGGCAGCCGTGCTTCGGGTTCCCTCGCAGTATCCGACGATCACCGCGGCTGGCTTCGTGGCGCAATCGGGCGACACCATTCTCGTTGCTCCGGGCCACTACGTCGAAGCGCCGCTGATCTTCAATGCCGTCGACGTCATCAGCGAAGGTGGGCCGCAGGTCACGGTGCTCGAGAAACAAAGCGGTGCGTTCTTTGGTGCCGGTGCACTCGAGGGTTTCACGATCGCGAATTCGATCAGCTCTCCGTTCACGAGCGTCGCGCGATTCCGCAACAACGTCTTTGTCGGCAATCGGTTCGATTCGGGTGTGCTGCTCCCGGGAGCGTCCACGATCTTCGAGTCGAACCTCGTGTGGAACAACGAATGTCACGGATCGACTGCGCTCCTCGGCTTCGGTCCTGGGTCAGTCGTCCGCAACAACGTGTTCATCGGCAACGCTTGCGCCGTTGTCTCGTCGACGGCGAGCGGGACGATCGAACACAACACATTCGTCCGCAACGACGTCGCGATCGGTAGCTGGTCCGGTGCCGGAATGATCATCAACAACGCGTTCGTCGACAACGACGTTGCGGTCGCCCGACCTGCCCAACTCACGATCGCGAACAATCTGTTCGAGGGCAACGAGGTGGATGTCGATGGTTCGCCGTCTCCTGTCGGCACCCTGGGCAATATCTCGGGCGACCCAGGTTTCGGCGAGATTCGAGACGCCGATGTGCGACCACGAAGCGGTTCGGTGCTGATCGACGCGGCGCAGGCTGCTTGGCCTACGGACCTCGACGGGACGGCCCGCACCGACGGCGACGGCGACACCGTCGTGGAGAGCGACATCGGCGCTCACGAGTTCGACGGGAATGTCGTTCCCTTCGCGCCTGTGGACTCGCTGCAGATCGATTCGGCGTACTGGCCCGGTACAGCCTCGCAAACCCTGTCCGGTTCCCTCGAGGGTGTCGAGGCGCGGCCCGCGGCAACGTGGCCCCAGGTCAGGATCCTCCCTCCCATCGGTCGTCGCCTCACGGTCGGTCGCGTTTTCGTCGGGAGTCGCGACAGGTTCCTTGGCAGCTTCTCGATTGTGAACGCCTGGGGCCGGGCGGACCACGGTTGTTCAGGCGCTCGCGGTTGGCTCGATATCGAACGTGTACTGCTCGACGCACAAGGGTCGCTTGCCGCGCTGCAGGCCTCGTTCGACGTGCAGTGCTCGTCCGAGTCCAGGTTGCGCGGTGGGGTTCGGTTGAGCAGTCAGCCGGCGCCGTCGAACCCAACGGCGCTCGATGACGATTATCGAGTCGCCGTGGGGCGCACACTCACGCGGGCCGCGTCCCGAGGAGTTTTGAGCAACGACGCGGACTCGGACAGTGTCACGATTGCCGCGGTGCTCGTTCGTGCACCAAGTGATGGAGTCGTGAACCTGCGCGTCGACGGTGGATTCGACTACACGCCCGCCTCAGGGTTCGAGGGCGTCGACTCGTTCGAGTACCGAGTCTTCGACGGAGCGCACCTCTCCGAGGCTGCGATCGCGCGAGTCAGCGTTGGACGGCCGAAGTTGAGCTGGATCGGCATCACCGGTTCGAGGTTGGAACCCGCGAACTCCCAGCTGCACACCGTCGAGGCGGTGGAACGCACGCGTCGTCGAATCGTCGTGGCGTTCAGCTCCTCGAGCGGCGAGGTCGGCCGCGCAACCCTGAACGCACCGTCCGGCGGCTTCGAACGCGGCGTGTCGACGTCGGCCTTCGAGATTCGCCTGCGCGGCGCGGTGTGCGCAGGCGCGCAATCACGGATCGAACACCTCGTGCTCGATGCGCGCGGCCGCGTCGAGCAGTTGGCGGCGTCGGTGACCTGCCGCGACGGGCGCGCGGCCGGAGTGTGGTTTCAGCGGCCGGCAGCCATGCCGGTCGCGGTCGACGACGACTTCTCCGATCAGGCCGGAGCCGGTCTTGCGATCGTTGCTCCCGGCGTCTTGGCCAATGATGTCGGCAGTGGCCTGAACGCGGTCATCGATGTTCACCCCGATTCGGCCACTGGCATTCTGGAGTACTTCCAGCGGTTGGGATCCTTCCAATACATCCCGCAGACCCCGACTGGTACGGCCTCGTTCGCGTACCACGTCGTCGACGCGCGCGGATTCCGATCGCCCCCGGCCGTCGTTTCGGTTCGCAACCATCGAGGTGATTTCATCGGTTGGGAAATCAGCGACAACAACGGTCGAGTCCGGGCTCGGAACGTGGCCCTTCGGACCGGCGATCTCGTATCCGGTGGGGCCGGGCTTCGGCGCCTGATCAACGGGACCGGAACGTTCCCGAGTGGATCGACCGATGGGCGAATTGCGTTCTAGACGCTGCCTCGCCGCGACGGCACGCTCCTGAGCGGCACCGTGCGAATCACCGACCCCGAGCACGGCATTGCGACCACGTTGACCGTGGTGCTGCTCCGGAAGGTCGATGATCGTTACCTGGGCGTTGCGGTCAATCGCCGTTATTTCATGACCTTCTGGTTCGAGGACGTGCACTCGCTGCCCGATGCTTGAAGCATCGCGTCACGCCCGTTCGACGGTGATGGGACCGCGTCCGATTCGGTGGGTGACGACCAGATCGGGATTCCGCCCGACGGCGAAATCTGACGGTGCGTTAGATTCGCTCGCCATGGCTGATCCCAAGGTAATCGTGGTTCCGGGTCGATACGACGGTCGACGCGCGGTCGTCACCGGCGCCGGCTCGGGTCTCGGGCGGGCAACCGCGCTCCGGCTCGCCGCCGAGGGCGCTCGCGTGGCGTGCCTCGACATCGCGGAGGGCGCGGCGAAGGAGACCGCGGACTCGATCGGGGCCGCCGCCATCGCCGTCGCCTGCGACGTCAGCGACCCCGCGAGCGCGGCGGCCGCGGTCGATTCCGCCGCAGCCGCGTTCGGTGGGCTCGACCTCGCCGTCACGTGCGCCGGCATCGGCAAGCTCGCCAACAGCCACGATCAGCCGTTCGACGAGTGGGCTCGCATTCTCGGCGTGAACCTCACCGGCACGTTCCTGATCGCGCAGGCCTCGCTCCGCCACTTCCTCGCCGGCGGGGGCGGGCGCATCGTCACCGTCGCTTCCAACGCCGGGCTCATGGGCCAGCCCTACAGCGCCGCCTACTGCGCGTCGAAGGGCGGCGTCGTGAACCTCACCAAGGCGCTCGCCGACGAGTACATGAAACGCAACATCACCGTGAACTGCGTCGCGCCCGGCGGAATGGACACGCCCCTCCAGGGTTCGTTCGCGAACTCGTTCCCCGAGGGCTCCAACTGGAAGGACATGCAGCGCTCGATGACGCCGATGGGCACGAGCCAGCCCGAAGAGGTCGCGTCGGTCATCGCCTTCGTCGGATCCGACGAGGCGCGCTACATGACCGGTTCCATCGTCTCGATCGACGGAGGATTGACGCTGTGAATGTCGCACTTCGCTCGACGCCGGGATACCCGGCGTCGCCCTGCGGGTCGCTTCGTCGCTCGTGCCAGACTCGCTCGCTGCGGCTCGCAAGTCGGCCGCGCTGTCGTCGGAGGGTTGCGCATGTTGGATGATGCGAAGTCGGTGTGGGAGTTGATCGAGCGTCGGGCTGGGTTGACGCCGGATCGGATCATGTTGGAGGCCGACGATCGATCGGTTTCGTTCGCCGAGTACCGCGATCTCGTCGAGGTTGCTGCGGCCGGTTGGCACGCCGCGGGCGTCCGTGCCGGGACGCACGTGAGTTGGCAGCTGCCGACCTGGGTCGAGTCCGCGGTGCTCGTCGGCGCGCTCTGCCGCTTGGGTGCGATCCAGAACCCGATGCTGCCGATCTACCGCCACCGAGAAATCAGCTTCATCACCAAACAGCTCGGCACGCAGTTCATCATCACGCCGAGCACCTGGAACGGCTTCGACTTCCACGGGCTCGCGTCACAAGTCGCAACCGAGAACGCGAACGAACTGCGCGCGGTCGTCGCCGACCGACACAATCCCGACGGCGCCGTGGCCGAGTTGCCGGCACCGCCGGCGACGTTCGAATCTCGAAGCGACGACCCGGTGCGCTGGGTCTTCTACACCTCGGGCACGACCAGCGATCCGAAGGGCGCCCAGCACACGGATCGTTCGGTGATGCAAGGCGCGATCGGTTACGCGAAGAAGACGAAGGTCGTCGAGGACGACATCGCCATCGTGGCCTTCCCGTTCACGCACGTGGGTGGCGCGATCATCGGCGTGTTCACGCCGCTGCTCACCGGTTCCACGGCCGTGTTGATGGAGGCGTTCTCGCCGGCACTCGCAACCGAGTTGATCGGCAAGCACAAGGTCACGCTGGGGAACGGTGCGCCCGCCATTCATCAGTTGCTCATGACGGAGGCGACGAACAACCCCGAGGCGTACCGAACCGTGCGCGCCTTCCCGGGGGGTGGCTCACCGAAGCCGCCGCTGCAACACGACGAGATCCGCGAGATCGTGCCGAGCGCAGTCGGTGGGATCACGAGCGGTTACGGGCTCACAGAAGCGCCGATCCTCACCCAGACCGACCTGGACGCGGCCGACGCCAGCAAGATCGTCGGCGAGGGAACCCCGACCGAGTCGGTGACGATCAAACTGCTCGACCGCGATGGCAACGAGGTCGCGCCCGGCGAGGAGGGCGAGATCGTCGCCACGGGAAATCAGGTGATGCGCGGCTACACGGACCCTTCGCTCGACGCCGCGGCGTTCACTGCCGACG
>SXGT01509457.1_pt1 | contig 17004 bp, 15 predicted proteins | sample 3176221 | NCBI WGS metagenome assembly SXGT01 (sample SAMN11356862, study PRJNA531348) | freshwater metagenome | isolation source: freshwater sample F1-120 | place: China: Fuxian Lake, Yuxi | collected 2017-12-25 | reverse complement strand
GTCGGCGGTGCGCGGCGATCTCGAGTTCGCGCTGCAGCAGATCGGCGTCGGCACCGCCGCGGCACTCGCGCTGGCCGACGTGCATCTCGAGCGGGTCGCGGCGGCGCGCCAGCACCCGCCGACGCGCTACGACCGTGCGCGCCTGCTGTCGGCCGGGCAACGCGCGACGCTGGCTGGTGCGCCGCCGACCGGCAGCGAACTGACGTCGGCGCTGCACTGGCTCGAACGCTGCCTGCGCCGCGGTGAGTTCACCGTCGAGCAGGTGGTGGCGCATCCGCAACTGGCGATGCTGCAGCGGGCGCCGGCCGTGGCCGCGCGGCTGGCTGGTCGCTGAAGCGCTGTTCGGGGGAGCTGGAGCGACGCCCTCGCGCGTGCCGCAGGAAGTCTCGCGTTGGGCTTCGTCCACGCGGACATGGTGTTTGGGTTCATTGTGGTGCATCGCTGCCCACGAAGGCTGATTGATTCGCCACTCCGTATCATCGTGCGCTAGACATTGCGCGATGCAGGACCTTTACGAGTGGTGAACACGTGGTAGCCTCCCCGCGCCTGTCCGGAGTGTTCCGGGCGATTCCTGTCGGTAGATCCACTCGTTTAGAGATTCCCCATGCTTCACCGTTCCCTCGCGACGGCCGCGGTTCTCGCGCTCGCCGTTGCCAGCAGCGCACAAGTTGCTTCGTTCTACACGTTCTCGCAGTCGGCCGGCACCTACGCGCCCATCACCGGCGGTACGGTGATCTCGACCGCGACGGCGGCGAACACGCTCGACGACAACTCCTTCGTGGTCAACTCGTCGTTCCCCGTCCCCTACGACCTCGGCAGCTACTCGACCTTCCAGGTCCAGACGAACGGCCACATCGCGTTCGGCGCGATCTCGCCGGGCACGACCTACACGCCCATCTCGAGCGCGGCCGTGGTTCCTGGCTTCGTCTCGGCCTGCGGCCGTGACCTCCAGGGCGGCTACGTGTTCGCTGGCACGCGCACGCTCGGCAGCAACCAGCTGACCGGCATCTCGGCCAACGGCCCGCTGCAGGTCGGCGACGTGATCATCGGCACGGGCATCCCGGCCAACACGACGATCCTCGCGATCGCGGGCAACGTCGCGACGATGAGCGCCGTCGCCACGGCGAACAGCACCAACACCGCGGTCACGGCCTACGGCCCGTGGTCGGAGATGCGTTGGGAAGAAGTCGGCACCGCGCCGAACCGCGAAATCGTGTTCCAGTGGAGCAACTTCCGTCGCTTCGGCACCACGCTGACGACGACCAACGGCACCAACCTGAACTTCCAGATCCGCCTGCACGAGAACGGCGAGATCCGCTGCGTCTACGGCAACTGCTCGCCGGGCGTCGGCACGACGACCACGGTCATCCACCAGGCCGGCCTGCGTGGTCCGACCAACGCGTTCGCCCTGAACGTCAACTCGGTCCAGAGCGTCAAGGGCACCAGCGACTGGGGCACCGCGATCGCCTCGACGACCAACGCCCAGGGCCACCAGTTCAACACGGTCGCTCCGGCGAACGTGATCGCGAACGGCCTGACCTACCTGTGGACCCCGCAGACGGGCGTCGTCGCCTCGAACACCACGCTCGGCACGGGCTGCGGCGCGGCGTTCAACTCGGCCTACCAGCTGTTCGCCGACGCGGCGCTGGCCTCGGCGGCTCTGCAGGGCAACACGCTGCAGCTGATCAACACGGGCGCCGGCTACGTCGGCACCTGGCTGCCGGGCGCCTCGGCCGGCCTGTTCGTGACGCCGGTCGCCGCGACCGTGCTCGCGGTCGGTGACGACGGCGAAGTCAACGTGACGCCGAGCGTCCCGCTGCCGACCCCGTACGGCGCCCAGGCCACCCTGCGCGTCACCGGCAACGGCATCATCGGCTTCGGCAATGTCGCGCAGACGTTCCCGGGCACGAACTCGTACACGCCGACGGCCGCCGGCTTCCTCAACAGCGCGCTCGGCGGTTTCTACGCCTGGCACGACTACAACTCGTCTGAGGTCGGCAGCGGCCCGGTCGCGAGCGAAGAGATCGGTGGCGTGCTCTACATCACGTACAACGGCGTCGAGAACTACTCGACCCCGGCGGCGCTGAACCCGAGCACGATCCAGTTCCAGCTCAACCTGACCTCGGGCGATTGCAACATCGTCTGGGGCCAGGTCGACAGCGACACCACCAGCACGTTCGGCTCGGGCCACCTGGTTGGTGTCACCGGTCCGGGCGCCTCGGGTGATCCGGGTGCAATCAGCCTCGCGGCTGGCTTCCTGACCGTCGCCGAAGTCCCGGCGCTCTCGCTCACGGCCACCAGCCGCCCGCAGCAGCTGCCGCTGGCTTCGAACAACTGGAACCTCGACGCGAACAACCTGCCGGTTGGCATCGGTGTCGACATCATCGGCCTGGCTGACCCGGGCATCACGAACCTGGCGCTGTTCGGCCTCGGCCAGAACAACTGCCAGCTGCGTGCGACGCTGGACATCACCGGCGCCTTCCTGTCGGGTGGCCTGCACTCGTGGTCGTTCCCGATCCCGGCCGGCGCCCCGGCGCTGAACGGCGTCGAGCTGTTCGCCCAGACCGCGGTCCTCGATTTCGCGATCAACCTCGCGAACACGCTGACCACGAACGGCGTCAAGGGCACGATCGGCAACCTGTGAGCCGAGTCGGTTGATCCACTGGCTGGTTCACCAGCCGGTGGTGCCAACTGATCCGCATCGCGACCGCAGCAGTCTCTCCGGAGCTGCTGCGGTCGCGCTGTTTTCCGGGGGCGAGTTGGACGGTTCTCCTCGCTGGCCGCTGCGCAGGACACGGCGATGCTGCGCCCCGGACTCTCCCTCGACGGCGCCTGCCGCGAACGTCGTTTCTGTCCGACCGGGCCGGTGTTCTGGCCATTGCAGGGTGTGCGCAGGCAGCGACACTGCCAGCATGGGCCATGCGCCTGGTTGGATCGAACTGTACGAGCTCCTCGCAGCTGGCGAGGCGCCACCGCCGGCGCTGGTCGCGCAGTGGCTGGCCGAGCGCCCCGACCTGGCCGTTCCACGCCTCGAGGTGGAGTGCGACTGCTGCTGGGGCGATCGCGGCCTGGAGGTGATGTCGCCGAGCGTCGCCATGCGCCGGCTGCTGCACCATGGCGCCCGGTCGCTCGGGGCGACCGTTGCCTTCGACTTCTGCGTGCCGTCCGTCACGCCACCGGCGGAGTCGTAGCCGTGCGAGGCGTGAGCGGTGCGCGTTGCTCGATGCTTGCTTCCGAGCCCGCACGCAGTAACCAGGACCGTCCCATGACCAAGATCACTGTCAACGACCACGGCCCGCTGCGCATCGAAGGCGAAGTCACCCTGTGCGACGCGAGCGGCAAGCCGTTCGGCCTCGCCGGGCGCACCGTCGTCTCGCTGTGCCGCTGCGGCCTGTCCGCCAACAAGCCGTTCTGCGACGGCCAGCACGCCCGCCAAGGTTGGCAGTCGGCGTGCCCGGCGCGCGACCTGCCGCCGCCGAAGCCGAAGGTCTGACCGCGCTGCGTGCAGGGGCGAAGGCGCTCCAGCCGGTCGTGGGTCTTCGCGGTGGCGCTGCGCGGGCGCGACCCTCCCGCCGCGCCCCGGCTACGGCAGTGGCAGGCGGCGCATGCGTTGGCTCGCCGGCCCAGCGACCTTCGCCGGCTGCAACTCGGCGAGCACCTTGCTCGGTTCGGCGGCGAAGCGATCGAGATCGGCGGAACGTGCGCGCCAGGCGGCCATCGCCGGTGCGTCGTCGAACGGCGGCCGCGCGCGGTAGAGCTCCCGCCGTTGCGCTTCGACCGACTGCAGGACCGCGCGGGCGGCGGCGAGGCGTTGCTGCTGCTGCGGGGGCAGCGTCGCCGCGTCCGCTCTCGGCAGCAGGAGTTCGAGCACCAGCACGTTCTGGCTGCCATCGCCGGCGGTGCGGTCGAGGGCGAGGCGCGTCTGCCCCGCATCGCCTTCGATCGCGCCGAGGTCGTCGACCGCGGCGAAGCGCGCGCCGTCGCGCTGCAGCACGACGAGGCGGCGTTCGTGGACGACGAGCACACGGCACGCGCGGCTCGCGCTCGGCGGCACCACGACGAGGCCGGCATCGCTGCTGGTGTCGAGCATGGCCGGCGTGTTCGCGAAGCCGCCGGGACCACCGGCGAAGCGGTGCAGCTGCGGGCTCGCGATCCAGACGTCGAGCCAGCCGTCGCCATCGTCGTCGACGACGGCGAGGCCGCTCGCTTGTCCGCGCCAGGCCAGCGGGTTGCCGTCGGCAGAACGCACGTCGGCGGCAGCCGCGAAGCCCGCCTTGAGGTCGTTGGCGAAGTACACCAGTCGCTCGCTGCGGCCGAGGGGTGCGTCGATCACGAGCAGGTCGAGGTCGCCGTCGCGATCGAGGTCGGCGAGCACCGGTTGGCCTGGGCTCTCGCAGCTGACGCCGACGGTGCAGCCGAGGGCCTGTTCGTCGCCGAACGGGTCGCCCTGGCCGCTGCGACCGCGGCGCCACGACAGCGGACCGTTGCGGCCGAGGACCAGATCGACGACGCGGTCGCCGTCGAGATCGCCGAAGGCGACGGTCGGGCGGCTGGCGGTCGCGGCGCCGGGAACCAGCTGGTCCAGTTCGGCGGGGGACTGGGCAAGGAGCGGCGACAGCAGGGCGCAGAACACGAACGCGCGATTGGGCAGGAGCGGCATGCGGCGCCAACGATACCGACACGGGAACACTCCCAGCCCGCAGCGACGCAACTGTTCCGCATGGCTCCCAGTGCAGTTCTCGTCGGTCACGTGCCTTGGCCGGAGTGCCGTCGCAGTCGATCGCGCGCGACGTGGCGAACCTGGCGGTTCCAGCCATGGGTCGCCAGCCGCTGCAGCTCGTGCGTGCCGAGCTGCGGATCCTGCAATGCCTGCAGCTGCACGCGGGCGTCGGCGCAAGCCTCCACGTCCGCGAAGCACGCCAGGGCGCCTTCGACCTGCAGGCGGTGGAGCAGCAGTTCGCGTCGGTAGGTTCGCTGGACGGGCGGCTGCAGCACCGCCGGACAGAGCCGTGGCAGATCGCGCAACTGCTGTGAGGTCAGCTTGCGCGACCCGACGAGGGCCCGGAGACGCTCCGCACGCAGGTCGGTTCGATCGAGACCGTGGTCTTCGAGCTGGACGAGGCGCAGCAACAGGTCGTCGGCGAACCCGGTTGCTCCGTCGACGAACGCATGGAAGGCCCGAAGTCGCCAGTGCTCCGGGTGCGGGTCGTCGCCGCGCACCATCGCCGCGTGCTGATGGCGCAACTGCGGCTCGTCGATCACGCCGCACGCGAGCCAGTCGCGGGTGTAGCCGAGCTGCTGCAGGAGTTCGTCGAGGTGCAAGCGGGTCGGTGCGTATGCAGGAACGAGGCGCCGATCCTAATCGGGACCCTGTGCCCGCCGGCACCCTGGCGGCGATCGGAGCGGAGCCGCGGCGAGCCTTGACCAGACCTTGGGCGCCGCCGATCGTGCCGTCGCCGCGGTGCTGCGTCTGCAGCCGCCGCCCTCGCCCCCGATCCCATCGTGCTGCTCGTCGCGCTGACCGCCTGTGTACTGCTGCCGCTGTGGCTCGCGCGGCAGCGCAGCGCCGTGCTGCTCGGCGTGCTGGCGCTCGGCGCCGTCGCCTGGGCCGCGTTCACGCAGCCGCCCGCGCTGCAAGAGCGGAACGACCAGCGCCCGCTGGTCGAACCGCACGGCGACTACATCGGCTCGGCGAGCTGCCGCGCGTGCCATCCGGCCGAGCACGCGTCGTGGCACGGTTCGTTCCATCGCACGATGACGCAGCTGGCGACACGCAGCACGCTGGTGCCGCAGTTCGAACGGCTCGAGCTCGACTGGTTCGGCGCGAAGGTGGTGCTCGAGTGGCGCGGCGAGCGGCTGTGGACGCAGTTCCGGCGCGGCGGCGGCAAGCCTGCCGACGTCGATCGGCCGATCGAACAGCTGACCGGTTCGCACCACGTGCAGGTGCTGTGGTATTCGACCGGCGTCGAACGCGAACTGGCGCCGGTGCCGATGGGCTTCCACCTCGAGCAGCGGATCTGGATCCCGCTGACGACGGTGTTCGTGCTGCCGCCGGAGTTCCGCGATCCGCCGGATCCCGGCACGTGGAACAAGAGCTGCGACATGTGCCACGCGACCGGCACGCTGCCGCGCGTCGACATCGGCCGCACCGACACGCAGGTCGCCGAACTCGGCATCGCCTGCGAAGCGTGCCATGGGCCCGGCGGTCCGCACGCCGCCGCCAACCGCGATCCGCTGGCGCGCTACCAGCACCGCAAAGCCGGCGGCGACGACACCATCGTCAACCCGGCGAAGCTGTCGGCGCCGCGCAGTGGCTCCGCCTGCGGCCAGTGCCATTCGGTGTCGATCCTGCGCCAGCAGCACTTCGCTGCGTGGCGCGAGCAGGGCTCGCCGTTCGTGCCGGGCGACGAGTTGCAGGCGACGCACCTGGTGATCGGCCCCGAGGATCGCGACGCGGTCGAGCTGCGGCGCGAACTGCAGAAGAACCCGCACTTCTTCCGCAGCTCGTTCTGGTCCGACGGCCAGGTGCGTCTGTCGGGGCGCGAGTGGAACGGGGTGCGCCGTTCGCCGTGCTACCAGCGGGGCCTTGGCGAACGGCAGCTCGACTGCACGTCGTGCCACGCGATGCACACGGCCGACGGCGCGGTGACGCCCGAGTGGCGCCGCGGCCAGATGCGGCCGGACATGGCGAGCGGCGATGCGGGCTTCGGCAACGCCGCATGCACGCAGTGCCACGAGCAGCTCGCCGCACCCGACGCCTTGCGCGCGCACACGCACCACGCGCCCGACTCGGTCGGCAGCCGTTGCTACGACTGCCACATGCCGCACACGTCGGTCGGCCTGATGAAGACGTCGCGCAGCCACACGATCGACAGCCCCGACGTGAAGACCGAGCTGGCGACCGGCCGGCCGAACGCGTGCAACCTGTGCCATCTCGACCGCACGCTGCAGTGGACCGCCGAACGGCTCGCCGCCGACTGGGGCGTCGCCATGCCGGAGCTCGACGAGGAGCAACGCAGCGTCGCCGCCGGCGTGCGCTGGCTGCTGACCGGCGATGCCGGGCTGCGCCTGATCGCCGCCGCGAACTTCGGCCAGCCCGCAGCGCAACAGGCCGCGGGCCGCGACTGGATGGCGCCGTTCCTCGCACGGCTGCTCGACGATCCGTACTACGTGGTGCGCTTTCGCGCGGCTTCGACGCTGCGTGGGCTCGGCTACGGCGATTCCCTCGCCGGCTTCGTGCACACCGCCGACGCCGCGGTGGCGAAGCGCTTCGTCGACACCAGCCTGGCGGCATGGCAAGCTCGCGGTCCGTTGCCGCCGCGGCCCGAGCTGTTGCTCGATGCCGAAGGGCTGCAGCAGCCGCGCTTCGCCGCGCTCTACGCGCGCCGCGACAACCGCGCGATCTACCTCGCCGAGTGAACCTCGCCGCCTGAACCCCGCCGCAGGAACGCCGCTGCATGAACCCCGAACCTGCTGCCGACGCATCCACCGCGTTGCTGCGCCTGCGCCGCCGGCACCTGCTCACCGGTTGGGCGAGCCTGCTGGCCTTCGTGCTGCTCGGCGGCGTGCTCGAAGCGATGCACGGCTTCAAGGTCGACTGGTACCTGGCGGTCGGCAACGAGACGCAGCGGCTGTTGTGGCGGCTCGCGCATGCGCACGGCACGTTCCTGTCGCTGGTGCACGTCGCCTTCGCCGCGACGCTGGCGGCGTGTGCACGGGCGCCGCGCCTCGGTTCGGCGTGCTTGTGCAGTGCGGCGCTGGCGGTGCCGGTGGGCTTCCTGGTCGGTGCGTTCGGCGTGCAGGGCGGCGACCCGGGCCTCGGCATCCTGCTGGTGCCGGTCGGGCTGGTGCTGCTGGTGGTGGCGATCGTCGACCTGCTGCGTTCGCTCGCGCGCTGAAGTCGCTGTCGTGCGAACGCGGGGCGAGCTCGTCAGCGTGGGCTCTCGTCGCGTGCCAGCTCCTGGCGGGCCGCGGCCAGTGCCGCCGGCTGCAGCGGCATCACGATCGGCAGCTCGACCTCGAAGGCGCTGACGTCGAACTCCACCGGCGGCTGCGCCAGCAGCACGTTGCGATTGTTCTGCTGCAGCACCACGAACACGGCGTAGTGGCCGCGGCGGCTGATCCAGAACTCGCCCTCGGGTGCGTCGTCGTCCGGGGTGCAGGTGCTGCTGACGTCGCGTTCGTCGTCGCGCAGCGCGTCGAGCGTCGTCGGCAGGGGTGGCGGTGGTTCGTCGTCGGCATCCTCGAGTCTCGCCAGCGCCGGCTCGTCGCAGCGAAGGCGCAGCAGCACGAACCGCACTTCGGCGTCGCCGAGTGCGCCCGGGGCGTGGGTCGTCGTGCAGCGCACGCGGGCGGGGCCCGGCACCTCGACGGCGTTGCGGCCAGCACGCAGCGGCAGCTCGACCATGCCGCCGAACTCGGGTTGCACGAGCGCGCGCCACGGCTGGTCGGTGGGCAGCACGAACGGGCGCCCGGCAGCGATGGGTTCGGCCGCGCGATCGGCCTCGGTGCCCGCCAGCAGCAGCACGTCCGCGTCGACGACTTCGCCGCCCCGGGTGACTTCGATCGTGGCCATCGCCAGCCGCCCGCGCAGATCGACCTCGACCGCGGCCCCGAGCGGGCTCGGCGGCCATGCGGCCTCGGGCTGGCGCAGCAGTGCGTGGCCGGCCACCGCCACCACGAGCGTGTTGTCGCCGTCGCTCGGGATCGGCATCACCTGGTGCCGCAGACCCACTTCGCTGCGGGACGACGACCAGGTGCCGCGCCGCGGCTCGAGCTGCACATCGACCAGGTCGTCGTCGATCTCGGGGTCGAAGCGCAGGGTCACGAACAGGTGGCGCGCCGCGGGGAGGCGCAGCACGAGATCGCGCGTTCCCGGGGGGACATCCTGCACGAGATCCTGGTGGCGCATGGCGCGAACGCGCAGGCGCAGGGGCCCGTTCGCTCGCCCCCAGATCGCGAACGACCCGTCCTCGGCGCACCGGGTCGACGCCACCTCGACGGGCGGGTCCTTCGGCTCCTCGGCGTCGATCCAGGCAGCCAGCGGGGCCCCGGTGACCGCGTCGACGACGACCCCTTGCGCCAGCAACGGCTGCGTTTCGAGCCGAACGCTGCCGGCGTCGAGCGGCGCTGGCATCGGTGCGGCGCTGGCGGGCAGCATCAGCGTGCCGCGGGCGTGCAGCTCCGGGGCTTCCACGCGCAGGGACGCTTCGTCCAGGCGGCGTTCTACGTCGATGCCGCCGCGCGCGTCGGTGCGCACCTCGGTGGCCTGGCGTTGGTGGGAGTCGAGCCGTACGGGGGCGTCGGCGAGCGGCGTGCCGTCCGGCGCCAGCACGACGAACCGCAGCCGCGCGTTCGTTCGCAGCACGCGCAGCGGCACGTCGACGACTTCGCCGTGCCGCCGCGGTCCGAGCACTTCGATCGGTTCGTGGTGCGCGTCGTCCACCATCCAGCGGAGGTCGAGGGCGAGCGGATGCAGGCGCCACGCACCGGGCGTCGCCAGTGGCCAGAGCGGCACTTCGCAGGGCTTCGCCGCCGCATCCGCGGCCAGCAGGCGCAGGTTCGGCTTGGCGGGGCGGGCGATCGGTTGGCCATCGCGCGCGAAGCTGGTGACCTGCATCGTGCCATGCGGAACGCACACCAGCTCGAGGCGCGTGCGCGACTCCGTCAGCGACACGCTGGTCGCCTCGGCCCTGGCGCCGACGATGTGCGGCCGCAGCAGCAACTGCGGCGCCACCGGCGTGCGCCGGAACAGGCGCTGCGCATGCCGCACGACCAGGTCGCCCTGTTCGTCGGTGCGGCCGAACACGAAGTGCTGGAGCTGGTCGGCGCGCGCGTTGGGTTCCCACGAGTAGGCGAACTCGATCGGCACGTGTGGCGCCGCGGTGCCGTCGGCGAGTTGGGTGTGCACGAGGAGCTCGCGATCGTCCCGCAGCAGCAGTTCGATCGGGTCGGTGATCGTCTCGGCGACGTCGACCCACAGCTGCACGTAGGCCTCGCCTTTGCGAGCGACCACCATCGCGGTGCCGCGCGGCAGCCTGGTGTGCACGAGGCCGTGCTCGTCGCTGGTCTGCGGGGGGATCGCGGCCAGCAGCGGCTCGGCGTCCTGCAGATCCAAGAACTCGATCTCCGCGGCCTGCGGATCGACGCGAACGCTCGCTCCCGCGATCGGACGACGGGCGGCATCGACGACGCGCAGCGCGATCGGCGGGATGGCGCCGGCGGTGTCGGCGGCCTGCCGTGCTTCGCCGTCGGTGCTGGCGGCCGGGGCGGCGTTCGTGGTCGCCGCCGCGTCGCCGAATGCAGCGCCGTTCGCAGCGCGACTGCGGGCGTCGAGTTCGGCATCGGCGACCGGTGCAGTGACCGGGCGGGTCAGCAACCAGCCAGCGCCCAGCGCCAGCAGCAGCACGGCCGCGGCGGCGACGACGGCGAACGACGAGCGGCGAGCGGGGGACCGTTCTTCCGGCATCGGCGCAGTGTCGGTGCGTCCGCCGCGGCCCGCAATGCCAGCGCCGCGTTCGCCGGCGTCCGCATGTCGGGGAGCGGTAGTGTCGCCGCATGATCTCCGCCAAGGTGGCGTCGACCGGTCTCGCTGTCGTCGTCTCCGGTGGTTCTGTTGCGGCCGGTTCTCCTCGATCGTCAGCAGAACGCTCCTGCGCTCGTGCGGCGACGCCGCGTCGGCCATGATGCGCCGACGCCGTCATGCTCGACTTCCTGCGACGCCGCTTCCGGAGGATGCGCGTGGAGACCCTGAAACCTGCCACCGCCGCCGGTCCGCGCGGGGTGCGCTTCGTCGTCGGTGACCGCAACCGCGACATGGCGCTCGCCATGGCGACTGCGTTCCGCGACCTCCCCTGCGTCGAAGTCGTCTGCGGCGATCTGCTCGACCTGTCGCCGGACGCCGTGGTGTGCCCGGGCAACAGCTTCGGCGACATGGGCGGCGGCTTCGACAAGGCCGTCGACGACTTCCATCGCGGCGCGGCGCAGCCGCTGGTCGCGCAGGCGATCGGCGACCGTTGCTGCGGCGAACTGGCGGTGGGCGCGGCGCTGGTCGTCGAGATCCCAGGCGCGAAGGTCGTGCGCTGCCTGGTGATGGCGCCGACGATGCGCGTGCCCGGCAACCAGGCGCAGTCGATCGGCGCCTACCTGGCGATGCGCGCGGCGCTCGTCGCCGTGCTGCAGCACAACGTCCGCGGTGGTGCCCCGATCGTTTCGGTGGCGATCCCGGGCATGGTCACCGGCGTCGGCGGCATGCCGTTCGCGGAGTCGGCGGCGCAGATGCGGACGGCGTTCGCCAGCATCGTCGAGGAGAAGTGGCGGCAGGTCGCGCATCCGGCGATGGCGCCGTATGCGCTGCGTGGCGTGCAGGGCCCGGCGGCGGGTCGCGCGCCGAGAGGCGGCGTGTGAACGAGCGCACGCCGCTGTGGACCGAGGTGAAGTGGTTCTTCGGCGTGGTGCTCGTCGGTGGTGCGATCGCGGCTGCGTTTGCCGGCTACATCGTCTGGCGCGTGTTCGTCGCCGGCGCAGGTTGCTGAGCCATCGCTTTCCGCCTGCGAACGTCGTTGCCGCGTCGCTGCCCCGGGGGCTCGCCAGGATGGGAATGGCGGCGCATGCTGTTGCCAGCCGCCTTCGCTGGAACGCTCCTCATGCGAACGAACGTGACGCTCGCTGCCTTCTTGTTCGTGCTCGCTGCGTGCCTGGCGCCGCACGCGCGCGAACGACAGCAACCGGAACCGGCATCCGGTGAGCGGAAGGACGAAGCGTCGCCGACCGTGCGTGCGCCGCGTTCTCGAGCCACCGAAGCGCTGGGTATTGCCGCTTCGCCCGATCTGCGCTGGCTCATGCAGCGGCCATTCGCGTTGGACCCGATGCCGCAACTGATGACCGGTGCGCGCGCGGAGGTCCGCCGGTATCGGGCTCACCGTCTGATCGACTCCGGCACTGCAGCGGAGCGTGCCGAGGCTGCCGAAGCGTCGCGCGCTGCTACCGCCGCGTCGGGTCCAAGGTTCGGTCGGGTCGTCGCGGTGGAGGAATCGCGCGTCGCGATCCAGTTCGAGTCGACCGCGGCTGCTCGCGCGATGTTCGATCTCGGCAGCTTCTACGATTCCGATGGCTACAAGGGCGAAGTGGAGCTCGTGGAGCGCCTCGGACGGCTGTGGCTCGCACGCGTGGCGTTCTTGCGACCCGAGGAGTCCGTCCGTGTCGGGGACTTCGTCTGTGCGAGTCTCTCTCGCTAGTCGCCGTGATGCCGCTCCCGGCGACGCCGAGGAACCGCACCGCCGTACCCGAAGACGCGCCCGTGCCTCACCGCAATGCCCTCGCTACGCCAGCGCATGCTGGATGGAACTCCGACGATGCATCGATCCATGGGTACCCTTGCGCTTGTCTGGTTGTCGCTCGGCGCGTGCAGCTCGTCGCCCTCGTCTGCTACGCCCGTGGCGACACTCCGTGGGATGGGCTCGACTCAGGCAAGTGCACCCGCCGCGGTGGAACCGCCGATTTCGTCCGATCTGCGCAGGCTGATGCTGCGTCCGTTCCCGTGGGACCCGGTGGATCGCATCGTGGCCATGGCCCGCGACGAAGCCCGAAGCCTGCGGCCTCGTGGGTTCCTCGGTGAGGCATCCGCGCCAAGGATCGGCAAGGTCCAGGCGGTGATTGGCGCGCGGGTGGCGGTCCGCTTCGAATCGGACGCGGTGGCGCGTTCGGCCGAGTCTCGGGGGGCATACGCCGACGTCGCTGGCTACCACGGCGAGGTCGAGTTCTTCCTGCGCGACGGCAGCACGTGCATTGGCCATCTCACGCCGCGGCAAGGAGGTCGGGCGGTGCAGGTGGGCGATGTGGTCGCAGTGCAGACGAGGCGTCGGCGATGACGTCGGCGCGGGCCGCCTCAGCCGAGCCCGAGGAAGCGCACCGCCGCGAAGCCGACGACGCGACCGTTCTTCACCACGAGACCTTCACCACGCAGGCGCTTGCCCTGCTCGCGCTGTGTCAGCGCACTCGCCATCGCCAGCCGGCCGCCGGCGGCGACCACGCGCCACCACGGCACGTCGCTGCCCGCCGGCAGAGCCGCCATCGCGAAGCCGACGTGGCGGGCGACGTTCCTGCTGCCGAGTGCCGTGGCGACATCGCCGTAGGTGGTGACGAAGCCCGGTGGCACGGTCGCGACCAACGCATGCACGCGCGCGTGGAAGCCCGGGCCGACGAGGCGCTGCGGGGAACCGGGTTCGGGGGCGGATCGCACGCGCGGACGATGCCGGCGGCGGCGGCGCCAGGGAAGGGATCGGCGGTTACCCTTCGCCGCCTTCCTGGCTAGTCCCGGCATGCCTGCCCTCACTCGCTGTCTTCTCCCTCCCCTGCTGCTGGTCGCCGCGTGTGGCGGCAGCAACCGCGGCAGCGTCGTCGACCCGCCCGAGTCCGACGTCACGATCGACATGAACGGCATGTGGGCGGTGACCGAGGTCGAGCGCCGCGACTCGCCGGCGCCGCTGCCGACCGCGTCGCCGATCGGGGCGCCGTTCTTCCCGCTGGTTAGCGGGCAGTTCTTCGGCATCCAGAACGGCGTCGCCTACGGTCCCGGCGCCATTCCGCTGTTCGACGACTGGGGCGGCGTCGAGCCGGCGCGCTACGCGAACGTCGCCGACGGCCGAACGTTCGTGCTCGACGTCGAGACGGCGTGGCAGACCAGCTGCGCGTCGACGCTGATGCTGCGCGCGGCGTTCAGCCCGATCGACGAGGACACGATGCTCGGCTACGTCTCGGTGCAGTACGGCAGCGACTGCTCGCCGTCGTACCTGATCCACGACCCGAACGGCGTGTTCCTGGTGCGGCTCGCGCGCGTGGCGGTGCAGGCCGCGGGCGAAGCGGCGGGCGGGCGCTGACGACGTTCGCGGGAACTTTGCGGCTCGCGCTGCGTCCTCGGCGCCGCTCTCGCCATCGTCGGGCCGAACACGCCCGCGCGGATCGCTAGAGTGGGCACGCCGATGAAGAACACGCTCTGCGCCGGGTTGCTGTTGGCTTCGTGGTTGTCGGCGCAGCAGGCGCCGAGCGACGAAGATCTCGCCGCGGCGGTGGCGCGCTACCAGGAACTCGGCCTGCCGATGCCGCCGGCGGACGCGAAGCTGGTGCTGCTGCTACCCAAGTGGGGGAGGGAACCGCAGCAACCGGCCTTCCGCCTGTCGACGCAGGCCGATGGCGCCGTGCTCTACCTGTTCGGCACCTGCACCGGAACGAGCCCGCGGCGGGTCGGCGCGGTCGAGCCACTGGCGAAGCCGCTGGGGGCCGAGGAGCTCGAGGTCGAGCCGTTCCTCGACGATTTCGACCGCGACCAGAGCCTGGCGCTCGGACTGCAGCTGTGGGCGCGCGGCTACCGGGAGGTGGCGCGCGGCATCGTGCAGCGGCAGGCGCACGGCCAGCGCCTGCTCGATCGCACGGCCCAGTTGGCGGCGGCGCACTGGCACGCGCAGTTGCACGAGTCGGACGAGCCGTTGGAACGGATCGAGCAGCGCCTGCGGGCTGCGGTCGCGCTGCTGCCCGCGCATGGCAGCCCGGTGGCGGCGGGTGTCGCGTTCCCCTGGATGCAGCCGTGGAGCCAGTTGGTGGACCAGCTTGCCTGCAGCATCGCCAAGCCGATGCCCGGCCTCGACGCCGAGACCGCGTTGGTGCTCGCGATGGTGCACAGCCGGCGCCCTGGTGGCCTCGCTCTCGAAGCCGACGAAGGCGATGCGCCGTTCGACGCCGTCGTGCGCCGGGGCTTCGCCATCGTGCCGGCGCTGCTGCGGCACCTCGACGACGACCGCCTGACGCGCGCGCGCACGATCGGCATCAACAACATGCGGTCCTACACGCGCCCGCTCGGCGAGCTCGCCAGCGACGCGCTGCTGGAGATCGCCGGCGACGTCATCCCGTGTTCGACGCAGTGGGCCCGGCGCGTCGTGGTCGACGAGGCGCGAGCGTGGTGGGCCGCGGCCAGCCAGCAGGCCGAGGACGAATACATGGTGGCGTCGTTCCTGCGCGGCCACACCGGGGCGATGCACATCCTCGCCGCCAAGTGGCCCGAGCGGCTCTTCCTGGCGATCGTCGAGCTGGTCGAGAGCACGCCCGAACGGGCGGGCGGCGACGTCGTCGACGCGATCGCCGACGGCTCGATGCGCAAGGCCCAGAAGGTCGAGCTGCTCGAACGCATCGCCGCGGCGAGTCTCGACGGCCGCTTGCACGCCTTGCGCCGCCTGGCCGACGTCGACGAAGACCGCTTCTGCGCGCGATTCCTCGAAGTGCTGGCGAGCGCCCCGAAGGAGATGCCGAAGGAGGTCTGGACCTCGCCGCACGGCAGCCTCGGCCACCTGGTCGTGCTGACCGGCAAGCGCGACGTGTGGCACGCGTTCGTGCGCACGGCGCGTTCGATGCCGATCGGCCTGCGCATGCAGTACCTGGAACCGTTCGCCTACCGCTACCTCGAGGATCGGCAGCGCCGCGAACGCCTCGCGTGCCTCGCCGCGTTCCTCGACGACGAGGAGGTCTACGACGTGGCGGCGAGCGGCCAGCAAGGCCCGCATGCCGCGTTCACGTTCTCGCAGCTGGCGATGCGCGACTTCGCCGCCCACCAGCTGGCGATGATGTTCCGCCACGACGCGATCGGCGGCCCGAAGTCGACGGCGACCGAGTGGGCCGAGCTGCGTGAGCGGGTGCGGCGGTCGCTGCAGGCAGTCGGGGTGGCGCCGATGGTGGTCGACGGCGGCAAGTGAGACAGCGCGGCCGCCGGCGTCACTTCGCGGCAGCCGCCAGCTTCGCGCGCAGTGCTTCGTAGTGCGTCGACGCGCGCAGCGGCGCGAACACCGGCTCGTTCTCGAGGTCGTTGCGGTCGCGGTAGCCGGCGTCGATCGCGCGCGCCATCAGCGCGGCGCCGTGGTCGAGCAGGGCCTTGGCCATGGCCTCGCGTTCGGCGGGCGTCAGCGCCGCGTCGCCTTGGGCCACGGCGCAGGCGGCCAGCGTCGGACCAGCGATGCGACGCAGCGTCAGCCAGTCGCTGGCGACCAACGGTTCGAGCTTCTGCAGCACAGCCCACGCCGCGCGGGCGTCGCCGTCCTGCGTGCGCACGTGCACCAGCTTCAGGCCGAACACCAGCGAACGCATCTGCAGCACCGGGTTGCCGGGCTGCTCGGCGAGCAGGGCGGCGTGCCGGTCGAGCGCTTCGCCCAGCAGCGCACAGCCGCGTTCGAAGTCGCCCGCGTCGTGTTCGTGGGTGCCGAGGTTGCCGACCATCATCGCCAGCTGCGTGCGGTACTCGGTCGACTTCGGGAAGCGCGCGACCAGCTGCTGCTGGCTCGCCACCGCGTCGCGCAGCAGCTGCACGCCGGCGTCGCGCGTCGCCGGCGACCGCACGCGCACCGCCGCCAGGTTGGTGCGCGCGGCGTTCTGCGAGTCGAGGTAGCGCGGCGTGTTCGGATAGTCGGCGCAGAGCTTCTGGTAGATCGCGAACGCGCGCTCGTAGTGCGGCGCGGCGCCGTCGTAGTCGCGTTCGTTCTGGTGCGACACACCGAGGTTCGTGCAGGCGTCGGCGTAGCTCTCCTGGTAGGTCTTGGTCGACTCGACGTGCGGCAGCACGCGCTCGTAGATGGCGCAGGCTTCGCGCAGCGTCGCAGCGCTCTGGGCATTCTGGCCGTGTTCGAGCTGCGAGCTGCCCATCGCGCCGAGGTAGGCGGCGATCGTCGCCTCGTGGTCCGGCGTCGGAGACTCTGCGAACACCTCCCGGGCGATCTCGACCGCGCGCTGGTGCGAAGCCAGCGCCGGCTCGACCTTGCCGAGCAGGAACAGCGTGGTGCCGCGGTAGTGCAGCGCATGGGCGAGCTGGGCCTTGCGATCGACGCCGGCCGGGCCGTCGGTCGGCAGCGCCGTCAGCAGATCGATCGCCTCGCCGCTCGCCGCCGCACTCGCGTCGCGTCGACCCATGGCCCGCTGCGTGCGCGCGAGCGACTCGAGGATCGAGGCGAGGCGGGCGCGATCGGCGGC